>Ga0207701_10000182_pt1 | contig 61834 bp, 62 predicted proteins | sample KBSSwiSSwithPhiX_FD_184294 | JGI IMG/M metagenome (GOLD analysis project Ga0207701, IMG submission 184294) | Switchgrass rhizosphere bulk soil microbial communities from Kellogg Biological Station, Michigan, USA, with PhiX - S5 (SPAdes) (version 2) | ecosystem: Environmental > Terrestrial >... | reverse complement strand
CCCGATGGTCATCCGCACGCCGATCGGCGGCTACCTGCGAGGCGGCGCACCGTATCACAGCCAGTCGGGCGAGAGCATCTTCGCGCACTGCCCGGGCATCCGCGTGGTGTTTCCCTGCACGGCCCAGGACGCCGCCGGACTGCTGCGCACGGCGATCCGGTGCGACGATCCAGTGCTCTTCCTCGAGCACAAGCACCTGTATCGTCAGACCTACAACAAGGGCGAGTACCCCGGCCCGAACTACATGGTCCCGTTCGGAAAGGGAGCGGTACGCCGCGAGGGTAGCGACGTCGTGGTGATCACGTGGGGCGCGCTCGTCCAGCGGGCGCTGGTCGCCGCGCAGCAGGCCGAGAAGGAAGGCTTCAGCGTCGCCGTCTTCGACCTGCGTACGATCATCCCCTACGACTGGGCGGCCATCAGCGCGTTGGTGCAGAAGACGAACCGCGTGATCGTGGCGCACGAAGATCAGCTCACCTGCGGCTTCGGCGCCGAGATCGCCGCGCGTATCGCCGACGAGCTCTTCCATCACCTGGACGCGCCCATCCGGCGCGTCGCGGCGCTCGACTGCCCGGTCGCCTACGCGCCGGATCTCGAAGAGGAAATCCTGCCGCAGTCGGCCGACGTGCTGCTCGCCATCAGGGACGTTTGCAGGTACTAGCGCGGTGTCCTGTTCGCTGTAGCAGGTAGCGGGCAGCGGGCAGCCCGCCGCCAACGAGAATTCAAGACAGGCGCTGGGGTTGAAGATCGACTGCCAGCCGCTGGCTGCCAGCTGCCAGCGAATACGCTCCTGCCGCGTAATCCGGACACGGCACTCGGCGGCGCGAACCTCAGCCGTCGGGTGGACGGATTCCCCGGAAACTCGAAAGCCGACAAACAGTTCCAGTGGTCGAGCTGGAATTGGAGGCGGTCTTGTATGACGTCCACCGGAGGATCTCATGCGTACTCGTGCGCTCATGCTCATGCTGATTGCCGGTCTCATGGCTCCCCTGCCTGCTCTTGCTCAGACCCGTCACCATGCCGAACGCCAGCCAGCCGAGGGCAGCATCGCCGTCGAGGGCGGTATCGGCTTCTTCGTGCCGCAGGACTCGGCATTTGGAACGGCCCTCGACCTCGAAGGCCATGGTGACTTCTACCTGACGTCGCGCCTTGGCGTGCGCTTCGGCGTGGACTGGACCGACCCCTCCTTCCATCGCGAGTCGTCGGACTCGCTTCGACAGGTCCGATTCGGGGGCGATGTGATCTACAACTGGGAAGGCGGCAAGTGGCATCCGTTTGCCGGGGCTGGCATTGCGGCTCACGTGATTCAGCAGAAGGACAACGGGCGCGACCTCGGAGGCTCCGAGTCGAAGCTGGGCGGGGCACTGTTGGGCGGGGTCGAGTACTTCTTCAACCGGAACTCAACCTTCACGGGCGAGGCGCGGTATCAGTTCGTCGGAGACACGAGGAATGGCTACAACCCGTCTGGCCTCGTGCTCCTGTTCGGCTTGAAGCGGTACTTCTAGTCGACTAGCGGCGACGTCGGAAGCCTGTCGGTTCCGGCATCGACATGGGTGCCGGAGCCGCAGGCTGGTCGTAGGCCGCCTGGATGGCGTCGCGCCAGATCTCGGCGATTTTCGTGTAGCCCTCCGGCGTCGGGTGCAGGCCATCGACGCCGATGTAGCCGACGTACGTCCCCATCTGGCCGTAGAGGTCGACGAGCCGTGCGCCCTCGTCGGCGGCGGTCTCGGCGATGCCGCGGTTCAATTTCGGCAGCAGCCCCGCGGAGTGTCCGTTCTTGCCATCGGGGTTCTGCGGCGGCAGGGTCGCCAGAAAGACCTCGGCCCCACGGCTCTTCGCTTCCTTGATCATCCGCTCGAACGCGCCGAGTACGCCGGGAATGCCATCGTCGCCGTACGTGTTGAGGTCGTTGGCGCCTTCGAGCAGCAGCACCGCTTGCGGATGATCGGCACGCAGGGCGTCCACGAAGCGGCTGACGTCCTCTTTCGCCTTCTGCCCGCCCTTGCCTTCGTTTGTCATCACGATCGTCTGATCGAGATAACGCTCGGCCAGCATCGCCTGCAGCTTGAAGGGATACGCGTCCGAAGGATTCGTCGTCAGCAGCATCGGCGCAGGCGAAGTGGTGCCCTCCGTCATGCTGTCGCCGAACGCCATGAAGTTGGTCTTCGCGATCAGCGGCACCGCGTTGACGGTGACGTCGAAGGTGCAATTGCCGCTCTGTCCGCGCGAGTCGGTCGCCGTGCACACGACCGGCTCCGTGCCCAGCGGGAACGTCGTGTTGGAGGCCGGCGAGCAGGCCACGGTGACCGGCGTCTGGCCGCCCTGGGCGACCGGCGTGTCGAAGGCGACGTTTGGCGGCGCGCCGTTGTGCGCAAACGCCTGAATATTGGCGGGACAGCTGACCGTCGGCGCGCCCGGAGGCGGCACGGGCGTGGGACCGCTGCCGCTGCCCCCGCAGCCGGAAACCGCAAGAATCCCGAGGGCGGCGACGAATCCCCGGCTTCGCCGCGCCAACTGTGCCCGCTCACCCATGCAATGCTTATGTGGCCGACAGGTCCGACGGCGCACACCACGGGGACCGGACTTTCAGGCCCTGGCCCGGGGAGCGGTGCCGGAGGGGCATGTGATGCCCAGCCTTCGATTTTACACGATCGTCCGGCGCCTTTCCGCCGCGGCGGCTGCAGTCGCGGCTCTGGCCGCGTCGGCCGGCGATCCTGGCGCCGTCGAGACGCTTCGATCCGTCGCGGCGGTGCCACCTCACATCGTGGGGGCCCTCGCCGAACCGGCTGCGTTCGCGGCGATTCCGAACGGCGAGCTGGTCGTGTTCGACCGGCGCGGGCACACGCTGGTGGCCGTCGATCGCGAGATGAGCGCGGCGCGGCCGATCGTGCAGATCGGCGGAGAGCCAGGCCGCATCCTGCAGCCGTTCGGGTTCGACGTCGACTCGCAGGGCCTGCTCATCGTCGGCGACGCGCCGAACCGGCAGGAGCGCGTGCAGGTGTTCACCGTCACCGGCTCGCGCCTGGCCGGCTTCTGGCTGCCGCGTCGCGACGAGCCACGCATCCAGTTCGAGGGCATCTCGCTCAACGGCGTCAGCTCGCTGCATGCGACGCCGCGCCAGACAGTTCTCCTCAGCATGCCCTACACGGGCGCGCTGTTTGCCGAGTACGACTACGACGGAGGCGAGGTCAGAACGATCGGGCGGCTTCGCGCGACGCCGCATGACGATGATGCCCGCGTGCGCCTTGCGCTCAACTCGGGCCTGCCGCTGGCGATTCCATCAGGCGGCTACTACTTCGTCTTCCAGACCGGCGAGCCGCGCTTCCGCCGATACGACGCGATGGGCCGCCTGATGTACGAGCGCGTGATCCAGGGCCGCGAGCTGGACCAGTGGATGGCCGCACAGCCGACGACATGGTCGACGCCGGCGCGTGACACGAAATCGCTGCCGCTGGTGCCGCTCGGTGTGCGCGACGCCGCCGTCGATGCTCAGGAGTCGCTCTGGATCAGCCTGTCCGTGCCGTTCACTTACGTGTACGACGCGAGCGGCGAGAAGCGGCGGACGGTCCAGTTCAGGGGCGCGGGAGAAATCCGTCCCTCCCGCCTCTCGTTCGCCGCCGACGGGCGGCTGCTGGTGACCCCGGGATGCTACATCTTCCGCCCCTAGGCTAAGATGCGCCGATGCCATTGACGGCCGATCAGCAGTCCGTCGCCGATGCCAACTCGTTGTTCTACGAAGCGCTCACCAACCGCGACCTGGTGGCGATGGAGCGCCTGTGGTTTCCGGCCGAATGGGTGGAGTGCGTGCATCCCGGCATGGGCCCCATTCGCGGCTGGGATGCGGTGCGCGAGAGCTGGGGCGTCCTGTTCGCCACGGCAGCGTCGCTCATGGTGGCCGCCACGGACGTGCAGATTCGCCTCATCGGCGATGTCGCCTGGGTGGGGTGCGACGAGCGGATCGCAAACACGACCGAAGGGCGCATGTTGTCGTCGATGGCCCGCGCGACCAACATCTTCGTGCGTCATGACAGTGCCTGGCGCATGGTCGTGCATCACGCCTCACCGGTTCCCTTCCTTGGACCGCCGCAGCCCGAGGGCGGATCGCTGGTGAATTGAGGCAAGGTGGGCGGGGTGCGCAAGGTGGGCGGGGTGCGCAAGGTGCGCAGGGTGCGCAGGGTGCGTAGGGTGCGCGGGGTGCGCGGGGTGCCTGCGGCTTGCCTGCTCGCGACGGCGGCTCTCCTCGCCAGCGCGGTGACCCACCCTCTGTCGGGCCAGACCAACAACACGCTGACGGCGGTCGGCGGCCTCGCCGTCGGACACTTCACGCTCAGCGCGCGGCCGACCGGGTGCACGGTGGTCCTTGTCGATCCCGCGGCGGTGGCCAGCGTCGACGTCCGCGGCTCGGCGCCGGGCACTCGCGAGACCGATCTGCTCAATCCGGTGAACACCGTCGAGAGGGTCAACGCGATCGTGCTGGCTGGCGGAAGCGCTTTCGGCCTCGAGGCGGCTACTGGCGTGCAACGCTGGCTCGACGAGCGCGGGCGCGGATTCGAAGTCCGCAACGTGCGCGTCCCGATCGTGCCGGCTGCGATCCTCTTCGACCTGCTGATCGGCGATCCGCGCATCCGTCCGGACGCCGAGTGCGGATATCGCGCCGCCGCGGCCGCGACCACCGCGCCAGTGGCCGAAGGCAGCATCGGCGCCGGCGCCGGTGCCACCGTCGGCAAGGCCTTCGGCATGGCGCGCGCCATGAAAGGCGGCATCGGGACGGCAGCGATTCGCCTGCCCGACGGCCTCATCGTCTCGGCGCTCGTCGCGGTGAACGCCATCGGCGATGTCGTGGACCCCGCGACCGGCCAGTTGGTAGCCGGCGTCCGGACCGAAGACGGCAAGTCGATGGCCGATGTTCGCCGCCTGATGCGTGCCGGCGCGCTCGGCGGCGCGGAACCGGGCGCCAACACGACGCTGGCAGTCGTCGCAACCAACGCGCGGATGACCAAGACGCAGATGGCCAAGGTGGCGCAGATGGCGCACGACGGGTTTGCGCGCGCCATTGTGCCCGTGCATACGCCAGCGGACGGAGACACGGCGTTTGCGATCGCCACCGGCTCGCTCGGGCGTAGCGCCGACCTGCTCGTCGTCGGTTCGCTCGCGGCCGACGTCACGGCCGAGGCGATCGTCGCGGCGGCCCGCGCGGCAACCGGGCTCCCATCGCTGCCGGCCGCGCGCGATCTCCCACGCTGATTGATGTCGCTTTACGTCTGGCTGCTCGCGATCTTCGTCGCCGTGCAGATCGGCGTCGGCCTCTGGATAGGACGCCGGGTGCGCGGCGCCAGCGACTTTTTCGTCGCGAGCCGTCGGCTGCCCGCACCGCTGGTCTTCGCGACGTTCCTCGCGGCGAACATCGGCGCCGGCTCGACGATCGGCGCCGCCAGCCTCGGCTATCGCATGGGGCTCGGCGGGTGGTGGTGGAATGCCTCGGCCGGCCTCGGCTCGCTGGTCTTCGCCGCCTGGGCCGGGCCGCGGCTCTGGAAAATCGCGCGAGACCGCGGTTTTCTCACGCTGGGCGACTGGCTGGAATGGCGCTACGGCCGAGCCGTCCGCGGCGTGGCGAGCGTCATCATCTGGTTCATCTCGCTGTCGATTCTCGCCGGCCAGCTGCTCGGCGCGTCGTCGATACTCGAAGTAGTCGCGGGGCTGCCGCGATGGGCGGGCGCGCTCGCGGCTGCCGTGGTCGTGGTCGTCTACTTCGTGGCTGGCGGCCTGCTGACCTCGGCCTGGGTCAACCTGGTACAACTGGCCGTCAAGCTCGTGGGGTTCCTTTCCGCGGTCCCGATCGCGCTGGCGCTGGTCGGCGGCTGGTCAGCGATGTCTCAGGCGCGGAGCCTGCCGGACGGATATCTCTCGCTCACAGGCGCGGATGGATCGCCGCTCTGGTTCATCGCGCTCCTCGCGCCGGCGTTCATCGTCTCGCCCGGGCTCGTCCAGAAAGGGTACGGAGCGCGCAGCGCAGGGGCCCTGCGCGTCGGCGTCGGCGCGAACGCGGTCGGGCTCATCGCTTTTGCGATCGTGCCGGTGATCCTCGGCATGGTGGCGCGGGTGCTGCATCCAACCCTGGCGTCGCCCGATCAGGCATTGCCGACACTTCTCGCCGTCGATCTGCCACCGCTGGTCGGAGCGCTGACGCTTGCCGCCGTTTTCTCGGCCGAGGTCAGCGCGGCTGACGCGGTCCTGTTCATGCTATCCACGTCGCTGTCGCAGGACCTCTATCGGCGCTTCCTCGCCCCCGAAGCCGACGATGCCCGCCTCCTGCGAGTTGCGCGGGGCTCGGCTATCGCCGCCGGAGCTGCCGGCCTGGCCATAACGCTCGTGCTGCCGACCGTGGTCGACGCCTTGAAGATCTTCTACAGCCTGCTGACCGTCGCCCTCTTCGTCCCTGTGGTCGCTGGTCTGCTCTGGCACCGCCCGGGCACGACGGCAGCGCTTGTCTCGATCGCCGCGGGGACACCGTTGACGCTTGCCATCCACGTTGCCACGGCGGGCCGCGGCCTCCATGGCTGGCCGCCGGTTGCGCTCGGCCTCGTGATCTCCGGCGCGAGCTTCGCGGCGGTGTCGATGCTCCGGAGGCCCGCGTGATCGTCGCGAGCCACCTGACGCGGACCTTCGGCGACCGGCTGGCGGTTGAAGACGTCACCTTCGAGGTCCGCAAGGGCGAAGTCTTCGGCCTGCTCGGCCCGAACGGCGCAGGCAAGACGACGACGCTGCGGATGCTGGCGGGATTGATTGCGCCAACTTCGGGCGAGGCGTCGGTAGCGGGTGTGCCGCTGACGAAACAGTCGATCGACCGCGTCCGAGGCCAGGTGGGGTTCCTCACCGAGGCGCCGGGCCTGTGGGAACGGCTCAGCATCCGCATGAACCTGCTGACCTACGCGCGGCTCCACCAGCTGCCCGATCCGACCGGGGTCGTCGAGCGCGCGCTCGCTCGGTTCGGGCTTTCGGACCGAGCTGACAGCCTGGGCGCTGAGCTCTCGAAGGGCCTCAAACAGCGCGTTGCCATCGCCCGCACGCTGCTTCACGATCCGCCCGTCGTGCTCCTGGATGAACCGACTTCGGGGCTGGACCCGCAGAGCGCTCGGCTGGTGCGCGATCTCGTGCTGGAGCTGCGCACGCGCGGCCACGCGGTGATTCTGTCCACGCACAACCTCGACGAGGCGGAGCGGCTTTCGGATCGCGTCGGCGTATTGCGCGGCCGGTTTCTGGCGGTCGCGAGCCCGACCGATCTGCGCCGGCGAATCTTCGGCGCGCGGATGCGCGTCCGCGTGCACGGGGATGCGAGCCTCTTTGTTCAGACAGTCGCCAGCGCGGGCGCGAAGAACGTCAGCGCTGACGGGAGTTACGTGACGTTCGGCCTTGACGACATCGAAGCGGGGATGCCCGCCGTCGTGCGGGCGCTGGTTCAGGCGGGCGCCGGCGTCGTATCTGTCACGCCCGAGGATCGGCCGCTCGAGGACGTCTACTTTGCGCTGGTCGGCCAGTCTGCGGGAGAGGAGACTGCGCAGCCGTGATCGTGCCCGCCCGCATTGTTGCCCTGCTCCGCAAGGAGCTGGCCGAGGTGGTGCGGAACCGCTCGGCGCTGCTGCCCGTGCTGGTCGTCGGCCTGATTACCACGATGCTCCCGTTCTTCGTGGCAATCATCGCCCCTCGCATGTCGGGACACGGTCTCGCCGATGATGTGGATCTGATGGACTCGCTGACCAAGGTCACCGGCGAGCTTCCGGGCATCGCGCGTCTCAGTGCGGAAGCCGCGGTTCAGGCGTTCATCTTCAGCCGGTTCCTCGTGATGACGCTGCTCGTTCCGGTCACGGGCGCCATCACTTTCGCCGGGCACAGCCTCGTCGGCGAGAAGATCGGGCGCTCGCTCGAGCCACTGCTCGCGACGCCGCTGACGACGGCGGAACTGCTGCTGGCGAAGGTCATCGGCGCGCTGCTGCCGGCCGTTGCGCTGATGCTGTTCACGACGTCGATCTACCTGACCGGCGTCTGGCTCTTCGCAGAGCCGGGCGTCCTGCGGGCGCTGCTCTCGGCAAAGACGGCGCTCATGGTTCTGGGGCTGGGTCCAATGACCTCGGGCGTGGCCCTGCAGGTGGGCGTGCTCGTCTCGGCGCGCGTGAACGACCCGCGGACGGCCCAGCAGTTCGGCGCGCTGTTCATCCTGCCGCTGACCGGGCTCTTCATGGCGCAGATGTCCGGCGCGTTCGTTCTGACCACTGGCATGGGACTGCTGGTGCTGGCGGGCCTTGCCGTCGTGTGGTTCTTGCTGCTCCTCTTTGGGATTGCGCTTTTCGAGCGGGAAGCGATTCTGACGCGGTGGAAGTGATCGGTGTTTCGAAGTTCGCAGCTCACGCCTGAGCGTCGGCCGCACCTCCAGCCTTGATGATACGCTCCTGCACGGACTGGCCGAAGGTTCCGAGATGTCCGTGACGCGAATCACATCGGTAGCCGTGCTCGGCGCCGGCACGATGGGCGCGCAGATTGCGGCGCACTTTGCCAACGCCGGCGTTCCTGCGCTGTTGCTCGACCTCGACGCGCGAGTCGCTCGCGAGGGCTTCGAGCGGGCCCGCAGGCTGAAGCCCGATCCGCTGTTCGGCGCGGATGTGGCCGGCCTCATCTCGTTCGGCGGCTTTGACACGGATCTTCCGCGCCTGGCCGGCGCCGACTGGATCATCGAGGCCGTGGTCGAGCGCCTCGACGTGAAGCAGGCGTTGCTGGCCCGCGTGGACGACGTGAGGCGCCCAGGCACGGTTGTCAGCTCGAACACGTCCGGCATCTCGATTCGCGAGATCGCTTCCGGGAGAACCGCGGACTTCCGCGCGCACTGGCTCGGCACGCATTTCTTCAACCCGCCTCGCTATCTGCACCTGCTCGAGGTCATTCCGACAGCCGACACCGACCCGGTCGTCGTGGAATCGCTCTGCACGTTCGCGGACGATCGGCTCGGCAAGGGCGTGGTCCTGGCGAAGGACACGCCGAACTTCATCGCCAACCATGTCGCATTGCACGGCGTCGTGCGCATGCTCGACGTGCTCGAGCGCGGCGAGTTCACGGTCGAGGAGATCGACGCGATCACCGGACCGGCGCTGGGCCGGCCGAAGAGCGCGACGTGCAGGACACTCGACATTGCCGGCCTTGACGTCCTCGCCCTGGTCATCAGGAATCTGCACGACCGGCTGCCCGCGGCGGATCGTGATGCCTTCCGGATGCCTCCGCTGCTCGAGCGGATGGTTGCCGCCGGGCTCACCGGCGAGAAGGCCGGGCGCGGCTTCTACAGACGCGTCAGGCAGCCCAACGGCGAGAACGAGATACACGCTATCGATCCGGTCACACTCCAGTACCGCCCGCCGATGCCGGCACGGCTGCCGTCGATCGAGGCGGCAATGTCGGTCGTGTCCACCGGCGACCGCATCAGGACGCTCTTCCTGGGCGAGGATCGCGTCGGCGCGTTTCTCCGATCCACGCTCGCGCCGACGCTGATGTATTGCGCGAAGGTGACGCCGGAAATCTCGCACGGCATCGACGATGTCGATCGTGTTCTGCAGTGGGGGTTTGGCTGGGAGCTCGGGCCGTTCGAGACGCTGGACGCCATCGGCGTTCAAGAGGTCGTGGCCGCATGGCGTTCCGGCGCGGGCAGCGATGCGCCGCTGCCGCCGATGCTGGCAGAGCGGATCGCGTCGGGCGCCAATCGTCTTCGCAGGGGTCCGATTGCGCCTGCGGGCCCCGGGCTGCAGCTCCTTCGCACCGCGAAAGATCGCAGCGCGGTCGTCCGCCGCAACCCTGGCGCCAGCCTCGTCGATCTCGGTGAGGGTGTTCTCGCGATCGAGTTCCACTCGAAGATGAACACGATCGGCGGCGACACGATCCAGATGCTGCACGCCGGTGTTGCGGAGGCCGAACGCAACTTCCTGGCTCTCGTCGTGGGCAACGAGGCGGTGAACTTCTCCGCCGGCGCCAACGTCATGCTGCTTCTGCTCGAGGCGCAGGAAGGCAACTGGGACGAGGTGGACTTGATGGTACGCGCCTTCCAGGGCGCCACGTCGGCGCTCCGATACGCGAAGGTGCCGGTGGTGGTGGCCCCGGTTGGCCTGACTCTTGGCGGCGGCTGCGAGATCGTCCTGCACGCGGATCGCGTCCAGGCGGCTGCCGAGTCGTACATCGGTCTTGTAGAGGTCGGCGTCGGGTTGATCCCGGCCGGCGGGGGGACGAAGGAGATGCTCGCGCGCGCGGTCGAGGGTCTTCCATCGAACGCCGACCTGTTGCCTTCGGTGCAGCGGGTATTCGAGACGATCGGCTTCGCGAAAGTGGGCACCAGCGCTCACGACGCGCGGACGATCGGCTACTTGCGCGACGTCGATAGTGTGACGATGAATCGCGATCGGCTCGTCGCCGACGCGAAACAACACGCGCTCGATCGCGTCAGGGATGGATACCAGCCGCCCGCACCCCGTCGCGCGGTGCGGGTAGGCGGCGAGTCGCTGCGGGCGGCGCTGAATCTCGGGGTGCACCTGGCCTGGCGCGCCGGTCGCATCTCGGACCACGATGCGCACATCGGACGCCAGCTGGCGCGGGTCCTGACGGGTGGCGATTTGCCGCATGCGACCACCGTCAGCGAAGAGCGCCTGCTCGACCTGGAACGCGAGGCATTCGTCAGCTTGTGCGGTGAGCAGAAAACGCTCGCACGCATCGCGCACACTCTGAAAACAGGCAAGCGATTGGCCAACTGAAATTCGGGGACTGTCCCCAACATGGGGTTGTGTTCCAGAATGGGACAACTAGGTGGCAGATTTTGATGATTGACGTTGGGAACGGGCCGCCGCTGGTGCTGATCCCGGGCATGCAAGGCCGCTGGGAATGGATGCAACCCACGGTCAATGCCTTGGCGCGCCACTTTCGGGTGCTCAGCTTCACGCTCGCGGGCGAGTGGACCAGCGGCGATCCGCTGCAGCCGCGGCTCGGATTCGACAGCTACACGCTGCAGGTGGACCGCGTGCTCGCCGAGGCCCGCGTCGAGTCGGCGATCGTGTGCGGCGTGTCCTACGGGGGGCTCATCGCGCTGCGCTACGCGTCGATGCGCCCGAACACGGTGAAGCAGCTGGTGCTCGCCTCGGCACTCCCTCCCGACTACCAGCCGGACGCGCGCTACGACTTCTACAAGCGCGCGCCGGTCCTGCTCTTTCCCGTCTTCCTGCTCGCATCGTCGCGACGGGTGTCGCCGGAACTGCACGCGACGTTCCCACGCCTGGTCGACCGCGCGCGGTTCGCAGCGCGCCAGGGGTGGCGCGTCCTCACGGCGCCCGTGTCCCCGCGGCGGATGCGCGACCGCATGGAGCGGCTCGCGGACGTCGACTTCGAGGCCGACGTGCGGAAGGTGCACGCGCCGACGCTGGTTATCACCGGCGCCGAGGATCTCGACCGGACGGTTCCGCCCGCGCTCACACGCCGCTACCTCGATCGCATTCCCGGCGCCGAGCTCGCCGTCCTCGAGCGAACAGGACACATGGGCACGATCACGCGGCCGGCCGAGTTCGCCAACCTGATCGCCGACTTCGCCGCGCGGTATCCCGACACGGCGCGCCCCGCCGCGAGGAGGCTGGCCGTCTGATGGCACAGGACCCCATTCGCGAGATCCAGGGGCCCGCCGGCCGACTGGAGGCGCTGCTCGAGGCCCCGGTGCTGTCGCCTGGCCAGCCGGTACGCGCCGCCGTGGTCTTCGCCCATCCGCTGCCCATCGAAGGCGGGACGATGCACACGAAGGCGGTATATCGGGCGACGAAAGCGTTGGCGCGGATCGGGTGCGCGGTGCTCCGCTTCAACTTCCGCGGCGTCGGCAGCAGCGAAGGCACGTGGGACGACGGGCCTGGCGAGATCGCCGACTTCCGCGCGGCGCTCGACGTGATGGCCGCGCAATATCCCGACACGGAGCTGTGGACGGCCGGCTTCTCGTTCGGCTCGTGGGTCGCCCTGACGGTGGGCGCGACCGACGATCGGGTGCGCGTCCTCATCGGAATCGCGCCGCCGCTCGACCGCTACGACTTCAGCGTTGTCGCGAAGAGCACGAAGCCGAAATTCTTCATCCAGGGCGAGTTCGACGAGATCTGCCCGCTGAAGCGGATGTACGAGTTCTATTCGCAGGCGCCCGAGCCGAAGGAACTGGTCGTGATCGACGGCGCCAGCCACCTGTTCGACGGCAAGGTGCTCGAAGTGGGCGACGCCATCGAGGACCTTCTCGGCGACTACAAGACACCGTCGCATTGACGGCTCAGTTGCCAGAGCTGAAGCTCGGGCCTACGTACTGCTCGAAGGACTGAAATGCCTGACGCCGTCATTGTCTCGGCCGTTCGCACCGCAGCCGGCAAGGCGCCGTCCGGGACGCTCCGGACGACGCGACCGGACGACATGGCAGCTGCTGTACTGGCGGAGGCGCTGCGACGCGCGCCGGGCCTCGACGCCGCCGAGATCGAAGACGTGATCATCGGCTGCGCGATGCCGGAAGCCGAGCAGGGACTGAACGTGGCGCGGATCGCCAGCCTGCGGGCAGGGGTTCCGGTGTCGGCGTCGGCCTGCACCGTCAATCGATTCTGCGCGTCCGGCCTGCAGGCGATCGCACAGGCCGCCGAGCGAATCGCCGCTGGCCAGGCAGACGCCATCCTCGCCGGCGGCACGGAATCGATGAGCCTGGTGCCGATGGGCGGCTTCAAGGTGGCGCCCAATCCGACGCTCGTCGAGCGTTACCCGGACGTGTACTTGACGACAGGCCTCGTCGCCGAGAACCACGCGCGCGAAGCCGGCATCTCACGCGAGACACAGGATGCCTTCGCGCTGCGCAGCCACCAACGCGCCCTCGCCGCGATCGATGCCGGCAGATTCGACGAAGAGATCGTCCCTCTGGGGGTCGCGTTTGCAAGACCGACAGAAGGAGCCGAAGCTCCGACGGTTGGCCATGTCGAGTTCCGGGTGGACGAAGGACCCCGCAGGGACACGTCGCCGGAAGCGCTCGCAAAGCTGCGCCCCGCGTTCCATGTCGCAGGATCCGTGACGGCCGGCAACTCGTCGCAGATGAGCGACGGCGCCGCGGCGGTGCTGATCATGAGCGATACGCGAGCGAAGGCGCTCGGACTGAGCCCGCTCGCCCGCTTCGTCGGGTACACCACCGCCGGGGTCGAACCCGAGCGCTTCGGGATCGGTCCCGTGCCGGCTGTCCGCAAGCTCCTCGCCAGGACCGGACTCACGCTGGGTCAGATCGGGCTGGTCGAGCTGAATGAAGCCTTCGCGGCACAGGTGCTCGCATGCCTGGCGGAGCTGCCAATCGATCCCGATCGGCTGAACGTGAACGGCGGCGCGATCGCGCTGGGGCATCCGCTCGGCTGCACCGGGGCAAAGCTTGCGACGTCGCTTCTGTACGAGATGAAGCGCCGGCAGTCGCGATACGGCCTCGTGACGATGTGCGTCGGCGGCGGAATGGGTGTGGCCGGCCTCTTCGAACGGATGTGAAGCAGTGAACGGAGCCGTTCCTCGATGACGACGTCAGCGGCGGCCTCACGCGGCGGCGCCTGGCTGCTCGAATCGCCCGCGAGCATCTTCACGCCGGAACAGTTGAGCGACGAGCACCGCCTGATCGCGCGGACCACGGAGGACTTCGCGGATTCAGAGGTGCTTCCTGCCCTCGACGGGCTCGAGCAGAAGGACTGGGCGCTGGCCCGCAAGCTTCTTAAGCGATGCGGCGAGCTGGGCCTGCTCGGCGTGAACGTGCCGGAAGCCTACGGCGGCGTCGAGCTCGACGAGGTCTCCTCGCTCATCGTCTCGGAGAACATCGCACGATCGGCCTCGTTCGGTGCGACGTACGGCGCGCAGGCCAATCTCTCGATCCTGCCGATCCTGATGTTCGGCACCGACGACCAGAAATCACGCTACCTGCCCGGCCTCGTCGCCGGCGACATCATCGGCGCCTACGCCCTGAGCGAAGCCGGCTCGGGCTCCGACGCGCTGAGCGCGCGCGCGCGAGCCGACCGCCAGCCTGACGGCAGCTTCCGCCTCTCGGGCGAGAAGATGTGGATCACCAACGGCGGCTTCGCGGATCTGTTCATCGTCTTCGCGAAGGTCGACGGCGAGCATTTCTCGGCGTTCATTGTCGAGCGTGCGTTCGTCGGCGTCACGAGCGGCCACGAAGAGCACAAGATGGGGCTGCACGGGTCGTCGACGACGCCGCTGCTCCTCCAGGACGTGCCGGTCCCCGCGGCGAACCTGCTCGGTGAGATCGGCCGCGGCCACAAGGTGGCGTTCAACGTGCTGAACTTCGGCCGCTTCAAGCTGGGCGCGATGTGCCTCGGCGGCTGTCGCCTGGCCATCGGCGAATCCTCGCGCTACGCGGCAACCCGTCGCCAGTTCGGCGAGCCCATTGCGAGCTTCGGCGCGGTGCGGCACAAGCTCGGCGAGATGACAGCACGCACGTACGCGCTCGAGGCGCTGATGTTCAGGACCGCCGGCCTGATCGACGCCAATCTGGCAGCCGCCGACGGCGCCCGCGGGCCGGCGCTGCTGGCCGCGCTCGAGGAATTCGCCGTCGAGGCCTCGATCGCGAAGATCGCGGGCAGCGAGACGCTGGACTTCGTGGTCGACGAGAACGTGCAGATCCATGGCGGGAACGGCTACGTGCACGACTACCCCGCCGAACGACATTACCGCGACGCGCGAGTGAACCGCATCTTCGAGGGCACCAACGAGATCAACCGCCTGCTCGTGCCGGGAATGCTGATCAAGCGTGCGACGAAGGGTGACCTGGCGCTGATCCCGGCCGCGAAGCGGCTGCTCGACGAGTTGCTCAGCCCCGCCGTGCTGCCGGTGGATGACGACGGCCGGTTGCCGCTCGCCGCCGAGACACGGGCAGTCGAAGCGTTCAAGAAGGTGACGATCGTTGCAATGGGCGCGGCGCTGCAGCGGTACGGCCACGCGCTGACCGGCGAGCAGGAGATCCTGCTGTGGCTGGCCGACTTGGCCGTTGATTCGTACGCCGCCGAAAGCGCGGTGCTTCGTGCCCAGGCCTCTTCCAGCGCGGGCGACGGCGCCTTGCACGCTGCGGCGGCATCAGCCTTCGTCTGCGATGCGGTGATTCGGGTCGAGGTGACGGCGCGTCACGTGCTCGCCGCCCTGTCGGAGGGCGACACGCTCAGGAGCAATCTCGCGGCATTGAGGCGACTGCTTCGGCTGGCGCCAGCCAGTGCCGTCCCTGCGAGGCGGACGCTGTCGGACGCCACCGTCTCACGCGGCGCGTACATCTTCTGAGCCGCGGTGCTCTGGTATTCTGGTCGCGGTGACGCGTCAGAGGCTGGCCCCGGCTGTGCTTTCGCTGCTCGTCGTGTGCGCGGCCTGCGCGCCAGAACCGGTCCAGGACGAAGGCACCTACTCGCGTGAGATCGCCGCCTTCAGGGCATCGAAGGACGCCGCGCTTCGGCAGCCCGACACGCCAATTCCTCCGGACAAACAATCGACGATCCTGCCGCTGGCGTATTTTCCGGCGGCGTTGGCCTACCGCGTGCCCGCGGTTCTCCGCGTGGCCGCCGACGGCGGCACGATGGAGATGCCGACGTCCACCGGTCAGCGGCGTCAGATGCAGCGCGTCGGCCGTCTCGAGTTCTCGCTGAAAGGTCAGTCGCTGACGCTCGGCGCCTTCGTCGAAGCCGGCTCACAGTCCTTCGATCGGCTGTTCGTGCCGTTCACCGACCTGACCAGTGGCACGGAGACTTATCCGGCGGGCCGCTATCTCGATCTCGATCGGACCAGGACCGGCCTTTACATCATCGACTTCAACCGTGCCTACAACCCGTACTGCTACTACAACGCGACCTACGACTGCCCCTACCCGCCGCGTGAAAACCGGCTGCAGCTGCCGATACGCGCGGGCGAGAAGATGAAGGACGCTGTCGCGCCGGTGGCGACCACACGATGACGCCAGACGCCGTGGTATTCGACTTCGACGGCGTCCTCGCCAACAGCGAGCCGCTGCACTTCGGCGTCTACCAGCGGCTTCTCGCCGAGGAGGGCCTGACGTTCACGAGCGACGAGTACTACAGCCGCTACCTGGGCTACGACGACGTGGGCGTATTCGAAGCGCTGGCGCGGGACAAGGGCCTGCTGATCGGCAACGGCCGGCTGGCTGCGCTCATCGATCGCAAGACGGCCCTCTTCCAGTCGATTGTCCGGAGCACCCCGGTGCTCTACGCCGGCGCGCGGGATTGCGTACTCGCCGTGAGAGACGCGTGTCCCATCGCGATCGCCTCGGGTGCGCTCCGGCACGAGATCGAGGTGATTCTGGCCGGCGGCGGCCTCGAGGGCGTCGTGCCGGTGATCGTCGCGGCCGGCGAGACACCGCGCGGCAAGCCTGCGCCGGATCCGTTCGCACGGGCAATCGAGTTGCTGTCGAAACGGCACGGCCGTCCGCTGTCGCCGGCGCGATCGGTCGGCATCGAGGACTCGCACTGGGGCCTGCAGTCGGCGCGGGATGCAGGCCTGCGCACGATCGGCCTGACGACCAGCTACCCCGCCAGCCTGCTCGAAGCCGACTTGATCCTGCCCGACGTCTCTCACGTCACGGTCGATCGGCTCGAGTCGCTCGTCGCCGACGGCCTGTCGGAGCGGGAGGCCTGACATGCGCGATGGCCTCGTGGGCGACTTCCTGCGCGAGGTGAACAGCCCGGACGACAGCTCCGTCGGCGCCGCCCTGACGCTCGCACAAGTCGCCTACCCGCGACTCGAGCCGGCTCAGTGGATTGGGGAACTCGACGTGATGGGAGCACGAGCTCGGCAGCACCTCGAGATCGGACTGGGCGGACATCCGCCGCGTCGCACGCGCCTGCGTGTGGTCTCGGAGTTCTTCTTCGGGCAGCTCGGCTTCACCGGCAACCGTGAACATTACGAGGACCCGCGCAACAGCTTCCTCAACGACGTGATTGCGCGCCGCACCGGGATTCCCATCTCACTCGCTGTCGTCTTCATGGAAGTGGCGCGTCGAGCGGGCCTCACCGTGGAGGGCGTGAACTTTCCGGGCCACTTCCTGATGCGATGCCCCGCTGAACCAGGTGAGCCCGGCGACGCCGAGACGCTCATCGTCGATCCGTTCCACGGCGGCGCCGTGTTGAGCGAGGACGACTGCCTTCGCCTGCTGCGCACCCACGCCGGCGCCGAGAAGCTGCTCGAGCCTGGGATGCTCGAAAGCGCGGGCAAGCGCGCCATCGTGCTGCGGATGCTGCTGAACCTGAAGCGATCGTTCGTGCGGATGCGATCGTTCCAGCAGGCGCGCGACGTCGCCGAGCTGCTGGTGGCGCTCGACCCGTCGGCGCTCACCGAACTCCGGGACCGCGGGCTGCTGGCCAGCCACTTGCGGGACTACGCGTCGGCGCTTGGGGACCTGGAATCGTGGCTCCAGCGCATGGATGCGCAGGACGAGGCGGGGCGCGGCGAGGTCAAGGAAGTGTGGGACCACGTGAAAGCGCTGCGCCGGCGACTGGCGTCGCTCAACTGACGCTCCGCGTGCCGCCGCGGAGGGCACGGAGATTTTTGCCACGGAGGCGCGGAGAACAGGGAGCATTGTCTTGGGGGCGCCACAGAGCCTCGGAGAGCGCGGAAGTTGTATTGCCACGGGGCCACCGGAGAATCACGCTTAGAGCACCCGGGACACGCCAAGAAATGTCTCCGCGTTCTCCGCGTCTCCGAGGCGAAAGGTCTCCGCGGCCCCGCGGCGACGTTTCCGTGACTCAGTGGCCAGCCTGCTCCGCGGCCCGGCGCGAGCCTTCGGGGCACGCTGCAACCAGCGGGCAAATCGTACAGTGCGGGTCGAATTCCACGCAGGTGTTCTGGGCGTGGTGGCCCAGGTACACGATCGCCCGGCGCAAGGCCGCGTGATCGCGGGGAAGCGCCGCCCTGAAAGCGCGACGAACGGATCGTGAGAGGCGGCGGATGTTGTCGACAGGCGTCACCAGGCCGAGCCGAACCGCCAGCCGCGTCAGCGCTGCATCGACGGGCACGAGCTGGTGAGGCGACGAGAAGAGCAAAAGGCGCGCGGCGGCGCCGTCACCGACGTGCGGCAGGTCCTGGACGGCCAGCCACGCGCCCCGCAGTGGACCCTGCAGCTGTTCCTGCAGGTTCCGTCGGCGACGGAAGACGTCGATGCCCGTCTCGAGCGCGCTGAGCCGCTGGTCCACGAAGGGCCCGCACAGCCTGACGATCCCTTCGAGCTTGCCGCGACCGAGCTTTCGCATCGAGTCGGGGGTCATCGCCGGCACGCGCCGAAGCGCCGACAACGCGCTGTCGCGCCGAGCCGGCGTGGTCTTCATGCCGAGGACTTCCCAGACGTAGGCGCCGAAAGGGTCGGCGGGCGGCTGGGCCAGGGGCCCGTAGAACGCCGCCAGCGCCGGCACCGGATCCTTCACCGCAGCTTGCCGACCTCGTCGTAGAGGTACGCCGAGGCGATGATCCCGTCGTGGAAGTTGGCCAGATCGAGCTTCTCGTTCGGCGCGTGGGCGTTTTCGTCGGGCAGGCCGACGCCGAAGAGCACCGAGGGCACGCCGAGCGCCTCCTCGAAGGTCGACACGACGGGAATCGAGCCGCCTTCGCGGTTGAAGACCGGCGCCTTGCCGAACCCCTGCTCGATCGCCCGGCCGGCCGCCTGGACGAACGGGTTGTCGAACCCCGTCATCCACGGACGCCCTCCGTGCATCCGCGTCAGCGTCACGCTGACCGTCCTCGGCGCGACCTTCTTCAGGTACGCCTCGAACTGGTCGGCGACCTTGTCGGGCAACTGATCGGGCACGAGCCGCATGCTCACCTTGGCCATGGCGGTGGCCGGAATCACCGTCTTCGCGCCGTCGCCCGTGAAGCCGGAAAGGAGGCCATTCACCTCGAATGTCGGCCGTGCCCAGACGCGCTCGAGCGTCGTGTAGCCGCTCTCCCCGAACAGCTTCGGCGCACCCAGTTCCTTGCGGTACTTCGTCTCGTTGAACGGCAGCCGCTTCCACGCGGCGCGTTCCTCGTCGCTGAGGGCCCGCACGTCGTCGTAGAAGCCCGGGATTTTGACCCGGCCGCCCCTGTCCTTCATCTGCGCCAGGATCTGCGAGAGCACGAACGCGGGGTTCGCCACGGCGCCGCCGAATGAGCCGGAGTGCAGATCGGAGTTCGTGCCCGTGACGTCGATCTGGAAGTACGCCAGGCCGCGCAGGCCGTAACAGATCGACGGGATGCCGCGATCGAACATCGGCGAATCGGAGATCACCACGACGCTGGCCTTCAGCGTCTCGCGGTTCTCGCGCACGAAGTCGTCGAGATGCGTCGAGCCGACTTCCTCTTCGCCCTCGATGAACACCTTGATGTTCACCGGAAGCGATCCGGTCTGACTCAGCCAGGCCTCGATGGCCTTGAAGTGCATGAAGACCTGGCCCTTGTCATCGGCGCTGCCGCGCGCGTAGATCTCGCCGTCGCGCACCGTGGCCTCGAAGGGCGGCGAGATCCACTTGTCCAGCGGATCCACGGGCTGCACGTCGTAGTGCCCGTAGAAGAGGATCGTCGGGGCGCCCTCGGCGCCGAGCCATTCGCCATAGACGACGGGATTGCCGGGCGTCTGGATCAGCCGCACGCCGGAGAGGCCGATGCGCTCGAGATGCTTTGCCGTCCACTCAGCGCACCGCGCCACGTCGCCCTTGTGCTGCGGGAGCGCGCTGATGCTGGGGATCGCCAGGTAGTCCTTCAGTTCCTCGACGTGACGATCCCGATGGAGATTGATGAAGTCAACGACTTTGTTGTTCACTGAGAGTCCCGTCCTCACGGTGTATCGGGATGTTCGATGGGGAGATCGAGGCGATCGCCCCACTCGCGCCACGATCCCAGGTAGTTGCGAAGCCGTGGATACCCGAGCAGCCGCAGCGCCAGATAGGCGTGCGCGGCACGATACCCGCCCTGACAATACGGCACCACTTCGCGATCCACGGTAATGCCCGCCTTCTCGTACATCGCGCGCAACTCCGCCGCCGGCTTGAACGCACCGTCCGGGCCTAGGTTGCGCGTCCACTCGAGGTGCACCGCGCCGGGAATGACGCCGCCGCGGGCCGCGCGAACCGTGGTACCGCAATACTCACCGTCGGTGCGCGTGTCGAGAATGGCCGCGTCGGCCCGGCCGAGCCGATCGCTGACGTCTTTCCAGGTCGCCAGCAGCTCCGTCCGCCGCGTGCCGGTCCACTCGGTGGCTTTCGGGGCATCGGCCTCGGTGGTCACGGCGAACCCGGCGGCCTGCCACGCGCGGGTGCCGCCGTCGAGCACGCGCACGCTGGGGTGCCCGAAGAACTCGAGAAACCAGAACGCGCGCGCGGCGAGGATGCCTGACGTGTCCTCGTACGCCACGACGCGGCGATCGGCGCTGACGCCGCGGCTGGCGAGGAGGTGTTCAATCACCCACAGGAACGCCTTGAGGGGCGCCGGGTCGCTGTCGGTGAGGCTCAGGCCGAACAGATCCAGGTGGACCGCGTGCGGCAGGTGGCCGGCGGCAAACCGGTGAGCCGGCCGAACGTCCAGCAGCAACAGGCGATCCGGAGCCTCGGCCATCTCGCGTGAGAGCTCCGCCGGCGTGACCAGAAGCTCGGGATGGGCGTATCCCTTGGACGTGTCGCTCATCGGATCAGCGTAACCCGGCCATCTTTCTCGACGAGGCGCTCGTCCTCTCGGAGCTTGTCGAGATGCGCCACCACCGTCTCTGCGGCGGCGGCCCGACGCTCGCGCGTCAAGTCAGGGTACACCCGGTCGACGATTGCCGTCACGGAATCCGCGCCGGCCGCGATCGCAGCGACGACCTGCCGCTCGCGCACGGCCCGGTGCGCTCCGTACTGCTCGATGAGCGCCGCCGGCGCGAAAATGACTTCGCCGTGCGCCGGCAGCACGACGAGCGGCTCGAGCGCAGCGATGCGATTGAGCGAAGCCAGGTACTGCCGCAGATTGCCGCCCCTGCCGCCGGGCACCACGATCGTGCCGCCTTTGACGAGCAGGTCGCCGCCGAACAGCGTCCGTGGCAGCTCGTGCCACAGGCAGATGTGGTCTGGCGCGTGACCGGGCGTGTGAACGACCAGGAGACGCTCGTCCCCGGCCTCGATAGTCTCGCCATCCTGCAACGGAGTCCACGGTGGCGACGTCCGCAGCTCAGCGCTCGACAGCCACTTGAGGCATCGCGCGTCCGGCCAGCGACCGAGCAGCGCTGCGGTCCCCGACGAGTGGTCGCGGTGATTGTGGGTGACGACGATCTGCCGCAGACGCTGGCCGGCACTATCGAGCACGGCCGCGACCGCCTCGACGTGAGCCGCGAGGCCTACTCCCGCATCGATGATCGTCGGCACACGTCCCGTGACGAGATACGTCCAGTTGCCCTCGCCCGTCAGCGGGCCCGGGTTACCAGCCGGAATCCGGTGAAGTCCTGGAATCGAGGGCATCGGGCAGGAAGACGACGGGCGTGACGGCGTTCGACGGCGTGTCGTCGATCCCGGTGGAGGGCACGCCGGCACCGAGCAGATGGCAGTGGTAGCCGAGGCCCCTCAGTCGCGCGATCAAGTCGCCTGGGGACTCACCGCTGACGATGGGCATGAGGTGCGGGTGGAGATCGACGAGCAACACCGGCCTATCCGAAGTGATCAGCACCGAGGCACCCGCAAGCGCGAGAGACTCAGCGCCCTCGACGTCGATTTTCATGAACGACACCCGCCCTCGCCGCGGAACGTCGTCGACCCTGACAACCCGCACGTGCTCGACGACGTCCAACGGGCCGGTGGCGCGCCCGGGCGGCATGAGCCAGGCATGGTGTGACGCCTGCCCCGGCGCCGAGACGAGCAGCGACCGCTCGCCAGCGGCGTCGCCTGCCGCCGCTGTCACGATCGTGACTCGGTCCGCCACACGGGCACCCCGAACGGCTGCGTCGAGGCGTGCAACATGGGCTTCGCTGGGCTCGATCGCGATCACCGATCCAGCGGAGCCGACGAGGTCGGCGAGCAGCGTCGTGTGAACGCCGATATGCGCGCCGAGGTCGATCGCGGTGTCGCCCGGGCGGATGTTTCGCCGGATGAAGTCGGCCTCGTTGCACTCGTAGCCGCCGGCGCGGATGGCCTCGTCCATCTCGAGGCCGGCCACATCGATGGACGGCGTCATGCCCATCAGTCGCGGGTCTTGGGATGGAGCGGCGTGTCGCCGACAACCGTGCCGTCGAACCACTGGCGTCCGCTGCGCACCACGAGTTCCGAGGCCTCGCGCGGCCCCCAGGATCCAGCAGCGTAGTTCGGGAAGTCTCGGGCGGGCAGCGCCTTCCAGACGTCGAGGATCGGCTCGACGATCGTCCAGCCGGCTTCGACCATGTCCGACCGCTGGAACAGCGTCGCGTCGCCCGTCATGCAGTCGTAGAGCAGCCGCTCGTAGCCCGTGCTCGGCGCCGTTCCGAAGTAGTCGGCGTAGTCGAACGACATGTCGACGTTGCCGAGTCGGAGCTGCGGGCCGGGCAGCTTCGCGCCGAAGCTGAGGGAGATGCCTTCGTCGGGCTGGATGTGCAGCACGAGCCGGTTCGGATCGAGCTGCTCGACGGGCGTGTCGCGGAAGAGCAGGAACGGCGGCCGCTTGAACTGAATCGTGATCGTCGTCTCTCGCTTGGGGAGCGCCTTACCCGTGCGGAGGTAGAACGGCACGTCGGCCCAGCGCCAGTTGTCGACGTAGAGCTTCAGCGCGACGAAGGTCTCGGTATGCGAATCGGGAGGGACATTGTCTTCCGATCGGTACGCCTTGCGATTCTCGCCGTTCACCACGCCCGCACCGTACTGGCCCCTCACCGTTCGACGAAGCACCTCCTCCGGCGTGCACGGCTCGATCGCGCGCAGCACCTTCGCCTGCTCGTCTCGCACCGCGTTGGCGTCGAACGAGCTGGGCGGCTCCATCGCGGTCAACGAGATCAGCTGGAAGAGGTGATTCGGGACCATGTCGCGGAGCGCGCCGGACTTGTCGTAATAGCCACCCCGCTGCTCGATGCCGACGGTCTCCGAGGCGGTGATCTGCACGTGATCGATGTACCGCCGGTTCCAGATCGGCTCGAACACGCCGTTGCCGAATCGAAATGCCAGGATGTTCTGAACGGTTTCCTTGCCGAGGTAGTGATCGATCCGATACGTCTGCGACTCGGCGAGCACCTGGGCGATGTCGTGGTTCAGCGCGCGCGCCGACGCCAGATCCACGCCGAACGGCTTCTCGATCACGACGCGGCGCCAGTGGCCGTCTGCCTGCTCGATGAGACCTGCCTCACCGAGGTGCTGCACGACCGGGGCGAACAGCGCCGGCGCTACCGCGAGGTAGTAGAGATAGTTGCCGCCAGTCTTGAACTCGGCGTCCATCTCCGCCAGTCGCTTCTTGATCTGCTCGTAGATGCCCGGCTGCTCGATGTCGCCGCCGAGGTAGAACGAGCGCTGGAGAATCCACTCCCGACAGGCCGGATCCCCAGGCTCGTTGGAATCGGCGAGCTGTTCGCTGATCCTCTTGCGGAAGTCGTCGTCTGTGAACGGCTGCCTGGCGACGCCAAGCACCGCGAACTCATCGGGCAGCAGCCCGCCCCGACGCAGGTTGTGGAGCGCCGGAACCAGCTTCCGCCTTGTGAGATCGCCGGATGCACCAAAGATCACCATCACCGACGGCGGAGCCGGGCGAGGGGGCTGTTCGAGCATCGGCGCAGGCCGGTGCCGATCGTCGGTGTCCGCCGGTCGATCGCGATCGCGTGCTTCCAGCATCTGTTCAGTCTCCCGCCAGGCCCGAAGGCGCGAGCCCTATTTGAGCGCGCTCTCGATCGCGGCGCGCAATTCGGGAGCGTCGGGCGTCACCTTGCTCGGGAAGAACGCCACCACCCGGCCGTCCTTGCCGATCACGTACTTGCTGAAATTCCACTGCGGGAGGTTGCCGCCCTGACCCAGCCACGTGTAGATCGGCGACTGATCCGGGCCGGCCTTGGTCACCACTTTCGAGAACATCGGGAAGGTGACCTTGTAGTTCAGCTCGCAGAACGTCTTGATCTCCTCGGCCGTGCCAGGCTCCTGGCCGCCGAAGTCGTTGCTGGGAAACCCGAGGATGACGAAGCCGCGGGGCGACAGGTCGGTGTAGAGCTCCTGAAGGCCCTTGTACTGCGGCGTATACCCGCACTTGCTCGCCGTGTTGACGACCAGCGCCACCTTCCCCGCGTACTCTTTCAGATCCACCGGCTCGCCGTTGAGGCGCGACGTGCTCAGCGCGTAGAACGAAGCGGGCATGGGCGCTCCCTTGTTATCGTCGGCCACCGCACGATCCGACACGGCGCCGACACCCAGTACCGTGAGCCCGCAGATTGCCGCAATGAATGACTTCGACCACGACATGATGTGCACTCCTCCTAGTAGGTCGCCGCGTACAGCTCGAGCGCGCCGGCGACGTCGAACTTCCTCGGGTTGTTGAGGGCCGCAGGTTCGGCCGCGGCGAGCTCGGCCAGCGCCGGCAGGTCGCGCTCGACGATGCCTGCCGCGCCGAGACGCCCTGGGAAGCCGCCGGCCAGCACGAAGTCCTCCAGCCTCGCCACGAGCGACTCGGGACGTCGGGCCTCGCCGCGCACGGCCGCCAGTTCAGCGTAGCGATCGGCGACGACGCGCATGTTCCATCGCACCACTTCCGGCAGCAGGATGGCCAGCGCCGCCGCCTGACCGACGCTCGAGGTAATCGGCCGCGCACAGGCCTCGAGCGCGCCGAGGCCAGACTGCGACGACGCCACTTCAGCGAGCAGGCATCCGAGCAACACGTCGCTCAGCGCCTCGAGGTCCCCGCTGCCACCGAGCGCGCGCAAGTACGATGCGGACATCAGACGCCACGACTCGCGCGCGAACAGGTCCGACATCGGGCTGCGGCGCGACGTCACCCACGACTCGATCGCGCGCGAAATCGCCGTGATCGCCGCCGAAGCCAGCTGCGCGTCCGGGACTTCGACCGACAGTTCCGGATCGAGTATCACCAGCCGGCAGCGCCCCTGTCCCCGTCCGCTCGACGCCGACGTCGGGATGCCGATGATCGGCAGGGGCGAGGTCACGGACGCGAGCTGATCGAACGCGCGATCGCTGCCCGCGACAACGATCAGGTCGGGCACTGGCCGTCCGCCGTGCCCGTTGGCCGCCGCGGCGGTCTCGGCCTTCGACGCGGGCTGCACTTCGATCGATCCGACCAGGCCCACGCCGGCCTGCTGGAGCGCGGCCGCGAGCGCGGTGATGCGGCCGCTCGCGAACAGCTCGGCGTCGGCGATGACAATGGCCCGCCGTCCCAGCTCGAACGCGAGCGCTCCGGCGCGGTCCACCGCAGACGCCCCGGCCACGATCCTGGTCGCGCATGCGAACTCGAACACGCTGATCCGGATCTTACTTCGTCCGGACCGGGGGCGGAGCCTTCAGGTAGGATCGGCCTCAGGCCGCACGTCATGCTGCTGATACACGCCGTCGCCGCTGTCCTCGCTCTCTCGAGTCCGCAGGCCCAACCCCTTCCCGACCAGCTCGTCATCGCGGCTGTCGTCACCGACAAGGAAGGCCATGCCGTCACCGATCTGAAGCCGGACGAAATCGTGGTGCAGGAGAACGGCGTCGATCGGCCCACCATCAGGGCCGAGCGCGATGCCCGGCCGCTCAAGGTCGCCCTCGTGCTCGACTCGAGCGCGGCGATGGGCGGCGCCTACGCGTCCGACGTCGTGCCCGCGGCGGTTGCGTTTCTCAAGCGGCTCCCGGCCGGCACGGGGTTCACGGTGTGGTCCACGAGCGATCATCCCAGGCGTATTGTCAACGAGGGGACCGACCTGAAGGCCGCCGAAGACACGATGCGGACGCTGGCGCCGTCTGGCGCAAACGCGGCGGTTGACACGCTGGTCGAGGCTTCGAGAGACGCCGGTGCCTTCGATGACCAGCGCGGCGCCGTCGTCATCGTCACGTCGGCTTCGATGGAAGGCGTCACGGTCGATCTGCAGTCGCTGCTCCCGAAGGCTTCCTTCAAGCCGACATTCGCGGCCGTGGAACTGGTGCTCAACCCGCGCGATCAGGATGCTCGACTGCAGGATGCGCTGAAGCTGATGTCGTCCCGGACAGCGGGGTTCCACGAGCGAGTGTTCACGACGATGTCGATCGCCGCGCAGCTCGAGCGGGTGCAGAGTTTGCTGGCGTCGCAATACCGCGTCGCGTGGAAGCCCGGCGGCGATCCACGACAGGTGAAGATCGAAGTGAAGGTCAAACGGCCGGACACAAGAGTCGTGCAGGCGATGCGGATCTCGACGAACTGGTGAGGCGGAACTGAAGCTCCGCCTGCGTCTGCCTACTTCAGTTCTGCCCTATTCGAGCTTCGCGCGCAGGATGGCGGAAATCGGCACGGACTTGCCCTGCGCGTAGTCGAACGCCACCTGCACGCTCTTCGCCTCGGCCACCAGCTCGCGCGTCCTGGCGTTCAGGATCTCGTAACCCACCTTGAAGCTCGATCGGCCGATGTCCTCGACGCGGAGCCGCACGAGCAGCCGGTCGCCGGGCAGCGCGGCCTTCCGGTAGTCGATTTCCACGCGCGCGACAATGAAGCCGTGTTCCTTGAGTCCCTGCGCCCCGAACGTGTTGCGCCACCAGGCAAAGCGTGCCGCTTCCAGATACGTCAGGTAGACGGCGTTGTTGACGTGCCCCAACGGGTCGCAGTCGCGGAACAGGACTTCGAGTTCGTACTCGAACCGCCACATCGCTAGAGCCGCCGCACCGCGTGTGGGAAATCACGCCAGACCGGAATGCCGCAGAAATGCGTGCCCTCGGTGCAGCGGGGCGAGATCAGCTTGTTGCGGACGACGCAGGGCGGGCCGACGTAGCGCGCCAGCCGCGGGTGCACTCTCGTGAGCTCGCTCAACTCGTCCATCGACGCCAGGTAGATCTCTTCCTGCGCGTTGAAGCACGTCCGCATCGTCCACTTGTGAAGCAGGGCGAGGAGCGATCCCGATTCCACGAGCCTGAGCGCCTTCGCGTTCGGCAGCACGTAGAGCGCGAACTCCAGCGGCACGTCGAGGGCGAGCAGCCGGTTCTTGGCGTCCCAGGCCGCGCGCATGGCGCGTTCGTACGCCGCCTTAGCCTGCGGATTGGCTGCGATCAGCCGCGGCGTGACGTAGTCGGGCGCTTCCGTGTCCACGAACGACATCAGCGGCCGTGACGCCGGCACCATCCGGTGGCGCTGGTCCTGCGAGTCCGCGGTGTGGCTCAGCCGCTTCTCGAACGTGTAGGACGCGTGATGCAGCGAGCGCATCAGCGGCGAGTGGTACGAGACGTTCATCACCTCGAGGCGGTAGCGGTTCTTCGCGGGGTTCAGTACTCGATCGATTGCTTCGTCGTCGTCCAGCTCGGCGCGCGTCAAGCCGAACGTGACACGCACGGACTCGGCGATGCTCTGTTCCGCCGACGGTGAGAAATCGGTGAGGCGCGAGACTTTGCCGTCGAGGCGACCGTCGAACTCGCGGGCGAACGCGTCGCCGGCCGCGCGCGGGCGCGGGAAGGCCGTCTCGGGCAGAGCCTCGGCCGGCAGCTCGTCGCACCCGACCTTCTCGAAGAAGAAGGGGTCCACTTGACGGACCAGCTCCACCATCTGCCCGATGACGACGCGCGACTCGTACGGCGCGTCGCCAGAGGCAGCCATCCGCCGCAGCCGGTGCAGCGTGATGCCGGAGATGGTGTGGACCATCGACGTGAACGCGGCGAGCGGAATCACGTAGCGCGCCGTTTCGATGGCGCGCTTCTCGGCGTCCTTCTCGATGGCCTTCAGCCGCTCCGCGCTCGCGCGTGGCGTGACGTAGCGCAGCTGCTTCAGGATGCGGAATGCATCGTCTTTGAGAAGCGCGGAGAGCTCGGCGTAGCTGTCCCACGCCGAGACAATCGCGCGTTCGTAAATGTCGAGCGCCTCGCCGGTGAGCGGCGGGACGAAGGCACGCGGCTCCTTCAGCTTGACGTAGCGCTGGCTCGACTGCTCCGAGTTGTAGAACGGGTACGAATGCAGCGCGGTCCAGACGAGCTGCCGTGAGATGTTCTCGAGCCCGAACTCGAAGTGGGCGTGCTGGTAGACCGTGTGGTGCCCTGCGTCGAACGTGAGGGAGCCGATCGAGTCGCGCTGGCGGTCGGTAATCTCATTGGCGCCCACGACACGCGGCGAGTAGCACGTCCGGGCGGCCGCGATGGCGCCGTCGAAGGGCTGTGCCGGCGCGTTGCGCAGCGTAATGACCGGCGGCGCCGTCTGCAGTCGCGTGGCGATGCCTCCTCCGTCCTTCGTCACTCGTCCCTCGTCCTTCGCCGCCTACTCGTCCTTGTCCTTGGCCCAGAAGCGCGAGTACTCGTCGAGGAACGCGAGCGTTTCGAACGACTTCATCCGGTCGAAGAACAGGATGCCATTCAGGTGGTCGTTCTCGTGCTGGAACACGCGCGCCTGAAAGTCCTCGAGTTCCATGTCGAGCGCCTCGCCGTCGCGGCCGAAGCCCCGCACACGAACACGGCGATTCCTGGGCACCTTCCCGCGGATATCGGGGATGCTCAGGCAGCCTTCCCAGTCCTCGACGAGGTCACGGCCGAGGGCGGTGATTTCCGGGTTCACCACGGCGATCGGCACGATCTCGGTCTCGCCGGTCCGCTTGTCCTCTTTCTCGAGGCCCGCGACGAAGATCCGCACGCTCTCGTGGACCTGCGGCGCGGCAAGCCCGATGCCGTGATACTCGCGCATCGTGTCGATCAGGTCGTCGATCAGCTGCCGGACGGATGGCGTGGCGATCGCCGCACGGTCCACCGGCTTCGCCTTCTCGCGCAGCACGGGGTGTCCCATGTGCGCCACTTTCAGAATCGACATGTCGAGGAATTATACTTCGCGCCACCGGACGCCATGGCCGACACGTTTCGCTACTGCCCCAACTGCAGCGGCCCGCTCGCTACGCGGAGCCTGAAATCAGGCGACCCGGATCGCCTGGTGTGCGATCGGTGCGCGTTCGTGTTCTACCTCGACCCGAAAGTGGCGGTCGGGACAATCATCGCGGACGCCGACAATCGCATCGTACTTGTGAAGCGGGCCATCGAGCCCGGCTACGGCAAGTGGGTATTTCCTGGCGGCTACGTCGATCGCGGCGAGCAGCTCGCGGAGGCGGCCCTCCGGGAAGCACGCGAGGAGTGCGGCCTCGAGGTTCGGCTCGAGGCTCTGGTCGATCTCTACTCCTACGCGGGCCGCACGCCGATCATCATCGTGTACGCGGCGGCGATGGTCGGCGGCACGCTGGCGGTCGATGAGGAAGGCCTCGAGGCCCGCTGGTTCACCGCAGCGGACGTGCCGTGGAACGAGTTGGCGTTCCGCAGCACCCATGAAGCCATCCGGGATTACTTCGATGGGCGCCGCCACGCGCTCGGCTCTCTGGCGCGACGGAGCTCATAGCCGCGGAGGCGTGTCCCGCTGCGTCGCGCGGAGCCTCCGTGTTCACCGTGTCTCCGCGGCGACTTTCCTTGGACACCGCGGACACCCCTATAGAATTCTCCGTGCTCTCCGCGCCTCCGTGGCGAATTCCTCCGTGCCCCCCGCGGCTAGTCGGACAGACCCTCGGCCTTGCGCTCCGCGGCGGTCACGACACCGTGCGCCCAGCGGATCTCCGACTGGCGGTTCAGCGCCGGGTTGGTGATCGTCACGTGGCGGCGGACGGCGTCGGACGTGCCGCCGATGTTCAGTTTCCCCATCAGGAACGCAAAGCGCTCCTGCAGTGACGCGCCGATGGCGTCCCTGGCGGCGGCGTCGAGCGACCAGACCTGCTTCTTGAAGGGCCCGATGGCCTTCTTGCGTCCCTTGTAGAGGAACTGCTGCTCGGTGTCGGACGGCTTCCGCTCCTCGGCGGCATGCTCGCGCGTCCAGGCGTACATCTCGTCCTTGAGCGCCTTCGGAAACGACGGGTGCTCGTAGACCATGTTCTGGAAATCGGTGGCCAGATGGATCTCGCAGGCGCCCGCCTTCGGGAACGCGTCGAACGCATCGGGCGGAAGCGTGGACGCACCGTGCTGCACCGCGCCGCCAAGGCCGTACTCCTTGCGCGCGGCCGTTGACAGCTCCTCGAGCGCCACGAGGTCCAGCTTTACGTCCGTCCGCACCTTGCCGTCGGCCGCGACGAAGCCGCCGTGCGCCGTGCCGGTCTGCACGCTGATCTTGCTGATGCCCGTCAGCGCGGCCCCGCGCGTCTTCAGCGCCTGCAGGTAGCCGCGCATGAACGCGTGCAGCTCGTGGATGTCTGAATTCTTGCCGCCCACTTCGCCGATCTCGCCGCCGACCGAGATGGTCACGCCCTTCGGCTCGTGCGAGCGGATGAACTGCGTGAAGTCGGCGCACAGGTCGCAGTTGACCTTCTGCTGCTCGTCGAGCGTCGCCTTGTCGAGGTCCACCAGCGTGGAGGTGTCGATGTCGATGTTGTAGAAGCCGGCCGCGATCTCCTCCTGGATGAGCGTGCGGAGCGTGTCGAGCTCCTTGTCGCGATCGGCAGACGCGTACTTTTTCGCGTTCACCTGGACGTGGTCGCCCTGGAAGAAGATCGGCCCCTCGAAGCCCTCGCGCAGCGCCGCGGCGAGCACGCTGGCGACGTATTCGTGCGGGCGCTGCTCGGTGTACCCAATCTCGGACCGTGCGATCTCGAAGATGAAGGCGCCCGCGCGGGCGGCGGTCGCGGCGCGTACGGCCGCACGCGCCGTGTAGTACGTCATCATCCGGATGTTCATCGCCGGCACGGTGAACCCGCCGGTCTCGCCCCGGCCCATCGCGATGTACAGCTCGTGAATCGACGCCGGCTTCACGCCGCGGGCCGCTGCCAGCGCGCGAATGACCCAGCGGGCCGTCCCCTTGATTTCAGGCGTTGCGCCGAATGACGAGGTGTGCGCGAGGTGATCGATCAGCGACGGATCGGCGGTGCCGGTGACTGTGATGAGATCGCCGTCGATCCGGGCTGCGGACGACACGGCTTCGACGAGCGCTTCGACGGATGCAAAGACCATAAGTCCCCTTGGTTGATTCAAACTCGAACCACCGATTGTACCACCGGGAACTTGAAGTCCTCCACCGAGGCGCCATGCATGGCCATGTCGATGAGTTCGGCGACTGGCAGTGATGCCTCCGCGGCATCGACCGACGCGATTGTCGCGCGCGTGGCGGGTGCTCGCGGCGTGAAGAGCTGACAGCAGTCCTCGTCGGGCACGATCGAGATGTCGTACGTGCCGATGCGCTGAGCGTCCGCGGTGACCTCTTCCTTGTCCATGCCGATGAGCGGCCGGAACACCGGCAGTGTGGCGGCCGTGCCGATGGCCGTGAGGTTCTCCAGCGTCTGCGACGCGACCTGGCCGACGGACTCGCCGGTGACGAGCGCGCGAGCGCCCTCCCAGCGGGCCAGGCGCTCCGAAATGCGCAGCATCAGGCGCCGGTAGACCAGCACGCGGAGCGGCGCCGCAACCGCGATCAGCACTCGCTGCTGCACCTCGCCAAAGGGCACGAGATAGAGCCGGGTGCGCTGCTGGTAGCGCGTCAGCACTTCCGCCAGCCGTCGCGCTTTCTCCTGGGACACCGCCGACACGATTGGATAACTGTGAAAGTGAATCAGCTGCACGCGGCAACCGCGGCGCATCATCCGCCACGCGGCTACCGGCGAGTCGATGCCGCCCGACATCAGGCACGCCACGCGCCCGCTCACCCCGGTCGGCAGGCCGCCCGCGCCGTGCTGCTTGTCGAAGTAGTAGAACGCGCGGTCCCTGAGCACTTCGACGTGGACCGTGAGGGCCGGACGCCGCAGGTTCACGTTCCACCCGCGCGCCACCTTGATGCGCGCGCCGAGCTCCTGCTCGATGGCCGGCGACGGGATGGGATAGCGTTTGTCGGACCGTCGCGCGGCCACCATGAACGATTCGGGCTCCACGTCTCCCAGGTCGGCCAGGATAGCGGCGCCGAGCGTCGGGAGATCCGAAGGGGCTTCGCCGGCCTTCGAGAAGTTGGCGATCCCGAATAGCGTGCGGAGTCGCTCGCGAACAGCGTCCCAGTCCGCGTCGTCGCCAAGCACCAGCTCGATGCGGCCCATGACGGCTTGCACGCGCCGGACGTCCAGGTCGTCGGTGGCCGCGCGGATGTTCCGCACGAGCCGCTCGATGAACCAGGGCCGGTTGCGGCCCTTGAGCGCGATCTCCTGGTAGTGGACGACGACTGAATTCATTTCAATGCCCGTGCCACGTGCTTCGTGCCGGGTGCCACGTGCGGTGCCTCGTGCCTCGTGCTTCGCGCTGGGTGCGGTGCCTGTGCCTCGTGCGCTGTCAGGGCCGGGACGCCGCCAGCTCCGCGGCCCGGTGGCCGCTGGCGACGGCGCCCTCGATCGTAGCCGGGAGTCCGGTGTTGGTCCAATCACCGGCCAGAAACAGCCCCTGAACGGGCGTCTCGGCGTCCGGGCGCGGCGGCTGGCCAGGCGCGAGCGAAAAAGTCGCGCGACGCTCGCGCACGGCGGTTGCGCGGAGGACGCTCGCACTGGCAGCGGCGGGCAGCGCCTCAGCGAGCTCGCGGCGTGCATGGGCGATCAGCGCGTCGTTGGTCCAGCCGACGCTGTCCTCCGCGCCGCTCGATGTCAGCGACAGGTGCGACCAGGCCTCGCCGAAGAGCCGCCCCTTGTCGAACACCCACTGGAACGTGCGCCCCGGCAGGCCGATGAACGGCGCGTCCGTGACGGCACGATCCAGCCAGAGGTTGACCGTGACGATCGGCGATGCGCGCATCGCGCCGGCGGAGGCCGAGAGATCGGCCAGCGCTGGAACCGACGCCGCAAAGGCGGGGAACGCGAACCATGGCACGGACGACACGACGTGCCCCGCCATGATGCGCTCGCCATCGATCTCGACGCCGATCGCGCCTGCCCGGTCGACGAGCAGCCGTGCGGGCGCGCCGATCCGGAACTGATGTCCGGCATCCTCGAGCCAGCGGCGCGCGGGCTCCGCGTATAGTTCATCGAGCGGCTTCACCGGCAGCCCGATCGCGGAATCACGACGGCTGCCGTTGAACATCCGCGCCAGGACCTCGACGAACGGACCGGCGGCGGCCACGTGCGGCGACTGGTTGAGCGCGGCCACCGCGAGCGGCTCCCACAATACCTCCGAGAGCCGCGGCGTCTGTCCATGCGCACGGAGCCACTCGGTCACGGTCTGCCGGTCGCTGCCATCGCGGACTCGATCCGAGCCGGCCAGCCGCCGAAGCGCCAGACCCGCTCGCAGGGCCGCGACCTTGTCGGACCAGGCGAGCGCCGGCCATCGCAGCAGCCCGGCGACCAGATGCAGCGGCGGCGGCAGCGACGCCGATGTCAGGCGCGACCGCTGCCCGCCGCGATCGACGATCTCGAGATCGAGCCGCTCCTCGAGCCGGACGTCGCCTTCCGCGCCGATGTCGCGCAGGAAGGCGAACGTCTCGTGATAGCACCCGAACAGGGCATGCTGGCCGTTGTCGACGGCCTCGCCGGTCCCGGGATCCACAAACGCGCTGGCGCGGCCGCCGAGACGCCGGCGCTCTTCGACGACGAGCACGCGCGCGCCGCGGCGCGCCAGCCGCACGGCCGCGCTCAGGCCCGCGAACCCGGCGCCGACGACGATGACGTCAGGCGCGGCCATCGGTCCGGCTGCGCGCCCAGACGCCAAGCGCGAGCCAGGCCTGCCGCGGCCTGGGCACGCGGATACGCGACGAGAACACGTCGTACCCGCCTCGTTCGATGCGCGTGAGCAGATCTCGATAGACGGCCGCCATGATCCCGGCCGCTACCAGCCGCCGGCCCTCGCCATCTGGGCGAGCTTCGGCCGCGCGCCGGTAGAAGTCCTTTGCACGCGACGCTTCGAACGCCAGCAGATCGCGCACGGGGCCGGTCATGCGGCCGGCCCGGAGATCGTCCTCGGTGCACCCGAACCGCACGAGGTCGTCGAGCGGCAGATAAAGACGGCCGTGCCCGAGGTCGCCCGCCACGTCGCGAAGGATGTTCGTCAGCTGGAGTGCAACGCCGAGGTTCACGGCGTATTCACGGGCGCGGTCGCCGTGCACGCCGAAGATTTCGATGCAGATCAACCCCACGGTCGACGCCACACGCCAGCAGTATTCGTAGAGCTCCTCGAACGACTGATAGCGCCGGCGATCGAGGTCCATCTCGACGCCGTCCACGAGGTCCTCGAACGGTGTGCGCGGCAGCGTGAACCGCTGCACCCACGGTTGAAGGGCGCGACCGACGTCCGTAGCCGGCGCTCCGCGATAGCACCGGTCGATCTCGACTCGCCATTCCTGCAGCCGCGCGCGCACGTCGGCGACAACAACAGGATCCGCTTCGGCGCCCACGGCAGCGATCGCGGGGGCCTCGTCGACCGTGTCATCGACGGCACGGCAGAAGTCCCAGACGGCGACAATCGCGTCGCGCTCGGCTCGCGGAAGCGAGAGAAACGCGTAGTAGAAGGACGTGGGCCGGCTCACCGGGCAGACCACCAGAACGCGCGCCAGGCGATCGACGGCAGATCGCCGGCGCCGAGCGAAGGCCTCGCGCGAAAGACGTCGAACCTGGACGCCTCGAGCCGATCGAGGACACGCACGCCGCCCAGCCAGGTGGCGCGCAGTTCGAACCGCAGCCGGCCGGTCACCCCGTCGCAGACCGCACGGCCGCGATCGAACAGCGCGCGGGTTCGCGCGGCACAGGAACACAGGGCCTGCTGCCACTCGTCGGTCCACTCGCGGCGATCGAGGGCGGCCAGCTCTGCGCGCGCCGGCTCATGCGCTTCGGCGGGCACGTACAGCCGCCCGCGACTCCAGTCGATCGCGAGGTCCTGCCAGAAATTCGTGAGCTGAAGCGCGGTGCACACGGCATCGGATGCGGCATCCAGCTCGGTGTCACGCCAACCACCGATGCGCAGCACGAGCCGTCCGACCGGGTTCGCGGATCGCCGGCAGTAGTCGAACAGTGCCTCCCACGAGGCGTATCGCTTCACGGTGACGTCCTGCCTGAATGCGCTCACGAGGTCCTCGAGCAGGCCGGTGGGCAGCTCGCAGACACGCACGGTGTTCGCGACGGCCTCGAAGATCGGCTGCGCCTGCGCCGCCATTTCCGGCGTCAGCGTCGACGGACCGGAAGGCGGGGCGGCGCTCGACATGGCGCCATGCAGTCGCGCCACCCACTCGTCGAGCCTGATGTTCCGCACCGCGACCGCCGCGTCCCCCTCGTCGGCGATGTCGTCCGCGAGCCGCGCGAAGGCGTAGATGGCCGCCACATGGGGGCGCATGCGCGCCGGCAGCAGCCGTGAGGCGACGGGAAAGTTCTCGTAGTGCGTCCGTGCGATCCGCTCGCAGAACGCGTACGAAGCGTCGAGGGTCACTCCCACTCCCGGTCGGCCACGCCGGCGCGGGCGTTGGCCAGCCGGGCGAGGACGAACAGCAGGTCCGACAGCCGGTTGACGTAGACGATGACGACCGGTTCGACGGCGTCGGCGCCGAGGCCGACGATGTGGCGCTCCGCGCGGCGGCAGACGGTACGGGCCAGATGCAGTGCGGCGGCGGCGGGCGCGCCGCCCGGGACGATGAAACGCCGCAGCGGCGGCACCTCGGCGTCCGCCGCGTCGATCCACTGCTCGAGGCGCGTCACGTCGGCGTCGGCCAGACGTGCGCGGGTCACGCGGGCCGCGATGCGCTCGCGAGGATCGGCGAGCTGGGCGCCGACGGCGAACAGGTCCTGCTGGATGCGATCGAGCCAGCCGTCGATCGTCGCGTCCAGGCCCGCCGCGCGAGCCTGGCCCAGCACCGCGTTCAGCTCGTCGACGTGGCCGTAGGCGTCCACCCGGGCATCGGACTTGCTGACACGCGTGCCGTCGAACAGTGACGTCTCGCCCGCGTCGCCCGTGCGCGTGTACAGTGTCACGAACCCGATTATACCGGGACCGTTTTCCAGCGATGCCCGCATCTCCCGCTTCAGCGTCCCGCCGCCGGCGGCACTCGCCAGCCGCACTGCCAGCGCCGGCCGAACGGCGCCGTTTCCGGGCGAAGCTGCTCGGATGGTACCGCGTCCACGGACGCTCCCTGCCATGGCGCGAGACGTCGGACCCGTACCACATCCTCGTCTCCGAGGTGATGCTGCAGCAGACGCAGGTGGATCGCGTGCTGCCGAAGTACCACGAGTGGCTGGAGAAATTTCCGTCGCTCGACGCGCTGGCCGCCGCCGACGAGGCGGTAGTGGACAGGACATGGCGGCCGCTCGGTTACAACATCCGGCCGCGACGGCTCCAGGCGATCGCGCGCGAAGCGGTCACCCGCTTCGACGGTGCGCTGCCGAGCGATGAGGACACGCTGCTGTCGTTCAAGGGACTGGGCCGCTATACGGTCGGCGCGATCCGCAGCTTCGCGTTCCGCCAGCGCGCCGCGATTCTCGACACCAACGTGGCGCGCGTGTTGTTCCGGGTGTTCGTCGGACGCGGCGAGCCGAAGAGCCACGCCACGATCAAGCAGTTGTGGTCGATCTCCGAATCGGTGCTGCCGAAGAAGCACGTTTACGACTTCAACCAGGCGCTCATGGACTTCGGCGCGACGCTCTGCACTGCACGCAAGCCGCGCTGCGGGGAGTGTCCGATGCGGCGCGGCTGCAAATCATCGCGCCTGTTGAAAGACGAATGACGAAGGACGAGGGACGAAGGTCGAAAAACGAAGGACGAAGGTCGAAGGACGAAGGACGAAGGGCTGTCATCGTCGTGGCGGCGGCCGTCGTCGAGCATGACGGCGCGTTCCTGTTGACGCGACGCCTGAAGGGCACGCACCTGGCCGGGACGTGGGAGTTTCCAGGCGGCAAGTGCGAGCCGTCGGAGAGGCCGGAAGACTGTCTCGTGCGCGAGATGCACGAGGAGCTGGCGGCCGGCGTCCGCGTTGGCGATCGGATCCTGGTGACGCGCCATGAGTATCCGGAACGGACGGTGGAACTGCATTTCTTCCGGGCGGCGCTTCTCGATTCGCCAGTGCCGCAAATCGGTCAGGAGATGCGCTGGGTGCCGCGAGAGGAGCTGGCGTCGCTGGAACTGCCCGAGGCCGACGCGGATCTGATACGGCTGCTGGTGGAGCGGCCGAACCAAAGTTCGGCCCTACGTGCTGAACGAAACCCCGGCGACGCCACAAGGCGTACGTAGGGCCGAGCTTTAGCTCCGCCGCGCGGGCTGCTCATACAGACCCGGGCGCCTGGCAGCGCGAGCCAGCGCCTTCTTCCGTCCAGCGAGTGAGGAGACTGCCGCGTCACGCCGATGCCGGGACGAATGGCAGCCGGGCCACGACGGCCGCGACCCCATCTTCGAGTGAAACGCGAGTCCCTGGCTCCGTGAAGTCGCGCTGCAGCGTGGCAAGCGCGACAGGACGGCCGAGCGCGGGAGACATGACGGCGGTCGTCAGGCGGCCGGCCTGGCGGGAATCGCTCGTCACGGACTGAGGCGCGAGAGGCGCCAGTTCGGCTTCAATCGAGAGCCCCACCAACCGCCGCGCGACGCGTCCATGTGCGCGATCGCGGATGCGAACGATGATCTCCTGGCCGACGTAGCAGCCCTTGGTGTGGCTGAGGGCGTGGTCGAGTCCGGCTTCGAGCGGAATGGTGTCGTCGCTCATGTCGATGAGGAAAGCCGGAACGCCCGCTTCGACTCGAAGCACGGTTGCCGTGTCGTCATCGAGCGGCGTGCCCCCCGCATGCGCGAGAGATTCCTCGAGGCCCGCTGCACGCGCCGGCGACAGATACGCGTGCACGCCAGTGAGGCCCGAAGCCATGGCATGTGCCCACAGGATTGCCCCATCGTCGGTCCGCGCGATCGATTCCGGATCCGGCGACGCGAGATATGAACTGGCCCCGGGGCCGTGGAGCCCAACGGAGGTCAGCTCTCGCGAGGCGTCCGCTACACGCACGTCCTCGGCGAAGATCATCCCGTCGAGACGGGCCGACAACGTGGACGCAAGAGGCGCGGGGACGTCGAGCCATGTCTCGCTGCCGGTTTCGATGACGATGAGATCGGTGATCATGCGGCCCTGCGGCGTGAGCCACACGGAATAGCAGGCGCCGCCGCCTTCGAGCGGCTTCAGATCGTTGGTGAGCAGCCCGTTGAGCCACTCGAGCCGATCGCCGCCGGTCGCTCGAATGACTCCGCGCTCGTGGCGTCGGCGGAAGGCCAGCCCCTTCCGTGCGGCTTCATATGCTGACATGGGATATTCTGACCTTCATGCTCTTCTCTCGATATTGTACGAGGGCGCTCGTCGCGGCCTCAATCGCGCTGTGCATGCCCGGTGCGGCAGCCGCGCAGCAGACCGAGGGCCCGGCAACCTTCCGGGTGTTTCTGCGAGGTACGGCGCTCGGCTCCGTCGAGGTCAACGTGCGGCGCGTCAACGGCGGCTGGACGCTGAGCGGCAGCGGCCACCTCGAGCCGCCCCTGGATCTCACGACCAAGCGTCTCGAGATTCGCTATGACGGCGACTGGCACCCGATCGAGTTGACGCTCGACGCGGCGACCCGGGGTGCGACGATCTCCCTGCACACCGACTTCGCGGACGGCAAGGCCGCCAGCGATCTCAACCAGAGCGGCGCGGTCACGCACAAGACCGATCCGGTCGCGCCGGACACGCTGGTTCTGCCGAACCTGTTCTTCGGAAGCTACGAGGCGCTGGCATTGCGGCTGGCTTCCGTGCCGGATGGCGGGAGCTTCAAGGCGTACATCGCGCCGCAGGCCGAGATCACGGTCAAACAGAACGCGCGCTCGTCGCAGCGCATCGAAACAGCCAAACGGGTCGTCGATGTCCGTACCTACGCGCTGACGTTTCAGAATCCCGGCTCGCCGCTCGACGCGACGGTCTGGACCGACGAAGCGGGCCGCCTGGTTCGCTTCGAGGTCACAGCGCAGTCGCTGGTGATGGTCCGAGAGGACTTCGCGTCGGTCTCCTCGCGCGCGCAGGTCATGAGCCGCGACGGGGATCAGGGCGTCAGTATCCCGTCGATTGGCTTCAGCCTGGCTGGAACGCTCAGCCAGCCGTCGGGCAAGGCGACGATGGACGCGAAGGGACGATATCCGGCGATCGTCCTGATCGGCGGCTCGGGGCCGACCGACCGCGACGAAACCGTCGCCGGCATCTCCATCTTCGCGCAGATCGCCAACGCGCTCGCGGATGCGGGCTACTACGTGCTTCGTTACGACAAGCGCGGTGTGGGTCAGAGCGGTGGACGCAGCGAGACCGCCACGCTGCAGGACTACGCCGACGACGTCGCCGCCGCGGTGAAGTTCCTGCGGGACCGCAAGGATATCGACCCGAAGCGGATTGTGCTGGCCGGCCACAGCGAGGGCGCATGGTCGGGACTCATAGCCGCGAGCCGTGACGAGGACGTGGCGGCGCTCGTCATGATCGCCGGGCCGTCGGCGACCGGCGGTGAGCTCGTCCTCGAACAGCAGCAATACCTGCTCGCGAAGACGACGCTCAGCCCCGCCGAGCAGCAGACGCGCGTGGACCTGCAGAAGCGGATTCAGGCCGCCGTGCTGGGCACGGGCAAGTGGGATGACATTCCGGCGCCGCTCAGGACGCAGGCCGAGACGCCGTGGTTCAGGAGCTTCCTGGCTTTCTCACCGTCACAAGTGATGTCGAAAGTGAAGCAGCCCATCCTGATCCTCCAGGGTGACCTCGACCGGCAGGTCGTCGCGCGGCACGCCGACGCGCTGGGCACGCTGGCGAAGGGGCGGAAGAAAGTGGCGGCGGATCGCGTGCAGGTCACTCACCTCGATGGCGTCAATCACCTGCTGGTGCCGGCGAAGACCGGGGACCTCGAGGAGTACCCGCAGCTTGCGGTGAAGACGGTGGACCCGCGCGTGGCGAAGACGGTGGTGGACTGGCTCGCGTCGCTGAAGAAATAGCGGCCAGCTGCCAGCTGGCTACTCGTACCGCAGCGCTTCAATTGGATCCAGTCGCGACGCGCGAATCGCGGGCAGCAGGCCGCTGACGAGACCCACCAGCACCAGGATTCCCGAACAGACGAGCAGCAGCTCGCCCGACACGATCAGGTGGATGTCCAGCATCCTCGTCGTGTCGTCGAGCAGTTCCGACAGGAACGGACGCGGGCTGAAGATCCACGCCAGCGCGATCGAGAGCACCACGCCGATGGCGCCGCCGGCGAAGCTGGTGGCGATCCCTTCCAGCAGGAACTGCAGCAGGATGTGGCGCCGCCGTGCACCCAGCGCCTTTCGTATCCCGATCTCGCGCGTGCGCTCCTGCACCGACACGAACATGATGTTCATCACGCCGACGCCGCCGATGCCGAGCGTCAGCACGCCGATGAAGCCGAGCACCAGCTTCAGCCCCATCACCATGCCGCGCGTGAACTCCTCGGTCTTCGCCGAGCCCCAGTTCCGCAGCGCGCGCTCGTCGGCCGGGTTGAAGTTGGCGAGCTTGCCGAGCAGCTCCGAGACCTGCTTCTCGGCCTTCGCCCCCTGCGAGGGGTCGACCGCCTGCCAGACGATGACGTCGCTCCAGGGCTGATACCAGACCTGGCTCGCCACCGTGTAAGGGATGAAGACGCACTGCACGTCCGAGCGGAAGTAGTTCGACAGCTGCGCCTTTTCCTTCATGACGCCGATCACTTCGAAGGAGAGGCCGCGGATGCGGATCGACTGGCCGACGGCGTTGCTCTCGCCGAACAGCTTCCGGTTCACTTCCGATCCGATGAACGCCACGCGCCTGTGCAGCCGCACGTCCTCGTCGTCCAGGAACCGGCCGCCGGGCAGGGGAATCTCTGTGCGCATGGGCCCGTATGCGGGCGCGACCGCGCGAATCAGGTAGGACGACTGCTTCGTGCCGAAGCTCACCGGCTGCTCTTCCACGACCTCCGGGCTCACCGCCTTGACCAGCGGCAGCCCGGCGAGCTGAAGCGCGTCCTCCACGGTGACGCGCACGCGGTGACCCGCGCGCTCGCCTCCCGCCTGCATGCTCGTCTGGCCCGGCCACGAGATCACGACGCCGCTGCCGAACGCGTTGGCGAACCCCGCGGCCAGCGCATCGCGAAAGCCGTTGCCGTACGCCAGGAGCATCACGACCGAGACGATGCCCCACGAAATTCCGAGCATCGCCAGGCCGGCCCGGAAGCGATTGCGGACCAGGCCGTACATCGCCTCGCGGCACACTTCGACCAGCACCTGCGTTCCACGGAAGCGCGGGCGGGCCGCGGTCGTCGTCGCCAGGACGGGCGCCGGCATGGCATCGACGGTGGGCATCGATGGAGGCGTCATCTACATCTCGTAGCGCAGCGCGTCGACTGGAGGCAGCTCCGCCGCGCGCCGCGCAGGATAGAGGGCCGTCGCCACGCCAATGACGACGAGCGAGGCAATCGTCATCACCGCAGCTTCAGGCGACAGAATCATGCCCACGAAGCGGTTCGGCATCGGCAGCAGGTTGATGGCCCAGCAGAGGCCAAGCGCGATGCCCAGGCCGATGGTGCCGCTGATAATCGTGATGAAAAAGCCTTCGAGGAAGAACTGCCGCAGCACGGCGGTCGTCGTCGCGCCGAGCGCCTTGCGGATCCCGATCTCGCGCGTCCGCTCCTTCACGGTGATCAGCATGATGTTCATCACGCCGATGCCGCCCAGCGCCAGAGTGATGAAGCCGACGGTCGTGAAGAAGTCGCGCATGGTATCGACCATGCGGCCGAACATCAGGGAGTTCACCGAGGTGTCCCACACCCAGATGGCTTCCTTGTCGTCGGCGTCGAAGCCCTTGCTGCGGGCGAGGGTCGTCCGGACGTCCTTCTGCAGCGCCCAGTCGATGTCGCGGATCAGGCCCGTGCGCTCGTTGAGCTGACGCGGCAGGTCGTCGACCACCCACTGCTGCGGAGCGACAATCAGATTCGACACCGCGCCGGGCTCCTCGGCGTTCGGAATCGGGAAGTCCTGCGCCATGGCGGCAAACGGGACGAACACCTTGTCGTTGTCGGGGCCGCTGTAGTTGCTGTCCTGGTCCTTGTGACGGATCTTGCCGACGACGGTGTAGCGAATGCCGGCGATGGTGATGACCTGCCCGAGGCCCTCGCGGTAGGAGAACAGCTGCTTGTAGATGTCGTCGCCGAGGATCGCGACGCGATGCACCTGCCGCTCGTCTTCCCAGTTCAGCTGACGGCCGCGCTCGAGGTCGAGCGTGCGGATGTCCTGGTAGCTGGGCTCGACGCCGTGGACGTTCGGCGCGCCCGCGTTGAACGCGCTCTTCACCGAGAGGCCGCCGCGCTGGATCTCCGGCGTGGCCACTCTCACGAGCCGCGACTGTTCGCGCAGGATGCGCGCATCGTCAGCCGTCAGCGCAATGCGCCGGCCTGCGCGCTCGCCGCCGGCCTGGGTGCTCGTCCGGCCGCCCCAGACGATCGCGATGTTCTTGCCCAGCTCTTTCAGGACGTGCTCGTTGCCCTGCCGGAAGCCCTCGCCGGTCGCCGACAGGATGACGACCGAGATCACTCCCCACAGGATCCCGAACATCGTCAGGAAGCTTCGAAGCTTGTGCGCCCAGAGGTTCTGGAACGTCTGTGAGAGCGCTTCTCGCATGTGCCGTCTTAGAACACTTCCACCGGTTTGGGGACAGTCCCCAATGGCACGAGATTCGTGCCACAGCACCTAACTAGCTGGACAGCACGACTTTGTCGCCCTGCTTCAGACCTTGCAGAATTTGCGTCTTGGTGCCGTTGCCGACGCCGGTCTTGATCGTCACCTTGCGCTTGCCGCCCTTCGCACCGGGATCGGCAAGATCGACCGTGGGGTGGCGCTGCGCGTCGTAGCTGATGGCGCTCTCTGGGATGATGAGCGAGTCAGGGAACTCCTCGAGCACGATCTCGGCGTTCGCCGTCATGTTGGCCTTCAGCTCGTTTCCCGGGTTGTCAATCGAGACCTTCACCTCGAAAGTGGTGACGTTGTCCTTCTCGGCGCCAATCGGCGAGATCTGGGTGACGCGGCCGGCGAACTTCTTGTCCTTGAATGTCTCGACCGTGATGCGCGCAGCCTGTCCGAGGCGCACGCGCCCGATATCCACTTCGTCCACCTTGCCGCGGACGAACACCTGGTTGATGTCGCCGAGCGTCATCACCAGCGTGGCGGCCGAGCCCATGTTCAGGATCGACGAGACGGGGCTCCCGATCTCGATGTCGCGCGTGAGGACCGTGGCGTTGATCGGCGCGCGGATCGTGGCGTTGGCGAGCTGCTCCTCGCTGCGATCCACCGCCGCCTGGGCCTGCGCCACGTTGGCAGTGGCCTCCGACAGCTTCGCCTGGCTGATGCCGAGCTGCACCTGCGCGCCCGCCTTCCGGTTCTGTGCCATCTCCAGCGCGCTCTTCGCCTCGTCGAGCGACTGCGGGGAGACGAGCTTCTGCGCGGCCAGCTGCTGCGCACGATCGTAGTTGCGGCGGGCGAACTCGACATCGGGCGACTCGGCGGCGACCCTGTCCTTCTTGAGCTGGGCCTCGGCGGCTTCCTCGGCGGCCTTCGCCGCCTGCAGGTTCGCAGACGACTCACGAACCTGGGCGCGCAGGTTTTCCTTGTCGAGCTCGACGAGCACGTCGCCGGGCCTGACGACCTGGTCGACATCCACGTTGAGCCGCTCGATGATGCCGTTGGCCTTCGACTTGATCTCGACCTTCGTGATGGGCTCGATCTTCCCCGTCGCCACGACCGACCGCGTCATCGTCCCGCGCTCGACCGTCGCGAGCTTCGAGGGATCGATGTCGGGCGTCGCGCCCTTCAGCGTCGTGTAGCCCCAGGCGCCGCCCACCACCACCAGAACGCCCGCGCCGATGGCGAGCGACCGCTTGACTGACTTCTTCATCGTGTCCTCGTCCGGAAGACCGGGCAGGCAGAAATCACCCGGCCTGCATTGAAATGACGAAGGGATGAGCCGGGAAGTTTCACGTCCGGCGCTATGATTGTGGGGACGGCTGCATGTGGACTCTCACAACCCCTGAAAATCTCAAGGAAATCGGCCCTTTCACCTTCCGCCTCACCCCCGGTTCGGTGAAGACGCTGGGACGCGCCACGCGCGCGGATTTCGTCGTCGACGTGGCGCTGGTGTCGCGTTTTCACTGTCGTTTCACAGTGACACCGGACGGTGTCCTGGAGCTCGAGGACCTGGACAGCACGAACGGTACGTTCGTCAATGACGAACGGATCAAGAGGCTGGCGCTGAAGCCCGGCGACCGCGTCCGTGCGGGCCGAGTGGAACTGGTCGTTTCGCGAGGCACCAGTGGCGCAGAACTTTAGCTCTGCGCGTCTGCGACATTTCCTCACCGCAGGAACGGGTTCTCGTACCTCTCCTTTCCAATCGTCGTCGCGCCGTAGTGCCCCGGATGAACGGGCACGTCGTCCGGGAAGGACAACAGCACGCGTTTGATCGAGTCGATGAGCGTTGCGTGGTCCCCGCCAGGCAGGTCGGTGCGCCCGATCGACCCTGCAAAGAGGGTGTCGCCAACGATCAAATCGATCGCTCCGCCTGGCTGCTGCACCTCGAAAACGACATGACCGGGCGAGTGGCCTGGCGTTTCATGCACGCGGAGCGTCAGCCGGCCGACCTGGAACGTCATCCCCGACGTGAGGGGCTGGTCGATCGGCGGCTGCGGCGACACCGGGATGCCGAACATACGGCCCTGCTCCACCACGGCGTCATAGAGGAACTGATCGGCCGGGTGCAGGTAGACGGGAGCCTCGAAAGTCGCTTTCGCGAGCCCGACGCCGGTGATGTGGTCGATGTGGGCGTGCGTGAGCAGGATCGCCTTCACGCTCACCCCCGCTGCCTTGGCGTGGCGAATCAGGGCTGACGTGCCGTCACCAGGATCGATGACAACGGTCTCCTGCGTGTCGTCGCACGAGAGCAGGTAGGCGTTTTCGTCGAACGGCGGCGCAGGAAACGCGCGCAGGCGCACCCGACGAGGCTATCATCCTTCCACCCGATGGTGACGCTACCAGACATCCTGGCCACCCGGCGCCGCTTCGGCGCCGACCTCAGACGCACCCCGCTTGTCGAATCGCACTGGCTCTCGTCGGCCAGCGGCGGCGAGGTACGGCTGAAGCTCGAATCGCACCAGGTGACCAACTCGTTCAAGGTTCGCGGAGCGCTGAACGCAGTGCGGCGGCTCGCACAGTCGTGCGATCCCGCCGCTCCTCCGACGGTCGTGACGGCATCAGCCGGGAATCATGGGCTGGCGATCGCCTGGGCCGCCAATCTCGCGAAACTGCGCGCGACGATCTTCACGCCGCGCAACGCCCCGCGCACGAAGTTGACGGCCATCGAACGCACCGGTGCCGACCTTCGGCCCGTGGCGGACGACTACGAACGGGCCGAGCACTTCGCGATCGAGTGGGCGTCGAACCACGGCTCTGTGTACATCTCTCCGTACAACCATGACGACGTGATCGCGGGGGCTGGAACCGTCGGCGTGGAGGTCGTCGAGGAGTGGCCGGCGGTCGATGTCGTGGTCGTGCCCATCGGCGGCGGTGGCCTCATCAGCGGGATCGCGGCGGCAGTGTCGGCAATGAAGCCTGGCACCGACGTGATCGGCGTCGAAGCGGCGGCGTCGAATGCATTCTCGGCCGCCCGTGCCGCCGGGCGTCTCGTGACGATCGACGTGAAGCCGACGATCGCCGATGGCCTGGGCGGCAACGTCGAGCCCGACACGCGCACGTGGCAGTACATTCGCGATATTGTCAGCCGCGTCGTCACGGTGTCGGAAGACGATCTGATCAACGGCATTCGCGGGCTGGTGGCGGAGGATCACCTCATTGCCGAGGGTGCTGGCATCGCTGGCGTGGCCGCTGTTGCTGCCAAACGTCTTGCGCTCGACGGCCGACGCGTCGCGGTCGTCGTCAGCGGCGCCAACATCGATCTGGCCCGGCTGCGGGAATGTCTCAATGGGCACGGACATTCGTAGGGCCAAGCTTTAGCTCGGCCAGCAGTACGTGGCCAGGAGCGAGGAATGCGCACCCAGTTCGAGAAAGCCGCAGCGTTTCGCTCGCTTCACGATGGGCCTGGCGCCTTCATCCTGCCCAACCCCTGGGACGTCGGGACCGCGAAAATGCTCGCGCACCTCGGCTTCAAGGCGCTGGCGACGACGAGCGCCGGCCACGCGTTCTCGCTGGGTCGCGCCGACAACACGCTCGGGCGGGACGTCACGCTGGCACACGCGCGTGACATCGTGGAAGCGACAGACCTTCCGGTCAGCGCCGATCTCGGCAACTGCTTCGGTGACGACGCGGAGAGCGTCGCCGAGACTATCCGTCAGGCAGCTGCCACTGGACTCGCGGGCGCCTCGGTCGAGGACGCGACCGGACGCACGGATGATCCTGTCTACGAGCTCGAGATGGCAGTCGATCGTGTTCGCGCAGCCGCGGAAGTCGCGAAGGGACTGCCCTATCCCTTCATGCTCACGGCGCGCGCGGAGAACTTCCTCGTCGGCCGGCAGGATCTGTTCGACACAATCGAGCGTCTGCAGGCTTACCAGGCCGCGGGTGCCGACGCGCTCTACGCACCAGGACTCACCACGCGGGACGAGATCGCGAGCGTCGTCCGGGCTCTGGATCGCCCGGTGAACGTGCTCATTGGCCTGAAGGGATTCGCGCTGACACTGGCCGATCTCTCAGCGCTTGGCGTCCGTCGTGTGAGCACCGGCTCAGCCCTCTCCAGGGCGGCCCTGGGCGCCTTTCTGCGCGCCGCGCGCGAGTTGAGCGACCACGGCACCTTCGGCTTCAACCGCGAAGCGGCTCAGTCGAGCGAGATCGCAGGGATGCTCCAGCAGTAGCGGCCGACATCCACTAGAATCCGCCGACATGGCTGAGACGGCCGTGCAGGCCGACCGCATCAGCGAGGTCGAGGCCCGCAGTGGCGCACTGCACCGCGAGCTGCGGCTGTTCGATCTCGTCCTCATCCAGGTCATGTACATCGTCGGCTCCGGCTGGGTGGGAGCTGCGGCCAGGCTCGGGCCCTCGCACGTCGTCTTCTGGATGCTGGCGGCGCTGACCTTTTATCTGCCGCAGGCGGCGGTGGTCATCTTCCTGAATCGCCTGATGCCGCTCGAGGGCGGACTGTATCAGTGGGCGACTGTCGGGTTCGGCCGCACGCTCGGGTTCATGGTGGGCTGGAACCTCTGGGCGTACAGCATCCTGATGATTCCGACCTTCGCGGTGATGGTGGCCACGAACCTCTCGTACGTGCTCGATCCGTCGAGCGCCTGGCTCACGCGAACTGCGTGGTACACGCCACTCGCGAGCGTGGCGTTCATCGCCCTGGCGTCGGCCGTCTCGGTGCGGGGCCTCGGCGTCGGCAAGTGGCTGCAGAACGCCGGCGGTCTCGCGCAATTCATCGTGTACGGGTCGCTCGTGGCGATCCCTTTTGTCGCCATCCTTCGCGGAGCGCTCGGTCATTACCATCCGCTTGCCGTCGCGGCGCCGACGCTCTCGCTGCTCAATGTGAACATCTTCAGCAAGCTGGCGCTGGGCGCGTTCAGCGGGTTCGAGTACGTCGCGATCATGGCCGGCGAGTGCCGCGATCCGCAACGCTCGATCGCACGCGCGGTGGCGATTGCGACGCCCATCTGCGTGCTGCTCTTCGTCTTCGGCACGAGCAGCGTCCTGGCGCTGGTGCCACTGAGCCAGATCGATCTTGTGAGCCCGGTTCCGCAGGCGCTCGTGGCCGGCGCGGGCACGGCGGGCTGGACCTCACTCATCGCGCCGATGGTGATCCTGCTGCTGCTCGTGCGGCAACTGGGAAATACCACCTACGTGCTGGGAGGCGCTTCACGGCTTCCGCTCGTGGCCGGCTGGGATGGCTTGCTGCCGGAGTGGTTCACCAAGCTGCACTGGCGGTTCCGGACGCCCGTGAACTCAATCCTGTTCGTTGCGCTCCTCACCACGGGCCTGGCGTTGGCGGCCCAGGCGGGCGTCGGGCTGCAGGAGGCATTTCAGTTGCTCGACAACGCGGGCGGGCTGCTCTACGCGGTCGTGTATGTCGCGCTCTTTGCCATCCCGCTCGTAGGCGCCAGGACGCTGTCGGAGCAGCCGCCTTTGTGGCTGAAGCTGGCCTCGGCGATTGGCCTCACGGTTTCTCTGCTCTACGCGGTCTTCACGGTCTTTCCGATCGTCGAGGTTCAGAGCTGGGAGCAATTCGCGGCCAAAATTCTGGCGGTTGTGATTGGCGCAAACGTTGTGGGGTTTCTGATTTACGCGGCGGCGGGGCAGCGCAGTCGGCCGAGCTGAAGCTCGGCCTACGTACTCACATAACCAGACTTTGTTCTTTCCTCCGTGCTCTCCATGTCTCCGCGGCGATTTTCTCCGCGTCTCCGCGGCGGCGCTTTGCGTTTCTCCGCGGCGAGTCTAGAACAGGCTCGCAATCGCGAGCCAGGCCCACCATGCCATCAGGGTGGCGACGACGAACAGCGCGATCCCGATGATGATGCGTCGGCCGCGGCCCGCCTCGGGCGCGTCTACGGCAGGCGCGTCGCCGAGGTCCTCGTCGAGCAGCGAGGCGACGCCGCGAAGGTCCTCGGCCATGGCGGCCGCGCCCGGGTAGCGCCTGTCCATGCTCTTGGCCAGCGCGCGCGCGCAGATCCGACTGAGGTCGATCGGCACGCTGGCCACCTGCGCGTTCGCGGGAGGCGGCGAAGACTGCAGGGTGGCCAGCACGATGGCATCGGCAGTGGGACGATCGAAGGGCGCCCGACCAGTGAGCATCTCGTGAAGGACACAGCCGAGCGAGAAGACGTCGCTGCGCGCGTCGGTGCGCTCACCCGCGGCTTCTTCAGGCGACAGATACCGCAGCGTCGCGACGGCGCTCTCAGGTAGTGAACCGAGACGCGAGCCGGCGGTGGCGCGGAGCATTCCGCCCGCGGTGAACAACGCGAGACCCGCGTCGATGACCTTGGCGTGACCGCGTGAGCTGACGATGATGTTCGCGGGGCGCACGTCGCCGTGGACGAGGCCGGCCTGGTGCAGGGCGGCGAGCGCGTCGGCGACGTCGATCGCAATCTCCACGGCCCGCCGCGGGTTCAGGGGCCGGCCGCCAATCAGCTGATCCAGCCGCTCGCCGGACACATACTCGAGCGCGAGGAACATCTGCCCGTCCTCGAGGCCGCACTCGTAGAGCATCGCGACGCCGGGGTGCGAGATGGCCTCCAGCGGCTCGGCGGCGGACTGCAGGGCCACGGCGCGCTCCGGGTCCGACGACAGCACGGACGGCACCCGCTTGATTACGACAGTACGTCCGTGGATGGTGTCACGCCCTCGGAAGGCTTCGCCAAGCGCGCCGGCGCCGATGCGCTCGATCAGCTCGTACGATCCGAGCGCGACGGGCGCGTGCGCGCCGGCAGATTCCGGCGAAGGATCCGTCACGTCGCTCACTTCTTCGGCGGCTGCGACGGCCTGATCTCGACCGCGCTCGGCAGGCTCCGCGACGGGTGGCGCAGCAAATCGATCACCACTTCCGCAACGTCTTCAGGCGCCAGCTTCCACTCCGTGCCGGGCGCGTCGCCCCCGGGCGAGAACCCCGTCCGGACTGACCCGGGCATCACCGTGCTGACGCGGATGCCCTCGTGGCGCAGCTCCAGCATCAGGACTTCGGCGAACGCGTTGAGCCCCGCCTTCGACGCGCAATACGCCGCGCCGCCGACGAACGAGTTCTTCCCCGCCAGGCTGCTGATGTTGATGATCCAGCCGCCACCGCGTGCCTTCATGTGCGGAATCGCTTCGTGGCAGCAGCGATAGACGCCGGTCAGGTTGGTGTCGATGACCTTCTGCCAGGTTGCTTCGTCCATTGACGCCACATTGACGAGGCCGCCAAAGGCCGCGTTGTTGATCAGGATGTCGAGGCCGGCAAACCGATCGACTGCCGTGCCGACCAGCCTGGCAACGTCGGGCGTGCTGCGGACGTCCGCCGCCATCGAGGCCACACGCCCGGGCGCGGTCGTCTCGAGCTGCCGCTGCGCGTCCCGCAGGCGCCCCTGATCGGTGCCGCTGATCACGACCGACGCGCCCTCGGCGAGCATGGCCTGCGCAACGGCGAGACCGATGCCGCGAGAGCCGCCGGTAACAATGGCTGTCTTGCCTTCGAGCATGGGCATGGCGGGAGTGGCGGGGAGCCGACGTATACAATACCGCAAGCGATGCAGACGATCGCGATACTCGGAGCGGGAGCTGTCGGCGGCGCCGTGGCGCGCGCGCTCGCCTGCCTCGATCTGGTCCCCCGAATCACGATCGTCGACGAATCCGGCGCGGTGGCCTCGGGCAAGGCGCTCGACATCAGGCAGAGCGGCCCGGTCGAAGGCTTCGACACGCGGCTCGAGGGCACCAGCGATCTCTCCAGGGTCTCCGGCGCCGGCCTCCTCGTCCTCGCCGATCAACACGGCTCGGGCGAGTGGGCCGGCGATGCCGGGCTGCAGTTGCTGCGCCGCATTCACGAGATGTCGCCCCGGGCGGTGATTGTGGCCGCGGGCGGCGGACAACTCGGCCTCCTGAGACTCGGCGCAACCGAGCTTCGCATTCCCTCCAGACAGCTGATTGGCTCCGCCCCGGTGGCCGCAACAGGTGCCGCTCGCGCGCTGGCAGCCATGGAGCTGGATGTGTCGGCGACGGACGTCGGCCTGACGCTCGTCGGCGCGCCGCCGGACTGGATCGTCGCGTGGGCCGACACGACGGTGGCGGGTACGCCAGTGACTCGACTCGTCTCGGCCGCGGGGATTCTGCGCATCGAGCAGCGCCTGCGCGCCAGCTGGCCGCCTGGACCCTATCAGCTGGCGTCGGCGGCGACGGCGGTGATCCGGGCGATCGTCACGCGGTCGCGGCGGCGACAGTGCTGCTTCGTGTCGGATGGCGAGCGACTCGGCGTGCCGGTGCACGTGGCAATGCCGACACTGCTGGGACCCGAAGGCGTCAGAGCAATCGATCTGCCTGCGCTGGCGCCGCGAGAGCGGGTGATGCTGGACGGGATGCTGCGCCCGTAAGATGACCGAGCTGAAGCTCGGTCCTACGTACGTGCGCCTTCCACGACGCTTCTCTCGAAGACGTCGGCGAAGTGCGCCGCGAGGGACTCCTCGATCTCCTCCATCGACACGTCACGGCCCAACTCGCGGGCGAGCGAAGTCACGCCCTTGTCTGAAATCCCGCACGGAACAATCAGCGAGAAGTAGTTCAGGTCCGGCGCGACGTTGAGCGCGATGCCGTGGCTGGTGATCCACCGCGAGATGCGGACACCCACGGCACCCACCTTGTTGTCGCCGATCCACGCGCCGCTCTTGCCCGCCACGCGGCCTGCCGCCAGGCCCAGCGACGCGCAGACACGAATCATCACCTCTTCGAGATCGCGGACGTACTTGTGGACGTCGCAGCGATCCGGGCGCAGATCGAGGATCGGGTAGGCCACGAGCTGGCCCGGACCGTGGTAGGTGACGTCTCCGCCGCGGCCTGCCTCGAAGACCTCCACGCCGAGCGCCGCCAGTTCTTCCGGGGACGCGAGCACATGCAACTTCGCGTCGGCCAGCTTCACGCCGAGCGTCAGCACGTGTGGATGCTGGAGCAGCAGGAGCGTGTCTGGAATGTCGCCGGCACGCCGCTGCTCCACCAGCCGGCGCTGCACATCAAGACCCTCGGCATAGCCCACGGTCCCGAGCCGCCGGACCGCCAGCTCACGCCGATCGTCCATCTAGGCCCACGACTCGTCGAACCGCTCGAGCGTCTCCTTGAGCTTCGACAGGAACTGATCGGCTATCGCGCCGTCGATCAGCCTGTGGTCGTATCCCATGGTGAGGTACGCCATCGGCCTGATCGCGATCGCATCGTCGATCACCACGGCGCGCTTTTCGATCGCGCCGATGCCCAGGATCGCCACCTGCGGCTGGTTGATGATCGGCATGCCGAACTGCGCGCCGAACGTGCCGGGGTTCGTGATCGTGAAGGTGCCGCCCTGCACGTCCTCGGGCTTCAGCTGCTTGGCGCGGGCACGGTCGGCCAGATCCGCAATCGCGCGGCTCAGCTCGCGCACCGACTTGCCGTTCGCCTGCTTGACGACCGGGACGATGAGCCCCCACTCGAGCGCGACGGCGATGCCGAGGTTGATGTCTTTCTTGTAGACAATGTTGTCGCCGTCGATCGACGAGTTGAGCACAGGAAACAGCACCAGCGCGTCAGCGACGGCTTTTACGATGAACGCCAGGTACGTCAGCTTCAGGCCGGCGCGCTCGTACTCGGCCTTTTTCGCTTCGCGGATCTTCGCTACGCGCGCGAAGTTCACTTCGAACACCGAGTGCACGTGGGCAGAGGTGCGCCGGCTGAGCACCATGTGCTCGGCGATCTTCTTGCGCATCACGCCCATCGGCACGATCTCGACGGCCTCGCCGGGTTTGAACGCCGGCACGTGGCCGATCACGGCAGGCGCGGGCGATGGACGGTGCTCGAGGAAGCCGAGGATGTCGTGCTTGGTGACGCGGCCGCCGACGCCGGTGCCGTGCAGACCGGCGATGTCGACGTTGTGTTCCCGGGCGATGCGCCGCACGAGCGGAGACGATCGCGTCCGGCGCGGGTCGCCGGTGACTGGCTGGGTATCGCCGTTGCCGCCGGAGACGACCGTCGCGGCCGGCGCTTCGGCCCTGGCCGCCGGACTCGCTGCCGGCTGTGACACGGGGGCTGGCGCTGAGACGACGACCTTGTCGCCGATCGTCGCCACGACGCTGTTCACAGGCACCGTCTCGCCTTCCCGCACCTTGATCTCGGCAAGGATGCCGGCGACGGGCGAAGGGATCTCGGCGTCCACCTTGTCGGTGGAGATCTCGAAGAGGGGCTCGTCGCGGCCCACCGCCTCGCCGACTTTCTTGATCCAGCGGACGATGGTGCCCTCGGCGATCGATTCGCCCATCTGGGGCATCAGGATCGGTGTGGTCATATGTGGATCGCCGCGCCGTGTGTCGCGTGCGCGGCCTCTCCCACAGCCTCTGACATCGTCGGGTGCGCGTGAATCGTGCGAATCAGCTCCTCGACCGTGCACTCCGTCCTGAGCGCGAGCACCGCCTCGGCGATGAGCTCCGTCGCCCGCGGGCCAATGATGTGCACGCCGAGGATCTCGTCGTATTTCTTGTCGGCCACGATCTTCACGAAGCCATCCGTCTCGTCCGCCATGCGCGCGCGGCCCAGTGCCCTGAACGGGAAGGAGCCGGTGCGAACGTCGTAGCCGCCGTCCTTGGCCGCCTGCTCGGTCAGGCCGACGCTGCCAATCTCCGGGTCACAGTACGTGCAGCCGGGCACGTGGTCGTAGTTGATGGGCCGCACTTCCTGGCCCGCCAGGCGCTCCGCGACGAGAATCCCTTCGGCCGAGCTGACGTGCGCCAACTGCGGATGGCGCGTGCCTTCGCCGAAGGTGATGACGTCGCCCACCGCCGAGATACCCTCGACGCTGGTCCGATAATACTCGTCCACCTTGACGAAGCCTTTCTGAATCTCCAGGCCGACCTGCTCCGCGCCAAGCCCCTCGATCACCGGACCGCGGCCCGTGGCGACGAGCAGGTAGTCCGCTTCGAGCGTCTGCGTCTTGCCGTCGGGCAGCTCCGCTTGCGCAACGACCTTGTTGCCCTTCACCGTGGCACTCGTCACCTTCGTGCCAGTCAGCGACGTGATGCCCTGCTTGCGGAACGTTCGCGCGAGCTCGGCGGAGACCGCTTCGTCCTCGACGGGCACGAGCCGCGGGAGCAGCTCGACGATCGTCACCTTGCTGCCGAAGCGGCTGAAGATCGATCCGAACTCGACGCCGACGGCGCCGCTGCCGAGGATCACGATCGATCCGGGCACTTCCTTCAGGTTGATCGCCTCGTCGCTCGTGATGATGCGCTTGTGATCGATCGTGATGCCGGGAACGCTGCGGGGAGACGACCCCGTAGCCACGAGGATGTGCTTCGCGACCAGCTCCTGGTCGTCGCCGCCGGTCACGACCACCCGGCCCGGGCCGGCCAGGCGCGCCGTGCCCTTGATCCACGTGACGCCGTTCTTCTTGAAGAGGGTCTCGACGCCTTTGGTCAGGCCCGACACGATCTTGTCCTTGCGCGCGTGGATGGTGGCGAGGTCGAGCGTTGGCGTCGCATTGCCGAAACCGATGCCCCACTCGGCGGCGTGCTGGACGATCTTCCAGGAGTGCGCGTGCTCGAGCAGCGCCTTCGTGGGAATGCAGCCCCAGATCAGACACGTGCCGCCGAGCGCCTTCTGGCGCTCGACGACGGCGGTCTTCAGTCCGAGCTGGCCCGCACGAATGGCGGCCACGTAGCCGCCGGTGCCGGCGCCGATGACAACGAGATCGTAGGCCTGGGGCACGGACTCTGCTCTCCTCGAAACGGGCTCAGCGCTTGAGCGACGACAGCGGAATGAATGTGGTCTGGGCTTCTGCGGGCGCGGTGGGCGCGGCCGGCTCGGCGGCGGCTTCCGGATCGAGCCGCTGGACTTGCGCTTTCAGCCGCCCGTGCTCGTAGCGCAGATCCCAATAGGATTGCTGCAGCTGATCGAGGCGCCGCCGCGCCCGCCGCGCCGATGTCAGGGCGACGAGGGCAACCAGGAGCGCGAGCGCGGAAATCAGAGCTGACCACACCATGCAACGCGCCCGCCTCGACGGGCCAATCTCGTACAGTATCGAGCGGAAAAGACGGTGTCAACACGCGGAGGTTCGGGGGTTCATGGGTTCGTGGGTGCAGTGGGTCAGGGTGCATGGGTGCATGGGTTCGGGGGTTCGGGGGTGCGTCACTTCGACTTTGCACTTCGCACTTCGCACTAGAATGGCCTCGAGATGTCCCGTCCCCGCACGGTGCTCATCGTCGACCAGGATGACGGCTGGCGCGAGGCGGTCGCCTCGGCGCTCAAGGCCGACTACCGCATCCTGCGGGCGGCGAGCGGCGAGTCGGCCCTTGCCATGCTCACGCGCGAGGAAGTGGATGCCATGCTGCTCGACGTCGATCAGCCGGGCATCAGCGGGTTCGAGACGCTCCGCATCGCCCGCGAGAACTTCGAGCTGACCGAGGTGGTGATGACGGCGGCCTTCTCCGAGGTCGATCACGCCGTCGAGGCCGTCAAGCTCGGCGCGTTCCACTTCGTCCCGAAGACGGGCGGCGCCGACGCCGTGCGCGCGCTGATCGACCGCGCCATCGAGCGGCAGGCGCTGGCGCGCCAGGTGCAGGTCCTCTCGGCCGAAGCCGCCGACACCACCGAGCGCGAGTTCGTCGTCGGGCCCAGCCGCGCGCTGCAGGACGTTGTCGCGATGGTGCGCCGCGTAGCGAGCCTGTCGGCCACGGTCCTGATCCTCGGCGAGAGCGGCACCGGCAAGGAGCTGCTGGCGCGGCTGCTGCACCGCGAGAGCGAATCGCCCGACGGCCCGTTCGTGGCGGTGAACCTCGCGGCGATTCCGCAGGAGCTGGTCGAGTCGGTGCTCTTCGGCCACGAGAAGGGATCGTTCACCGGCGCCGTGCGGCAGCAGATCGGCAAGTTCGAGCTGGCCGGCGGCGGGACGCTGTTCCTCGACGAGATCGGCGACCTCAAGCTGGACCTGCAGGCCAAGCTGCTGCGTGCGATCCAGGAAGGCGAGATCGAGCGAATCGGCAGCCAGCGGCCGATCAAGGCGAACTTCCGGCTCATCGCGGCGACCAACGTGGACCTCGACAAGGCGGTGAAGGAAGGCCGGTTCCGCGACGACCTGTTCTACCGGATCAACGTCATCCCGGTGAAGCTGCCGCCACTGCGCGAGCGCATCGACGACCTGCCGGAGCTGGCGCGCTTCTTCCTCCGGCGTTACAACACCAAGTTCCGCAAGCAGGTGGAAGGCATCTCGGAGGCAGCGCTCCGCATGCTGGCCTCGTACTGGTGGCCCGGCAACATCCGCGAGCTGGAAAACCTGATCGAGCGGCTCGTGGCGATCTCCGAGAAGAGCTGGATCACCGAGGACGACCTGCCGTTCGAGTTCCGGATGGCAGAACTCGACCGCACGGAGCGCAAGGGAGAGAGCCTGTTCCAGGAAGCGATGGTGGCCTTCGAGCGGAACCTGCTGGTGCGGGCCCTCGAAAAGAACGGCTGGAACGTGACAGCGACGGCGCGCTACCTGGGCGTGCCGCTCAGCACGATGAAGTTCAAGCTCGAGAAGCTGGACGTGCGGGAGTTCGCCAGGCGGCTGCGGAGCAACTGAAAAGACAACGGGCCCGGCGACGCCTCGAGGCTGCGTCCTCCGGGCCCGAAAAGTTCGGCCCCGCGGCTACTTGCGCGGGAGCACCGCGTCCTTGAGCGCCTTCTGGATGCGCGCCTTGACGACGGTCTTGGCCGGAATCTTGATGGCTTCGCCCGTTGCCGGGTTGCGGCCCATCCTGGCCTTGCGCTTCTGCACCACCAGCTTCACCATCCCGGGCAGCGTGAACTCGCCGGCGCGCTTCAACTCCTTTTCAGCCAGCGCCGCCAGCTCGTCGAAGTACTCGCGCGCCACCGTCCGCTTGACCTCGAAGCGCTCGGCGAAGTGCGAGAACAAATCGGACTTGCCCATCCTGCGGGCCTCTGCCATGTGCGTTCCCCCTGATCTGAATTTCGTCGCGCGCTCAGCTGTGGACCGCAGACAGGAACCGCGCGCGCGTGCGGTCCGTTGCGAATTATGGCCGAAATCCGGCGTATCCTAGCGCGCGTCCGCAAGGGTGTCAACGCGATTTCCTAGGAAAAAGCGCTGCGATGCTACACTTTTTCCGACATGTCAAGCACGACGATTGAAACGTTTCCGAACCCGCGTCCCGGACGCGACTTCGAAATCGCCATCGATTGCCCGGAGTTCACCTCGATGTGCCCCAAGACGGGGCTCCCCGATTTCGGCACGATCCACATCCGCTACGTGCCCGCGGATCGCTGCATCGAATTGAAGGCGTTGAAGTACTACCTGCTCGACTACCGCAGCCGCGGCATCTTCTACGAGAGCGCCACCAACCAGATCCTCGACGATCTGGTCGCTGCCTGCGAGCCAAGGCGAATGACTGTCCAGGGCGAATTCACGCCACGCGGCGGCATCAAGACGACCGTGACGGCGAGCTACGAAGGTCCATAGGTCCATGGAATGATATGGGACTCCCCCGCGAACCTGATGGGGGACAGTCCCCAGGGCCATGCATCGCCTGCCGATAGAGGACGTCCTCGACCTCCATCCGTTTGCGCCGGCGGACATCCCGTCGGTCGTGGACGAGTACCTGCGGGCGGCGCACCAGGCGGGACTGCGGGACGTGCGGCTTATCCACGGGCGCGGCATCGGCGTGCAGCGGGCGCGCGTGCAGCAGGTGGTGCGCGACCACCCCTTCGTGGTGTCGTTTGCGGATGCGCCCGAGAGCCATCTCGGCGCGACGGTTGTGCGACTTGTCGAAGGACCAGGGACGAAGGACTAGAGAACGAGACGACGGCGCTAGAACGCCCCTGGGATGACGCGCCACCGCACGCGCGACATGTAGTCCGTGTACTCCGCATCGAGGGCCAGGGTGCGTTCCTCGTAGACCGCGCGCACCAGCAGCGCCAGGTCGCTGACGACCAGCAGCGCGATGTTCCACGCCGTGGGATGGGCGAGCAGGAATGCCGCGTGCGTCACGAGATACCCGGCGTAAATGGGGTGCCGTACAACGGTGTAGATCCCGCGGCAGACGACGCCGCGGTTGGCGGGCAGCAGGCCGAAGCTGCGCCCCAGCGTCAGCTTGCCCGTGATGATGACCAGCAGGCCCGCGCCCGAGATGCACGCCGTCACGACGTCAGGCAGCAGCGCCTCGCCGATCGGGCGGATGAAATAGACACCGACAATCGAGATGCCCGAGACGATGCGGGTCGCCAGCGCACGATCGACAACGGCCGCCGGCCGGCGGACCACGGTCAACACCACCACCAGCAGCTCGCTCACGAGCAGCAGCAGGCCCGTGAGATGCCCCGTCGTCGCAAACTCGGCCCCGATCTTCGAGGCCAGTAGTACGAACAGCGCGCTGATGAAGGCCCGGGCGACGAACTCTGACGCGCGCTCGTGCATCGCCGCACGCCGGTCACGGGCCTCGACCATGGGACGGATGCCGTCGAGCGCCTGGCTCAGGACAGCCATCCTTCTTTCTGACCGGCAGGCCGGCGCTCGGCGGCGGCGCGCGGCGCACCGCCGCCCTTCGCGACAGCGGCTGCACGCCGGGCGTTCTGCTTGCCGGCCTGCTCCTCGAGGAAGTAGTTCTTGCAGGCCTGGTCCAGCAACTCGCGGGTGATGACGAGCGGCCTGTTTTCGTAGCGGCAGATATCCACGACCTGCTCGACGATGTCGCGCGGGTGGCAGGCGCGCATGTCGAGCCCGCGCGGCTGGTAGTAGCGGCGGCTCAAGTAGTCGACGATGACCGGGTCGAACGCGATGTTCCGGCGCTTGCAGTTCAGCTCGAAGATGCGGCCGAACTCTTCGGCCGTCGGATTCTTCGCGTAAATCTTGTAAGGGATGCGGCGGAGAAACGCTTCATCGGCCAGCGACTCGGGATTGAGGTTCGTCGCGAACACGATCAGCACGTCGAACGGCATCTCGAACTTCTTGCCGGTGTGCAGCGTGAGGTAGTCCACACGGCTCTCGAGCGGCACGATCCAGCGATTCAGCAGGTCGCGCGGCCGGATGCGCTGGCGGCCAAAATCGTCCACGACGAAGACGCCGCCGTTGGCCTTCATCTGCAGCGGCGCCTCATAGAACTTCGCGATCGCGTTGAAGCTCAGGTCGAGCATCTCCAGCGTGAGCTCGCCGCCCACCGTGACCACCGGCCGGCGGACGCGGACCCATCGGGCATCGCGCTCCACGGACTTGATGATGCTGCCAGCCGAAGGCGCCGTATCGTCGAGGCGCACGTGGTTGACGGGGTCGTAGATCGTGATGATCTGACCGTCGATATCGAGCGCCCAGGGGACGTACAGGTCGCCACCCAGTGCACGACCGATGCCTTCGGCAACGACCGTCTTGCCGTTCCCCGGGGGCCCGTAAAGGAACACCGACTTACCGGAGTTCACGGCCGGTCCGAGCTGATCGAGCATCTGCGGGTTGACGACCAGATGGGTGAACCCGTGCGCAATCCGGTCCTTGTCGAGGAATCCGCGCCGCGCCTTCACCTCGTTCATCGCCGCGACGTATTGCTTGAGCGGCACGGGCGCCGGCCCGACGTAGGCGTTGGTCTCCAGGTAGTTCGCCGCGCGCTCGCGTCCCAGGTCGGTGAGCGCGTAGCGGTAGCCGGCCGTGCCCGATCCGTTGGCGCCACGCACTTCGACGAGCTTCTCCACCCGCAGATGCTCGACGAGGGCCTCGAGGAGCATGTACGGGAGGCACAGCTTGTCGCTCATTGCGAGCCCGCTCAGCTCGCCGGTAAACAGAGCCTTGACGATCAGTTGCTTGAGCTGCTCGTAGCTGAGGCCGGTGTCCTCAATCGTCGCCGGCGCCGGCGGTACGGGCGCGCGGACGGGACCGGACTCGGCTTCAGCAGTGGCAGCGGATTGTTCGCTCACGATGGCATTCCCCGCGTGGCCACGTCAGTGCTTCTTGATGTCCTGGGCGATCGGGACGATCACCTGGACGAACTTGATGGCCGCCGGACCGATGGTCACGATCCAGACGGCCGGGAAGATGCAGAAGACCAGCGGAAAGACCATCTTGACGCCGGTTTTCGCGGCAGCTTCTTCGGCACGCTGACGCCGTTTCGTCCGGAGGGTCTCGCAGTGCACGCGAAGCGACTGCGCGACGCTCGTGCCGAACTTATCGGTCTGGATCAGCATCGTCGCCAGCGACCCGATGTCCTCGAGTCCGGTCCGGTCGGCCAGGTTGCGAAGCGCCTCGGTGCGGGCCTTGCCCGCGCGCAGCTCGATGTTCACCAGCCGCAGCTCGTTCGACAGGTCGGGATGGGCGAACGACAGCTCGTCGCCCACGCGAAGGATCGCCTGGTCGAGGCCCAGCCCGGCCTCGACGCTCACGACCATCAGGTCGAGCGCGTCGGCCAGGCCGAGTTGGATCTTGTGCTGCCGCTTCTTGGCGAGTTTCGCCAGCACGATCCCTGGCATCAGATAGCCCAGGAGGGAGCCGCCAAGCCCGAACATCAAGTTCGGGCGGACCAGCAGCGGCGTCGCCATCAGCACGAAGGCGCCGATCGCAATCGACATCCTGATGCCGTAAAACAGCGGCAGCGCCTCGCCGCCGCGATAGCCCGCCTGGATGAGCCGCAGCCGCACCTTGCCGACGTCTTTCGGCGAGACAGGGACTTTGGATCCGAATTTGCGAACGGCTTCTTTCAGGGCGACGAACCTTGGGCTCTCATCCGCTTGTTCGGCACGGCCGATCACGTCCGCCAGGCGGCGGTCCATGGCGTTGCCACGGTTGCCCGCGAAGCGGATGCCGATGGCAGCCACCAGCAGGGTGGCGAAGATGAAGGCGAGCAGAGGCAGCATCAACGCCATGTCTATACCTCAATCGTCACGATCTTGCGGATCCACAGGTACCCGATGGTCTGCATCACGGCGCATCCCAGCAGCATCAGCCGCCCCATTCGCTCGGTGAACAGCAGGTTCATGTGCTCGGGGTTGATGAACATCAGCGCGACGGCGAGGAATGCCGGCAGGGCGAGCAGGACGTACCCGGTCATGCGCCCGTGCGCCGTGTAGACGCGCACCTGCCGGAGAATCTTGAACCGCTCACGGACGACGTACGCGAGGTTCTCGAGAATTTCAGCCAGGTTGCCGCCCGTCTCCCGCTGAATGAGGACCGCGGTCACGAAGAACCTCACGTCGAGCAGCGGAATGCGGGTGGCCAGGTTGTTCAGCGCGTCCTTGAGCGGGAGCCCGAAGTTCTGCTCGTCGAACGTCTTCCTGAACTCAGGCCCGATCGGATCGGAGCCCTCGTCGGCGACCATGCCCATGGCCGTGGTGAAGGCATGGCCCGCCTTGATGGCGCGGGAGAGCATGTCCAGCGCCTCGGGGAAGAACTCCTCGAACCGGCGGATCCGCACCGTGCGTTTCCGGATCAACACCAGGAACGGGATGGATGCACCGACGGCAAAGCCGGGCAGCAACCCCCAGGGTTCGCGCAGCAGGGCGGTCAGCGCGAAGGCCGTGGCGGCGCCCAGAACAAGCGAGCTCAGGAGCACTGTGCTGACACCCGTCTTGGCGCCGGCCTGGTCGATGAGCCGCGCCAGCCAGCCGCCGTATTCCGTGTCGGACGCGATCCGGTCCAGCGCCGGAATGACGCCCTTGACCTGGCCCTTCACGAGCGAGGCCATCTCGGTCGGTTCAGGCTTCAGCACCGTCGACACATCGTCGATGCGCTGCTGGATCCGGCGCTGGACGAGCCACTGCGGCAGGCCTGCGATGAGGTAGTACGCGCCGATGACCAGGACTGCGCCGACGATGAAGACACCGAGCGCAAGGAGGGCGAGCGCCATCACCGCACCTCCGTCATGCCTTCGAACATGTCGGGGGGCAGGAAAATGCCGCTGGCCTTCAGCCGCTCGGCCACCTTCGGACGCACGCCGGTCGCCTTGAAGCGGCCGATGACCTTGCCGTCCTGCGTCATGCCGAGCTTCTCGAACGTGAAGATCTCCTGCATGGTGATGACGTCGCCTTCCATGCCGGTTATCTCGGAAATGCTCGTGACCTTGCGGGAGCCATCCGCCAGACGTGTCTGCTGGACGACCACCTGGATAGCCGACGAGATCTGCTGG
>Ga0207701_10000181_pt1 | contig 61847 bp, 51 predicted proteins | sample KBSSwiSSwithPhiX_FD_184294 | JGI IMG/M metagenome (GOLD analysis project Ga0207701, IMG submission 184294) | Switchgrass rhizosphere bulk soil microbial communities from Kellogg Biological Station, Michigan, USA, with PhiX - S5 (SPAdes) (version 2) | ecosystem: Environmental > Terrestrial >... | reverse complement strand
TGTTACCATCAAGCCGGCAACCGGTCAGAACGTGAGTCTGTCTGCCACGACCACATTGTTCAAACTCAATGGGGCTGACTTTGTCATCATCGACGGATCGAACAACGGCACGAGCTCGCGCAACCTGACCCTGAACGACAACGACACCGGATCGGCCAGCGCCGCGATCTGGATCGCCAGCGCCTCAGCCAGCGACGGCGCGACCAGTAACACGATTAAGAACTGCATCATGTCTGGTAACGCCAGCACGACCACGCTCGCGGGCATTATCGCCGGTAGCGGCACGACCATCGGTAACCCCGCTGAAGGCGCGAACGCGAGCAACACAATTCAGAACAACCAGATCTTCCGGTTCCAGAACGGTATCTACCAGAATGGTAATGCCACCACCCTCGCGCAGAACTGGGTAATCAGCGGGAACCTAATTGGTTCGACGGTCAGCACCGACAAGATGGGCTTCCGCGGCATTCTCTTCCAGAATGCCCAGAACTTCACGGTCAGCGGTAACACCATCTTTGGTGTTACCACCGCCACGACGTCCACCGCCACGGGCATCATGGCGACGGGCGCGATCAGCGGCGGCTCGATTAATGGCAACATCATCAGTGACATTAAGAACACGAACAGCGGTGAGTACGGCGCGGTCGGTCTCTGGCTGAACGCGACCTCCGCGACTTCCAATCTGACGGTCTCTAACAACGTGGTCTACGATGTGACCGGCTTTGGCTATGACTCGGGCACGACCGCGTCAGACAACGGTTACGGCATCATGATCGACGCCGGCGGCGGATATAAGGTGTTCTACAACAGTGTGAACATGGCCACCAACCAGATCGATGGTGGTATCCCGGCGGCAATCAACATCGATAGCACGGTGACCACCGCAGGCGCGATTGATCTGCGGGACAACGTCTTCGCTGACAGCCAGACCACGGGCTTCCCGTACGCGATCTATAGCGGCGCGGCGGCCACGGTTTACACCAACATCAACTTCAATGATTACTTCGCCAGCGGCTTCGCTGTCCTCGGTAACATGGGCGGAATCGATGAGACGACGATCACTTCCTGGAGAACAGCCACCGGCAAGGATGCAAACTCGGTCACAGTCGATCCGTTGTTTAACTCGGTCACCAACCTCCAGCCACAGTTAGGCTCGCCGGTGTTGGCCGCGGCCCAGCCGATCGCTTCGGTCACGGCCGACATTCTTGGTGTCACTCGCAGCGCGACGACGCCGAGCATGGGCGCTTATGAGAATGGTGCTGACACCATCGGTCCGGTAATCGTTTACACACCGCTGGCCAATACTTCAACTACCGGCTCACGCAGCCTGACCGCGACGATTACCGATGCTTCAGGTGTGCCGACAACCGGTGTTGGCCTGCCGGTCTTATACTGGAAGATCAACGCCGGCAGCTACACTGCGGCGACGGCTAGCTCGATCGGAAGCAACCAATACCAATTCTCCTTCGGTTCCGGCGCCAATAGCGGTGACACTGTTTCCTACTATGTCGTCGCACAGGATAGCGCTTCACCCGCGAATGTGAGTGCGAATCCATCGACGGGCGCTGGCGGTTTCACAAGCAATCCGCCGGCCGCAGGCACACCGCCGACCACGCCGAACAGTTATACCATCCTCGGCACGCTGAGCGGCGGTAAGACAATCGGCAGCGGTGGCGACTACGCCACGATTACTGCGGCGGTTGTTGCGCTGAATAACAGCGTAGTCTCAGGCCCAGTCACCTTCACCCTCACTGACGCGACCTACGCAGGGGAGACCTTCCCAATCGTTATCAACGCCAACCCGGGTTCGAGCGCGTCCAATACGGTCACGTTCAAGCCGGCCGCGAGCCAGACGACCACGATCAGTGGCTCATCCAGCTCGAGTATCTTCAAGCTGAATGGCGCCAGCTACGTGATCATCGACGGTTCCAACAGTGGCGGCACCGATCGGAGCATGACCATTGCCAACACGAACACGAGCACGAGCAGCGCAGTCATCTGGCTCTCCAGCCCGTCCGCCAGCAGTGGCGCAAGCAATAACACGGTGACGAACTGCGTCATCACCGGTAACGCATCGACCACTACCCTGATGGGCATCTTTGCCGGTGGCACGTCGATTAGTACCAGCGGCAACGCGCTCGCGGCTAACCTTTCGAACACGATCAGCAATAACCTGATCAGCAAGGCCCAATACGGTGTCTTCCTCCTCGGCACCTCAACGAGCACGCTGGACAACGGTAACCAGGTGTTAAACAACACCATGGGTTCGAGCACAGTGGGCGATGGCTTCCAGACCGGCGGCGTTCTCGCCAAGTTCCAGACCGGGGCAGTAATCTCCGGCAACGACATCCAAAACATCGTTGGTGCGATCGGTCTCTCCGATCTAGGCGGAACCACGATCGTAAGCGGTGTTGACTTGGAGAATACGAAGTCGTCAACCGTCGCGTCGAACAAGGTTCACTTCATGAACTACACCGGCGCCTTGACGACGAAGCTCTATGCCTTGAACACCGAGAATACCACCTTCAATACCAGTGGCAATGCTTCGAATAATACCTTCGCCAACAACATGGTCTATGACCTTGTCTCCAGTGGCACGAGCAGCCTCTGGAACGTCAGCGGTATCAATAACAGCGGCGGTTATGGCGATAAGTATTACTTCAACTCGGTCTTTATTACCGGCGCCTTGAGCACGACCTCCGGCCCATCGGCCGCTTTCAGTAACGGCAACGGCATTACCTCGACCGCCGCGACCAACATTGATGTTCGCGATAACATCTTTGACATGGCCGGCAGCTCGAGCGGCGGGGCCAGCCTCTACGCTCATTACACCACGGTCAGCACCTATAGCGGCAGCACGCTCAACTACAACGATCTCCAGGTCACGTCGGTGAACGGCTTTGTCGGTTTCTTCGCTTCGACCAGTCGCACAACCCTCACTGACTGGCAGACGGCGACCGGCCAGGAAGCGAATTCGATCTCGGCGAATCCGTTGTTCACTTCAAACACGAACCTGCATATCTCCGCGGCAAGTTCGCCGGTCGCGAACGCTGGCACGACGATCGCGGGCGTGACACTGGATATCGATGGTGAAACCCGCAACGCCACCACTCCCTACATCGGTGCAGATGAGCTCGTAGGCGGCATCTCGACAGTTGGCACGTTGTCGGCCGTCGACACCACCTACGGTACCGCCTCGACCAGCCCGACAAGCTTCTCCGTCAGTGGAACAAACCTGACGAGCAATCTGGTCGTGACGCCACCGGCTGGATTTGAAGTCTCGACCTCGATCGGCAGCGGTTATGGAACAAGTGTGAGCCTGACCCCAAGCTCGGGCACAGTGCCAAGCACGACAATCTACGTGCGCCTGGCAGCGACGACCGATGTTGGCCCGTATTCGGGTAACGTGGTTTGCACCAGCGCTCCGGCCACGCCGAAGAATGTCGCAACGGCACTCAGCACTGTGAGCCCGAAAGCGCTCACTATTAGCGGACTTACCGGGGACACCAAGGTTTACGATCGCACGACCGCGGCGACGTTTAGCGGCACGCCAGTTCTTAATGGCACCGTCAACGGCGACATTATCGGTCTTGGCGGCAGTCCAACTGCGGCCTTCACCGACTTCAACACCGGCACCGGCAAGACGATTAACGTCTCGGGTTACACCCTGACGGGGACCAAGGCGTTTGATTACACGCTTACCCAACCGACCTTGACTGCGGATATCACGCCGAAGGGGCTGACTATCACGGGTCTCACCGGAAACAATAAGGCCTACGATCGGACGACTGCGGCGACGTTCAGCGGCACGCCTGCGTTGAGCGGTGTTATCGCTGGCGACTCTGGCAATGTGAACGTCGGCGGCACACCGAGCGCATCGTTCATCAGCTTCGATGTTGGCACCGGCATAGGGATGAACGTGTCGGGCTACACCCTCACCGGCACACGGGCCTTTAACTATACGCTGACTCAGCCGACGCTGAGCGCTGACATCACGCCCGCGTCGTTGACGGTTGCTGGAATTACCGGTGACAACAAGGTCTACGATAGGACGACTGCGGCCACCTTCAGCGGAACGGCTTCGCTGAGTGGTGTTTTCAGCGGAGATACAGGCAATGTCACGCTGAGCGGCTCGCCGACAGCGTCATTCTCTGACTTCAACACCGGAACGAACAAGACGATTAGCGTTTCGGGTTACACCTTGAGCGGCACGCGGGCATTTAACTATACCTTGACGCAGCCCACCTTATTGACGGCGGACATTACGCCGAAGGGCCTGACCATCACCGGTCTCACCGGTAACAACAAGATCTACGATCGAACCACCACAGCGACGTTCAGCGGCGCCCCAGTATTGAATGGCGTGATCGCCGGCGATACCGGCAATGTTAACGTGGGCGGTTCGCCGACGGCGGCGTTTGCCGACTTCGACACCGGGACTAGCAAGACTATCAACGTCTCTGGCTACACTTTGACCGGAACGCGAGCGTTCAACTATACAGTGACGCAGCCAACGTTGACTGCGGATATCACGCCGAAAGGGCTGACCATCACGGGTCTGACCGGAGACAACAAGGTCTATGATCGGACAACATCTGCTACCTTCAGTGGCACGCCGGCCTTGAACGGCGTTATCGCCGGCGACACCGGCAATGTGAATGTCGGCGGCACGGCGAGCGCAGCGTTCGTCAGCTTCGATGTTGGCACCGGCGTTGTAATGAATGTGTCCGGCTACACCCTTACCGGCACCCGTGCGTTCAACTACACGGTCACTCAGCCAACGCTGACCGCGGATATTACGGCTAAGGCTTTGACCATCACGGGCCTGACCGGAGACAACAAGGTCTATAACCGAACCACTGCCGCAACGTTTAGCGGAACGCCTGCCTTGAATGGTGTGATCAGCGGAGATACCGGCAACGTCGTGCTCGGCGGAACGCCGACCGCTTCCTTCGTCGACTTCAATGTCGGCACCGGCAAGACAATCAACGTCTCGGGTTACACCCTCTCTGGCACCCGCGCGTTCAACTACACGGTGACTCAACCTACCTTGACCGCGGATATTACGCCGAAGGGATTAACGATCACCGGACTGACCGGGGATAACAAGGTCTATAACCGAACAACCACCGCTACATTCAGCGGAACGCCGGCCTTGAGCGGAGTTATCGCCGGCGACGCTGGCAATGTGAATGTTGGTGGAACCCCGACGGCTTCCTTCGGTGATTTTAATGTCGGCACGAACAAGACCATAACGGTTGTCGGCTTCACACTGACGGGAAGTCGCGCGTTCAACTACTCGCTAACCCAGCCGACCCTCACTGCTGATATCACTCCGAAGGGCCTTTCCATCACGGCCGATAGTGGCCAAAGTAAGATCAAGGGTGCATCCGATCCGATCTTTACTTACTCATCGTCCGGATTGATTTCGCCGGACGCGATCTCCGGTAGCCTCAGCCGAATTGCCGGCGAGGCCCCTGGCACCTACGCGATCACGATTGGTTCAATCGATGCGGGAACAAACTATACCATCAACTTCACCGATGCGTTGTTTGCGATCGCCGGGCCGTTGGCTGCGCCAGATCAGGCCACTCGCCCGAATGCCGCGACTTCGTTCAACATTCCGCTAGCTACTCTGCTGGCGAATGACAGTCGCATTGGAACCGACGGCAACAGCCACACCGATCAACTCTCGGTCAGCGCTGTCCAGTCGGGCACGGGTAATTCGGTCATCATCTCGGGTGCAAACGTTGTTTACACGCCGGACGATCCGAATGCCACAGCTGACACGACGTTCACCTATACGCTGCTCGATTCCGCAACCGGAACGACTGATACGGGTACCGTCACTGTACATACGGATACAGGTACCGTAGCGTTCTTCTTGGATATGGATGACGTCATTTCGGCGGCATTCTTCAACGGAACGAATACGAGTATCACGGTGGCATTCCTAAGCTCACCGAACGAAACCGTAACACTGGAGTACACGACCGACCTGGTGACATGGACCACAGTGAGTGGGACATTCAACACGGGTAGCGGTTCGTTCCAGGCGACAATCACCGCGCCGGGCAACCTCGCGACTCAGTGGAACGCCGGTATGTTCTTCAGAGGCACCAATCAATAACAAGCGCGACGAAAACGACACATTCACGCCAGTTCACGTAGAAACCTAACTTGTATGAAACGCCAACTAATCACCCTACTCCTTGCGACCGCTGCGAGCATGCAGCTATCCTCGTTCGCCTCCGCGAGCGAGACGACAGACCCGGTGGGTTTTACCTCCGCCGCGTCGCTGGCCAACTCTGATACGTTGCTTTCAGTGCCTTTAACCCGGCCAACGGAATTTGGCGGTACTGTCCAATCGATAGCGGGGAGTACCATTACGGTCGCTGAAAACCCGAGCTGGACGACTAATCAGTTCGTCTATGCCATCGGGACTCAGCCGAAAACGTATTACGTCCTGTTCGGAGGGGGCGGCACTTCGAATCCAAAAGAGGGCCATACTTATAAGATTACTTCGAATGGCGCTTCGACTCTGACGGTCGACACAAGTGCGGACACGCTCAGCGGTATTACGGCCAATACTCAGTTGATGGTAGTTCCATATTGGACGCTTGGAACGGTTTTCCCTGCCTCCAAGATGAACGTCTCTTTCACGCCGACAACGTTGTCCAGCAGCTACAAGACCCAGGTTTTAATCCCCAGCAACGTCGCGGTCGGGACTAACCTGCCGGTAAGCACCATGTTCTTTAGCAATAATGTGGATGGGACCAGCGGAAACGTTGGATGGCGACTGGTCGGTGACAATTTTACCAGCCACGATGACGATCTTCTGCTGCCCAGCAGCTATTTCATTGTGCGCAATCAAAATGGGGCGCCGACATTGACCTTGCGCAGCCTGGGCGCTGTGCTGACCCAAAACAAAACGACAATATTGCGCACCTCAAATTCTGTGGCGCAGGATAACGCTGTTTCGATGGTTCGCCCCATCGGTGTAACCCTGAATCAAACCGGTCTCAGCCCGGCGGACGGATCATTTGTAGGGACACCACGGCCCAACTCCATCAAGGATCAACTGCTTTTGTTCAGCAATACGCAGGTGAGACATAACAAGAGGCCAAGCGCGACCTATTTCTATTACACAGGAACGGCTGGGCCGCAGGGCTGGAAACTCAAAGGTGCCGGCACGGCCGATCACGGCAATGACATAATTCCCGCAGGCAGTGCAATCGTCGTTCGTAAGGCGAGGACGGCCACTGGAGCGAGCGTGTTCTGGACGAATGTCCCGACTTACTGAGCTCTCAATCGGCAACTCAAAGCGCCGCCATACCGTTAGAAATTTCGGGGAACAGGGCGACGGGCATTGCTAAGCCCGCTCGATTCCTGGCGCGATTTTTTCTCCCCGCGTACCGCCGGGCTGCTTCTCTCAGCGTTATCATGCCGGTGATGATCGATCGGGTCCCGACAAAGGGACCCGATCGCGCATCGGGATTTGTAAACCTCGCCGACGGCGATGTGGCGGTTCGACCGGTGCCGGAGCCCGCGTCGGAACGAAGTTTCAGCCACGACTAAGAGATAAACTAATTCGCGACCAACGATTTTCTCAGCATCGTCTGCGGTTGAAACTTGACCGCGCAATATCTCCTCCTCTTTCGCTGGCACGTCCTGCGCTACCTCGCTCGGCATCCATTGCTGGCGTGTCTGAATGTCATCTCGGTGGCACTCGGCATCGCCCTGTATGTCGCGATCCAGATCGCCAATCACAGCGCCAATCGTGCTTTCGAGGCGAGCGTTGACGTGGTCGCGGGGAAAGCCCAGCTCGAAGTCACTGCTCCCGCGGGTAACCTGCCCGACGAATTGTTTCCCACGATTGCGCACCAACCGGGCATCGCGGCTGCCACCCCTCTCGTTAGGGGATTGGTCACGTTGCCTGATTTCCCTGGAGAATACCTTGACCTTCTTGGAATTGATATTCTAACGAATGAATCATTCCGTACTTTCGATCTGACTGATTTCCAAACGCAGCGGTTCGACATCCAGGGATGGCTTCTTGGCCCTCGGACGGTTGCCGTGAGTGAGGAACTGGCATCGCGACATCAGCTCCACGCCGGTAACCAAATAGGAGTGCAAGTCAACGGCAAGACGACCGGCCTCACAATCGCCTACCTTCTTCGCACGCGTGGAACCGGTGCAAATCTGAATGCGCAATTTGCCGCGATGGATATCGGCTGGGCTCAGGAATTTCTCGCCCGAGGCAACACCCTTGACTCAATCTCACTTCGGCTGACACCCGGGATAGATCCTGAAAAGATCATTGCGGAACTGAGACAAAAACTTCCCTCCGACACAGTGGTAGCAGCCCCGGCGCAGCGTGGCCGCGAAGTGGAAAAGATGCTGGCAGGATTCCAACTAAATCTGCAGGCAATGAGTCTCGTTTCGCTTCTTGTCGGCATGTTTCTGATTTACAACACGGTGGAAGCATCGGTCGTTCGTCGCCGGCACGAGATCGGTATTTTACGTTCGTTAGGCGCGACGCGAGGCGAGGTGCGTTGCCTCTTCCTCGGCGAAGCCGTGGTTCTGGGCGCGATTGGAATCGCACTAGGGCTGGCTGGCGGATACCTGCTGGCACGCGCCCTTGTCGGAACGGTCGCAGAAACCATCTCGTCGCTTTACGTCTTACTTCGCGTACGAGAGCTCAACACCTCTCCGTGGATTTGGGTGAGCGCGGTTTTGCTCGGACTCGTTTCGATCGTGGCGGCGGCCTGGTTCCCAACACGCGCCGCAGCAGTACTCAGTCCGGTCGAGACTTTGCACCACAGCACCCGAATCCAGCAGGCCACGCGTCTTTCACGAGGATGGATCGTTGCTGGAAGTGCGTCGCTCTTGTTATCCGCCCTCCTGTCGATCCTGGCGCTTCGAACGGGTCCGGCATGGCTGGGCTTCGGTTCGGCGTTCTTTGTTCTCGCCGGCTTCTCGGCCACAGCTCCACTGCTTACAGCGGGTTTCAGTCGCATCGTGACCGCATCAATTCGTCAGCACATCAAAGTTCTCCTGGCCGCGCAAAATCTCGGCCGGGCGGTGCTTCGCAATGCGGTCACAATCGCGTCGCTCGCCACAGCGGTGGCGATGACGGTGGGAGTTGCGGTCATGATTTTTTCCTTTCGCCGAACCGTCGAAGATTGGATTAACCAAACCTTGGTCGCCGATCTCTTCATCGGACCGGCCGCAAACGAGATTGTAGGTCCAACTTCCTTCGTTGCGCCGTCTATTATCGATTACTTGGAAAAGAACCCAGCAATCGAGGCAGTCGATACCTATCGCGCTGTCGAGGTGCCATTTCGAAATCAGACCATCGCGCTTGCCGTCGTGCGCGGGAACAGCCGCCGAACGCTTCGCTTCATTAATGGGAACAGTGAAACGATCATGGGCCGGTTTTATGACTCCCAATGTGTGTTGATCTCCGAAAGTTTTGCTCGCCGTTTTCACCTCGCTGAGGGCGAGACGCTGCAACTCCCTACTCCAGAAGGCCCTGTCACTTTTTCTATCGGCGGCGTTTTTTTCGACTACACGCGAGACCAAGGCACCGTTTTCCTGAGCGCGAAGAATTTTCGCAGATTTTGGCACGACGATCGGGTCAACAGCCTCGCCCTCTACTTAAAAAAGGACGCAAACGCCGAGGCCGTCGCAGAAAAGTTCCGCGAACGTTTCAGCGCGAAAGGCGAATTCTCGATTTACGCTAATCGCCAACTTCGGACACGTATCTTTGAGATCTTCGATCAAACCTTTGCCGTAACGTATGTCTTGCGAACGATCGCCGTGCTGGTCGCGGTGGTCGGCATTTTTCTTGGACTGACTACCTTGGTGGCGGAACGCTCTCGCGAACTGGGAATCATGCGAGCAATCGGAGCGTCCGCTCGCCAAATCCGACACATCCTGCTTTGGGAAAGCGGAATGATCGGCGCGCTTTCCAGCGCGCTCGGAATTGTCGCGGGACTCTGCCTTGCCGTCGTCCTCACCGGCGTAATTAATCGCGCCTTTTTTGGCTGGACGATTCAACTGGCTTTCCCATGGCTTTCGCTCGCGTGGACCCCGGTTTGGATCATCGCGGCCGCGGTCGTCGCAGGTTGGATCCCAGCATGGCGGGCTGGTCGGCTGAATATTGCTGAGGAGATGCGCAGCGAATGAAAGGCACATCGAAGTGGTCATTCGTCGCGGCCCTTCTTTTTTTGGCCGCCGATTGGCAAATCGCGGAGCCGGGCTGGCGGTATGAATTCCCGCGCGACCATCATTTCCACCAAAAATTCAAAACCGAATGGTGGTACTACACCGGCAACCTAACGAATAGCCGCGGACGTCGCTTCGGCTACGAGCTGACATTTTTTCGACAAGGGATTCGGCCAGCGTTCGCCGGGAGTGCGACTACTTCGCGCTTTGTGATCGATGATTTGAAATTCGCCCACTTCGCCATAACCGACTCCACAGGAAAAAAATTCCTCGCACAGGCCAACGTGAGTCGCGGCAGCTTCGGGGAAGCGGGATTTGGCGCGAACGATCGTCTCGCGTGGATAGATTCCTGGAGCGTGGAATTGAATACTGACGGCTCGTTCAATATCGCCGCAGAGACCGCCGACGCCTCCTGCAAACTGCATCTCGTGCCGCAAAAACCGCCGGTTATTCATGGCCAGGAGGGCGTCAGCCAGAAAGCCGAAGGAAGTGGACACGCTTCTCATTACTATTCGAACACGCGCCTTGCCACGACTGGTGAAGTGCGGGTGGCGAAAGATAACTTCGAGGTCACAGGAGACAGTTGGTTCGATCACGAATGGGCCACGAACCAACTCGCGCCGGGGCAGGCCGGATGGAATTGGATCTCGGCCCAGTTTGATGATCAGACGGAGCTTATGCTCTACCAAATGCGGCTGACGAACGGTGGAATTGATCCCATCTCAAGCGGAACGTTCGTGAATGCGGATGGCACCGCAGTATTCCTGACGAGCGAAAACTTCCAAATGACGCCGGAGACATTCTGGCAAAGCTCGAAAACAAAGGCGAATTACCCAATTGGCTGGCGGATCGCGGTTCCCGGGGAGCGACTCGAATTCACGATTCGCCCGATCATGCCAAACCAGGAGCTGGCGCTCGAACCGCTAGTGTACTGGGAGGGTGCCTTCGATCTCGATGGCACACATTACGGAAAACCAGTCCGTGGACACGGCTACCTTGAACTGACCGGCTATGCCGCTCCACTGCAGGAGCTCAACCGATAGCGAGAGGCTAGGCCTTGGTGTGCCGTGCGAAATGCACTTCCACACCCTTCGGTAGAAGCCGTTTACGTCCCCGTTGACGACGCCGGGCAAGCGTGGCGCGTCCACCTTTGGTGCTCATGCGCGCACGAAAACCATGCTGTTGTTTCCGGGTTCGCTTGGATCTCTGTAAAGTGCGCTTCATAAAGGAAAAACCCGAGGGTCGGGCGCTGAAAGAGCCGATAGTTTAGGGGCGCGAGGCTATTTGTCAACGCAGCCCCACCGGCCTTTGCGCCGACTGGCCTCCAGGCTACTCCGAACGAGCCGATGATAACCGCATTGCCACCGTCGGCCGATTGTGGAATAACCATTGGCGATGAGTGACGTAGTCATCGAGCCGGCGATATCGGAGGACCTTGACGAGTTGTCGAATCTTCTCGGCGAACTCTTCAGCGAAGAAAGCGATTTCCGCCCGAACAAGGATAAACAGCTTCGCGGTCTGCGCCTGATTTTCGAGCAGCCGAGCCGCGGACGCGTTTTTGTCCTGCGGCGTGATCGCAGCATTGTCGGAATGATCAACCTTCTTTTCACCATCAGCACAGCCGAAGGCGGATTTGTGGTCCTGCTCGAAGATCTCGTCATTCACAAAGAACATCGGGGCCACGGCTTCGGCTCCATGTTGTTGGATTACGCGATTGAGTTCGCGCGGCAGAAGAATTTTCGGCGAATAACGCTGCTGACGGATCGGCCCGAACTGCGCTCACAAAGTTTTTTCCGGAAGCATGGATTTTACGAATCGCCGATGCTTCCGATGCGTCTTCTGCTTGCGCCTCACGAGGGACAAGAGGATGCGGCGCTTTGATGCGGCCGCGGCCGGGCTGCGCTAAGCTTGGCCATGCCGACATCAGGAGGTTCGATCCGACTTTTTCGCTTCGCGGGAATCGAGGTCTTCCTGCATTGGTCGTGGTTCCTGATCGCAATCTATGAAGTGCAGTTGTGGCGTTCGTATTTCTCATCGCCGATTTGGGCAGTTGCCGTGTACGTCGGGTTGTTCGTTCTCGTCACGATGCACGAGTTTGGTCACGCGCTTGCCTGCCGACAGGTAGGTGGTCAGGCGGAACGAATTGTCCTGTGGCCCTTGGGTGGCATCGCATTTGTTAATCCCCCGCCCCGCGCTGGCGCCATGCTTTGGAGTATCGCCGCCGGGCCACTGGTCAATGTCGTCCTCTACCCGATTTTATCCTACGCGGTGCACCTTGCTGCAGGGGCGGGCTGGATGGAGACAAATCTCGACGCATACAAGGCTGTCCGTTGGCTGTGGCGACTCAACTTCGGTTTGCTTATCTTCAATCTGCTGCCGATTTATCCGCTCGATGGCGGCCAGATTCTGCGCGCGATTCTTTGGTTTCCGTTAGGCCAAATCCGGAGTCTTTTTATTGCAGCCGGGATTGGTTTCATCGGCGGCGGCTTGTTTGCGCTTTATGCTCTGTATCAACAATCAATCTGGCTGGGAATCTTGGCCTTCTTTTTACTCAGCCAGGCCGGACGCGGTTGGCGTTACGCGCAGTATCTGAAAATGGAAGAGGCCGAAGCGTTGCGACCCGTCCCAAGCGAGTCCAGACCGCCGGAACAGAAACCGATGCTGTAGACCAAGCGTGAGCTATTGGACAACGAGCAAGAGCAGCAGCTGCCCGGCGCCAATCTGGGGCCCCCTGATAACGAGCGGACCGCTCTGACTGAGAGTCGCATCCGTTTCCAATAACAATTGCCGATCTTGGAACAACTGAAGGTTGACCCGATAGCCTTCGCTTGAAATACCACGCGGATCGACCCGAATCGAGAAGTGTTTGCTGGTCGCCAGCCAGTTTGTCTCGTCGCTTTGGAGGGCCTTGCGGGACACGCCTATTAGTTCGAACTGATTGTAGCCAAAGGTGCGCTGCAACGTCTGATCAAAGCTGTGCATCTCGACCGGAGCCGGTCGCGGCCTGGGAGCATTCGTCGCCATGACCAGGCCGCTCCACACTTTTTTCCCGCGCCGCCCAGGCTTGCCCGCGCTTGCAGGGGCCGCGATCGAAACGAGCAAAGCGGCGCCAGCAAGAAAAGAGACAAGAGTGCGGCACATCATCATTTCGCCGCGTAATCGCTCGGTAAAGCCTTCAAGCCATCGACCCACAGGACAGTGACTCGATCCTGTTTTGTCTGGAAAATGGAAACCGTTGCGTTCGGATTAACACCGGGATCGACCTTCGCATTTAAAATTTGCGTGAGATATTGCGATTGATCCTGAGGACGTTCCTCGCGCATCACGAAAAACGCACAGACCGCAAAGACAGCCAGCGAGGAAACGCCAGTCCAAAGGAGACGGCCGATCGTCCACCAGCTTTCGGACCGCGCAGGCTCCGACGATGGTTCTGCGCTGGGCGATTCCGCCGCGATTCGATTGCGCAACTGGTGGTGAAAGAATTCCTCGTTGCCCATGGCGGGCGCACGCAGTTCCTCTTTCAAAAGCGCACCCAGCTTCTGCGCCTGATTTTTTTCCGCGAGCGCCGCGGTCCGATCTTCGAGCGATGCTTCAAACTCCGCGCGCTCGGCGTCGCTCAGTTGGTCATCAATCCAGGCGGTCCACTTTTCTTCAAACGTTTTCATAAACATCTCTCAACAAATTCTGAAGTTTCTTGCGCGCGTAGAACAAGCGGGACATGACCGTGCCGATCGAGCAGCCTAACGACTCCGCGATTTCGTGGTACTGCATGTCCTCGATTTCCTTTAACAAGATGACGGCGCGATGCTCGGCCGAGAGCTGGGCAATCGCCGCGTCGATCCGTTGGCGGATTTCACCCTGTTCCATTCGCTCATGCGGCAGGGCATCAGGATGCGGCGCGGTCCGCGAGGCGGGATCAATTTCCTTGAGCTGCACCGCGTCATCAAACTCGCCCGCCCCACCCCGGATTTGCTTCTTCCGTAGCCAATCGATTGTCACATTCATGACAATGCGATAGACCCAGGTGTAAAAGGACGACTGGCCCCGGAAACGGCCGATCGACTTCCACGCCTTCAGGAAGCTGTCCTGAGCAAGATCCCAGGCATCCTGCTCGTTGTGCACCATGTTGTAAATCATACCAAAAACCCGGTTTCGATATCGACCCACAAGTGTATCAAAGGCCGCTGTATCGCCCGTCTGCGCCTGCTTCACGAGGTCGAGATCGGAGACATCGGCCTGAGCCGCAGTCGCTTCCGTGTCCATGTTTAGACGGGGCTGGGCCCGATTCATTCAACGGGTTTACAGGCTGCCATAGCGGCGCAGCCATTCACCGCGGAATTCGCCCATTAACAGGATGATACCGTCACGGACCTGAAAGATCCGCTGTTGCAGGGCAGAATATTGCGTCCGAGTGAGTGATTTCTCGCTGTTGAGTTGGGCGGCCGCATCGAGGGCGACGGTGATCGCTTTCAGGGAGCGCTTCAAGTAAGCGATGGTCATACCCAGCTCCTCCGCCTCCTCATCGCTCAAGGCAGCCGCCAGTTTCGCGCTCGCCAGCGCGGTATGGGTCGCCAACTTGACCGCGGCGGGGTTGTTCTGGAGCGAGCCCTGAGACTCAAAAAGCCGGTCGATCCAAATCGTTAAAGAGAACGCGGCCCGATAAAGCACATGTTGCTCAAAGCTTTCCGCGCAGCTGCTGACGAGATCGGCAGCAGATTCTTCTTCCTCGACGAATGATGCGGGCTCTTCCCAATCATCGCCGCTTCCTTCGCTCAAATGATACCAACCCATTTCCCGCGCAACGATTTCATCGCGCTGCGGGTCATCGATGTATTTCTCGAGCAGCTCCATGTATTTCTCCGTTTTCTGATCCTGCTGCTGGAGAAACCGTTCCCACTCGTATTCATCCCAAGCGCGGTCTGAGTCGTGCTCGGCCATAATTCAATTTAGGGAGCTTGAGGGACGGTGCAAAAATTTTCCTATCATTCTTCTCCTTAATCTAACCAGCGGTGGCTGGCGCATTTTCAGCCCGCGTCGTTTGCAAGCGCAATTGTCCACAGGCGGCATCGATATCGTGGCCCTTTTCGCGGCGCAAGGTCGCGACCGCACCGTGGTGACGGAGGATTCGCAGGAAGGTTTCCTGCCGATTCCGCGAAGGGCGCGACCAAGGGAGTCCCTCAACCGTATTGTAGGGGATGAGATTGATCTTGGCGGAAAGGCGTTGCGCATGGCGCGCCAATTGTTGCGCCTGCTCGTCGCTGTCGTTTACGCCGGCGATCAGAATGTATTCAAACATCAACCGCTTCTTTTGCGCCACGTAGAAGTCGCAGGCCTGAAGTAGAACGGCCAAATTGTATTTGCGATTAATCGGCATGATTTGGCTGCGCACTTCGTCGGTCGCGCCGTGCAGCGAAATGGCGAGCCGAAATTGCGTCGGTTCGGTCGCAAGCTTGCGAATCTGTGGAGCAAGGCCACTGGTCGAAATGGTAATGTGCCGCGCCCCGATTCCGAGACCCCAGGGCGCATTAATGATTCGGATGGCACGCAACAAGTTCGTTAGGTTGGCGAGCGGTTCGCCCATTCCCATAAAGACGATGTTATCAATCTTTTCACCGCTCTCCTTCTCGATGGCGAGCAACTGATCGACTATCTCGCCCGCCTCGAGATTGCGCGCGAAACCCTCCAATCCGCTGGCGCAGAATTTGCAGCCGTACGCACATCCGACCTGGGTCGAAACACAGGCGGTCCGGCGATCGGAAGTCTCGCCGTAAAGCGCGGGCGAAGCCGGGATCAGAACCGACTCGATGAGGCTACCGTCGCTCAGACGAAAGAGAAACTTGCGGGTCGTGTCCTTTGCGCCAAGCACTCTAACCACTTCGGGTCGCACGAAGCCGAATTCGCTCGCCAGCCGCGTCCGTGTCGTAGCCGACAGATCCGTCATTTCGTCGAAAGACCCGATGCGTTTTTGATAGAGCCAGTCGACGAGTTGCTTCGCTCGGAACGGTCGCTCCCCCTGGGCAGCGAAATACTTGCTCAGCTCCTCGAGCGTCAGCGATTTGATGGAGGTTTTCGACACTAGACTAATCTAGGAGCAGCGTCGCCGTTGTCACTTGCGCGCCACCAGGATCCCGTCCGGTTGCTCCTTCGTATCCGGTTGATCAATCTCGATCGTGTAGCCGGCTGCTTGCAGAAGATCACGACACTCCTGGTGCAAAGGGACGCCGATCATTCGCCCGTGGGTGCCGATGAGAAACGTTCGGATCACACCGTCTTTCATGCTTTCGGTCGAGCCTTTCAACACCTCCACCTCCAGCCCTTGCACATCCATCTGCAAGAGATCAATCGATCGGCCAATCCGTTTCGCCAACGTATCAACCGTGATGGTCGGAATCGTTAGGCTGACATTCTTTGACTTGCGCAATCCGAGTGATTCCAGGAACCCTTTCCAGCGCGCGCTCAACGTGATGGTTTTCTTCTCTCCAATCGGCGCGAGCCGGCTGCTGTAGCCGCGATCCATAAAAACCTCGGTGCCCTCGGACGATGTCAGGGCTTCGGGATGAATTTTGAAGGTATCCGGGACGAGACCGTTTAACGCCAGATTCTCCCGCATAAGATGCCAATGTCTTTCCAACGGTTCGACCCCGTGAATTTCAAGATGTGGCGCCAATTTCCGGGCGAGAATCAGGTAGTATCCGATCGCCGCGCCAACATCGACATAACAACCATTCGGAGCAATCCTCCGAATTAGATCGACAAAGATGTCCTCTTCTTCCGCTTCGTGGACATTGCGCTTTTGGTAACGCGCGCGCTGCCCTTCCCACAGCTGATCCTCAAAAACGCGGACACCGTTGTCAAAGGTATGAACGGCGCGCGCCATGATGGGCAACGTTTACCCCTCCCTGCTCTGCCTCACAAGCAGGCAATGAAAGGGCACAGAACCAAACTGGTCCAACGAGTCGCGCTGACTTCGAGCCTACCTGGCGAAGATAAACGAGCTCTTTTCCTTTGCTTTCACCAACTGCTGATCGGCCTTCCGTTGGTTGATAACGAAGGTGTTGTTGTTACCCAACTTCGCCCACGGTCCCGGCGGAACCTCGCTGAACTCTACAAATTTCCAGTCGGTCACATCCGTGTCCTGCAAGCCAAGATAATCACGTACGGCGGGTGAGACATCGAGCCCGGCCCCGCGATTCAGGTTCGGTTTCGGACGCTCGTTGCCGAAAACGTATTCCCAATGATCGGTTCGAAATGGCCCGGCATCTTCCCACTGGGCATAGACGGTCCGGTTGCCTTTTCGAATTGCGACCCATCGACCCTTGCAAACAGAAACACCGGGACCCTGGTAAGCATCCTTAAACCAAGGTATCACTTTTGGCGCCTCGGGCCGATGACCTTCCCGCGCCTTGTCGTTGTAAGGCAACGCACAATAAAACGGGTTCTGGCGCGGCGTGAATTTTACCGGAATGTAATTTTGGCGTCGCGACGGATTTGGATCGTCATATCCGCCATAGTTCTTCGCCCAGGATGCGTCCCAGCTGCTGGCATGATTGGGCACTGGATTGTTCCCGCTAGGATTCTCGCCAATCCAGAAAACAGTCGTGACAATGCTATTCTTCCAAGGGTAACGCGCGTCGGCCTTCGGCTTCAGCGAAAACAAGTTGCGAGGAGGGGTATACCCTATCGGATCAACCTTAAGGAGAACATCTTCGTTCAGTCGATTCTGATTCTTGCTGAGCTTGACCTTTGCCGTCGGAACCTGAGCCGGGGCGGCAGGCGCGAAGACGGCAGAAACTGACGAAAGCAAAACAGCTAGAGTGTGAGTGAATGTCCCTGGTTTCATCAAATAAATGCCCAGCAATGAGCTGGGAACTCAGGCGCCTCCTTATTAGATTCGGTCGGCAGACCAGAAATGCGCCTAGAATGAAGTAAGCAAAAGTAGCACGAATTCGTGCTCGATCAATCGCTATCCAACAAATTTTCCTGGATTCAGAATATCCAGAGGATCAAGGGTTTGCTTCAAGCGAGCGTGCACGGCACGAACGGACTCGCTCGTCGCCTCCGGCCACCAGCGTTTTTTCGCCAACCCGATTCCGTGTTCCCCGGTGACCACGCCGCCCCACCTAAGTACTTGAGCGAAAAGGTCATCGAGCGCTCGGTCGACCCGGTCCCGCACCGCTGCGTCATCGTAGTTCGCAGCCATGATATTGACATGAATGTTGCCGTCGCCTGCGTGACCAAAGGTTGCGACCGGAAAGCCATGGCGAGCCTGTAAATCGCCAGCAAAATTGACCAGATCGACCAGTCGGCTGCGAGGCACAACGATGTCCTGATTCAATTTCGTTAAACCAGTGGCACGCAGAGAGTTACTGAATTCTCTTCGTAAAGCCCACAGTTTTTCCGAACCCTCCTCGGTCGTCGCTTTAGAGAGAGAAATAGGGTTCAGATCCGCTACAAGACCTTCTATCGCTGTCATCTCAGTCAGGACGCTTTCTGGTTGGCCATCTACGTCGACCAACAGATGCGCATCGCCCTCGGGAATGACCCCCCGGCCATGCTCGCGGCGAGCCGCTTCCAAGGTGAAGTGATCTGCGATTTCGAGCGATGACGGGATGAAGCCGGCCCCAAGGATTGCCTGCACGGCAGCGGCCGCCTGCGGCATTGTCGCAAACGAAGCGGAGAGAGTGGCGCGGGCCGGCGGTAACGGGAGAAGGCGTACCGTGATTTCGGTTACCACGCCCAACATTCCCTCCGATCCGACAAACAATCCGATCAGGTCGAAGCCGGTCTTGTTTTTGTGGACCCGCCCGCCGGTGCGGATGATCTCACCGCTGGCCAGCACCACTTCGAGCCCGATGATGTAATGTCGAGTAACGCCATACTTCAGGCAACGCGGGCCACCGGCGTTTGTGGCCACATTTCCGCCAATCGTGCAGTCATGCAGGCTCGCGGGATCAGGCGGATAAAACAGCCTCTGCGCGCGTGCCGCGCTTTGCAGCTCGCCAGTGATTACCCCCGGTTCAACAATCGCGATCGCATCGCCCACATGGATCTCCTTGATCCGGTTCATTCGCACGAAGGAGAGTGCGATTCCTCCTTTCACCGGCACACAACTGCCCACATACCCATAACCAGCCCCTCGAGCGGTTACAGGAATCTTGTTGTTCGAGGCGAACTGCAGGAGTCGACTCACTTGATCGGTCGTCTCCGCAAAAACAACAATGTCCGGGGTGCGCTCAGCGAACCACTTGTCGCCCCGGTGCGCTATTCGAGTTGGCTCGTCAGCGGCCACGCAATCGTCCCCAAGAAGGGCGCGAAGTTCCGCGGCAAGGTTCATCGTGTCACCTGGAGCGGCGGTTCAATCACTTCAACGCGCGTTCCGATCTTTGCGGCATCAAAGAAATGCTTCGCCATCTTCTCGGGCATACGGATGCAGCCATGGGAGGCCCGATAATTGGGAACGAAACCGGCATGCATTCCGTAGCCCCCGGTAAACCTTAAAAAATACGGCATCGGCGCACCAACAAAATGGGCACCTTTAGGACAGCGATCCTTGTCAAGATCGGCGTCGCGGACCAGGACCGCGCCGGAGCGCGCCACATAGGAGCCATACTGGCTCGAGAAATGATGTTCATCCTTCTGGGTGACATGATAACTGCCGGGCGGAGTTTCGAAATCCTTTCGGCCCGAGGAGAGGTTGGTCTGACCCACCAAAACTCCTCCGCGATAGAAAAACGCCTGTTGCGTGGTGAGATTGATCAGAATCTTAGATCTTCCCTCACTAGGAGCGGCATCGTTCCAAGAGGACGGGATCGGATGAGGCGAAGCGAGACGGGTCTGGCGTGCCGTAGAGCGATGGCGACGAACGCCGATATCGTTAGGCAACTCCGTACAGCTGCAGAAACCAAGTGCAACTCCAGCCATCAGAAAAAGCGTCCGAGGTGGGGAAACCTTCAGCATCGCGCGAGTGTAGCGTTAGGCCAACGTCCGCACAACGGCGGCCTAACTCGTGATTCCTGCGGGGGGTCTTCTGCTGGCGCACTCTAACTTTGCTTTGTTGCGTCCCCGGTCGCAGCCGGATCTCGAATTGTATATCCTACATACCGCAGCGTCTGGATGAGCGGAGCAGCGAAGCCGGTATCCACTTTTTTTCGTAAGCGCGCGATAAAGATTTCTACCGTTCGAGTATCGTATTCATGCTCGCGCTGCCAGATGCGTTCGCAAAGCTCCGTTCGCGAAAAGACCCGCCCCGGCTCCTCCATCAGAACCTGAAGAACATCGAACTCACGCGGCGAAAGCGCGATTTCCTTTCCGGCCCGCGCAACATGGCGGTGTTTCACATCCATGTGCAAGTCTCCGACTTTCAGCAAATCAGCGGCAGTCGGCGTAGCCGCTCTTCGCCCCAAAGCTTCGACGCGCGCCATAAGCTCATTCAGGGAAAAAGGCTTTGCGAGATAATCGTCCGCGCCCGCTTTGAGGCCTTTTACCCGATCACTGACCCCGCCGAGCGCCGTAAGGATGAGAATCCGCGCAGTGGAATGAGCGGCGCGCAACCGCGCCAGGACAGATAATCCATCCAACCCCGGAAGATTCAGATCGAGAACGATGAGATCAGGCGGATCCACCAGCGCCATCTCCAGTCCCTCCGCGCCATTGTTGCAGGCGCGTGGCTCATGATTGTTACGCTGCAGCTCTCGCGTGATCTGCCGGGCCAATCGAGGATCGTCTTCGACAACTAGGACACGCATTCAGTCTTTGCAGTACCCTGCATATGCACGAAGAAACCGCAAACGCGAACGAATTCCAATTTCAATCGAAGACCTTTCGGCCTGAACGCCTTGTTTCCCTAACAAACGGAGGTCGCCGAACTCGAAATTCTGCCGGGACCTAAAGACGGTCTGGAAATCGCTGCTGGTTCGGAATACAACTGCGCTGCGCATGGGCTCGGAACCGATTATTCAAACCATCACCTCCGGGAGCGAGCCTACCAGCGTCCCCTCAGTTACGGTCGACACCTTTTTCAACGATCACGCCAAAATATTGCAGCTCAAGCTGGAGGGCAATCAGGTCGGCTTCTGGCGTCGTATTCGCGAGCCCACAATCAATCGTCCGGGTCTCGCTTTGGCCGGGTTCTACGAATATTTCGCGGAAAAGCGCGTCCAGGTGCTCGGCGCCGCGGAGCAATCATATCTCAAGAGTTTATCCGCTCGTCAGCGCCAGGCGCGATTCCGCGCCCTCTGCGAACAGAAGATACCCTGCATCGTCGCCTCGCGAGGTTTCCACCTCGCTCCTGAAATGCTCGCAATAGCCGAGAAAGCAGAAGTCGCAGTTTTTCGGACCCCGATGATTACGATGAAATTCATCAACGCGGCGACGATTGCACTCGAGCTCGCTTTTTCACCGACCGTGACAGAGTTCGGTAGCATGGTTGATATCCTCGGCGTCGGGGTGCTGATCCGCGGCGCGAGTGGCGTGGGAAAAAGTGAGGCCGTCCTGGGTTTGATCGAGCGGGGTTACAGCCTCGTTGCCGACGACGTGACCCGAATCAAGTCAGTTGAAGGGCGTGAATTGATGGCGACCGCTCCGGATTTGACCCGGTATCACATGGAAGTCCGCGGAATCGGCATCATCAACGTTGTTTCCATTTTTGGCATTGGCGCGATTCGGACCGAGAAGCGACTTGATCTCGTCGTGACGTTAAAGGACTGGAACGAGTTGGAAGAAGTGGATAGAATCGGATTGGATCGAGAACTCTACGAAATTCTCAAAATTCAAGTCCCGCACATCACGATCCCGATCCGTCCGGGACGGGATATTGCGCGATTGATCGAAGTGGCGGCAATGGATGAAAAGCTGAAGGGCCTCGGCCTGAACAGCGCTTTGGAATTTAATGACAAGTTGCTCGGTCTGATGCAGAGACAGAACACATAATGGGATTATTAAATCGACGCTCAGGACCGACCTCTGGCGAAAAAATCGAGAAGGAGATCACGATCGTGAACCGCCTCGGTCTGCACGCTCGGCCCGCCGCGATGTTTGTCCGCGTCGCCAGCCGTCATCGTTGCGAAATCTGGGTTGCGAAAGAAGGCGAGGAAATCAACGGGAAAAGCATCATGGGCCTGATGATGCTCGCGGCGGGCCAGGGCTCGAAGCTACGTATTCGAGCCGAGGGACCTGACGCCGCCCAAGCCATCCAGGAAATTGAGGAATTAATTCAGTCGCGGTTTAACGAAGAATAGTTGACCCCGAAGGCTTTCGGGGTTGACGGTCCGGCTATTATCCTACCGGAATGACCAGTGACCGCGACCTAAAGGAACTCCGTTGCCAGGGCGTGCCCGCGTCGCCTGGGATCGCGCGGGGATCGATTCACGTGTTTTCGATCGAATCGGACGACGTTGCGAAATACCACATCGACGCTGCGAAGATTCCCGATGAAATCGCGCGCTTCGAGAACGCACTTATCCAGACCCGGGCACAGATCCTTGAGATGCAGCAGCAAATCGCGGAAGCGATCGGGGCGAAAGACGCGGGCATCTTCGACGCCCACCTTCTCGTGGTCGAAGATCAGACGCTGATCGACGAAGTCCTGCGCAAACTCGAGGCCGATCATTGCAATGTAGAATTCGTTTTTCAGGAAGTCGCGAATCGCTATGTCGAATCCCTGAGTCGAATCGATGATCCGTATCTGCGCGAGAGGGCGCTCGATATTCAGGATGTGACGCGTCGTGTCATCCGCAATCTCCAAGGCAAATCTGCTCGGCCTTTTCTCTCGATCGACGAGCCCCACCTTTTACTCGCTCATAATCTCACACCTTCCGACACCGCGACGATGAATCGCGAACAGGTGCGCGGGCTCGCTCTCGATCTGGGGAGCCGCACTTCGCATACCGCGATTATGGCGCGCTCGTTAGGCATCCCGGCGGTCGTGGGGCTGCACGATGCGACCGAGCACCTTCAGACCGGCGCTCCAGCTCTGATCGACGGTTACACGGGTCTTCTCATCGTAAACCCGAGCGAGCAAACCCTGCGCGAATACGAGGCAGTCGAGCGGGAGAAGGGCGCGATTGCGGAAAGTCTGACCCGCCTGCGCGAGACCAAGTCCACCACCCGAGACGGGCGTCATATCGTTCTTTCGGCCAACATTGAGCTTCCGGACGAGGTTGATGCAGTCCTTGCCAACGGTGCGGAAGGAGTTGGCCTCTACCGCACGGAATTCCTGTACCTCAATCAATCGACACTCCCGTCCGAGGAAGAGCAGTACACGACTTATCTCGCCGTGGCGCAACGCGTGGCGCCCGATCCTCTAATCATTCGCACGCTCGATCTCGGCGGTGACAAGCTTACGGACAACATCGAGACCGGGGACGAGCTCAATCCCTTTCTGGGCTGGCGGGCGATTCGGTTCTGCCTGGAGAATGTGCAGATTTTCAAAACCCAGCTGCGGGCCATTCTACGGGCGAGCGTCTACTCGAACATCAAGATGATGTTTCCGATGATCTCGGGCTTGGACGAAGTGCGACGTGGCCTGCAAGTCGTGGAAGAGTGCAAAGCGGAACTGCGTCTCGAGGGGATAAACTTCAACGAAGCGCTTGAAGTTGGCGTCATGATCGAAGTGCCGACGGCCGCGATCATGGCGGATCTGCTGGCGCGAGAAGTCGATTTTTTCAGCGTCGGCACGAACGACCTGATCCAGTACGCGGTCGCGATCGACCGAACCAACGAACGCGTCGCGCACCTCTATGAGCCAAGCCATCCATCCGTCGTTAGGCTACTAAAGATGGTGGCCGATGCCGCGCACGCTAACGATATCTGGGTCGGCGTTTGCGGTGAGATGGCCGGCGAAGCCTTGTTTACGCCGTTGCTCCTCGGTCTAGGAATGGATGAGCTGAGCGCCAACGCTTCCCTCGTGCCCCGGGTCAAAAGCGCGGTGCAGCGCCTAACGATAACGGAATGCCGGGAGTTGGTGGAAGCGGTCTTGTTGCTCGACACCCCCGCGGCCGTGCTCGAGCGTTGTCAGGAAGTGGCGCAAAAAAACTTCCCCGAGCTGCTCAACTAATCGTCCGCTTCCGCTTCGCCTTCCGGTTCGATATCCGGTTTGATCCCGTCTTCTTCCATCTTGCGCAGAACGTCGCTCATATCGTCAACTTCATCCCAGACCTCCTGGCTGACGTAAATTTGCGCTTTTTGCTGCACGGCCATGGCGATGCAATCACTCGGTCGTCCATCGAGTTCGATAATCTTCTTCTGCTGCAACTCGTTCTCGGCCCGGATAATCATCCGCGCGTAGTAGGTTGCGTTTTTCAGGTCGTTGATGATGACGCGCTCGACCTTCGCCCCCAAGGCAGTCATGAGATGACCCATTAAATCGTGGGTGAGCGGTCGCTCTTTGACCGTCCCGCGCATGAACATCGTGATTGCACTGCCAACACTTTGGTCGACGTAAATGATGAATACTTTGTCGATGTTCCCGAGGAAAACCGCGCAGCCGCCGCTCGTCGGCAGAACCGCCCGCACTTGCACCTCCATGACTGTCTTATTCATCAAAAAAACCGTAACAGACCGATTTCGAAAAACAAGAGGAGGGCATGAGGCATGCCATTCGATCTCCTTTCTTTGCGCTGTCGCCGACCCTTTTTTTAGCTCCCAATCTCTCAATTGAAATTGCAAGATCGTGCCCTACACTGCGCCACAATGACGAGACCCGAGTGGGATATTGATGCCGCGATCGCGACCTATAATGTCGACCGCTGGGGCAGCGGATATTTCTCGATCAACAGCGCAGGAAACGTCATCGCCAAGCCGGTAAAGGAAGCCGGAGGTTCGATTGACCTGCTCGAAGTTGTGAACGAGGCCCGGGAGCGCGGGCTCGGTTTTCCGCTCGTCATTCGATTTCAGGATCTTCTGCGACATCGGGTCGAGACGGTTAATCGCTCCTTCCAGGCGGCCATACAGGAATTCGGCTACCACAATGATTACCGCGGTGTTTTCCCGATCAAGGTCAATCAGCTGCGCGAAGTGATTGAAGAAATCGTTGACGCCGGCTCTGAATTTCATTTCGGACTGGAAGCGGGGAGCAAGCCCGAACTCATCGCCGCGCTCGCGATGCACAAGGATCCAGAGAGTCTTATTATCTGCAACGGCTATAAGGATCGCTCTTATATCCGCATCGCGATGTTAGGGCGGCGTTTGGGCAAATCGGTCATCATCGTCGTCGAGAAACTTGAGGAGCTAGAGCAAACCCTGCGCATCGCGAAAGAGATGGGGGTCGAACCTCACGTTGGTTTCCGGGTCCGACTTCACAGCAAAGGCGCGGGGAAATGGACAACGAGTGGCGGCGAAAACGCGAAATTTGGGTTGAGCACGACGGATCTGGTGGCGGGCAGCGAGATGCTGAAAGCCCAGGGGCTGGCACATTGCCTCAAGCTCGTGCATTTCCACGTCGGCTCCCAGGTGCCGGATATTTCGACGATAAAGCGGGCGGTGCGTGAAGCAGCGCGCTATTACGCGAAGCTTTCGAAAATGGGACATGCGCTCGGGTACCTGGACGTAGGCGGTGGGCTGGGCGTCGATTACGACGGATCTGGGACGAGTTTTGACAGCTCGACGAATTACTCGCTGCAGGAGTATTGCAACGACGTCGTCTACAACATCATGGAGGTCTGCGACTCCGAGGCGGTTGCCCATCCGAAGATCGTCAGCGAAGGCGGGCGCGCGATCGTGGCGCATCATTCCGTTCTGGTGGTGGAGGCTTTCGGCTCGATTGAAAAGGATCTCGGGCCAAACAAAATCGAAGCCGCGGCCAACGATCCCAAACCATTGCGCGATATCATCGAGCTGAAGCGGCAGCTCAAGCGTGGCAACCGGATCGAGACGCTGCACGACTCACAGCAAATCAAGGAAGAGACGCAGCAACTTTTCAATCTTGGGCTGCTCGATCTCGAATCGAAAGCCAAGATCGAAGCGATTTATTGGCAGCTCGCCCGGCAAATCGTCGCAATGCATCGTGGCTTGAAATACGTGCCGGAAGAGGTGAAGGAACTCGAGACGTCGTTAGGCGATCAATACCTCTGCAATTTTTCGATTTTTCAGTCGCTCCTTGATCATTGGGCACTCGGCCAGCTTTTCCCGATCATGCCGATTCACCGCCTAACGACGGCACCGGATCGACAAGGAACGCTGGTTGATATCACCTGCGATTCGGACGGAAAAATCAACAAGTTTACCGACCTGCAGGATGTGAAGGATACGTTGCCGTTGCACACGATCCTGCCCGGCGAACTGTACTATCTTGGCGTGTTTCTGGTTGGCGCTTACCAGGACATCATGGGGGATCTGCACAATCTTTTTGGCCGGGTAACCGAGGTCCATGTTTTCCTCGACGAGGATGAAGAATCCGGCTGGTACATCGAGGAAGTGATTGAGGGCAGCACGATCGGCCAAGTTCTGGCGCTAACACAGTGGGACAAAATCGAACTGATGCGTCTCGTAAAAATGCAGGTCGATGCCGCGATCAAGAGTGACCGGCTCAAGCCAAACGACGCCATGAAAATCCTGGCCGATTACGAGCGCGGGCTGCAGGGCTACACCTACCTTTCACTCGCGGGCGCCGCTACCGCCGCCGCTTCGAATGGAGCAAGTGGACCCGCTCGCGTCGACACTCTGCCGCAAGCGCCTGCTCGACACGAAGGCCAGCTCGCCGAGAAATCTCCCGACGCAAAATAGGGCGAATCGCGGAGCCTACTTCTTCTTGCCTTCGCCGGGACGGTAATCTTCCTCGGCCGCTTCGAACGCCTTCTCCAAGCCCACCATGTCTTCGCCCGGGCGGAGACTGTCGAACGCTTCCGATTCTTTTCGCAGCTCTTCTTCGGAATAATTGGCGGCCTTGATTGATAGACCGATCCGCCGCTCGACCTTGTCGACTTTGATCACGCGCGCTTCAACTTCCTGGCCGACCTTGAGTACGTCCTTCACTTTCGCGACGTGGTCCTCGCTCAACTGCGAGATATGGACGAGACCGTCAATATCGTCCTGCAATTGCACGAAAGCGCCGAAGCTAGCCAGCTTGGTGACCTTACCGGTAACGAGATCGCCGATCTTGTATTTCTCGTCGATATTTTTCCAAGGATCATCGCTGAGCTGTTTGATGCCTAGGCTGATGCGCTGATTGGTCTTGTCGATGTCGATAACTTCGGCTTCGACCTCATCGTTCTTTTTGAAGACCTCCATCGGGTGATTGATCTTGCGGGTCCAGCTAAGATCCGAGACGTGAATCATCCCGTCGATACCGTCTTCCAATTCAACAAACGCGCCGTAAGCCGTCATGTTGCGAATCTGTCCTTTGACCCGGCTGCCGATGGTAAATTTTTTCTCGATTTCATCCCATGGATTGGGTTCGAGCTGACGCAAACCTAACGAGATTTTTTGCTCTTCTTTGTTGACGCCGAGCACCACCGCTTCGACTTCCTGGCCAACGGTCAGGATATCGGATGGACGCATAATGCGTTTGGTCCAGGAAAGCTCGGAGACGTGGATGAGTCCCTCCACGCCCTCTTCCAACTCCACGAAGGCACCGTAGGGGACGAGGTTCGTGATCTTGCCTTTGACTTTCTGCCCCGCGGGGAACCGCTCTTCGATTTGGTCCCACGGATTCTTTTGGGTCTGTTTCAAACCCAAGGAAACGCGCTCTTTCTCCTTGTTGATGTCGAGCACGAGAACTTCGAGTTGCTGTCCAACCTTGAGCAGCTCGCTGGGGTGACCGAGCCGACCCCAGGTCATGTCGGTAATGTGGAGAAGGCCATCCATGCCGCCCAGATCGATGAAGGCGCCGAAATCAGTCAGATTCTTAACTGCGCCTGAGACTGTGTCGCCAACGTTGACACCTTCCAGGAACTTCTGCCGCTTTTCGCTTCGCTCCTGCTCGATCAATTCGCGCCGGCTGAGAACGACGTTCTTTCGATCGTCATTAATTTTGACGATCTTGAAGTCGTAGGTGTTCCCCACAAACTGCTGGAGATCGCGTGGCGGAATGATGTCAATCTGGGAAGCGGGCAGAAAGGCTTCGACGCCGATGTTCACCATCAGGCCGCCTTTGACGACGGACTTCACTTTGCCCTTGATCAATCCGTCACCCGCAAAGACCTGCGCAATTTTGTTCCAATTCTGACGATAGGCCGCTTTTTCCTTGGAAAGAACGACCATGCCTTCATCGTTTTCGAGACGCTCGAGCAGGACTTCCACTTCGTCGCCGACTTCAAGCGACTCGATGTCGTCGAACTCAGCTGTCGGAATCACGCCTTCCGACTTGTAACCAATGTCTACCAGCACTTCGCGTGGCCGGATCTCCAGAATGCGACCCTTGACGATGCTTCCTTCTTTGAAGTCACGCATCGACTTCGCCATCAAATCCTGCATTTGCAACATATACGATAAGGTCTCCTAAAAGGTCCGGGGTTCGGTGGTTGAACGCAGCTGCGGTTGCCGCCAGCTGTTCCCGCGGAAAGGGGATGGAACCTAGTCACTTTCTGGTCAGAGGTCAACTGCCACCGAGAATAGGTTTGCTCCCCGTCCCCGCCGCGTATAATCTCGGCCCATCATGAGCACTTGGAGCACGAGTGAGGCAATGACCGACCCGGCCGTCCGGGAGCCGATGGCGTTTCGTTCCGAATATAAATTCTTTCTGCGTGATATCCCGGTTGAGATAACGCTTCGCCTCTATAAGCCGATCCACTCGAGCTCGATTATCGTGCGAAAAAGCCATCACCTTTCGATTGCCGGTGTCAATGAACAGGCCCCAGCTAGCGCCGAGGAACAGACGGAGGAGGGCGAAGCGTTGCAAGACGCAATCTGTCAATTCGTCCACGGCTACAACGCAGCGATTGCCAAGGGCCTGAAGCCGGATCCCTCCTGGTTGCAACAAGATCCCAAATTCTCCTAAAGCGCGATGCGGCTGCCGGCTTCGACAAGGTTTTCTTTTTTCCTCTCTCTCGCGGCGACGTTTGTTTCCTTGAGCTTGGCGGCGGCATCCACGGCCGAGGAACAAGTCGCCGAGGCGATCAAGGCGCAGAATATTAGCATCGTCCATCTCTGGGCGCCCTGGTGCGGCAATTGCCAATCTGAGTTGAAGAGCGGTGGTTGGACGAAAGCCGTGAAAGACAACCCTGGCGTGAAATTCTATTTCGTCTCGGTTTGGAATAGCGGCGAAGACGGTCGTGCCATGCTGACCAAGTATGAGATTGCCCAGCAACCAAACGTGACCATCCTGGCAGATCCTGGTCCCCGAGGCGCGGACCATATCAAGAAGTTTGCCGGCCTGCCCCTAAGCTGGATTCCCACGACTTGGATCTTTAAAGGCGGTGACCTTCGCTACGCTCTCAATTACGGAGAAATTCATTTCCCCGTGCTCGAGCAGTGCATCGCTGACAGCAAATCTGAGTGGTAAGAGCGGCAACGGGATCTGACCGCGAAATTCGGGTTGCGAGAGGGGGTCGGGTGTAGCATCTTCCCCGTCCGCTGAGCCGTTCGGCCGGCGCCTTTACTATGTCTACTACGATCGAATTAGTTCCCGAGCTGCTTGAAGCCGGCGTTCATTTTGGCCACCAGACCAAACGGTGGAACCCGAAAATGAAGCCTTTCATTTTCGAGAAACGCAACGCCATTTACATCATCAATCTCGATGAGACGGTGAAACAGCTCCAGCGTGCGACCGATTTCCTTCGGGAAGTAGCGCAGCGCGGCGGGAAGATTCTGTTCGTCGGCTGCAAAAAGCAGGCGCAAGAGGCGGTTAAAGAGGCGGCGGTAGCCTGCGGACAATTTTACGTTAATCAACGGTGGCTCGGCGGCACCCTGACGAATCTGACCACAATTCGAAAGAGCATCGGCCGTTTGAAATACATCGAAGAAATCGAGGCCTCTCCCGATTACAAGAAAATGGGCAAACAGGAACTTGCGGCGTTGAATCGCGAAGCGGCCAAGTTGCGCCGCAATCTCGAAGGCATCCTTGAGATGTCCCAGTTGCCTGATGCCCTCATCATCATCGACACGACCCGGGAACAAAATGCCGTCAACGAAGCGCGCAGACTTGGTATCCCGACGGTCGCAATCGTGGATACGAACGCGGATCCCGAGGTTATTGATTACCCGATTCCCGGCAACGACGACGCGATCCGCGCGATTCGTGTGATGCTGCAAAAGCTCGTCGATGCGATTGTCTCGGCCAGCGGTGAAGCGCGTCTCCGCGAAGAAGTGGAGATGGCTGGCGTCTCCGCCTAGCGGGAACGCTCAAGTCGGCCCCGGCGCATTTATGCGCCGCCTTTAAACTCAATCCCCCGAAACTTTCTCACATTCAATTTTTCCCATGGAAATCGATCCTAAACTCGTCAAACAACTCCGCGAAAAGACAAACGCCGGATTCATGGATTGCAAACGCGCCCTGTCCGATTCGGGAGGCGATCTCGACAAGGCCGAAACACTGTTGCGGACCAAAGGCATTGCAAGCGCGAGCAAGAAGTCTTCGCGCGCCACAAAGGAAGGTATTGTGGCCTCCTACATCCATCTCCAGGGCAAAGTCGGCGTTCTGGTCGAGGTGAATTGCGAAACCGATTTCGTGGCCAAGAACGAAGGCTTTCGCGCTTTCGTAAAGGACATCACCCTTCATATCGCTGCCGCCCAACCGCTCTACGTTAGTCGGGATGAAGTTCCGGCAGCCACGGTCACAGCCGAGCGCGATATTTATGCCGCGCAGGTCAAAGGCAAACCCGAGAACGTCATCACCAAGATCGTGGAGGGGAAACTCGACAAGTTTTACAGCACTGTGTGCCTGCTCGAACAAGGGTTCATCAAAAATCCTGATCAGACCATCAAGGAGCTCGTCGCGGCAAAGATCGCCGAGATCGGCGAGAATATCGTAATTCGACGATTTACTCGCTACTCCGTCGGGGAACCGATTGGTCAGGAATTGAGCGCATCTGCCGGGACGGAAAATGGTGCGAACGCGCCCAGCTAGGACGCGCGCTGTTCGCAAATCCGTTCGACGACGTCACCCTCAATAGCGAAACCCGCCAACCAACGTTTACACGTCAGCGGGCGGGCACTCGCAATCGAAGCTCAGTTCTCGTTAGGGGCTGGTGGGAAGCACCTGTGGGATAAAGGTAAACGGAGGCACGGGCGGTAACCCGGGCGGAGGCCCTTCGCCAGGCGCTTCGCCTTCGCCGAGGGGCTCCTTGCCTTCCTTACCGCTGTAGAATTCTTTTCCATCTTTGCCGTCCGTCTGCAGGGTGGTGTCGCGATTAGACACGCCAAATGCAGCGACTTGGGCGATCGAGAAACCATCCGGTTGCGCGGCTGTCGGATGCCACTTGATCATGACATAGCGACCAACCATTTGCGGGAAATCAACTGAAGCACGCCCTTCGCCGGCACTAACGACCGACCCGACCGGTTTCAATGTGGCAAACGTCTTTTCACTGATTTTCAGCGAAGGCGGAAGTTCCGCACCTGATCCAACATTCGCTACTTGCTGGACGTCGGAGGCAGCGGTGTCTTGTAACGGAAGGCTCGACAGAACGTAGAACTCAACGCTGCCAGGCTGCGCGGCATATGTGGCCGAAAGCCGAGTGAGAGACCGCTCCCTGCCGAGATCGATTACAGCCGTCGGTGCTGCGTCTCCGGCGGCAAACTTGTAAGAAGTCGTCGGCTGGTCATCGATCATATTATTCGCCTGGGCCGCGTCGCCTGAACTGACGTAAAGACCGCGCGCCCTTGTATGCAGGTCGCTTAGGTTTGAACTGATCAACGCAAATGTTGCAGACTCATTCTCGAAGCTGACCTTGCGGGGACGCGGCATCGTAAAGTCAGAGAGCGCCGGCGTCGCATAAACGCCAAACGCAGCGAGGCGGCCGGGATGGGTGATTTTTAGATTCAGTTGAACGTATTTCGCTTCTCCCGGACCAACCTTGATAGACACAGCTCCCGGTGACATGGAACTTTGTGCGACTCGTCGCCATTGCGGGCTGCTGGCAGGCACGTCGGCATTGGAGGTCGAAACAGTGAAGTCGCCCTGTGCCCCATCGTTGAGGAAAGAGATCTGCTGAATGTTTTCAATATTCGCGAGTGACACCAGGACGTTCGATACCCCGGCTGGAATTTGAAATCCTGTGGTCGGGTCGTCGCAAAGCAAAGCTGCAGCGGAAGTGTTCCGATCAGTCCCATTAGAGCTTAGTTGCAAGCTGGCAATCGAATCCGTGAGGGGTGTCGCTTTGACGGCGGCCCCAAAATGGTAGCGGGCTAAATTCTCGGGGTAGGCGGGAGCTTGCCGAATCGTTAAGGGCGGGGCTTTTTGGAGGACGACATCACCTGTGCCGCCGTTCGAGGGAACAACAATGGCAAGGCAGAAAGCCGATGCAGAAAAGGAGGCAAGGAGTGCTTTCATATAATTTCCATATCTACAAAAATGAATGATAGAATTTTCAGCGCGCGGTTGGCAACTGAAATTTCGCAGTCGCGCGAAAGATTCTTCCACGCTGCCAGACGATTGCAAGAAAGGAAGAAGCCCCGGGAGAAGCCGCTAGTTCTGAGCCACCAGAGTCGTCGATGCGACGCGGAACTTCCTGCTGCCTTCATAGGCATAGAAAGGAACGTAAAAGCGTTGGCCGACGTCGCTTGATCGGACTGCTTTCCAATTAAGCGTCGGATCCAACAGGTAGCTGCCGGCGTCTGAGTCCCATTCCAGCCAGGCGTGCGTCGAACGACTGGTGGGTGCGCGCCGGCCGATTACCAAACGAACATTGCTTGCACCATGCTCAAGCATTGTCTGGTAGAGCGCGACAGACTTCGCCTTACAATCGGCAGCCGTGCTGGATTGGGTTTCGGCCGGGGTCTTCCACTCCTTGGTAAAGCCATACGGAATCGAGCGCAGGTCCCCGATCCAGTGATTGACCATTCCGAGGGAAACTTCGCCGTGGCCGGACTGGCTTTGAGAGAGCAGCAAAACGGGCCGAATCCGAGTCATTTGAATGTCGTAAGGCGTGGCTTTCACGCTCATAAAGACGGCATCCCCAAAACAGGAGGCACAAGAGAGTCCGATTATCGCGAGGAGAAAAAAGAAAAATCGCTTGAGAGCAAAGGGGTTGATGCTTATGAAAATCATACAGACTATATTTTCTATAAGCACCGTTCATGCCACAGGAACGCGAGGTCACGATCGCTGCACAGCGACGACCCAAACTAATTTGGGATCCTGAGGGGAATGACCGCGGTTCCAACCCCACGCGGCTGATGTCCCGCCGTGGCGGTCCTTGAGCCGCCGAACCGGGGCCCAATTCGCTAAAGGTCCCCGACTTTTGGCTGCTAGGCGCTAAAGCCCAATACGATTGCTCCCGCGTCCTTCGGCGCTAGCCGACGCCAATACCAACCACCCCAAAAAAAGGGGCTTAGTTTCTGCGCAATTACTACGGCATTCCCGGCCCGTGGCCCGGTCCGAGAATCGTGACAGACGGATCCCGCGACAAAGCGCCCGCGGTGGTAAACTGCCCAATCTTATCCAATTCTTCCCGGTCATAGACCCGAATTGGCGATGTCGTGTTAGTGCCGATAGCCTTTACCTTAATTCGCTGCGGTATGCGCGACCCTGTGACGAACACGAGCTTCTCGTGCACGTCTTCCTTCTTCTTTCCATCCACTGCTTTAGCCGAAGGATCAGCGGTTACGATTCCGCTCCCGACCAGACTCACGACGGCAATGCCAAGAGCCATTTGCAATGTTTTCATGGTTTAGCTTAAGCCCAACCAACGCTGTTGCAACTTGCTGCTTTTCCCCGCAGCCACAGTGAGGGTTCCCCCGCGCGCCTCTCCAACAGTCGCGTCCGAGCTGAACGCTTGGAAAAACAACGTGCCTCCGGTATCCTTCCCCCGGCCGGAAGAGCGCGACGACACCTGGGAATACGTTGTTCGCAATCAGCTCGCGACTGTGAAACTATCGGAATCGATCGCAAAAATTGGTCAACCCCTCACGTATCGACGGGCTTGGCGGCGGGCACGACGAGTCCTGTATCCGGTGCGGATCGCGCCGTTGCTCGCGAAAATTGATCACGACCGGCTCGCTTCCTTGCGGGCGCAATATGCGTCTTCCTCCGCAGATGCTCCGTCAATGTGGCGCCATTATTCTAAGTACCTCGATATAGAAAAACACATTCGGCAGAACGTTCAGCGCGCTCAGGATTTGAATCTGCATCGCTTCCCGCCTCAGGAAGTTCTGGATATCGGTTGTGGCGGCGGTTTCTTTCTTTATGTCGCAAAAGCGCTCGGTCACCACGGGCTTGGCCTGGATGTTGACGACTTCCCGTTTTTCAATGATCTGGTCGATCTCCTCGGCGTAGAGCGCACCGTTTACAAAGTCGCGGGCTTCGAGGCGTTACCGGAATTTGGACGCCAGTTCGATCTGATTACGGCTTTTGCCACCGCCTTTCACGGAAGCCGTGAAGACGAGTGGAGGTGGACCGAAAAAGAGTGGGATTTTTTTCTGGCCGATCTGAAAACCCGCCTCCGGCCGGGCGGTCGAATCTTCCTGGACTTAAACGCGGCCTACCATGGAGAATATTACACCCCCGGAATCCTCGACGTCTTTCTGCGGCACGGAGGAATGGTCGAGCGAGGTAATGTTTCCTTCTCGATCCCAAAAGCAAATGCTGGCCTGTAGCGTCCGCCTATGCCCCCATGGGGGTTATGTCATAGCAGCGCGCCAGCTCGTTGATGCTCGCGCGCAAAGCAGTCCAGAGACGTCCTGCCTGTGAGTCTTTACTCTTCCCCACGACCTGGTTAACACGGCGGGCGCTGTCCATGACCTGCTCCATTTGTAGTTTGGTCTCCAGGTAATTTGCCGTTGGGTCGAACTTCCGCCGCAAACGATTTGTGGTGCGATTCAGATCATCCATCGCGTTCTGAAGATCGTCTTTTGCTCCCTTGGCCTGCTCCTTCGCGGCACCTTTGTTCTCCGCGTTTGCCCCTCTTCCGCGCTTTGTCTCTCCGCTGCTCTTCGCCGATGATGCCTGATCCCTAGCGTTTTCCCCGCGAGTGCTGAGATACTTTTCGAAGTCATCCACCCCTTGTTCGACTTTCCGGATGCGGTCACCCACCTGAGCCTTGTTAAAGTGGGTAGTCTCAGCAAACGTGATTGTGAAAAAGCCGACACCGAGAAAGATCGCTGTGAAACAAACTACATTTCGCATTCTCGAACGCATATCTGAACCTCCTGGTAAAGTTAATCGTCGATCGGTTTTACAGGACGCTGACTGGTAAAGTCAAACTGCATAATTGCGACAATGCAATCAAAGCGTTTTCTCGGAGCTCCCTTCAATTCGCGGCTAATTTATACGTCGCATGGCATCCCAGATGAGACATGAGCGGTTTTGCCAATGTGTCGGATTCGCTTGACTGACGACCGCCGCTCTAGTCAAACTCCGGCTCTCAGGAGCAACGCTATCAAAAATCGACAGCCACGAACAAGACTCGCTACCATGCTTGTTAACGTCAGATGCATGCTCACCGCCCGCCGGCGAGCCCGAACAATTCATCTAAAACTTGCCCCGATATCTGCAGTCATCCTCGCCGCTACTTCCTTGCCGCTGCGCGCCGAAGTGGATACCGGTCGTCCATGCGAAGGCACGCCTTACGACGCATATATGGGCCCAATGCGGCAAACTTATGCGCGGCTCGGAGACGGGTCCCCGTCCATCAGCGATGTGCGCTCGCAACTGCGAACCGCATATCGCTTTCGCTACTATTTCGACCCGGCACAGCCTTACACGCCGCAGACTCCCGAGGTAACCGAGTCGCGCCAGCAAGGCGACTGTAAGGCAAAGTCGCTCTGGCTCCTGAGCAAGATGGATGAGCGCGACGTGCGCTATGTCATGGGGAAGGCGAAAGTCAGTTCGCGCATTTCGCACGTGTGGCTGCTTTGGCAGAATGGCGGCAAGTGGATCATCCTCGATCCGACAAGCACGGCCGATATCATCGAGGCCGATCGCGTCGTGGGCAAAAAGGATATCCCAAAATACTCCTACGACAGCCGCGGCACCTACAAACATCCCACCTACAGTGAATACATCAAGAACTGACCGATCGACTGTCACACCGTGAAAACTCCGATACTTCTCTGTTATATCGTGGCTCTTTCGCTGCTTTGCTGCGGCGCCCGCGCGCAAACCAACGCGCTCGAGGATCGCCCGTTTGAGCCTTCCGCGTCTGTCGTGAAAGGCACCGTGGCTGCGCTGGCGGACTCGTCAGATGAAGTCGCCGCCCTCGCTGTGCGTTCGCTATCCGACTGGCGTCAGGCCTCGGCCGCCGCAGACGTTGCTAAACTGCTCGGACCCGCTACACCCGAGGCTGTTCGGATGGAGGCATTTCAATTTTTCACTCGGCTCGGTGCCGAAGCGAAGCCACACGTCGCGGACGTGCTCAAATATGCCAAAGATCCGAACCCAAACATTCGCGCTGCCGTCCTCGCCGTGGTCTTCGCGGCGCAGGCGTCGGCAGAAAATGAGGAAGCGATCTGGCCACTAATCAAGGATTCGCGGAGCGACGTGCGGGCCGTTGCAGCGAAATGCCTCGGCCAGGCCGGCAAAGCTGCCGAACCGCATCGCAAGGCCTTGGTGGACATGCTCGCGACTGCTGGGAGTCCGGAATTTAAGGCCGCGGTCCTCCACGCGCTTGCGCAAATACCCGGCTCGACCGCTGCGGACGTTGACGCGATCCTTCCTTTCATCCGCGATCGTGATGCCGGTGTGCGTATTGCCGCGTGTGCGGTCACGGTGCATGAGCTCGTTGCTGCGAAGACCGCGGGACTCATCACGGATGAAAAAGTGAAGACCGTTCGCGATGCGTTGCTCGCGCAGTTTCAAACCGAACCACCGGAAATCAGGGCTGCGATGCTCCAGGATGCTGCCAAGAACAAGGCTACCGCGAAAGGATTGTTGGACTTCGTCGTAGATCGGATTCGAAACGGGAAACCCGAGGTGCGAGCCGTCGCGCTGCGCGTTCTCGGCGACGCTGGTGACGCGGGGCTTGAGCAGATCGCCCTCATTACCGAACGGGCTAAAGATTCGGACTCTAACATCCGGGCCGCGGCCATTTCCGCTCTCGGGGCGCTCGGACCTGTCGCAGCGAAGCCGAACGTCGCGCTTATCGCGAATTCATTGCTCGACGAATCTGACCTCGTGCGCGAGGAGGCGCTGCAAGCGCTTCCCGCCGCCGGCGACGCGCTACGCGATTTCCCCTACAATGTGCGCGACGTTTATCCCAAGGCCTCGCCCGCCGTGCGCGCGACGCTCGTGAGAGCACTGCCCATCTTATGGCGCGTCGATGGTACAAATGAAGACGCAATCCGCCGCGGTCGCGCTGCGCTCACTGACCCAGACCCCGACATTCGCGTCGGGATGGCCTTCGTCATGAGCCAACTGGGAGCCAAACTCGGGGGCCCGCTGCTGCCAGATCTTCTCGCCCTTGTGAAAGACCCTGAAGCATCAGTCCGCGGAGCTGCGGCCATTTCGTTGCGAGCTTTTGTGACCGATGGTGCGTCGAAGCAAAAGTTCCGCGAAGCGCTACGCCCGTTACTTAAAGATCGTGACTCCCAAGTTCGCTGGGCCGCACTCGATACCTTGGACGAACTCGATCCCGGTGTGGATACGGGACTCCTGGCCGAAATCGCCGCGCGGCTCAAAGATGAAGACCAGACTGTCCGTTCCGCTTCAGTCCGCGCGCTTGGCGCGGCTGGACCTGCAGCGAAACCGTACCTTCTTGATATTGTGCGTTTCTTCAACGACGACCCGGCAGTACCTCCGTATGCCGCAGTGGAAGCGGTCATGCGGATGAGTCCGCTCACCCCGCAGGAACTGACAAGCCTGCTCTATCCGCTTTATGTCTATTCCGATCTGCGTCCGCTAACCCGTCTCGCTGCTTACAGCGCCTCCGGAGGAGATCGTGACGACTTGCTGATTATTCGCCTACTCGGCCAGAGCAATGTCCCGATCAAGGATGCGGTGACGGCGGACGACAAGGCACGTGCTACCGCGTTGCTGCAAAACGCGCTGAAGGCGCCGTTACTGCACGAGAAGCTGAAGGCCGAGATCAATTCCCGTCTGTCGGAACTTGCAGCCAGTCGCTAGTCGAAGCATCGGAGTTCTAAGCCGTCAACGATGTTCAATTCAGGGGGACACGCGGAGCAAAGACGGATTGTCCCGCCAAACTGCCGTTAGTTCATGTTTCGATCAAAGACACAAAAAATAGAGCGTTTGGACTTCATTATCGCCGGCACCCAAAAGGGTGGGACGAGTGCGCTTCACTACCATCTGGACCAGCATCCCAACCTCACGATGGCGCACAGTGAGGAAGCGCACATGATTGATCATCCTCGACGTCATTTCTTTGACGATGAGGAGCGATTTGCGGGCGAAGTTAGCTACGACATCCTACACGAAGGAGTCAGGCTGAAGCGCCAATCACTCATCGTCGGTTCCTGCACTCCGATTTACACGTATTGGAAACCGGCCATGGAGCGAATCAGGAATTATCATCCCGGAATCAAGCTTATTGTCCTTCTGCGCAATCCAATCAATCGAGCTTTTTCGCATTGGAACATGTATCGGGAGCGAAAGCAGGAGTCATTAGGATTTCTCGAGGCTATTGCCGAGGAGAAGAATCGGATTCGGGAGGCACTGCCACTCCAACCTCGTCGAACTTCCTATCTGGATCGCGGCTTTTATTCTGAACAAATCGAACGGGTATTTCGTTTTTTTTCCCCCGAGCAGGTTCGCGTCATCAAGTTCGAAGAGTTCCGAGAAAAAACGCCGGATATTGTGAATGGGGTTTTTGCCTTTCTTGGCATTAAGCCTTTGCACAAGGTGAAAAACAGGGAACAGAACCGAATCCCGTACGATAGAAAAATTACATCGGAAGAGAGAAAATACCTTTACGAGCTATACCAGGAAGACATCGCCAAGCTTGAGAAACTCCTGAGTTGGGATTGCTCCGATTGGAAACAGATGTGAGTTGGCTCGCCAACCGCAATTGACCATTCTAAGTCCCTCTGCAGCGGCGAGGATGACAACCGTACCTATGTGCTAGCTCCTAAAACTTCTTCGTCAACTGAACGTAAACGAAACGTCCAGTAGAGTCGTAAAGGAAGTCCGGATAACCCGTGCCGTTGCCACCGAAGCCATAGGCATCCGGCGGATCCTGGCCGAAGATGTTATCACACCCAAGCGTAATTGACGTCCCATTCAAGACGCGCTTCCAGATAGGCAGGCTATAGTTAGAGGTCTGACTCGCGGCAGATTCCGTTGCCTTTCCATCCCTACCCGTGGAAAGACTCTTTGCATCCTTCGAATAGCCCGCCACCGGTTGGTTCTCAACCGGGGCTACGAAGGTGAAATCGTATGAGGCTTGCCCATCAAAGACCCATGTATGCTTCGTATAATGGATCGGTCCATTCGGCTTTCGCTCGTGGAACCCTCCCGTGTAGCGCACAGTGCCGATGATATCTATTCCATTCCACGCCCAATCGAGCCTCGATACACCTTTCCATTTGGGGTAACCATCGTCGGTAACAAAGGGGTCGGTCGTGTAGCCAGCTAACTCGACTTCCGCGGCCCCTGGCGCGCTGGCAAACTGAAAGGAATTTAGCCAGCTTGCGTTAGTATATGAAGTAAAGGTCCCGAACGAGGTCGGATAGGTATACTGAAGACCGAAGTCAATCCCATTCGCCTTGAACGATCCGCTGTTCACAAACGGGGTAAAGATGCGCTGGATTTTTCCGACGACGTCACGCTGAACGATCTCGCCCGGCAAAAGGCCCTGACCGGTCCCACCCGCGCCGTTGAGCTCACGCTGGAGAACATCATCAACCTGAGACTGGGTGACGACACCAGTCCGTTCGATGTCCCACACATCAACCGATAGAGTGAGCCCTGGGACGTACTTGGGTGTGTAAACAACACCGCCGCTAAAGGAACGCGAATCCTCTGGCTGGAGCACCGGGCTGCTTGTAATAACCACCCCCTGTTCCGCCTCGAACCGAGCAGGATTTGGGATGCCTTGGCCATTGGGAGCCGGAGTATTATCGGTACTGGAAACGACGCGAACGGGAGTAGGTGGGCCACCGAGGTTCGGCCGAAATCCACCTTCGTTCGGCCCGGGGAGAATGTCGCTCGCACCCTCGAGAGCGGAGGTGGGACTGGCATAGAGTTCGATCAACGATGGCTCGCGGAAACCTTCCCCAATCGTCGCCCGCACAGTAAGCGTTTCGTCGAATGGTTGCCAGCGAATGCCAAATTTCGGCACTGCTACATTCGTATCGTTGTTCTCGAATGCTTCGTACCGGACCGCTGCTGTCACATTTAAGGAATATAAGCCGGGAAAGTTGAAAGTCGGGCTGAAGATCGGGATGTCGGCCTCAGCGTAGAAGGCGTAATCCTTTCGGCCCGCATTGGTCGACGCGGCGGGGGAGTTGCCCGGTACATCCGCGAGAATATTTATCTGATCCACATCCTGAGTTAACTGTTCACGCCGGAATTGGCCGCCAAAAGCGAAGCCGACCCCACCCGCTGGAAGCTTGAAGAGCTGGGTCGTGTAGATGTTGAAATCCAGCGTCGCCAGTTCGGAGGTATCAACATCCTTGGGATGGACGACAGCATAGGCCACGTCGGCCGCGTTAGTCGCAATCGAAGGACCTCGCAGCGCATCCCCGAAAGGATTAAAAGCGACACCGCCCTCCAAGGCGCCGCCCGGTCCGAAAACCGGGTCCGCTTGGTTAATAATCCGATTGAAACGTGAGGTGGAAGTTTGGCTCGACGCACTCGTTTCTTTGACGTTGCTGTAGCGAAAACCGGCATCATAACCCCATGTTCCATCGAACAGCTTGTCCCCTCGCACTCCCACGGTTGTCATAAACCCATCAGTCTCGTCATCGCCCAACCGGTTGCCGAATTCGAGAAGGCGCGCACGGCTGCCGCCAGCGATAATCTGGTTGAAGGGATTAAACGGATTGAAAGCTCCGGGCGTGACCCCGGTCTCGGCATAGGTCGGTCCGCCCAAGCCTGTGGGCGTGGCGTCGCCGCCCGGGTTTGGAGTATTTGGCGGGATAGCCAACGTAACTGAGCCCGGTGTCTGAAAGTCACCTGTGGCACCAGCTGCCAACTCGTTATGTGTCGTCGCGTTCTGATAATACAAATCTCCGTAAAGAACCATCTGTTCGCCGAAAAGCTTGTGGGTAACGGTGACGAATCCGCCATAGTTTTCTATGTCGGGGTAAGAGCCTGCGAATAGGTTGAAGTTAAAGAAGGAAGAGCGATCTACAGTGTAGACATAGGCTGAAGCGGGGCTCGAACCGTTCGAGCCGAAGGGGGCGTGCGCGAAGAAAATGTCTCCAGGGCCGAACCCTGCCGCCGCCGCCGCGGCTCCCCCACCCGCGGCCGCAACCGCGTCGAAGCTGACCTGAAGGTTTTCAGGCGTCGAATTGGAGCTGACGAATGGAGGTATGGCCGAATAACCGCGATCTTTGGTGAAGATGGAATTGCGGTGATAGAAATTCATTACACCAGTCACCGTGGTATTATTATCGCCCACCCCAAAGATGAGTGATGCACGGTACTCACTGGAATCTTTATCCAGCGTATTGCCGTATTCGATCGATGCCTCAGCGCCTTTATAATCTTTGCGCATCTTAATATTAACGACGCCCGCGATTGCATCCGCACCGTAAGTCGTCGAGGCACCATCTTTCAAAATCTCGATACTCTCGATGGCCGCTTCCGGAATGGAGCGCAGATCGAAGAAGGATGAGGTTCCGCCGTTCCCAATCGGATAAGGCGCGATCCGCCGGCCATCGATCAGAACTAGCGTCGCCTCTGGCCCGAGTCCACGCAGCGAAATCGCCGAAGCGCCCGGCGTGAAACCGGTAGCGTTGTTGGAAATTGGAACACCACCGCCATTCGACACGGGAAGATTCTTGATGAGTTCCTCGGCGGTGCGCTCACCCGATTTTTCGATCAGGTCGCGATTGATGTTCAAGACTGGGTTGGGCCCGACTTCCTGCGCCGTCGGAATGTTGGAGCCGGTGACTATTATGCGCTCAGCCTCAGCCGTAGCGCCGGTGGGTTCACTTGCCGCCGGCGAGGGCGTCGACTCTTGAGCCAACCCGCTGCCAGCCATGAGAATTGGAACTACGGCAATCGCGAGCGTTCGACGAACAAATCCAAACTTCGAGAGTACATTTCTGATCATCTGCTTCCCCTTTCTTGGTTGATTTACGCCAGGCGATCAGAATGAGAGATAAGCTGGAGGCGTGACAAGCTTTTCTTGCGCACGAAAGGGTTGGCGCGGCGAAGTCAGTCGAGCCAGGCTCCGGACCGGCACGGGGCGATGGAAGTCACGCGCACCGCGGTATCGACTTTCCTCACCTTCCAGAAAGCAAAAGAGGCAGCGGTATGAACCGCTGCCTCTCGCAGATTCGCTATGAACTAGCTTAGAACTTCTTCGTCAACTGGACGTAAACGTACCGTCCGGTCGCATCATAGAGGAAGCCAGGATACTTGGTGGAGTTACCACCGCCGTAACCGTATGCCTTCGGAGGATCTTGCCCGAAGACATTGGAGCATCCGAGGGTGATGGTCGTGTTATTCAGCACACGCTGCCAAACCGGCAGGCCGGCGTTGGCCGATTGTGTCACCGGCGATTCGGTAGTCTTGCCGTCCTTACCAACTGACATATCCTTAGCGTCCTTCGAGTAACCCGCCACTGGCTGGTTTTCAACCGGAGCGACGAAGGTGAAGTCGTAGGAACCTTGAACGTCAACCATCCAAGTCTGATGAACCCAGTGATTGTGCGCATTCGGAAGTAGTTCGTGGTATCCATCGGTATAGCGAAGCGTTCCGAGGATATCGAATCCATTCCATGACCAATCGAGGCGGTGAATTCCACGCCATCTCAGATTGCCATCGTTGGACACGGTATCGGCAATGCCTGCTGTGGCAACGCCTGCGAGCTGAGCTGTCCGATGGTCCACAGTGGCTTGAAACTCGAACGAGTCCAAGTAGGAGACCTGAGTGAGTGACGTGAAGGTTCCGAATGACGTCGGATAGACGTACTGCAAGCCCAGGTCGATACCGGAAGCCGTTGTCGAGCCGCTGTTGATGAACGGGACGAAAATGCGGCTGATGAAACCAGACGCATCACGTTGGACGATTTCACCCGGAAGCAGACCGCCGAATTGTTCGCGGTCCAGGATGCCCGGAATACTCGACTGAAGAACCTGCCCGGTCCGCTCAGTATCCCAGATATCGACCGACAGAGTCAGCCCAGGGACGAATTTCGGCGTCCAAACAATGCCCGCTGTGAACGAGGTGGAGTCTTCCGGCTGCAACGTTGGAGTGCTGGTGAAGACCACGTTCTGTTCGGACTCAGTGCGGCTCGGATCGCCAATCGGAACCGGAGGCCCACCGAGTGAGGTCGGGAGCGTGTCTGTGACCGGCGTAAGGGCCGACGTCGGGCTGCCGTAGAGCTCGATGAGAGATGGCTCGAGGAAGCCTTTGCCGATCGTAGCACGAACGGTAAGGGTCTCGTCAATGGGCTGCCAGCGGAGACCGAACTTCGGCACCGTCACGTTAGTATCGTTGTTTTTAAACGCTTCGTAACGAACGGCCGCAGTCAAATTCAACGCATAGAAGCCAGGAGCACTGAAGGTCGGGCTGAAGACCGGTATATCGGCTTCCGCGTAAAACGCGTAGTCTTTTCTACCTGCTTGCGTGCTCGCACCTGTCGAGTTACCAGCGATATCACCATCAAGGGATAGTTGGTCGACATCCTGCGTTAGTTGCTCCTTACGGAATTGTCCGCCAAACGCGAAGCCAACGCCACCAGCCGGCAGTTTAAAGAGCTGCGTCGTGTAGATATTGAGATCAAGGGTTGCTATCTCTGATGTATCGACGTCCTTCGGATGAATGGTCGCATAAGCTACGTCAGCCGAATTGCTCGGAATTGCCGGGCCCGTCAGAGCATCTCCGAACGGGTTGAAGGCGATGCCGCCCTCCAATTTGCCACCCGGGCCGAAGACTGGCGAATTCTGGTTTAGAATCTGCGTCAAACGGGAACTCGACACCACTTGGGACTGCGAGGTCGCCTTAATCTTGTTATAGCGGAACGCACCATCATAACCCCAGTTACCATCAAACAGGCGGTCGCCCTTGATTCCGATCGTGGACAGGAAGTTATCGGTTTCGTTGTCAAACAGACGGTTTCCGAATTCGAGGAAACGCGCACGGCTTCCACCAGAGATGATCTGATTGAAAGGGTTGAAAGGATTGAACGCATCAGCCGGCAAACCCGTTTCCTCAAAGGTAGGCGTTCCCGGAGGCGCCACGCCGTTGAGAACGGTTCCTGGCGGAATAGCAATCGTGTTCGCACCCGGAGTCTGGAAGTTACCGGTTGCGGTCGGAGCGAGTTCGTCATGCGAAGTAGTGTTCTCGTAGTACACGTCACCGAAGAGCACCATCTGATCACCGAAGATCTTGTGGCTGAAGTTTGCGAAGCCGCCATAATTTTCGATGGTTGGATACGAGCTTGAGAATTGGTTGAAGTCGAATCCAGGCAGGATGCTGAAAGGCGCGCGTGCCCTGGCTGCGGAGTAGATATAGGAGCTCGCAGGCGAAAGACCGTTCGAACCGGTCGGTGCAGTTCCAAAGAACACACTCGACGGATCAGCCGGATTTCCCGTGAACTGCCGGCTCTGAAGATATGGCACGAAGCCCGGAGGAGGAGTGCCACCAGCCGCAACGACCTGATCGTATTGGAGCTGAAGGTTGTAAGGCGTCGCATTGCTGCTCAGGAATGGAGGCTTTTGCGAGAATCCACGGTCTTTATTGAAGATCGAGTTGCGATGATAGAAGTTCATCGACCCGGTGACCTGCGTGTTGCCGTCGCCGATGCCGAAGATCAACGAGGCGCGGTATTCACCTGAGTCCTTGTCCAGCGTATTGCCGTACTCAACGGAGGCTTCCGCTCCTTTATAATCATGACGGAGCTTGATGTTGACGACACCAGCCACGGCATCAGCGCCGTAAGTCGTGGATGCACCGTCTTTCAAAATTTCGATGCTCTCGATCGCTGATTCAGGAATCGAGCGAAGATCGAAGAAGGCCTGCGTACCGCCATTACCGATCGGGTAAGGAGCGAGACGACGGCCATCGATCAAAACGAGAGTCGCGTCAGGTCCCAAACCGCGAAGTGAAATCGCAGAGGCGCCGGGAGTGAATCCAGTGCCGTTGTTTGAGATCGGAACACCACCGCCGTTCGCGACGGGAAGGTTCTTAATCAGTTCTTCCGCAGAACGCTCACCTGACTTGTTGATCAAGTCGCGGTTGATATTCAAAACCGGGTTCGGTCCGACTTCCTGCGCCGTCGGAATGTTGGAACCGGTGACAATAATGCGCTCGGCTTCAGCCGTGGCGCCGGCGGGTTGATCGGTCGCGGGCGCGGGCGAGGGTTCCTGCGCGAACGCACCGCTACCTGCGAGCATTGGAATTGCCGCCGCGACCGCAAGGGCCGAACGAACAAATCCAAACTTCGAGATTACAGTTCTAATCATGTGTTTCTCCATTGGTGTTTGGTTAGGTTTCGGGGTGAGATTTAGAGACGAATCGTGGCCTGACAAGCGTTTTTTTCATTTTTTTGAAAATATTTTTGAACGCCTTACGGGTCTGTCATGTCATCTCCCATTCCCGGAACAAGCAGCACACCCTGTGCCTAACAATCCGGCGTCGGTGCCCGCGACTCAAATCCGCCCGGGCCTGTCCTCGTCCCGAAAACTCGCGGAAAGGAAGCGATTCTCGGCTCCGAAGGGGTTGATCCTTCCAGGCTGAGGGGAATCGTTTGGTTCCCCCTGTCCCCGAGGCTGCGGGCACTTTGAGCTGCGGACGGTTTAATCTTTCGATTGCACCTGAAGAAAATCAGCTACCCTGCAAATGACAAAATGTTTACCGGACTGATTGAAACGGTGGGGACGGTGCGCTGGATTCGGCAGACCGATTGCAGCACACAGTTGCAACTCTCGGCCCCTGTTATCACGGCCGACCTGCGGGAAGGTGACAGCGTGTCAGTGAACGGCAGTTGCCTCACGGTCACCGCCATCCGCGAAGACGGCCTTACCTTCGATCTGCTCGAGGAAACGCTCCAACGAACGAACCTGCGCGCGCTTCGTCCCGGAAGCACCGTCAATCTGGAGCGCGCCCTTCGCGCTGACGGGCGGTTTGGAGGGCACTTTGTCCAGGGCCATATCGATTGCACAAGCCGCGTTCTCGGATTCCAGCCTAACGGGGCCGATTATCGACTCGAGGTCGAATTACCTAAGGATTTCGCGCACTACGCCGCCTTCAAGGGCTCGATCGCGCTCAACGGCATCAGCCTAACGATCGCTGAATTGCGGCCGGCGAGTTTTGTCGTCTGGATCATTCCGCACACAAGACGCCTAACAAATCTCGCCGAGGTTCAGCCTAACGATCTTCTGAACATCGAGTTCGATTTAATTGCGAAATATATCGAGCGGATGCTGCCCCCGACATTGATCGAAAATCGGCCGCTACTTCGCCCCGAGACCAAAAAGGACGGTCGGGATCGTCCGGAGCAGGATTCTCAAGTCCAAGCCTAACGACCAACGATCGATGTATTCCAAATCAAGCCGCACCCAGTCGCTGAAATCCTTCACCTGATTGCGGCCGCTGATCTGCCAAAGACAGGTCAGCCCTGGCTTAACGCTTAACCGGCGGCGTTGCGCTGTGTTCTCAAACTTTTCCACCTCGTAGAGTGGAAGCGGCCGCGGCCCCACCAAGCTCATGTTTCCTTTGAGGACGTTAAAAAGCTGGGGGGTTTCGTCCATGCTCGTGCGCCGCAACCACCGGCCGAAGGCCGTGATGCGCGGATCCTTCGCCACTTTGAAAACGGGTCCTCGCATCTGATTAAACGGTTCCAACTCAGCCCGATGCATCTCCGCGTCATCCGACATCGAACGGAACTTGTACATGACGAACGGCTTTCCGTATTTGCCGGCCCGCTCCTGCTTGAAAATGACGGGTCCTTTTGATGTAAGGCGAATGCCGAGGGCGACAATGAACATGGGAATGCCCAGTATAATGAGGCCAAGAAGCGCGCCAACGCGGTCAATCAGCCCCTTGATCCGAAATGCCCAAGAAACATCCGGCGTGGAACGGAACACCAGCATCGGCCGCCCACCAAAGGCATCGAAGTCCGGTTTCGCGATCGCCGTTTGAATGAAATTAGCCACCAGCCAAGCCGGCACGCCCTCCACTTCGCACGCGCCAATAGCTTGTTCGACGCGATTGAGCTGACCGTGCCCCGCCGCAAAAATTACCCGCGACACGCTGTAGCGATGCATTGCTTCGACCAAATCGGCGATTGGCTGCTTTTCGATATCGATTCGATCGACCACCTCCAAGAGAGTGCTCTCCTCCGGCGTAAGCGATCCCTCCAGCGCAGCAATATCTTGTGGCACACCCGCTAGCAGGACGCGCTCCCGGACCTCGCCGCGTGCAATTCGCCGGCGCATTCGCCTGACGATGAGTCGTTCTTTCAGGCAAAGAGCGGTCGTCGCGATGAAAATGAACAGCAAGGGGACGGCGCGGCTGGTCAAAGGCAGGCGCAGGAAGATCACGCATACGCTCACCAGGATACTGAGGTAGATCATCATGCGGGAGATCTGCACGAACGACTTCCAAAGCGTTCTGTTGAACGGCGATTGATAAAATCCCTGCAAATCCAGGATGATCGGTCCGAAGGGCATGATGACGATGAGGAGCCATTGGTAGTTCTCGAAGGGATCGATCGGATAGGGCAGATTGAGCCACCCCGTGCCGTAAAAGCGCAAGGCATGCGCGGCGAATAGCGAAAGCGCCAGAAGCAATGCGTCGAGAAGCTGGTGAAACTGGGCGTTTAGTTCCTGTTGCCGGGCAAGCATGGTAAAAGGTCATGGCGCGACCTCAGGTCGTGCTCCACAAGTCGCGCTTCCCAAGGCAAGTTATACATTATGGGTGCAAACCGGGTCAAAGAAGGTATGTCCGGGTCGCGGGTAGTCGCCGTTATTGCTTCGGCATCTGCGCTCGTCACGGCCACGCGCCTCTGTCGGCCGCCCGATTTGTTCGAACTGCGGCTCGACCGTCTCCGCCACTCCTTGGAGCTGGTGGACCGCGCAATCCCAAAACTGCGCGCCCCGCTCATTCTGACGGCTCGGCACCCGGCGGAAGGGGGCCGCGGAACGCTCCGCGCAGACGCGCGGCAAGCCTTGCTCGAACGCTTTCTTGAGCACGCCGCCTTCATCGATATCGAGCTGCGTTCCATCAAACAGATGAGAGGGCTGATCCAGGCAGCACAACAGCGGCGGGTCGGACTCATTCTTTCCTGGCACGATCTCAATGGCAGGATCACCGGGCCGGCGCTGCGTCGGAAGGTAATTTGCGCCGCTTCGGCGGGAGCCACGATCTTCAAAGTCGCCACTCGAACCGAAACGCCGGCCGAGCTGGCGCGCGTCATCTCCCTTTTCCAAAAGACGCCCCGAAAACTGCCGATCGCGGCAATGGGAATCGGAAAGCTCGGTCGCGTCTCTCGAATCCAATTGGATCAGCTCAGTTCAGCTCTGACCTACGTCGCACTCGGCGAACCTGCCGTTGCGGGCCAGCCTTCGCTGAGCCAACTGCGCCGCCACCGAAGTGCGTATGGTATATAAAATACGATCTCGCGTCCGTGATGTCCGAATCCGTCGAATTGCCCGCTACTGTACCAGTGATGCCTCTCGCCGGCGCGCTCCTCTTTCCCCACGCCCTTCTTCCTCTGCATATTTTTGAGGCGCGGTTTCGCGTCATGCTCGAACGGGCATTGCACGACGACCGGATGTTCTGCGTCGCGCTTGTGCGCCCGGAGTCTCCACAGTGGTTGACCAGTGCCGACTTCTTTCCGGTCAGCACCGTTGGTCTGATCCGTGCCTGCGTCGAAAGAAGTGATGGAACGTCTGACCTGATCCTGCAGGGCATCAGGCGGGTGGAATTCAGCGAATTTGAGCAGGAGGCGCCATTTCCAATCGCGCGGATCAAACCACTCAAAACGCGCGCCAAATCCAGTGCCGAGACCGACGCCCTCGCCGCCAAGGCTCTGGAATATTATACTCAACTCAAGGAAAGTGGGCGCGAACTGCCCGAAAAGATTGATCGATATCTAAGCGAGATGTCAGATCCGGAAATGCTCGCGGATTTGATCGCCGCCACCTTCATTAGTGAGGCCGCGCGACGCCAAAAGTTGCTCGAGGAATTGGATCTGAATCAGCGCCTCCGCCTCCTCATCCAATTCTTGCGCGAAGAAACCGGGTTCCACGCCTAACGACGACTGGACGCGGCACCTCCGCTGTTCAGCCTTCTCAATGCGCGAGTCGCGCGTGCTCCTCGAGCAAATAGCGATCCGTCATGCCCGCTATGTAATCGCAGACAGTCCGATGTAGCCCTTCGCTTTCAATTCGCCGGGCCGCGGCGTCGCCCAGACGTTCCGGCTCCTCCACGAAGGCCACAAAAACCGCTCGCAACATCTCACAGGCGCGGCGGTTCACTTCCGCCACGCGGGGGTGATAATAGACGTTTTCGTAAAGAAAACGCCGCAACTCGCGATTCGCGGCGTCGTGCTCCCGGCTATAACAAATGAGCGGCTCTCGCTGCTGCCGCACCTTCTCGGCGCTCTCGAGCGCCGCGGCCGCGATCGACGCCGCGCTCGCCGCAACCACGTCGCGCACCTGCAAATCGATTATATCGCGAATGATATTCTTGTGCAGGTCCGTGCCTAACAAGTCGGGATTCCGCGCCCCCACCCGCTGGTGGCTTCGCTGCCAGATTGCACTCTCGTCCAGCTGATCGCTGTCCAGAATGGCAAAATCAAGCGCGTCATCCAAGTCGTGGCTGTAGTAGGTAATCTCATCCGCGACGTCCGCGATCTGTGCTTCAAGCGAAGGCGACGCGTTCTTGTCGTGCTTCCGCAAGCCCTCGAGCACCTCAAAGGTTAGATTCAATCCCGGAAAAGCAGGATAAGGCGCTTCGAGCAGTTCCACCACCCGCAAGCTCTGTCGGTTATGCTCGAATCCACCGTGCTCCCGCATGCATTCGGCCAGCATTTCCTCACCCGAATGACCAAATGGTGCGTGTCCGAGATCATGGCCGAGTGCGATGGCTTCCGCCAGATCCTCATTAAGTGCCAGAGCCCGGGCGATGGTGCGACTTACCGATGCCACTTCGCAGGTATGCGTCAGGCGCGTGCGCAAGTGATCGGCTGTTCCATTCAGAAAAACCTGCGTCTTGTACTCGAGCCGGCGAAAAGCACGCGAATGGATGATCCGCGCTCGATCACGCTGAAATTCGGTTCGGTAAGCGTGCTGTTGTTCAGGGAAATGTCTCCCGCGGGAATCGCCCGATTTTTGGGCGAATGGGGCGAGGGTGCGACGTTCGTCGGCCTCCATCTGGACGCGCGTTTTCCAGCCGGCCGCAGGCAGCTGTGCGCCTTTGGCAAAATTGCTATTTTGCATCGTCCGCTTCCGGAGGTGTCGAAATCTTTTGAACCAACGTGCTTTTTTCCGCCCGCCCCTCAGCACGGACGATCAGCAGATCAAAAACCGCCAGCAGAGCGGCAGTCACCGTGACCCAGGCACAAACCAGCCAGTAAAAAATAAACCAACCGGGCCGCAGATGCGCATCGAGGAGCGGAGCGAGAAATGTCGAACCGGCAAAGAGGAGCAAAAGCGCGGCGACAACGACGATGAACATCGTCTTGCGCCGGGTATTCTGGTCGCGCAACAATCCTCGTGTAGCGTGAATCGCGAAAGAAACGAACCGGAGGTTCTTTTCGTTAGGCGGAGTCGAGTTCGGTGGGAATGTCATCTGCGCCTAACAAGTTTACCGGGCGCTCTGTGAACGCAACCGCCGTGCCAAAAAACCAGTTAGAGCAGTAACAGTGCTGGATTTTCCAGGAGTTGCCGGAGGGCCTTCAGATAGTTCGCCCCAATCGCGCCATCGACCACCCGGTGATCACAGCTCATTCCGACCTTCATCCGGTAACCTGGAACAATCGCACCGCTTTCATTCACAACCGCTTGCCTAACGACTGCGCCAATCGAAAGGATGATGGCTTGCGGCGGGTTTATGACCGCGGAAAAATAATCGATCCCGTAGCTGCCAAGATTTGAAACAGTCAGGGTGCCACCTTGGAATTCCTCCGGCTTCATCCGCTTGTTACGCGCCCGATGGGCAAGGTCCTTCACCGCCGCGCTGATTTCTTGGAGAGACTTGTTCTGGGCCTGGCGAATCACCGGCGTGACCAGGCCTTCATCGATGGCAACGGCGACCGCTAGATTGATATCGCCGTATTGCACAATCGCATCGCGCTCGAAAGAAGCGTTCACCTTCGGTTCGCGCAGAGCCGCTACCACCGCCGCTTTAAGGATGAAATCGTTGATCGTGATTTTGGCCGCGTCGTCTTCTTCACTGGCGGACTTCAGGTCAGCGCGGATACGCATGAGCGGTTCGGCATTGACCTCGATGTTGAGATAAAAATGCGGGATCGGCCCGAGACTGGACGAAAGACGCTCGGCGATCACCTTGCGCATTCCGGTGAGATTGATGCGCACAGTCTCGCCCGATGAAACAGCAGGCACGGCTGCCCTCGTTCTTGTTCCCGCAGCCTCGACGTCTTTCTCGACGATACGGCCTCCCGGGCCACTGCCCTTCAGACTCGTTAGGTCGATGCCTTTCTCGGCCGCGATCTTGCGCGCGAGCGGAGACACCTTAATTCGGCCGAGGTCCGATTTTTCTGCCGGCTCGGTCTCGGCTGTCTTCGTTGGCGGCTTCTTCTCGGGAATATCCTGCTGCGGCGGCGCAGTCTCAGGTTCTTTCGCCTGGGCCGGAGCCGGCTTTTCGGTCTCTGTCTCTTCCGCTGCCTCTTCCCCCGCTCCGCCGATAAAGGCGATGCGCTCGCCCACGTTTACCTTTCCGCCTTCCTCGACGTAAATCTTCTGCAAGATTCCGTCCTCGGTCGATTCCCACTCCATCGTGGCCTTGTCGGTCTCGATCTCTGCCAGAATTTCGCCGGCGTTCACCTGGTCCCCTACCTTCTTCTTCCAGCTGACGAGCGTCCCCTCCGTCATGGTATCGCTCAACTTGGGCATCTGGATTTCAGGCATGGCAGGATTCTCGTTAGGCCGGACAGATCTTCTTCACCGCTGCGACGATCTTTTCCACGCTCGGCAGGACCGCTTTTTCCAATGCTTCATTGTAAGGCATGGGCACGTCCTCCTGTGCCACACGCTGAATAGGAGCATCAAGTTCGTCGAAGATTTCCTGCTGAATGCGGTAGGCAAGTTCGGCACCCACACCGCAGAAAGGTCGGTCCTGTTCCGCGATCACGACGCGATGCGTCTTACTGACTGAGCCGAAAACAGCTGGCCAGTCGAGCGGCTTGATCGAGCGCAAGTCGATTACCTCCACGCTGATCTTCTCACCGGCCAATTGTTCGGCCGCGGCCAGCGCCATCGGCACAGTCTGAGCGTAGGAGATGATGGTCACGTCCGTTCCTTCGCGCTTGCGTTCCGCTTCGCCTAACGGAATCAACAGCTCGGTGCCCTCGTCCTCCACCTGCCCTTTGTGGCTGTAAAATAACTCGCACTCCAGAACGAGGACCGGATTGTCGTCGCGCACCGCGGTTTTGAGCAGACCTTTTGCGTCACGTGCGGTGGCAGGCGTGCATACCTTTAAACCGGGAACGTTCGCGTAGAGACACTCGGTCGCATGCGAATGGGTTGCGCCCAATTGGTGAGCCGGTCCGTTCGGCCCGCGAAACGTAATCGGGATGTTGAACTGGCCGCCGGACATGGTGAGCATGTTGGGCGCGTTGTTCACGATCTGGTCGAACGCGACTAACGAGAAGCTGAAAGTCATGAACTCCACGATCGGGCGAAGGCCAACCATGGCCGCACCAATCCCAAGTCCGGCGAAACCATTCTCGCTGATCGGCGTGTCGATGATGCGCTCCGGGCCGAAGCGGTCGAGCAATCCCTGGCTCACTTTGTAGGCCCCATTGTACTCAGCGACTTCTTCGCCCATCAGGAAAACGTCTGGATCGCGCGCTATCTCCTCCGCGAGCGCTTCATTCAACGCCTGTCGATAGGTAATTTCTCTCACGCCTTGTCTCCGTTGGCAGAAGCGGCTGTATCCGCACCGCGGCGCGACTTTTTCGTCGAGGAACCGCGTTTAGCCGGCTGGGTTGATCGAGAACCTCTCGCTGACGACGATTCACCCTCTACTTTCTGCTCCGCGTAGGTGTAATTATAAAGATCTTCCAATGGTGGGTTCGCGCTTTGCTCGGCGAACTTCACGCTTGCCATGGCTTCGTCCTTGGCCCGCTTGTCGAGCTGGTCGAACTGCTCATTCGTCAATTTACCTTCGCGCGTAAGCTGCGCACGCAAACGAGTGATCGGATCTTCCAATCGATATTGCTCTAGCTCTTCTTTCGTCCGGTAACTTGCCGGATCGGACATCGAATGCCCGCGATAGCGATAAGTGCGTGCCTCAACGAACGCCGGATGCGGGTCTTTTCGGATTGAAGCGACGATTTCGCTCAACTTGTCGCGCACGTCGCGAAAGTTCATCCCATCAACAACTTCACCGGGCATGTCGTAGCCTTCGGCACGGTTGACAATCTCCTTGAGCGAAGTCGAACGCTTTACCGATGTGCCCATCGCGAAAAAGTTATTTTCGCAGATGAAAATGACCGGAAGCCGAAAGAGTCCGGCGAGATTCAATGCCTCGTGAAATCCGCCCTGATTGATCGCCCCATCACCGAAGAAGCACAGGGTGACCCGATCGTCCTTCCGGTATTTCGAGGCAAACGCCATCCCCGTCGCGAGCGGGACATGGGCCCCGACAATGGCGTGGCCACCATACATGTGATTTGTCTTGTCGAAATAATGCATCGAACCCCCGAGGCCACGGGAACAACCGGTCGCCTTACCGAAAAGTTCGGCCATGCAAGCATTCGCGCTCGTGCCGCGCGCTAAAGCATGAGCGTGATCCCGATAGGCGGTGATGATGTAGTCGTCCGGTCGAGTGGCGGCAACGGCTCCGGCCACAACCGCTTCCTGCCCGATGTAGAGATGGCAAAAGCCGCCGATCTTCTGCGCTTGATACTGCTGGCTGGCACGTTCCTCAAAACGGCGGATCAACAGCATCGTCGCGAGCATCTCGACTTCGTCGCGTTGCTCCGGCTCCGGCATGTTGATTAGTTAGGCAAGAGGCGTGTCGCCGCTGCGGTGGCCTGAGCGGCGGTGCGCCGGCTGTAGCTCATGCAGGCGACAAAGAGCAGAGTGAAAAGCAGGTCGCTCACGACCGAATTGCGAAAGAACATCCAGGTGGGAGTCGCACTGTACTGAGGCAGACCCAAGGTCAGCGCTTGGACGAAGCCAAGGAAGCTCTTCACGTAACCCGGATCGGTCAGCCAGGAAAATGCGTTCGTGATGACATAGAAAAGCACGGACCCGGCCAGTGAAGCGGGGACGATTGTCTTGAGCGAGACCTGTTTGCTAACGGCGAGCCCGAGCAGGCCAACGAGGGCAAAGGCGACGTAGCGACACAGGATTAACGGCTCAAAGAGCGATGCGCCATAATAAAGATCGAGCACAACATCTGAAATGAGCAGCGCCGCAAAGGGCACGGTGAACTTGTATTTCCGCGGGAAATAGATTGCCCCGCAAAGAGCAATCGCTGCGAGTGGCGCAAAATTAGAAAGCCAGGAAGCGCCGCCCCCCTGCACAATAATGGCGGTGGCGATCCGGAAAATTACCGTTAAGAAAACCAGAACAAGCGCAGGAATCATAGGCAGAGCCTCAACTTTTCCCGGCGAGATGCAATGCCGTTTTCTTGGTCATCCTTATCCCCGAGAATCGATTCCTCCAATGTGCATCACGAGGACGAAAGGAGAAGCCTGTTAAGTCGAGGCTTTAGCCGCGGCTTTGTTTAAGCGCGCTTTCCGTCGATTGGCGACGTTCTTGTGGATGACTCCGAGCTTGGCAGCCTTATCGAGGGCGGAAACCAGCGCCGCGCGGTCTTTCCCACCAGTCGCGGCATTCTGTTTGGCGAGAGTGCGGAGCTGAGAGACGACTCTGCGATTGCGCAGCGTTCGACGCGGACTTTGGCGGGCACGTTTGGCGGCAGATTTGGAGTTGGCCATTGTGATTTTTTAGTGGACGGGGAGGCTCGCGGACCCGCACCGGGTTGTCAAGGTGGTACCCCTCATTCCATCGAGCGGGATTGCCAAGTGGAAGATCGCCGGGATCATCGACTCCGGCTACAATTCACGGGTGGAGATTTTCTGGTGGATCGTAGTGGTGGTGATCATGGCGATCGGCCTGATCGGCACGGTCCTGCCAATATTTCCAGGTGCGATCGTTATTCTCGGCGCGGCTATTCTGCACCGAGTGACGTTTGGTCCGGAGAAAAGTATCGGTTGGATGAGCCTCGCTGTTCTGGTTGGCCTTACCCTCGTCTCCTACGCCCTTGATCTCGTCGGCAGCTGGTACGGCGCCAAGCGGTTCGGGGCCACCCGTTGGGGGCTGGTCGGTGCAATCGCCGGCGCCATTGTCGGTTTGTTTTTCGGGTTGCCGGGCCTGCTCTTGGGTCCGATCGTCGGAGCGTTTGCGGGCGAGATCTTGGGCGGCAAACGCCTTATCGCCGCGGGTCGGGCAAGTTGGGGCGCGTTGTTAGGCAACGTTGCCGGAACGCTCGCCAAGCTGCTCATCGCGCTGGCGATGATCTGCTGGTTCCTCGTCGCGGTCCCAGCGCCGTTCTAAAACCGCGAGCTGTCCCGTCCGGAAGAGACCTTGGCGTAGACGCCGATCAAAGGTCGCTTTGAAGGTGTCGGCGTTCGAAAATCGCTGGCGAATCCATGCGCGGTCCGAATTTCGACATGGCCAGCGGCGCGGCCTGATCCATAAACAAGCACCGAACCGACTGGGGCCTGGTAAGGATCCCGGGTGGCGAGGCGCTTGAATCCGTAGCGGCTAACCAATTCGTCGCCTGCCTGGCGGGCAAGGGCGGTTTGAGGATAGGAATCGACTGCACCGGAAGCCAGGAGCGCCTCTTTCACATAGCGCCAGCAGTTTCTCCGGGAATGTGCGTGCGCACGCTCTTCCGCAATAGTCGCGGCTCGAGTCAGGGTTGGATCCAGATGGGGAAAAGAGGGATGTGCATCCCTGCCGGTATAGCTGGAGATCACAGTGACCGATTGCTGTTTGCCGCTCCGATCGACATAAACAAAGCGGGTGTCGGATTTCGAAAGACCCTCACCATTGGCGCTGGGGAAAGCGAAAGCGCAAAGGCCGACAAAGAAAAGTGAAGGAAGGATTGGGAGACGCACGGGAAGTGACCTCTATGCAAGCAAGTCGGCTGCCGCGCAAGCAAAAATTCTCATTTTTGAGCGATTTTTGCGAATTTGCGACGCCGCTCCCTCGCAATTCTGCAAAAATAATTGCAGAAAATTTCACAAAATGATGTTGACAGGTTCATCGGAAATTGAGAAACCAGCGAAACAATTAAAGGGAAATTCGATTAAATGAAAAAAATCGCTTTGATTTTGGCGGGGGCGAGCCTCGCAGTAACGAGCGCGTTCGGAGCGAGTGTCGCAAGTGACAGCTCTGCGAATTACGGCGGCGTCTGGAATAACGGGAGCAACGGCGGATTTGGCTTTGGCGCGTGGACGCTCAATGACGGCGACGGTGGACATTACATCGGTGGCACCGGGCTGGGAGCGAACACGTTTGGTCTCTTTAACACTTTTACGACCACCACCACGGATGCGATTCGGCCGTTTACCGGCGTGTTTAATGCCGGCGATACATTTTCGATAAATCTGGGTTTTTCGACCTTCGCTGCCACCGGCTCCGTTGGAATTAATCTCCGAAGTGGCACGAACGAGGTCATCACGCTTTTCACGACGGGCTCTGGAGATTGGCAGCTTAACGACGGCGGTGGCAATTTCAGCGCCGGAGCCCTCGCTCTAGCCAACACAGCCTATACTTTTTCCCTCACTTACAATGGAGGGACCAGTTATTCCTTTTCCCTGACCGGATCTCCTGGCGGCATCAACTTCAATTCCAGTAACGGAGGGATCAGCAGCATCGATAATGTCAGGTTCTTCAACTTTAATCAGGGACCCGGGGCAAACTTCGGATTCGACAACCTTTCGGTGGTTCCTGAACCCTCAAGTCTCGCGCTTTTCATGGGTCCGGCACTTCTCGGAGCCTGGTTCTTCGTTCGGCGCCGACGAACAGCTTAAGAATTTTATTATTTTGGTGTGTGGGAAAGCCCGTCGTTTCGGCGGGCTTTCTTTCTTATGGGGCGCTCGGGGGTCGGTCGAACGAAATCGTTAGGCGACGATTCGTCCACTAACCTCGCCGAAACCAATGCGGTGGCCGTCGCCCTGACACCAGCCGCTGATCGTTAGGCAATCTCCATCCTCAAGCCATTTGCGGGTTTCCCCGGCCGGCAGTTGCAACGGGTTAGCGCCTCGCCAGGTGAGCTCGAGCATGCAGCCGCGAGCGTTCTCCGCTTGGCCGCTGATTGTGCCGCTGGCCAGCAAATCGCCCGGCTGCAGGTTGCACCCCCCGACAGTGTGGTGGGCCAGTTGCTGGGCCATGCTCCAGTACAAATTTTGGAAGTTGCTGCGCGTAATTGTCTGGGGGGCGGCCATCCGCGCCGTTTGCAAGCGCGCTTCCAGTTCAATGTCGAAAGTGAAATCGTTAGGCGAACGCAAATATTCCAGCGGCGGAGGTTCCTGCGCCGGGAGCGGCCGGCGGAACGGCTCCAGCGCGTCCAGCGTGACCACCCACGGAGAGATGCTGGTGCAAAAGTTCTTCGCAAGAAAAGGTCCGAGCGGCTGATATTCCCAAGTCTGGATATCCCGAGCACTCCAATCGTTCATCAGAACCATTCCGAAAATGTGATCAAACGCCTGTGCAATCGGGATCGGTTCACCGAGTTTGTTAGGCGGTCCGATTAGAAAGGCAGTTTCCAACTCAAAATCGAGAGCTCGACTCGCCCCAAAAATCGGTGCGGTGGAATCAGGGGGCTTGATTTGCCCACGCGGACGCCTCACCTCAGTCCCGCTCGGCACAATCGAACTGGCCCGGCCATGATAGGCAATGGGGAGCCACTTCCAATTAGGCATGAGCGCATTTTCGGGTCCGCGAAACATGGTCCCGACGTTGAAGGCGTGATGATACGACGAATAAAAATCTGTGTAATCGCCGATCCGCGCCGGCAACTGCATCACCACATCCGCTTGCCGATGAAAAGCGCGTTTTCGCAGTGTTTCGTCGTCTCGCAGAGTACTGGTGTCGGCCGCGAGCAGATGCTGCAGAACTTCCCGGGTTTTCCGCCAGGCGGGGCGGCCGAGCGCGAGGAAAGAGTTAAGTGAGTCGCCGGCAAAAATCGGACCCTCACCAAAATTCAGATCGCGAAAAAAACCAGCCTCTTCGACTACCTGCAGGTCGAGCACAAGATCCCCGATCGCAACTCCGGCACGAGCTCTGCCGTCCCTCGCACGAAAAATTCCGTAAGGGAGATTCTCCAACGGAAAATCGGATTCGGCCGGAACATCGACAAAGGAAAGGAGCGGTTTTGACATGATTAGGAACCTTGAAAGAGACCGAGAGCGCGCAGGTCATCACGTGGCTCATCGAAACTGCAACTGCCTAACGACGTAATCAGTTGACGGCGCTGAGCGATCTGAGCGGTGCTGATTTTCCAATCGCGCCACTGGAACATCTCATCATCGAATACAAACGAATTCGCATCTTCGTCGCCGAGCATTTCCTGCGTCCGAGCTTTGCTCCAGCGATGCTCGGCGGCGAGCACTCCCGCCCCGAGAACATTGAGAAAACCATGCATCGTAGTCTCGACGCTGGCGTGAAAATGTCGGACCGGATGATGCAGACCGGCGGTAAACTTGATTGGTACCCGATGTTTCGCCGCCGCGACCAAAGCACGCGCGATTTGCGCGGTGCTCGGGAAGGCCTCTTTGGTTACGCCGCCGGTGCGCAGCTTAAAGCCCGCGCCACTTCCTGAGAGCGCCTCGATTGTCTTGGCCGCGGCGTCCGCCGGCGCCTCCCAAAAAATTTTCAAAGCGAGATCACCTAACAAAGCTCGGGCGGTTGCCAATGAGGCGTCCACCGGCCCCGTAGGCAGTGGCATCTCAAATTGGGTGATGGCTACGGCGTCATTGTGCTGTGCCTGCAATTCCTTGATCGATTTGGCCGCTTTCTCGAGCTCGACGCGAAAATCAGCGGGCTTGCTCGTCTTGGCGCCGAGCGCGGAAATTTGAAGCGGATTCTCCTTGTCGAATTGACCCAACAGCGGATGTGCTTCGCTAAATTTCCCGACCGGCAGAACGAAAGTGCCGAGCATCCAACGATCGGATGAGCGCACATACGCCGCGTGATTGGTCAACGCGGGTCCAAGCGCCAGGTCAGCCGGTGGAAAAAGTCCGGCGTAATCGATCGAATTTGCGAGTAGGGCGCGCAGCGCAGGAGGAGACATGGTGTCCAACTCAATGGCGCAATCATCGGCTTCGTCAACCGGGGTTTGAGGCCCGGCAGTGGATTCAGGACTCATGGATTGCGTTCACAAGGAGGCGTCGGATCTTTTACAGCGGTCGCAGAAACAGCAGCGGACACTGTCTGATTTCTGTGGAAAGAATTCATCGCGAAAGCGTAGACGATAACCGACAAACGATTCATCGACAGAGTGGAAATCGAACTCGATAAGGCACCTTCTGCCGCCAGCGACAACGAAGAAAATTCGGAGGAGAACACCGTCGTAACACCTCGGCTCCGGATGCACGAGCTGTTACAGCGGCCGTTTAATGTGCGGTCGATCGCGATATCCGGCCTTTTTGTGCTCGCGCTTTTTTATACGATCTATTTTCTCCGTTCGCTCCTGCTCCCGCTGGTTCTCGCTCTCCTCCTGAGCTATCTGCTCCGGCCAATCGTGCGCGGGTTGGCAAAGGTAAAAATACCCCCGTTGATCGGAGCGGCCTTGGTTCTTCTTTCTGTCGTCGGCGCATTCGGCTACAGCGTTTCTTTCCTGGCCGCGCCAGCTGCCGGATGGATCGAGAAGGCGCCTTACAGTTTGCAGCAGCTGCAACAGCGGCTGACGCCGTTCAAAAAACCAATGGCGAAGGTGGCACAGGCCAGCGGTGCGATTGAAAAACTGGCCACGGCTGAGCCTACTCCGGCCAAAACGCCGACGGTCGAGGTCAAGCAACACCCCCTCTCCGATCGACTCTATGAGCACACCTCCGAGTTGTTGGTGAGCACGCTGACCATGATGATCCTGCTCTATTTTCTCCTTGCTTACGATGGCGTCTTTCTCGGGAAGTTGATCAAGTTGATGCCTACGCTCTCGGATAAGAAACGCGCGGTGACAATCGCGCACGAAATCGAATCTCAGATCTCGCGCTATCTCTTTACTATCACTCTGATAAATCTCGGCCTTGGGTTCGCGGTTGGAACGGCGGTGGGACTTCTCGGCTTACCAAATCCCGTTCTGTGGGGAGTCCTCGTCGCCGTGCTTAACTTCGTCCCCTACCTGGGCGCGCTGACCGGAATCTTCTGCATGCTCCTCGCTGCTCTGCTCAGCTTTGACAGCCTGGGCTACGCCTTGATTTTTCCAGCCACCTACCTGGTCCTCGCGTCGCTGGAGGGAAATTTCGTTACGCCTTTTGTTATGGGTCGATCGCTCACCCTCAATCCAGTCCTGGTTCTTCTCTCGCTCACCTTCTGGGGCTGGATGTGGGGGGTTGTCGGCGTCGTCCTCGCCGTGCCGATCCTGGCGGCTTTCAAAATTTTCTGCACTCATCTCAAGCCGATGGAGCCGCTGGCCGAATTCATGAGTTGATGAATTCACGTTGCCGAGTGCTGCTCCCTCGGTAAAAGATGCGTGTGATCAACACCGCCGACTCAACCGCCAAGCCTTCCGAAGCACCCGCGGCTGGCCCTTATTCCCGCAAGAACCCGTTCCCCGGCCAGATGCTCGTTAATCAGAGGCTCAGCAGTCCTGATTCGGAGAAGGACACACGCCATTTCGAGATCTCGTTCGAAGGTTCCGGTCTCAGGTATGAGGTTGGCGACTCGATGGCGGTTTATCCCACGAACGATCCTCAGCTCGTCGACGAGATGCTTCGAACCCTCGGTCTCGACGGCGAAGAAGTGATCACAACCAAAGACGGAAGCAAAACTTTGCGAAACGCGCTTCTCCGCGACTACGGGATTACGCAGGCGACCCCGAGATTCTTGAAAGCGATCGCGGGACGCGCCTCAGCCGCTCCCCTCCTGAATGATTTGCTCAAGCCGGATCGAAAGCAGGATCTCGATACTTATCTTTGGGGGATGGATGTGATCGATTTTCTTATTGAACATCCATCCGTAAAATGGACGGCGGAAGAATTCGTTGCCCTTCTGCCGAAATTGCAGCCGCGGCTGTATTCCATCGCCTCAAG
>Ga0207701_10000180_pt1 | contig 61923 bp, 74 predicted proteins | sample KBSSwiSSwithPhiX_FD_184294 | JGI IMG/M metagenome (GOLD analysis project Ga0207701, IMG submission 184294) | Switchgrass rhizosphere bulk soil microbial communities from Kellogg Biological Station, Michigan, USA, with PhiX - S5 (SPAdes) (version 2) | ecosystem: Environmental > Terrestrial >... | reverse complement strand
CACCTCAGCGGGGACCCGAGGCGGAATTTCGTCCGGGTCCTGGTCGGCGACCGGGTGCGGCTGATGCTGACGCCCGGGGATTTGACGCGGGGACGGATAGTCGGAAAGTTGTAGGGACCAGGGCCCGGGTGCCAGGGGCCAGAGTGAATGGGAGCGGAAATCGCGGGTCGCGCTGACCCCCGGGTCCCTGACCCCTGATCCCTGAGTGAGAGCCATGAAAGTACGAGCATCGGTGAAGCGCATCTGTGACAAGTGCAAGGTCGTGCGCCGCGAGGGCGTGGTCCGGGTGATCTGCCCGAACCAGAAGCACAAGCAGCGACAGGGATAGTGACCATGGTGCTGACAGCGCGCAGGGGGCAGCAAGCAGTGCTGCCAGCCGCCAGCTGCCAGCTGCCAGCTAACAAGGATCAGTAATGGCGCGTATCGCAGGCGTGGACCTCCCGCGCACCAAGCGGGTCGAGATCGGGCTGACCTACATCTACGGCATCGGCCGCGATCGGTCGAGCGGGATCCTCCAGGAAGCGGGCGTGAGCCCGGACATCCGCGTGAAGGACCTGTCGGAAGACGACGTCCGCAAGATCAGCCGGGTGATCGAGGAGCAGGGGCGTGTGGAAGGCGATCTCCGCAAGGAGATCTCGCTCAACATCAAGCGCCTGATGGAAATCGGCTGTTACCGCGGCCTGCGGCACCGCCGCGGCCTGCCGGTGCGCGGCCAGCGGACGCGCACGAACGCGCGCACGCGCAAGGGCCCGCGCAAGGGCGCGGTTGCCAAGAAGAAGACGGTGTAGCCCATGGCGAAGACTGAAGCGGCGGCACCCGGCGCGGAAAAGGCCCCGGGCAAGAAAAAGAAGACATTCAAGAAGCGGGGCGAGAAGCGCATCGTGCACGCCGGCCTGGCGCACATCCAGGCGTCGTTCAACAACACGATCGTGACGATCACCGACACCGAGGGCAACGTGATCGCCTGGTCGAGCGCGGGCGCCATCGGGTTCAAGGGATCGCGCAAGGGCACGCCGTTCGCCGCCACGCAGGCGGCCGTCAACGCGGGCAACGCTGCCAAGGCCATGGGCCTGCGGTCGGTGGAAGTGCGCGTGACCGGCCCGGGTTCTGGCCGCGAGTCGGCGATCCGGGCGCTGCAGACGATCGGCATCGAGGTGAAGTCGATCCGCGACGTCACGCCGATCCCGCACAACGGCTGCCGTCCGCCGAAGAGACGCAGGGTTTAAGAGGACAGTCCCCGTGACGGAAGTGCAAAGTTGGAAGTGCAAAGTGCCAAGTGAGGCTGTGAACTGAATGGCGAGATACACTGGACCCGCGTGCCGGCTGTGCCGTCGGGAGGGCATGAAGCTGTTCCTCAAGGGGGAGCGCTGCTACACGGAGAAGTGCGCGATCGAGAAGCGCAACTTCCCGCCCGGACAGCACGGCAAGACGCGCAAGCAGAAGCTGGCCGGCTACGGCGTCCAGCTGCGTGAGAAGCAGAAGGTCAAGCGCATCTACGGCGTGCTGGAGGATCAGTTCCGCCGGTACTTCGAGGCGGCCGACCGGACGCGCGGCATCACTGGCGAGACGCTGCTCCAGCTGCTCGAACGACGGTTCGACAACGTGATCTACCGGCTGGGCCTGGCAACGTCGCGGCCGCAGGCGCGGCAGCTCGTGCGCCACGGGCACTTCCTGATCAACGGCAAGAAGGTGGACATCCCCTCCTACTCGCTCCGCGCGGGCGACGTGGTGACGGTGAAGGCCGCCAGCGAGAAGAACGCGACGATCGTCCACGCGATGGAGGAGGTGAAGGGCCGCGGCGTGCCCGCCTGGCTCACCTTCGACGGCGCGTCCGGCAAGGTGATGTCGCTGCCGACGCGCGAGCAGATCAACCTGCCCGTCCAGGAGCAGCTCATCGTCGAGTTGTATTCGAAATAAGGGGACTGTCCCCCTTACGGATCGCGGGGGAACAGTCCCCTTCGATACTTCGCCCCCATCGGCCCAGCAGCCTTGCAGACCTGCGGCGGGCGGTCGGTGGTTGGAACCCTGCAGGTCTGGAGGCCGAATCTGTCGGCCCGTAGCGAAAGGACGCACCACTCATGCTCTGGAAAGGTTTTCAGCGGCCCAAGCGACTCGAGGTCGAACGCGAGACGCTCACCGATCGGTTCGGACGCTTCCAAGCGCAGCCCTTCGAGCGCGGCTTCGGCACCACCATCGGCAACGCCCTGCGGCGCGTGCTGCTCTCCTCGATTGAAGGCGCGGCCATCACCGCGGTGAAGATCGACGGCGTGCTGCACGAGTTCTCGCCGATCCCCGGCGTCGTCGAGGATGCGACCGACATCATCCTCAACCTGAAGCAGATTCCGCTGAAGCTGCACGTCGACTACACGAAGACGCTGTACCTCCGCGCCGACAAGGCCGGCGAAGTGCGCGCCCGCGACATCGAGGGCGACGCCGACGTCGAGATCCTCGAGCCGGATGCCCACATCGCCACCGTCGCCCAGGGTGGCAAGCTCCACATGGAGCTGCGCCTGAAGCGCGGCCGCGGGTACGTGTCGGCCGACAAGAACTTCGACGAGGACCTGGGCATCGGCTGGATCCCGGTGGACTCGATCCACTCGCCGGTGAAGAAGGTGAACTACCTGGTGGAGGCGGCGCGTCTCGGCCAGACAACCGACTACGACAAGCTCACGCTGGACGTGTGGACCAACGGGTCCGTGCACCCGCGCGACGCCGTGTCGCTGGCGGCCAAGCTGGTGCGCGATCACCTGAACATCTTCGTCAACCTCGACGAGGCGATGGAGCAGCCGCAGGACGCGCAGGCGGAGCCCGCCCGCGTCGGCGCCCTCAACGAGCACCTCGACAAGAGCGTCGAGGAGCTGGAGCTCTCGGTCCGGTCGTACAACTGCCTGAAGAACGCGAACATCCGAACGATTCGCGAGCTGGTGCAGAAGACCGAAGCCGAAATGCTCAAGACCAAGAACTTCGGCCGCAAGTCGCTGAACGAGATCAAGGAAATCCTGCAGTCGATGGGCCTCAGCCTCGGCATGCGCCTCGATCAGCCGACGACGGCAGAGAACTGACGATGTAACTGACAGCTGGCTGCTGGCAGCTGACAGCTACGAGGAACGAGAGATGCGTCACAGAGTTGCACATCGTAAGCTCGGCCGGGTGACGGAGCATCGCATCGCGCTGCTCCGCAACCAGGCCACCGCGCTCATCCGCCACGAGCGGATCGAGACGACCGTGCCGAAGGCGAAGGAGCTCCGGCCCTTCGTCGAGCGGCTCATCACGATCGCCAAGCGCGGCCTGGCCGCCGGCGAAGGCAACATCAAGGGGCTCACCGCACGGCGGCTGGTGCTCGTCGACATCCAGGACCGCGACGTCGTCGGGAAGCTCTTCGACGAGATCGCGCCTCGGTTCCAGTCGCGTCCGGGCGGCTACACGCGCCTGCTGCGGATCGGCTTCCGGCGCGGCGACGGGGGCGACGTGGCGCAGGTGGAGCTGGTCGGCAGCGAGTACGATCCGAACGCGGACGTCGCCAAGACGGATGGCGCGTCGGAGAAGCCGAAGAAGAGCGTCGGCCAGCGCCTGAAGGCGGCCGCCGAGCGCGTGCGCGGCAAGAAGGGTGACGGCGGCGAGAAGACGCCGACGCCGAGACCGCCACGGGGCAATCGAAAGGTCACGACTCCGCGCAAGGCCGGGGGATCGTAATTGCCGATTGTCGAATGACGAATGACGAATGATTGTCGATCGACGATCGACGATCGACGATGGACGATGGGGCGCGGTGATCGAGAGGTCATCGCGCCCTTCGTGTTTCTGGATCGCCGCGAGGGATCTCGGCACGGAGGTGCAGAGGACAGCAAGTCACTTTTCTTGGGCCGACGGAACTCGCAGCCTGACGGCGGGCGGAGGGTCTCTGGCCGCGCCTGCGGGGTTGGTGCTAGCATTCGCCGCGTTTGGGGCTTACGGACGCCCGTTGTCGCAGGTTCTTCGTCTTCGTGAGGAGGACACCGTGTTCAGACTGGCCACTTCCACCGGCCTTTTCATGGCGGTCATGCTCGCTGGCGCTGGAGCCCAATCACCCGCCCCTCCGGGTGAACAGCAGTACCTGTTCATCGATGCGCAGAGCACTCGCTCGAAACTCACGCGGACGATCAACTTATCGAAAATTCGCGACCGTTTGATGGCTGCGGTCGCCAAGGGCTATGACGTCCAGTTCCTCGCCGAATTTTCGTCATCGGTCGACCTGCTTCTCAGGCGCGGTGGCGCTGGGGCAGGGAGCCATCACATAGTCGTCACGTCCAGAGAGGGTGCGTTCCTCGACGAGTTGAACCAGGCAGCATCGCAGGGCTTCAGGGTTGTTCCTGAGGGGATAAAGGCGTTCGAGGAGGCAGGGAGTTTCGGGGATCAGACAACCTGGATTGCGGTGCTGGTGAAACAGCCCGATGCGCAGCGAATCAAGTACTCCGTGGTCAAAGGCACGAAGGAGGGCGAGGAGGCTCTCGCGAACTCGGCTACGGCCGGACGCGCTCTGGTTGGCATCCTGGGCCGACAAGGTATGGTCGCGGCCAATACTCTGCTCTTCTTCGAGGAGAAGGAGGCGCGGACGGGTGGGCCGCCGCTCGCCGTAGAGCGTCAGTACCGGATCGTCGCGACGGCTCGAACGGAGGCAATGCAGAACGATCTCGCAAAGGCGGCTGCGGAAGGCTTCCAGGTGATCGGAGCGGGTTTTGGATACATGACAGTAGTACTGGCGCGCGAGCGTGGTTCAACCGTAACACCCATCGAGCATCGTGTCATCGCGATGATTCGAATCGAGACCGCCTTGAGCGAACTCCAAGCCGCTGGCGCGGAGGGTTTTCGGGTCACTGCGGTATCCGAACACGGACCGGAAGGCGTGTTCGTCCTTAGTCGGCGCCCGGCCACGCCGGAGCGATTCGAGTACCAACTCATCAGACTCCAGGAGTCTACAGCGAACCAAACGCTCGTCGACGCAGAGGCCGACGGCTACCGCATGATCCGCCTGCTCAACGACGTGATCGTGCTCGAACGGCAATCAGCGCGTGTCTCGACCGAACCGCGCCCTTGAGGCGGGGCACAAGCCGCGCGTTTTGCCGGACGAAACCAGATCATGAATGACGCCGAGATTTGCAGACAGCCTGAGGCCGTTCGGGGCATCGTGTCCGACACGGAGGCGATGTCGTTCACCATGGTGTCCGAGGCGAAGGTCGGTTCGTTACTGGCGACTCTCGCGGCGTCGAAGCCCGCAGGACGATTTCTGGAGCTGGGGACTGGAACCGGCCACGGTACAGCATGGCTCCTGGCGGGCATGGATGCCGCTTCGACGCTCGATACGGTTGACACGGACGAACACGTCGTGGATGTAGCGCGGCGGCATCTTGGCGGCGACACTCGCGTGACATTTCACGTGATGGATGGCGCGAAGTATCTCCGGGGGGCCAGTCCCCGGCAGTTCGACCTCATCTATGCAGACGCCTGGCCTGGGAAGTTCAGTGATCTCGAGGAGGCGCTCGCGCTGCTTCGTCCGGGCGGGATCTACGTCATCGATGACCTGCTCCCTCAGGCGAACTGGCCCGAAGGCCATGCGCCGAAGGTGCCCGCCCTTGTCGCGGACCTCGAGCGTCGCGACGAGTTCAATACCGTGAAGCTGGCGTGGGCATCTGGGCTCATGCTTGTCGTCCGACGTGCCGGCTGACAGGCCGCTGCCTGAGGTCGATCGAGCTCGGGCACTCCCGACCTGTCCAAACAGCGCTGAGGTGCGTTATGGAGGAGTGCACTACAGGAGGTGCCAGAATGGACGCTGCACCGCCCCCCAGCCGGTATCGCACCGTTATAGGAGCCGCGAGCCTGATCGTGGCCCCAGCGTTGATGAGTGTCGGTGGGCGCGTTGTCTGCGGTCTCCGTGTGTGAGATGCTGCTCGGGCGCTTTGTCTCCCAAGGCGCTGACCACGCAGCCGCAGTCGCTCTCTTCGAGACCTTCCAGTCGGGTGCGGTCCTGGGGGCGCTGATGCCGGGTCTGCTCGCGTTCTTCATCGGCACCGCGCTGTTTGTAGCCCCGCTCGCCTCCACGGCGGGCCCATTTCGCTGGCCGGCACTCTGCTTCGCGCTCGGCGCAATCCTGATCATGGGGGAGATCATCCTGGCGGAAGTTCTCCTTAGCCAGATTGGGAACATTCTCATCCTTGTTGCCGGCATCGCGTTTTCGAGGTTGCTGCTCCGGGGTCGAGAGGGAGTGCCGTGACCCAAGTGCCCGACTCACGGCGACACCACCTCTTCCTCGTGGCGGTCCTCCTTGCGGTGGTGCCCGTGCTCTTTGGGTTCGTGCGTGCCATCAACACGGGCGAGGACTTCCGCTATCTCTGGCTCGCAGCATCGGCCATTGTCGGCTCGCTGGCGGTCATGGTACCCGGGTACCGCGCACCACGCCCTGCGCGCGTGTCTCTTGCGCGTGCGGCGGGCGCCATCGCCGCCGGAGCCGCCTGTGCCGCTGCGACGGCCATCTTGCTGGGGGCGACTGCGGGTCCGGGAGTTGCGATAGTCGCGGGCGCGTTCGGGCTCTGCACTGGGACCAGCGCAATACTCGGCACCGTGGCGCGCCGACGGCGAACACCGTGAATGTGCAGCGCGCCGTCAAACACGCCGGCTGCAGCCGACGAGCGGCGGACGGGTCCGGGTGAGTTGCGTATTTAGTTCTCCGCTCGCGGCTGAGCGGCATGTCTCGAGGCTGCTGGATCGAGCTGAGACGGGAGCAGAATATGACTGCAGCAGGTGCCACGGTCGCGGCCGTGTTGACGCTGGCTCTCGGAAGTCCCCTCGGCGCGCCCGCCGAACCAACGAAGCCAGTAACCGCGTTGGCGCCAACGGACATTCGTTGGGTGACTCCCCCCTACTACACGGACGGCAGACAGCGGGCGTATCTTCTCGGCGATTCGAGCAAGGGCGGAGACTGGATCGACAGGGTGAGAATCCCCGGTGCTTCGCGGGTTCTCGCACATACTCATCCAGATGACGAAATCGTCACCGTGATCGCAGGCACGTGGCTCTTGGGGATTGGGGACACGTTCGAGGAGACAAAGCTGAAGGCTTATCCCGCTGGCAGCTTCATAGTCATTCCTGCGGGTGTGCCTCACTTTCTTGCGACGAAAGAGGGCCCTGTCATCGTTCAGGTCAGCGGCCACGGCGTCTTTCGGACGAACTACGTGGAAAAGTAGCGCCGTTCTCTTCAATGCAGAGGAGCCCGCGACGTGGAAAGGGGCGCTCCCGAACAATCGGGTGCCGCTGACGAGCCGGGCTTCGCATGGAGCCTCGCCCCCGGTCCGTGAATTGGGCCGACACATTCTCTTGAGCGAGCGCGACGAGAAACGACGATGAGCAATCCGTGGCTTGCTATTCCCGAGGCCGACTACGTCGGCCACATGAGCAGTCCGACGGTCAACCAGCGGCCGGTGCTCAGTCGGCTCCTGGGCGATGCACTCGAGTCCGTTAGGCCGCGGGCCGTGCTCGTGCTCGGCTGCTCGACAGGCAACGGGCTGGAGCGCGTCGATCCGAAAGTCACCTCCCGCGTTGCCGTCGTCGACCTCAATCCAGCGTATCTGCGTCGGCTCGGCGAACGGTTTCCGAATCCTGATTTTGAGCTCGACATCCGATGTGCCGATTTGGCCGACGTCGTTCTCGAGCCTGGGGAGTTCGATCTGGTGCACGCGGGACTCGTGTTGGAGTATGTGGAGTGGCCCTTGCTGCTTCCGCGCGTGGCCGCCTCGCTGACGTCCGGTGGCGTTCTCAGCGTCGTACTGCAGCTGCCATCCGCCGCGACTCCGGCGGTCACGCCAACCGCATTCGTAAGCTTGCGGTCGTTGGAGTCGCTGTTTCGCTTTGTCGACCCGGAAGCACTCGTTGAGGCGGCGCATGGCGAGGGGCTCGCGCTGAGTAACCGACGCACCGAGCCGCTCGCCGCAGGAAAATCATTCGAGGTTCTGCGGTTCGTGAAACATGCGGCCTGATATCCAAATGGAGCCGACGCCGCCCAACGGTCTGTGCGAGGATGTCTGGCGCGGCTCATCTCGCGCCGCTGGGCTGCAGTCCAGGCCGCTATCCTTCTGCGATTCGTAATGATCCGCCGCGGTGCCGCCGTGGTCGGTGCGGTGTTGATCGTGGTCGCCATCGCGTATTGATGGTGATCGTCGGTCATGCTGTCAGAACGTGAGTGCCAGGTCATTGCTGAGCAACTCGGTCGCGTGGTGCCGATCGACGAGCCGCGGGTTGCCGTGAGCGGGAACCGGGACGGAGACGGGGCCTGCCGTCCCAGGCGCCGCAGCCGGCGGGGGTGAGCGCGCGCCAACGCACGGCGAAGCGCGCGACGACAGGTCGTGGCTGGGCGTTCTGTTTGGCGGACGTGAGGCTTGCGCAGTTCTGGTGCCGGCGAAGTGGTGCTGAGCGGGAGGTAGCGTGGGCCATGGAATGTGCATTCGCTGTCTTGCGGTCGCGTGGCCCAGCGTGGGATGACTCGAGGCCATTGGAACATCAGGCGGACTGGGCAGCCCATGCCGCATTCATGGGCGCGTTGTTCGAACAGGGGTTCGCTGCCTTTGCCGGTCCATTGGAAGACACGCGTGATGCGCTCCTCATTCTCCGTGCATCCAGCGCGGCAGAGGTGGTCGCGCGTCTTGCCTCGGATCCGTGGTCACGCAACGGCCTTCTCGTTACGAAACAGATCAGTCCCTGGCAGATTCGCCTCGGGACGCTGAAGAAGTAACCCGGCTACATGATAATCATCCTGGGAGAGGCCGATGCCAGCACTACCGTCGTCTAATCCAGAACAATTCGTGCAAGGCGCACCAGTACTGCATGTCCCCGATGTCTCGACGACGGCAGCGTTCTATCGCGATTCGCTGGGGTTTACATGGGACTTCGGCGACGACGCTTACGCAGTCGTGTGGCGCGATAACTCCGCGATCCACTTCGTCAAGGACGAATGCGGTCCACGTGGTGTCCACTTGTTCCAGTGGGTCAAGGATGTTGATGCCTACTACAGGGAGATTGTCGAGCGAGGCGCCAAGGTTGCAGCGGAGCCAGCGAACCAGCCGTATGGAATCCGCGAATTTGGCTTGCGCGACATCAATGGCGTGGGAATCGTGTTCGGCCAGGACATCGAGCACGCGTAAGTGCAGGCCCGCATGACAAGCGGTTGCACCCGACAGCCGTGGAACTCTCGCTGAATGGCTGCGGGTGAGCCGCATATCGTGAGGCCGACCGTGGAAATGCGATGAAACGCACATGGACGATCATCGGCGTCAGCGACGTTCGGGGCAGCTTCAGATGGTACCAGTCGCTCTTTGGCCAGCCCGAGACGCCTCCGGGCCATGACTACTTTGGTCAGATCCTGGATACGGATGGAACCGTGTTGCTCTGCCTCCACAAGTGGGGCTCGCACGAGCATCCTTCCTTGATGAGCCCGCACGACGCGTCGCCGGGCAACGGACTCCTCTTGTTCTTCCGCGTCGACGATTTCGACATGGCACTGAAGAGGGCCCGCACTCTCGTCACGCGGCTCGAAGACGAGCCCTACGTGAACCCGAACACTCAGACAAGGCAATTCTCACTTCGAGATCCGGAGGGATACTACGTCACGATCAGCGCGCTCTCTGCGTGAAGGGGGCCTGCACGGCGACGAGGCCGTGGAGCTCCACCAGCGCGGATTCATCGTGCTGCCCAACCTTGTGCCGGCGTGGCGCGCGGGTCACCTGGCTCGGGCTTACGACGTGGCCGTGGCTTCGGCGTCGGGCGACGATGTGCGGACCGGGAGGACGACCACGCGCGTCACCGACTTCGTCAACCGCGGCGCCGAGTTCGACGACGTCTACGTCTCGCCGTCCCTCCTGGGCGCGTGCAGCAGCATCATCGGCGGGCCATTCAAACTGAGCTCATTGCACGCGCGGACGCTGTGGCCCGGGCACGAGGTTCAGGAACTCCATGTTGACGTGCGGCGCGACTCGGCTGACTGGCCGCTCGTCGGCTTCATCCTGATGATTGACGAGTTCCGGCCCGACAACGGCGCCACGCGGTTCGTGCCAGGCTCGCACCACCGCTCCGATGCTCCAGACAACGTGTTGGCCGACCCCCGTGCCGACTACGAGGGCCAGGTCCTGGCCTGTGGTCCGGCGGGTTCCCTGCTGATCTTCCACGGCTCCACGTGGCACGGTTACACCGCCAACACGTCGGATCGCCCGCGCCGATCGCTCCAGGGCGCGTTCATCCCAAGGGACGGGCGCGCCTCGACCGACTTTGCGACGCGAATGCGGCCCGAGACGCGCGTGCGCCTGAGTCCGGTCGCGCGGTATGTGCTCCACCTTTGACGGACTGCCTGCCGTCCAACATTGCGGACCCTCGTGTACAGTCCTGTGGCATGACGACCGACAATGCGGCCACGTTCGCGGCGGAGTGGGCGGAGGCGTGGAACCGCCAGGACATCGAGCACGTGCTCGCCCACTTTCACGAAGATGTCGAGTTCACGAGCCCCACGGCGCTCGCGGTGATGGGGGTACCGACAGTGCGTGGCAAGTCGGCGCTCCGCGAGTACTGGGCGACCGCCCTCAAACGGCTGACGTCCCTGCGCTTCACGGTGGATCGCGTGGTGTGGGACGCATCAAGCCGCGAGCTCGCCATCATCTACACGGCGGAGATCGACGGAAAGTTCAGGCGCGTCTCGGAGAACCTTCGATTCAACGAAGCGGACCGCGTCGTGGCCGCCGAGGTGTTTCACGGAATCGCCTGGTAACCACGCAAGGCGGTCGTGCCATACGCGAAGGACGAAAGAATGGATGCGACCGAGCTGCTCCGGTTCCTGCACTCACACCGCGTCGCGGTCGAGGCCTCGGTGTCCCAGGGCGGCGCCGCGCAGGCCGCCGTCGTCGGGTTTGCGATCACCAACCGGTTCGAGATCGTGTTCGACACCGTCGACTCGACGCGCAAGGCGGGGAACCTGCGGCGGAACCCGAATCTCGCGTTCGTGATCGGGGGTCTGCTGCCCGGCGACGAGCGGACCGTTCAGTACGAAGGCATCGCCGACGAGCCCTCCGGCGACGAGCTCGATCGGCTCAAGCAGGTCTACTATGAGACCTACCCGGATGGTCCCAGCCGATTGAGCTGGCCGGGCATCATGTACGTTCGTGTGCGGCCGACGTGGGTTCGCTACAGCGACTACAACGTCGACCCGCCGCTGATCGTCGAGTTCACCTCCGAGCAACTCCTCGCCGTCTGAGCCATGTAGCCAACCCTGTATCGCAGAGCTGCGCAGTGGGAGTTCGATCCGGCTCACCCTGAGGGCTGGATCGACCGCAGCGTCGGTGCTATCCTTCGCCCGTCCCTAGCGGGGCCTGCCCGTTCTCAGTCAGGGCCCCTACCTGCGATTCTGCCCCTCGCCGGGTTCGTGGATGTAGGCATCAGCGAGCACACGGAGGAAGTGTGCGATGCCTCAGATGATTCAAGGACTCGGAACCGTCATCTATCGCGTCACCGATCTCGATCGCGCGAAGGCGTGGTACGCGCGCGCCTTTCAGCAGGCGCCGTACTTCGATCAGCCGTTCTATGTCGGCTTCAGCATCGGCGGATACGAGCTCGGGCTGGATCCCGATCCATCCGGCAGAAAAACCGGCCCCGGTGGAAGTGTGGCCTACTGGCGCGTGCCGACAATCAACGATGCTGTTCGCCACTTCGTGGCCTGTGGTGCGACTCTCGTGGCGCCGGCGCAGGAGGTCGGTGAGGGCATCAAAGTCGCGACGGTGAGCGATCCGTTCGGCAACCTGATCGGGCTCATCGAGAACCCGCACTTCGCGCTGCCGTAAGAGCGCACAGGCCAGCCGGACGCCAGTCCCGTCTAGGTTCCAGTCAAGGAGGGCTCATGAAAACTCTGGCTCTGGTTCTGATACTGGCGTCCGGCACGGCCGATCAGTCTGCCATGGCGCCCGCTGTCGGATCCTGGACCGCCCAGTTCGAGGGGCGGACCTTCGTCGAACTCCCAGGCTGAGTTCGAGCGTCCGCTGGTGAGCATCCACACGCGCCGGAAGAAAGCGGGATTCGGGCCCGTGCAAGCCCTGGGGCTCGCGCTTCCAGACGTGGAAATAGACACGTACTTCGCCGAGCCGGCGCTCATGGTCCACGGGCAAATGTTCGCCTGCATGGCCTCTCACCGATCGGCGGAGCCGGACACGCTGGTGGTGCGCCTCGAGTTCGCGCAGCGAGACGAGCTGCTCGAGGCAAAGCCCGAGACCTACTACCTGACCGATCACTACGTGGGTTACCCTTGCGTGCTCGTGCGGCTGGGACGCATCCGCCAGGACGAGCTGCGGGGTCTGCTGTTGATGGCGTGGCGATTCATGTCGGCGGCGAAGGCGCCTCGGTCCCGCAAACCACCCCGAAAAGGTTCGCGGGCCCGCCGATGAGAATGCAACGCTGCTGACAGGCGCGTGCAGCGGAGGACCGTGATGCTCCGAGTCTCAGTCGCCGCCTTCCTGATCGCCGTCGTGGTGCCACAGGCCGCACCGGCGCAAACACCGTTGCCGCCAATTGTTACAAAGGGCCTCACCGCGCTCCAGGAGCAGCGCTGCCGGGATGCGGTCGACATCTGGACCGTCGACTGGCAGTGGCCTCGTGACACGGAACGGCGCCAACGGCTCATGGCGACCTGTGACTTCCTGTCGGAGGTCGGCGCGTCGCTTCACGGCTACGACCTGTACCGCGTGATCTACGTCACGCCGCATCTGGCCAGGATCTTCATCGTCCTGCGCTACGAGCGGCATCCGCTGTACTTGGCCGTGACCGCCTACTCTCCCACGGACCCCGACTGGCGGGTGACCGAGATCTCATGGGACCGCGATCCGGAGAAGGTGTTTCCTCCGGTTCTCGATTCGCCATAGTCTCCCTCGGGCCTGGCATCCAAGCTGGTGGTGTGCAGTCGTGCAACAGGCGATGCTCCTGGTAGCGTGCGTGAGCGCAGCGTTGATCTGCGGCGCCGGCAGTCCGGACCCTGGGCGCGACGGTGAGCGGGAGTCGGAGCGCCGTCGCATGGTCGATGAACAGCTCAGGGCCCGCGACATCCATGACGCGCGCGTGCTGGACGCGATGCTCCATGTGGCGCGCCACGTGTTCATTCCGGAATCCGCGCGTGCGCTGGCTTATAACGATTCCGCCCTGCCCATCGGATACGGCCAGACCATTTCCCAGCCGTATATCGTGGCCTTCATGACACAAGCCCTGGAGGTAGAGCCGGTCCATCGGGTGCTCGAGATCGGTACGGGATCAGGCTACCAGGCCGCCGTCCTCAGCCGGCTTGTGAAGGCGGTGTACACGGTCGAGATCATCGCACCGCTTGCAGAACGTGCGCGTGCCACCCTGCTGGAACTGGGCTATCGCAACGTCGAGGTGCGGACTGGCAACGGGTACCACGGATGGCCGGAGCACGCCCCCTACGACCGCATCATGGTGACGGCTGCACCGACGGAGGTGCCACCGGCATTGGTCCAGCAGCTGAGGATGGGCGGATTGATGGCGATTCCAGTGGGCTCGGCCACCCAGGAATTGCGCATTCTCCGTCGTGTGTCGACGGGGCTGGAGACGATCGGCACGCTTCCGGTGATCTTCGTTCCCATGACGGGCAAGCCTGAAGCGGGCCGGAGGGCGCCCGACACCCTCCGGCATCAAAGTGTCGTAGGCTGACTTTTATCGGCCCGGAGGCAACATGTCCGTACGAGCAATCAAGTCCGTTACTCAATCCAGGCCCACTATGGAGGGCGCCGGCGTCCGGCTTCGCCGCGCGTTCGGCTTCGGCGACACGTCGGAATTCGATCCCTTTCTCCTCTTCGATGATTTCAGGAACGAGCGGCCCGAGGACTACGCGGCCGGCTTCCCGTGGCACCCGCATCGCGGCATCGAAACCATCACCTACGTGCTCTCCGGCACGGTCAGTCACGGCGACAGCCTTGGCAACCAGGGCACGCTGGGCGCAGGCGACGTCCAGTGGATGACCGCCGGCAGCGGCATCCTGCACCAGGAAATGCCGCACGGTGACACGTCCGGCCGCATGCACGGGTTCCAGCTCTGGGCGAACCTGCCTTCGTCGCTCAAGATGACCGATCCGCGCTACCAGGACGTCGCGGGGAAGGACATTCCGGAAATCACCGACGACGACGGGACGAAGGTGCGAGTGGTGTGCGGCGAGTTCTGGGGGAAGAAAGGGCCGATCGAAGGCGTCGCCGCCGACCCTCGGTACATCGACGTCTGGGTGCCGCCAGGCAAACGAAAGGCGCTTCCCGTCGAGACGACGCGGCACGCGTTCGCGTACGTCTTTGATGGCGAAGGAAACTTCCGCGACGCATCGCAGCCTGGCGCGGTCCAGACTGAGGTGGTCGGCCCGGATGGCGTCAACGACGAGGCGGTGCCAAGCACCGCGGGGAACCGATCGCTGGTGCTGTTCGATCGGGGCGATGAAGTTGTCGTGCAGGCGGGAGAGAAGGGGATTCGCTTCCTGCTCGTTTCCGGCAAGCCAATCGAGGAGCCCGTGGCCTGGTATGGGCCGATCGTGATGAACACCGAGCAGGAGCTGCGACGCGCTTACGCCGAGCTGCGCGACGGCTCGTTCATCAAGAAGCGGTGAGCGCGTGCTGACTGTCCTCGCCCTCGCCATGCTGTCGGGCGGGCCGCATCCGACGAGCGAGCTGCTCGGCCACTGGCGAGGCGAGTCGATCTGCGTGAAGGCCGACTGGAACGCCGCCTGCAATGACGAGGTCGTGTTCTACGACGTCGTGCCTGGCGAGAAGCCCGATCGTGTGCTGCTGCGCGCGTACAAGATCGTGAACGGTCGGAACGAGCCGATGGGCGATCTGGAGTTCGCGTACGACGCGGGTCTCAAGGCCTGGACGGCGGACTTCAGCAACGCGCGCGTCCGCATCCGTTTCGTCTTCGATGTCCACGGGGCCTCGCTCGACGGCCGCCTGGTCGATCTGAAGACCGAGCGTGTGGCGCGGCATATCCGCGTCTCGCGCGAGGCATCGGCTCGATGATGCATCTCCAGATTGTCATTGTCAGCACGCGCGAGCAGCGGCAGGGCCCTGCGGTTGCCCGGTGGTTCCGGGCGCAGGCCGAGAAGCATGCCGGCTTCGAACTCGAGTTGGTCGACCTGGCCGAAGTGAACCTGCCGCTGCTCGACGAGCCCCATCACCCGAGGCTGGCCAACTACACACACGAGCACACGAAACGGTGGAGCGCGATCGTCAGCCGCGCCGATGCGTTCGTGTTCGTCACCCCTGAGTACAACTACGGCTCGCCGCCGTCACTGGTCAACGCGCTGGACTACCTGCTTCGCGAGTGGGCGTACAAGCCAGTGGGTTTCGTCAGCTATGGAGGAATTTCGGGCGGTACTCGATCTGTGCAGATGACCAAGCAGATCGTCACCGGCCTGCGCATGATGCCGATGGTCGAAGCCGTGAACATCCCGATGTTCACGCAGTATATCGATCGTCACACGCACGAGTTCAAACCGACCGAGGTCCAGGAGAAGGCCTCGGTGGCGATGCTCGACGAGCTCGCCCGATGGACGGAAGCCCTGGCGCCGCTGCGAGCGCCGCGAGAGAGCCCATAGATGAGTGGTGAGTAAGCGTCCCCGCCATGGATGGTTCCGACCAACTTCTCGTCGCCGACGGTCAGCTCGCAGCTATCGAATGCGGCCGTCCGGCCGGGCTGCGGTCTCGTCTTCAAGGTCGACTTGTCCGCGGTGAGAGCCCCTCCGATCGGAATCGTGGCATCCTCGCTGGGCCCGATTTGACCGGTCACTTTGTCACCACGGTGGACCCAGCGTTGACAAGTCAGCCCACCATCGGCTTGCAGCCGACGGCGGCCGGTGCGATCCTGATTCTCCGCGCGACCGTCGGATATTCCTTCTGACGCAGTTCGATCGAAGTGGATAGACCCGTGCCCAACGCAGATGACCCGGGCGAACTGGCCCGCTTTGTTCGTGCGCAGGGCGATGTCTACGAGCAGGCGCTTGCGGAAATCAGAGGCGGACACAAGCGGACCCACTGGATGTGGTTTGTCTTCCCCCAACTCGACGGTCTTGGCTCCAGTCCGACTGCGAAGCTGTACGCGATCAAGAGCGCTGGAGAAGCCGTGGCATACCTGGCTCATCCTGTGCTCGGCCCCCGTCTTCAGGAATGTGTCCAGGCGCTGCTTGTGCTCGAGGGCAAATCGGCGTCGGACATCTTCGGCTTCCCGGACGACCTCAAGCTGCGCTCGTGCGCGACGCTCTTCGGAACGATTTCGCCTCCCGGTTCGATCTTCCAGCGGCTCCTCGAGAAGTACTTCCCGGACGGACCCGATCCGGCCACGCTGCGGCTTCTGAAGCGCGGGCAGGATAGCCAACCGCCGCTTGAATGACCAGAGGGCGTCGCATACAGTCACGCCGGACGTCTCGTGGCGACGGCGAAAGGGGAGTGACCGAGGGCGATGCCTGGACTGGATGAGTGGCTCTCGGTAGCCCGATCGGCGGACGCCGCCGATCTGCGCGAGCGCATCCTGAGCGGACACAAGGACGGAAAGCCGTTCACGCCGTACGTGCCCACCATCGAGCTGCCTGCGCCGCTCGATCGCGTCCTGGATTTCGGGTGCGGCGTCGGCCGGAACTTCTCGTACTTGAAAGGAATCGCGCGGCATGTCACGGGGTTCGACCTGCCGCCGATGATCGACCGGTGTCGGACGCTGGCCACCGAGCGCATCGATGTCCTCGAAGACAACTGGCTGCAGGCCAGGGTTTCGCGTTTCGATCTGATCTTCGCATCGCTCGTGCTTCAGCACATCGAGCCGGCGATCTGCGGCTCGTACCTCGCCGACTTCGCGCGGATGGCGCCCCGCGTCTACCTGCTGACGCGGCTGGACAACGACTTCGGACCGAACGTGCTGGATCTCGTCGCTCGCCTGGGCCTGTTCGAGGCTGGCGACTGCATCCACGTCGATCACGATCCGGTCAGCAATCAGTTGCGCGTGCTCGGTCGCGGATCCATCGATGATGTCCGTCAGCTCGAGGGCGGTGGACACTGTGAGGTTCTGTTGAGCTCGACTGGGCCGCATGAACCGGCGTAGCGCGCTGAAGGCGCTGGCGGTGGCGCTGGCCGTCGCACCGATGCGTGCCGCGAACCCGTCGGTGTCGACCCTCATCGGCACCGGGGCGCCTGGCGAGTCGGACCAGCAGGTCAACAACCCGTACGGTCTCGCCCTTGGCCCCGATGGCGATCTCTATTTCTGCGACCTCGACAACCAGCGGATTCGGCGCCTCGATCTCCAGACGCACCTCACGCACGTCGTCGCCGGCACCGGCGAGAGGGAGTATGCCGGAGACGGCGGCCTGGCGCCGCACGCGTCGTTGAACATGCCGCACGAGATCCAGTTCGATCCCGCCGGCCATCTCTACATCGCGGAGCGTGACAACCACGTTGTCCGGCGCATCGATCGCGGTACCGGCGTAATCTCAACTGTGGCGGGGACGGGCCACGCCGGATTCTCCGGCGACGGCGGACGGGCCAATCACGCCGAACTTCGGCAGCCGCACAGCTTGGCGATCGATGCTGGCCGGAACCGTCTGCTGATCTGCGACACTGGGAACCATCGCCTCCGGCAGGTCGAACTTGCGACCGGCCGCATCGAGACAATCGGAGGCACCGGCGAGCGCCGGCCAACGCCCGACGGCGCGAGGCTCGCCGGCGCGCCGCTGGACGGACCCAGAACGCTCGCGTTCGACGCGCGCGGCCACGCATATCTGGCGCTCCGCGAGGGCAACGCGATATACAGGATCGACATGACCGGCGGGACGCTGCATCACTTGGCGGGCACGGGACACACCGGCTACACCGGTGATGGGAGTCGGGCCCGTGAGGCTGCGCTTGGCGGGCCGAAGGGCCTGGCGTGGGCGCCCGGCCGGCTCTTCGTCGCCGACACGGAGAACCACGCGATCCGCTGCATCGACCTCGACACCGGCGTCATCCGTACCGTGCTCGGCACGGGCCAGCGAGGCGATGGGCCCGAGCCGGATCCCCGGCAATGTGCGCTGTCACGCCCCCACAGCGTGCTTGTCGTCGGGGACAAGTTGTACGTGGGAGACAGCGAGGCACACCGCATCCGGGTTGTTGCCGGCGTCGTGTGACGCGTGGCCCTTTGGATTCGAGCAGTCAGCACACCATGGCGATTCGCATCGTCCGTCTCGGAAGCGCGCGAGCGCGTGACGAGGGCACACGCATCGGCACCGTGCGTCACCCGCCGCGCGGTGTGCCGAAGGAGCAGCACGCCGCGCAGAACTGGTACGACGTGTGGCTGCCGGAGCTGGCGCCGAGTGCCGCGCTGGTCAAGATCGCGCAGGCCGCTGATACACCACAGAAGTGGGCTGCGTTCGCAAAGCGGTATCGTGCCGAGATGGCCGCGCCGGAGAAGGCTCACCTTCTCCGCCTGCTGGCCGCTATGTCGTCGCAGTCCAACTTCTCGCTGGGCTGCTACTGCGCGGACGAGGCGAACTGTCACCGCTCGGTTCTGAGAGCGCTGCTGAAGGAACACGGCGGCAAGGTCGAGTAGGAGCACGCTGATGGGAGTTCTCACGGCGGACATGAAACGGGTCGTCGAGGAACAGCGCCTGGGCTATGTCGCCACGGTCTGCCCCGACGGCACCCCCAATCTCTCGCCGAAGGGCACGACGGCGGTCTGGGACGACGACCACCTGGTGTTCGCGAACATCCGCTCGCCTGGCACGATGGCCAATCTCCGTCTCAATCCCAGCGTCGAGGTCAACATCGTCGATCCGTTCGTGAGGAAGGGGTACCGCTTCAAGGGCGTCGCTACGATCCTCGAATCCGGCCCGCCCCACCAGCAGGGCATCGCGTTCTACCAGGCTCGGGGCTCGAGAGTGGATCTCTTCAAGGAGATAGTTCTGGTGCGAGTGCAGACGACGCAGCCGATCGATTCGCCGGCCTATGATCTGGGCATGACGGAGGACGAGGTCCGGGATCGATGGGAACGTCACTTCCAGTCGATTCGGGGACGCGGCACTTCCGTGCCCACGGGCGAGTGAATGGCCATAACGCTGACACCCGACACGACCAAGCGCCTGCACGGCTCGATCAAGCGGTTCGCCGCCGAGCACCTGGACGAGGAGATGGGCGACCTCAAGGCCAACCTCCTGCTGGACTTCGTGCTGAAAGAGATTGGGCCCAGCATCTACAACACGGCCATTGCCGACGCGCAGACATACTTCCAGGGCCGCGTGGCCGACCTGGAAGGGGTGTGTCACGAGAAGGAGTTCACATACTGGACTCCCGACTCGCCGAAGCGCGTGAAGTAGTGGGACAATCTTCCGCTGATGAAGGCCAGGACCTACACCGCGACCCTCGTTCGTGAGGGCTCGATGTGCTTCGTGCCCGTGCCGTTCGATCCGGCGCCTTTGTTCGGCAGGGTGCGGGCCCCCGTCAAGGTGACGCTGAACGGCTACACGTACCGAAGCACGATCGCCGCGATGGGCGGGCCGCTCTGCATCCCGCTCCGCAAGAGCAACCGCGAGGCCGCTGGTCTCGAAGGCAACGAGACGCTGAAAGTCCGGCTCGAGCTCGACGCCGACGCGCGCGTCGTCACGCCGCCCGCCGATTTCGTCAAGGCGCTGAAGTCGGCGCCACTCGCATGGGACCGTTGGCGCGAGCTGAGCTACAGTCACCAGCGCGAGTACGCCGAGTCGGTCACGAGCGCCAAGACCGCCGAGACGCGCACGCGCCGTGTCGAGCGCGCGGTCCGGTCGATCGGCCAGCGGCCCGTGAAGCGGACACGCAAGGCCGCTCGCTAGCGCCGACAGTCGAAAGGAAACGCCATGGAACGAGCGGTCCCGGTCCTGCCCGCTGACGACCTGACGGTCGCCAGGGACTTCTACGTCCGTGGGCTCGGATTCAGCGTCCGGTTCGAGGCCAGCGAAGACGGCAGGAACGGCATCATGGGGCTCGAGCGCGGCACGATCTACCTCACGATCGATGCGCCGATGACCGGTCGGCCGCGAGGCGTGCGTGTCTCTTCAGGTCGAGAGCGCGGACGACTACTACCAGGAATGGCGCGACCGCGTGGCCATCAGGAGGCCTCCCGGGAACGAGTCGTGGGGCGCGAGGACCTTTGACGTCATCGACCCGTTCGGCAACACGATTTTCGTCATCGGACCGATGGTCGTAGGCCGTCGCCCACTGCGATTCACCGTGCGGCCCGAAGTGACCGTGTTCACGCTGGAGACAGCCTGATGAGCGACGGAACGATCAGTCGCCGCGCCTTCGGACAGTCGATCGCGGCGGCGGCCGTGAGCGGTATGCTGCAGCCGGTGACGACGAACACGAGCCCTGCCGGCGATGATCTGTGCGCGCTGACCGCGGTGGAGCTTGCAGCGCGGATTCGTGGGAAACAGGTGTCAGCCCGCGAGGTCCTCAGCGCCCACCTGGCGCGCATCGAGCGCGTCAACCCCCAGGTGAACGCGATTGTGACGCTCGTGGCCGAGCGTGCGATGGCCGACGCCACGCGCGCCGACGAAGCCCTTGCACGAGGCGACACGCCGGGCCCGCTCCACGGCCTGCCGGTGGCGCACAAGGATCTGGTGGATACCGCCGGCATCCGGACGACGCGCGGGTCGCCGTTCTTCCGCGACCACGTGCCCGCGCACGATGCCCTGATAGTGACCCGCATCCGGGCCGCCGGCGCGGTCACCCTCGGCAAGACGAACACGCCGGAGCTCGGCGCCGGGTCCCAGACCTTCAACACGCTCTTCGGAGCCACGAAGAATCCATACGACCTGACCAGGACGTGCGGCGGCAGCAGCGGCGGCGCCGCGGTGTCGCTCGCCTGCGGGATGCTGCCCATCGCCGACGGCAGCGACACGGGCGGATCCCTCCGCAATCCGGCAGCCTTCTGCAACGTCGTCGGCTTTCGTCCATCGCCGGGTCGCGTGCCGTCCGAGTCCGGCTCGTGGTCGCCGCTGTCGGTCTCGGGGCCGATGGCCCGAACGGTGGCCGACGTGGCGCTCTTCCTCAGCGCCATCGCCGGTCCTGACACGAGAAGTCCGCTGGCGCTCCAGGACGACGGCGCGCGCTTCCGAGCGCCGCTCGAACGCGACTTCAAGGGCGTCCGCGTCGCGTGGTGGAAGGGGCTCGGCGGCATTCCCGTGGAGCCTGACGTCGCGAGCACCGTCAACGCCAACAAGTCTGTTCTTGAACGCCTTGGCTGTCTCGTGGAGGAGGCGGAGCCGGACTTCTCCGGCGTCGCGGACGCGTTTCCGATCCTGCGCTACGCCGCAAGCTATCCGCAGTATTCCGAGCTGGCACACCAGAACGCGGGCTGGCTGAAGGACACGATCCGATTCGAGATCGCGCAGGCGGAGCGGCTCACGGCCGCCGACGTCGGGCGCGCGGCCGCGCGCCAGGCCCAGATGTATCTGCAGGTCCGCGAGTTTTTCTCACGCTACGACTACTTCGTGCTGCCGGTGACGCAGGTCGTGCCCTTCGACGTGAACGTGCCGTACCCGAAAGAAGTCGCCGGCTCGCCGATGGGAACCTACATCGACTGGATGCGAACGTGCTGGTACGTCACGTTCATGGGCACGCCGGCCATCTCCGTGCCCGCCGGCTTCACCGGCGGCGGGCTGCCGGTAGGCCTCCAGATCGTCGGGCCGCATCGCGGCGATTGGAGCGTGCTGCAGCTCGCGCACGCGTTCGAACAGGCCACCGGTCACGGAAAGCGACGGCCGCCCGTTACTGCGTGAGCAGCGTCTGTACCTGCCGCCAGGTCACCAGGGTAACGTTGTTGTCTTTCAGGGCCTGCCTGAACGCCTGGCTCGTGACGATGTCGTAGTCGCGTTGCCGCCAGGCGGATCCGTAGGGCTCGTGGTCCACAGTCACGGCCTGCAACTCCGCATCGTCGTGCCCGAGGTGGACGATCATCTCGGTGAGGCCGGGCTTCAGGTTCTTGACCGCCCCGAAGTAGAACTCCTTCCACTGATCGCGCGGCTGGTTCATGCCGGCGATGACCACCGCGTCGAGCAGCACGTCCTTGTCGTTGGTTGGCAACGGGACGCCGCCCCCCATGCCACGCACCGCCAGGAAGGGCAGCCGGTAGTCGTGCGCCACCTTGGCGAGCGTCGCGAACAACTCGGGCCCGGCGAACAGCGAGCCCATGTGGCTGTCCAGATGTGTGGGGCGGATGCCGAGAGCCATCGCGCGCTCGACCTGCGCACGAATCTCCCGCTCGGCCTCTGCGGGAATCGCCTTGGCGGCCACCACCGGCGTCTCCGTCGGGAACGTGCCGTCCGGACCGAGCAGGCTCGGCACCTTGTCCGCTGATTCAACAGAGCCCCACCGGTATGTCGTCCACTCGCTCGTCAGCGTGAGGTGCAGGCCCAGGTCCCTGTCGGGATGCGCCTTCGCATACGCGGCCACTTCGGTGACCCATGGCGTCGGGATCATGATGCTGGCCGAGGAGACCGCATTACTATCGAGCGCGTCGAAGCTCGCCGCATCCACCGAGTGCGCGACGCCAAGGTCGTCCGCGTGGAGAATCAGCAGCTTCGCGTCTGACGGATACCCGAGGCGCTCGGCAACGGTTCGTGTCTGCGCGGGGAGCCCAAGCGCGACGAAGAGGAGAACGAGGACTGCCAGAGCGACTCTGCGTGACAGCAGCATCAGCACACTCCCGGTTTCGGACATGGAAGGGTAGCACCGCCGGCGGAGGATTGGCGTAAGCTGACAGCCGAAATGGCGGATGGGACGGGCGGTGCCCAGCGCAGCCGACGCCTCGAGTCGATCGACGCCCTTCGCGGGATCGTGATGATCCTGATGGCACTCGATCACGTGCGCGACTACGTCGGGGTGCCGGCCAATCCCACGGACCCGGCCACGGCCAGCGTCGCGCTCTTCTTCACGCGCTGGGTGACGCATCTCTGCGCTCCGACCTTCTTCCTGCTGACGGGCGTGGGGGCGTGGTTGCGCGGGCACAGGGGGACTGTTCCCCGTGAAATCAAGGGGGACAGTTCCCTAAGACGCGAGTTGTCGTGGTTCCTCCTCACTCGCGGCGCCTGGCTCATCGTGCTGGAGCTGACAGTTGTGCGCTGTCTCGGATACCAGTTCAACTTCGACTATCGCGTGACGATGCTGGTCATCCTGTGGGCGTTGGGGTGGGCAATGATCGTGCTGGCCGGGCTCGTGTATCTCCCGACGCCCGCGGTAATGGCGTTCGGCGTCGTGCTGATTGCTCTGCACGATCTTTTCGACCCGGTCACCGCGGCATCCCTCGGCGCGTTCGGGCCGATCTGGTTGATCCTGCACGCGCCTGGCGTCGTGATCGCGCGGCCGGAGTTCGTCGTGTTCGTCGCCTATCCGATCGTGCCGTGGATTGGCGTCACAGCGGCGGGGTACGGGCTGGGACAGGTGTTTGGTTGGGTGCCGGGTCGCCGCCGGCGATTCCTGCTCACGCTTGGCCTGACGCTCTCGGTCGGCTTCCTGGTCCTGCGGGCGATCAACGGTTACGGGAATCCCCTGCCATGGACCGTGCAACTGACAGGCGTGCGAACGGTGCTCTCGTTTCTCAACGCCAACAAGTATCCGCCGTCATTGCTCTACCTGCTGATGACGCTCGGCCCGGCCACGCTGATCCTCTGGATGCTCGACGCCGCGACGCCGCGGTGGATGCGCGCGGCGCTCGTCTTCGGCCGCGTGCCGCTGTTCTACTTTCTGCTGCACCTGCCGCTGATTCACCTGCTGGCTGTCGGCGCGTGTTACGCGCGCTACGGCGTGGTCCACTGGATGTTCGAGTCGCCGTCGCTCGACAAGTATCCGGTCACGTTCCCGCCAGGCTGGGGATATGAACTGGCAGGCGTCTACCTTGTCTGGATAATCGTCGTCGTGAGCCTGTACCCGCTCTGCCGCTGGTTCGCAGACGTCAGGCGGCAGCGCAGCGACTGGTGGCTCAGTTATCTCTGATCCCATGGCGAACAACTTCCGAATCGCGGGCTTCATGGCGCTTCTTGCCGGGGCAGCCTGGATAGCGTGGGCCGTGATCAACACCGTCACCCACGGCGGACTGGACGCCGGGCCGCCGTCGGTGAGCGCCTCCCTGGCGCGTGCCGGACGTCTCTTGATCGCAGGCTTCAACCTGTTCCTGATCCCCGCCGCCCTCGTCCTCTGGAGCTGGTTCAGACCCGGGCAGGCCATCCGCGCGGGGCTGATCACGGCGTGCGGCGTCGCGTCGCTGTGCCTGTGGGCCTTCGCTGCCGTCGCGCAGCGGATCTCGCCGCCGGTCGAAGTGACCTATCTGGCGCTGTCGGGCATCTGGTGGTGCGGTCTCGGTGTGATGCTCCGGCCCCGGATGCGATTCCTCGCCGCGTTCACCCTGACTCTGGGAGCCTTTGCACTGTGGGACAGCCTGCTGACGGCGCTCTGGCCGATCCCGTTCGGCTTGTATCTCACGGCGGCGCCCAAGCTGCCACTCTCCATGTTGTGGGACTTTCTGATAGGCGGCGCTCTCTGGCGAGTGGCTCGTGCCTCGCGCCTCGCGCAACAATTCACCATGACTCTGCCAACGAGGCCATAGTGCCGACCGACGGTTTCGTGTGCGACCGGTTCCCGCGCGCCTCGACGTATCACCCCGACTGGATCCGTGAGAGCACCGGCGGCGGGGCCAACTCGCTGTGGCTCACCGAGTGGCTCTCCGGCGCGCTCGGTCTGCAACCAGGCATGCGCGTGCTCGACCTCGGGTGCGGTCGCGGCGCGTCGTCGATTTTCCTGCACAAGGAGTTCGGCGTGCACGTGTGGGCCACGGATCTGTGGTTCAGCGCGGAGGAGCGGTCGCAGCGAATTCGCGATGCCGGTGTCGTCGATGGCGGCGTGATCGCCATTCATGCCGATGCCCGTGCGCTGCCGTTCGACCTCGAGTTCTTCGATGCCATCGTCAGCATCGACTCGTTTCCGTACTACGGCACCGACGATCTGTATCTCGGTTACCTGGCCAGGTTCGTGAAGCCTGGCGGCGCGATCGGGATCGCGGGGGCAGGATTCATGCACGAGATCGATGGTGCGGTGCCCGAGCACCTCACCGCCTGGTGGACGCGGGATCTCTGGTGCCTGCACACAGCGTCATGGTGGCGGCGGCACTGGGAGAAGGCGGAGATCGTCGATGTCAATCTGGCCGACGCCATGCCGGACGGCTGGCGGCGCTGGCTCGACTGGCACCGGACAGTGGCGCCGGACAACGCCGTGGAAATCGAGGCTCTCGAAGCCGACCAGGGCCGCACGCTTGGCTACGTGCGAGTAGTGGCCAGGCGCCGGCCGAACGTCGTATTGGACGATCCGATCGTGTCGCTGCCGGCACAATATACGAAGCGCCCGCTGCTTCGAGATCGCGCGGCAGGAGGAGGCTGACACCATGCCGTTCAGGTGGCTCGCGCTGGCGGTCTTCGTGGGCGCGCTGTGCGTCTCGGCGTACCACCGCCGGCGCGCGCGGGAACGCGAGACCATTCCGCGCCGGCGGGAGGGTGGCGCGATGATGGCCGCGCGGGCGCTGGTGGCGTTCCCGCTGTTCATCAGCCCGCTGGCGTACGTCGCGCATCCGCCGGCGATGGCGTGGGCGTCGTTCGATGCGCCCGGCTGGCTGCGGTGGGCCGGCGTCGGTCTCGGGGTCGTCGTCATCGCGTCCGTGCACTGGGTCCTCGGCAATCTTGGCCGCAATGTCAGCGAGACGGTGTTGACGAAAGAGAGCCACGAGCTCGTGACGAGCGGGCCGTACCGCTGGATCCGGCATCCGCTCTACACGACGGGCATCGCACTGTTCGTGGCGCTCGGGCTCATCGCGGCCAACTGGTTTATCCTGCTCTGGGCGGCCGCGGCCCTCGTCGCGATCCGACTGGCCGTGATCCCTCGGGAGGAACGTGAGCTTCGCGCGCGTTTCGGGCGGGCCTACGACGATCTGGTGAGCCGCACGGGCGCCATGTGGCCGCGTGCCGGCATCAACCGGGAGAAGTGAAGGTGACCGTGAGCTACCGCGCTCGTCGATTGGCGGCCGGCCTGCTGTGGGCCGGCGTTGCAGGGACCGGAGCTGCCCTGATCGCGCAATCACCGATCCAGTCGTGCAATTCCACGCCGGCACCTGCCTGGTGCAGCGCGGTGCCCGGCGATCGATCGGAAGGGTGGGGGCCACAGCGGCGCTCGGAGGTGATGGCGCGCAACGGGATGGTGGCCACCAGCCAGCCGCTGGCTGCGCAGGCCGGGCTCGACATCCTGAAGAAGGGCGGCAACGCCATCGATGCCGCCGTCGCCACCGCTGCCGCGCTCAGCGTGGTCGAGCCGATGAACGTCGGGCCCGCCGGCGATCTGTTCGCCATCATCTACATCGCGCGCGAGAACAAGCTCTACACCCTCAACGCGAGCGGCAAGGCGCCGACCGGGGCCACGCTCCAGCACTTGAACGCGCTCGGATACTCCTGGGACCCGGCCAACTGGGGGCCCGGATCCGGGATGCCGCCGGGGGGGATTCTGGAGACGACGGTCCCCGGCGCGGCATGGGGATGGGATGAGGTGCAGCATCGCTTCGGAACGCTCACGTTCAAGGAGACGCTGCAGACGGCCATCGACTACGCCGATCAGGGCTTTCCCGTTTCCGAACGCATCGCGAACGACTGGCGCCTGCCGAAGGGCCTCGGGCCGACACCAGCCAATCCTCGTGGGTGCTGCACCGAGCTCGACCCGGATGCCATAACGACGTGGTACGTGAACGGCCATCCCCCGGCTGCCGGTGACATCTTCCGCAACCCCGGCCTGGCGAGGACCCTCAGGATCCTCCAGCAGCAGGGCCGCGATGGCTTCTACAAAGGCGAGATCGCCCGCGCCATCGTCGAGAAGTCGACCGCCCTGGGCGGCACGATGACCCTCGACGACCTCGCGAATTACACCGGCGAGTGGACGACGGCAGCGAGGACCAATCACCGCGGGTACGACGTGTTCACGCTGCCGCCGCCGGCGCAGACGTGGGCGACTGACGAGATTCTGAACATCCTCGACGCTTGCGTGCCGCAGTGGGCGCCGGGACAGACGCTGGCGAGCCTCGGCCCCGCCAACCCGAAGTACTGGCACTTCGTCGTCGAAGCCAAGAAGCTGGCGTTCACAGACCTTTTCGCCTACAACGCGGATCCGACCTTCGCGCCGGTGCCACTCGATCGTTTGCTCTCGAAGGCGCACGCCGAATCGCTTTGCAGCAAGGTCGATCCGAATCGTGCGTCCGGCACCGCCTCCGGCGCGCGCGTGGAGAGCAGCGGCGACACGATCGTGCTCTCGACGGCCGATCGGTGGGGCAACATGGTCGCATGGGTGAATAGCCTGTACAACGGCTTTGGTTCAGGGGTCGTCGTGCCCGGCTACGGCGTCACGCTGCACAACCGCGGCGGCCTGTTCACGCTCGATCCGAAGAGCCCCAACGTCATCGCGCCGCACAAGCGACCGTTCAACACGCTCTCGGCCGGCTTCGTCATGCGGAACGACCGCCCGCTCATGACCGTGACGCTGATGGGCGGCGACATGCAGGCGCAAGGGATCGCGCAGGTCCTGCTCAACATCCTCGACCTCGGCGCGAACGTCCAGGCCGCCAGCGACATGGCGAGGTTCAGGCACACGCAGGTTCCGAACGAGCTGACCCTCGAGTCCCAGCTCTTTGGCCTGGTCGGCCCGCAACTTCAAGCTATGGGGCACACGGTGAAGTCGATCAACGGCGACACCGTCGGTGGCTACCAGGCCATCATGTTCACGCCCGACGCCACGGCCGCGGGTCAGGCAGGGGCTGGACCAATCAAAGGCTTCTACCGGGCCGGGTCCGACCATCGCAAGGATGGAGCGGCGGTCGGATATTGACAGGGCGCCTCGCTGCGCTCGGCAAAGGGGCTCGGCCTTCGGCCTCGCGGGGCGCGCTCGCTTCGCTCGCGCAGAGGGCAAGGCTCGCACATGAAGACAACTCCGCGGTACGGCGCTCTCGACGCCGTCGTCCTCGCTGCCGCGCTAGTCGCAGGCGTGGCAATCGGGTTCGTGGATTCGCGACCCACGTGGGATGACGCCGGCGTTACTGCTGCAAGCCTCCTGCTCGCCGCCGGACTGCTGGCCGCGACGCGGCCCCGCCTCTGGTGGGTTGCCGGGCTGCTGGTGGGCCTCCCTGTGCTGGGGTTCAACTACCTGGCTCGGGGCCGGTTCGACTCGGCCATCGCGATAGTCTTCGCGCTCGCTGGCGCCGGCGCAGGCGCGTGGCTTGGCCGTCGGATGGGTCGTGCGGTGGCACGCCGAGATCCATGAGTCACGACTCTTCGTTTCGTGCTGACATCGCTGACTTTCACCGCCAGGCAGAGACGCTGTTCACTGCGTTGTCGGCTGGAGATTCCGACGCGCAGTGGCGCGTCAAGTGGGAGCACCCGCGCTTCAGCGGCAAGACCATCGACTCCGTACAGGCGGCGACACTTGATCTCGACGATGCGCGGCTCGTCGTGGCGCGGCAGCAGTCGTTCGAGACATGGCGCGACCTTACGGCGTTCGTCGATGCCGTGGTGGAGCCGGGCCCGGTCGCCACGTTCGAAACGGCTGTTGAGGCCGTCGTGTCCGGGGATCTCGCGACGTTGCAGCCGATCCTTCGTGAACACCCGGAGATCGTTCGCGCGCGATCGGCCAGGCGGCACCACGCGACGCTCCTGCACTACACGGCGGCGAATGGCGTCGAGGGCGAGCGGCAGAAGACGCCCCCGAACGCGGTCGCCGTCATGACGGCGTTGTTGGACGCCGGTGCCGAGGTCGACGCTCTGGCCGACATGTACGATCACAAGTGCACGACGATGAGCATGCTCGTGTCGAGCGCGCATCCGCACGACGCTGGCCTCCAGATCGCGCTCGCCGGAACCCTGCTCGACCACGGCGCAGCGCTCGACGGGGTGGGCACGAACTGGCAGTCGGCCGTCACGACTGCGCTGCAGTTCGGCTACCTCGAGACCGCCAGAGCACTTGAACGGCGTCAGGCAGCAGTCCGCACGACGCTTCCGGTGGCAGCGGGTCTTGGCGTGTTCGACGACGTGAAGCGCTTGTTGCCGGAGGCTGACGCACTCGACCGGCACAAGGCGCTGGCGCTCGCAGCACAGCATGGACACGCCGACGTGGTCTGGCTGCTCCTCGACGCCGGCGAGGACCCGAGCCGCTACAATCCCGACGGTTTCCATAGCCACTCGACCCCGCTTCATCAGGCGGCATGGGCGGATCACCTGCCCGTGGTGCGTCTTCTGGTCGAGCGCGGCGCGCGCCTTGACATCCGCGATAGGGTCTATCAGGCCACGCCGCTCGGCTGGGCGATACACGGCGAGCGGACGCGCATCGCCGACTACCTCCGTGAGCGCGGTGCACCGCGGTGATCCGGTCACCGCTCATCATCCTCGCGCTGGCGACGTGGGCCGCTGCCATTCCCCACGGATCCCAGGATCAGGCAGGTCGCTGTGTGAGCGGGGAGCCGGGGCCGGTCCTGGATGCGGCAAATTCAAGGATCCATTCGCACGTTTTCAAGATCACAGGCCCGCGCACCGCGGAAGAGTCGGCCGTAATCGAGCCCGATCTGATGGTTCACGTGAGCCGCGCGGGGTGCGCGCACTTCAGCCTGGTGTACTCATTCGATATCACGGCACCGGCACCGCTCACCGATTCGCGGGCCTGGCTTCGCATCGCAAGCGGGGTCATGCGCCGAATCGAGAAGGCCGAGACCGCGGGCTTTGCGTCGGTGCTTGCCAGCGCACTCGAGGAGCAGGACCGTGCCGGTGCATATCGTTTCCGGGAGCCCATCACGATCACAGAGGGGTACGCCTCAGCCGAGCTGGACGTCGTCAGCGGCGAGCAGGGCCGCGCGACGGTGCGCGTGTCCTACCAGGTCGTTCTGTGAGTGACTCGTCTGGGGACGCGCGCCATCAACGCCGCCGCTTCGACGAGATCTTCTCCGTTCTGTCGCGCAGCGAGGTCCTCGGCGCCATCTGGCGGCAAGTCTACGGTACTGATGTCCCAGGCGCTGCAACGCCGTTCAGTTTTGTTACCGCATCAGAGCTGACGTTCATCGCGAATCAGTTGAACATCGGTGCAACACACCGGTTCCTGGATCTCGCGTGTGGCCAGGGCGGCCCCGGTTTCTTCGTGGCGCGGCAGACCGGTGCCTCGATGATTGGCCTCGACTCTTCAGGCGCCGCCATCACGGGCGCGATTGCGGAAGCCAGCAGAAGGGGAATCGGCAAGCGGACGCGCTTTTTGGTCGCGGATGCTGCAGCTGTCGCCCTCGCCACGTCGAGCGTTGATGCGGTGATGAGCGTCGACGCCCTGCAGCTCATACCCGATCGCGCGGCGGTGCTCGCCAATGTGGAGCGCATGCTCAAGCCAGGGGGACGCTTCGCATTCACGACCTGGGTGGCACGCAGGCACGGCGAGGGCCCACCGTTTCCCGTCGACTATTCACCGCTCCTCACGGCGGCCGGCCTGATGCCGGAATCCAGCCGCGAACCTTCACGGTGGGAGGAACGGGAGTCAGCGGTGTTTGCCCTCATTCGACGGAACGGTCCGCGGCTGCGAGAGGAAGTGGGCGAGTCGGTTGCGACGATGCTACTCAGCGAGGCAGAGAGGATGCCGGGTGCTTACCCGTACCTCCGGCGTGTGAACGTTGTCGCCCGCAAACCGGACTGAGATAGCTGCCGGGTCGCCGAGCGCTCAGTTGGAGACTTTCAGCTCTGCAAAGCCGATCGCGCACGTCTCTCCGCCCTGGCCGCGGAGCAGGCGCGTCCAGTCCGGCGCCTGTTCGAACCCCGTGTAGAAGACCGTAAGGCGTCCGTCGCCTTCGTCCACCAGTCCCAGCGGCGTGCGAACATCTTTCGCCCACGATCCCGCGGTGGGCTGCACGACCAGCGCGTGCCCCTTTTCCCACTCGATGCCATCGGCGGACCATGACCAGCCGATGGCGTCCGCGGCGTTGCTGTCGTAGACAGTGAGCCAGCTACCGTTTGGCGCAGGTGTGACAATGGGATTCTCGATGAACGTCGCTTCGATGGGCAGGGGACTGTGCGCAGGGATGCGCTGCCAGGGCCCGGAGAGCGCCGGCGCCGAAGCAAGACCCACGAGCCAGTGCTCGATGGGCTGACGCTCGGTGCGGGCACTGCCGTACATCGCGTACCAGCGCCCGCCAACCGGCCACGGGAAGAAGGAGTCGGTGCCCTGAAGGCCTTCCCATGGCAGGGAATCCGTGCCTGGTTGCATCACGACGCCGACGTCTTCGTACGGCCCGCCTACACCCTTCATCCCTGGGGACTTCGAGATCGCGCGCCAGATACGGCCGTCGTAGTTCAGCGTGAACGCCGTGCCGTCGCCCGGCTTCGAGCGGTACGCAACGTAGAAGAGATTCCAGCGGTTCGCCGCACCGTCCCACACCGGCAGCGGCGACCACAGGGCCGCACGCGGATCGGCGCCTGTGAACTCGGCGCTCGACTCGCGAACCGTTGCCGCGCGCGTCCACGTCAGCCGATCGCGGCTCGTCCAGTAGCCAAGCTTCATCCGCACCCAGATCGGATCGCCGACCATCTCGGACGTGAACAGGTGGTATGTTCCGTCCACCTTCACCACGCGCCCGCCTTCGAAGCCGAAACGATTCCCCTCCGCGCCAGTTGTCCGCGTCGTCAACACCGGCGCTGGATGCTGTCGGACCAGGCTGAGCGTCGGGCTCGTCCGTGCAGCCGATCCTGCGGAGATGAGCGCGGAGACCGAGATGGCGGCGGTCATCGCCGCGTGAGTGCGCGTCAGCATGGACCATCATAGAATCTTCCGAGGAGGAGCGTGAGATTGAGGTCGTTACACCTGTGTGTGATGCTGTTGCTGGCGGCCATGTGCGTGCCGTCCCAAGGTGAGCCGCCCGCACCGTCCGATCAGTTGCAGAAGCTGCTGCGAACGCTTGGCGGAACGTGGTCGATCACGTACACGCGAGAGGCGACCGAGCAGTTGCCGAAGGGTGGAACAGGCGCAGGACGGGAAGTGTTCCGGCCCGGACCCGGCGGCGCTTCATTGGTGGAGGAATTCCGCGCGCGCGAAGGCACGCGCGACGTCTCGGGCCTGGGCCTGGCGTGGTGGGATGAATCGGCGCAGGGCTTCAGGGCCGTCTGGTGTGCAGACGACAATCCCGCGGGTTGCGGCATGATGTCCGGGCTGGCGCGCTTCGACGGCGCCGACTTCGTCCTGACCGACGAGTTCGAGATGATGGGGAAGAAGATGGCCTTCAAGGAAATATTCTCCAACATCACGACGATGTCCTTCACGCAGACGCTCTACCAGGGTGAAGCCGGCGGCGAGCTGAGGAAGATCATGACGGTCAAGGCGACGAAGCTGACGCGACAGGCGCTGCCGGCTCCGGGGCGCACGCAGTAGCGCCACGGCAGCTCGATGTCCGACTCCGCCCGTATCGTCGGTATCGATCACGTGCAACTTGCCATGCCCGAGGGCGGCGAGAATGCCGCGCGCGCGTTCTACGCAGGGGTGCTCGGATTGACCGAGATGCCCAAGCCAGCCGAGTTGAGTGGCCGCGGTGGCGCATGGTTCGCTGCCGGCCGCGTGCAGGTCCACCTGGGCGTCGAAGCGGACTTTCGCCCCGCGCGCAAGGCGCACCCGGCGCTTCAGGTCGAAGGCCTCGCGGCGCTGGTGGCCCGATGCGAGGCGGCTGGAGTCACCGTCGCGCGCGATGTGCCGCTCCCTGGCATGGATCGCGTGCACGTCGCCGATCCCTTCGGCAATCGGATCGAGCTCGTCGAGCGTGGATCCAGCCGCTCCGGGCGCGACGCCGGATGACCGATGGTGCAACAGGCGGCCGCAATCCCGTTCTGCCGCCGCGACGACGGCGTCTACCTGTGTCTCATTCGCAGGCGCGACTCGGGCTACTGGAGCATCCCGAAGGGGTTCATCGATCCCGGCGACACCCGCGAGGAGACTGCGCTCAACGAAGCCTGGGAAGAGGCCGGACTGCGTGGCCAACTGGTTGGCGAAGCGATCGGCACCTACCAGTACGTGAAATTCAGGTCGAAGTTGACCGTGGCGGTGTACGTGATGGAAGTGCACGCTGAAGAGCGCGACTGGCAGGAGTCACGGCTGCGTGAGCGCCGCTGGCATCCGCTCGACGAGGCGATGACGCTGCTCGAGGGCCATCCCGTGCATCCGTTGCTGGCACGCGCGATTGCGATTGTCCGGAGATGACGACCTCAGGCATGACAGACCACGTCCGCGAGCTGGCCCTGACCATCTGGAACTATCATCGGCTGAATCACACGCTCCGCCGAGCCGACGCGATTCTGGTGCTCTGCAGCCACGACACCGCAGTGGCCGAGCGCGGGGCGTCGCTGTTTCTCGACGGGTGGGCGCCGTGGTTGATCTATTCGGGCGGCCAGGGCGCCATCACGCGACAGATTTGGAACGAGCCCGAAGCCGAGCTGTTCGCGCGCATCGCAGTCGAGCGGGGTGTGCCCGCGGACCGCATCCTCATCGAGAATGCGTCGACCAATACAGGGGAGAACATCCAGTTCACCAGGCGCCTGCTCGCCGAGCGCGGACTCGACCCGGCCAGCTTCATCGTGGTGCAGAAGCCCTACATGGAGCGGCGCAGCTTCGCCACGTTCCGCAGGTTCTGGCCCGAGAAAGACGTGATCGTCACCTCGCCGCAGGTCTCCTTCGACGAGTACCTGCGCAGTTACTCGAGCGGCACCTTGTCGGCCGACGATGTCGTCAGCATCATGGTGGGCGACCTCCAGCGCATCCGGCTGTATCCCCAGAAGGGTTTCCAGATCGCGCAGCACATCCCCGACGACGTGTGGCACGCGTACGAGTCGCTCGTCGCCGCCGGGTATGACAAGCATCTGATCGAAGGGTGATCCTCAGGAATGACGATCGACCGCGCGCAGGGCGTCCGTGTCGGCGGTTCAGGGATAGACGGCCACGGTGTGTTTGCCGCGCGCGACTTTCAGCCGGGCGAAACGGTCCTGCTGCTGGACGATTCGCGCGTCGTGAACGACAAACACCCGTTGGACGCGGCGGCGGGTGAGCTGGCGCATCACTGCGACTACCTGGCGGGCGGCCGGGTAGTGCTGATGGCCTCGCCGGAGCGCTACATCAACTCGAGCTGCGAGCCGAACACCTGCGTGGTTACCCGAGATGGTGTCCGTCACGTCGTGGTGCTCACCGTCATCGCCGCGGGCGACGAGGTCACCTGCGATTACCTGATCAACTGTCACGGTGGCGTCGCCTGGCAGTGTCGTTGTGGAGCCGAACGCTGCCGGGGCACAATCCCAACGAGCTTTTTCGACCTTCCGCCCGACGAGCAGCGCCGGTTGCGCGGGCTGCTCGACGGCTGGTTCGCCGCCGAGCACGCCGATCGTCTTCGCGCGCTCGATCAGGAGTCGGGGACATGACGAAACCACGCCGCCTGCCCCCCGCCGTCGTCTCCGCGATTCGCGACGGGAAGATCCTGGCGATCCGCGCGGGCACCGAGCATCGCTTCATCGGCATCTGGGCCGTCGTCGTCGCTGGGCGCGTCTTCGTGCGATCGTGGAGCCTCAAGCCGCGGAGCTGGTATCGGACTTTTCTCGACGATCCCGCGGGCGCCATCCAGATTGGGACGAAGACGATCCCGATCCGCGCCGCACATACTCGCAGCGAGTCGCTGAAGGACAGGATCAGCGAAGCCTACCTCTCCAAGTACAACACGCCGGGATCCGTCAAGTATGCGCGCGACCTCGGCAGGAAGCGGTCGCGCGACGCCACCGTCGAGCTGACACCTGTGCGATGATCGTGCCCTTCTCGAGGCGCCACTGACGACGAACCTGCTGATCATCGGGGCGGGTCCCTTCGGGCTCGCGCTCGCCGCCTGGGCGCAGCAGGAGAGGGTCGACTGCGTGATGGTCGGGACGCCGATGGAATTCTGGCGCCGCCACATGCCGGAGAAAATGGCGCTGAGATCGGACGCGGACTGGCACCTCGATCCGTTCAACGTCCACACCATCGATCGCTTCTTCGCGGAGACAGGCCGCACGCGACAGGGAGAGACACCGTTCTCTCTGAAGACATATCTGGCGTACGTGGATTGGTTCCAGCGGCAATCGTCGATTCGGCCCATCGAGGCGCGCGTCGTCGAGCTCGAGCCACCGGCGCCACGCCGCACCTTTCGCGCGAGGCTCGACACGGGCGAAACCATCGACGCGCCGCACGTCGTCGTTGCCGTCGGGTTCTGGTATTTCCGCCACGTGCCCACGGAGTTGGAGGCAGTGCTGCCGCCCGGGCGCTGGAGTCACGCGTGCGAGGCCGTCGACATGGCGAGCTTCGCCGGGCGGCGCGTGACCATCGTCGGCGGACGCCAGAGCGCGTTCGAGTGGGCGGCGTTGCTGTGCGAGGCAGGCGCCGCGCACGTGGACATCGTGCACAGGCACGACAGCCCGCGATTCGCCGAGTCGGAGTGGGAATGGATTCCGCCGCTCGTCGCGCGCACCGAGCAGGACCCGAGCTGGTTCCGTCGCCTCAGCGAGAGCGAGCAGCAGGCACTGGCGCGCAAGCTGTGGGCCGAGGGCCGCCTCAAGCTCGAGCCGTGGCTCGAGCCGCGGTTGCGCGGCGCGCCGGTGTCGCTCTGGCCGAATGCGGAGATCGCCCGGTCGGAGATCGACAGCGACCATACGATCGCGCTCGACCTGACGTCCGGCGCGAAACTGCGGGCCGACCACGTCATCCTCGCGACCGGCTACAAGGTGGACATCCACCGAGTACCGTTTCTGGCGACAGGGCCTGTTCGCGCTCGCCTGGAGGTTCGCAATGGCTTTCCGGTGCTCGACGAGCACTTCCAGACGAGCATTCCCGGCCTGTTCATCACCAGCATGGCCGCGACGCAGGACTTCGGTCCCTTCTTTGGCTTCACAGTCTCGGCACGCGCTTCGGCCCTGACCATCGGCCACTCGCTCCGCCCGGCATGAGACTGGTCGTTGGCCTTGGCCTCGCGGCATTCGGAATGCTGTCGGCGCTACAGATCGACTCGGCCGTGAGAGGATTGAGTTCCGGCAGGCCAGGGGCGGGTGGTCGAGCCTCGTCGTGAACGGCTCCATAGCTCATGGCGTCCGGCTCGAGTTTCGAGAGTATTCGCAGGCGGGGCGACCATGACCAGTCAGGATCTGAAGACGCTGCTCGACTTTCACTACTGGGCCAGGGACCGTGTGTTTGCGGCACTCGAGCCTCTTACGCCCGAGCAGTACACCCGTGACATGGGCAGCAGTTTCCGCTCGGTACGCGACACGGTCGTCCACATCTATTCGGCCGACTGGATCTGGTACCGTCGCTGGCGGGGCGAGTCGCCGTCCGCACGCATTCCGGGCGAGGCGTTTCCGGATGTAGCGGGTTTGCGCGATGCCTGGCAGACGCTCGAGGGCCAGGTCAGGGCGCACGTGGCGAGCCTTGACGCCGAATCGATCGAACGGGTCATGGAGTACCGTCTGCTCAACGGCCTGCCCGGCGCGTCACCCTTCTGGCAGATGCTGCAGCACGTCGTCAACCACGGCACTTACCATCGAGGCCAGGTGACCACCATGCTTCGCCAGCTCGGCGCCGCCCCGCCGAAGGACCTCGATCTCATCGCCTTCTACCGCGAACGCTGAAATCGGGGACTGTCCCCAAACGGGGGAGAGTGTTCCGAAACGGGACACGAGAGCAACTGGAGTTGGCAGTGCGGGTCGAAGAAGTTGTCGACGTCATCGAACGCGCTTTTGGCGGCAACGAGTATCCGGGCGACGCCTGGCTGCAGGGCAGCCGCGAGGGTGAGGAGCCGTCCGAGGAATGCGGCGCCTTTGTTGGCCAGACTGACTGGCATGCCCTCACTCCCGAATTCCTCGACCAGCACTACGTCGTGCTCAGCTTCTTCTCCGAAGCGGGATTCCGCTTCTTCATGCCCGCATTCCTGATTGCCGACCTCCGCGATCGGCTCCGGACGGCCGATCCCGTGTTCCACCTCGTGGGCGGGTTCTCGGACTTCTCGGTGACGCACCGCGTCGGCGATCGGGACTTCGTCGTCCGATCGGGCAGCACGCAGTTCATCAACCCCCGACGCTACGGCGCGAGTCGGTTCATCGACTATGCCCGCCAGCGGCTCTCCGTGTTCTGCCGCGAAGAAGCCGCCGCCATCGTCTCGTATCTCGAGCACGTCATGACGGTGCCCTCGCGCGACACCGACAGGCCAGCGATCGAGGCGGGCCTGAACGACTACTGGCGAGACCGCGCGCTGTCGGCACCGGTCGCCGCGGAACTGCGTCGTTACCTCGACGAGCAGGCCGCCTATCTGGACGCGGTGATGCGCGACCGCGGCAGCGCCTCATGATGCGCATTCGACTCGCAAGGCCGGACGATGGCGCGGCGCTCTCTGCTATCTATCGGCCCGCCGTTGCCGACCGGGCAACGTCCTTCGAGGTCGATCCGCCGGACGCCGCGGAGATGGCGCGCCGGGTCGCCGTCACGCTCGAGCATTACCCGTGGCTGGTTTGCGAGGATGCCGGCCAGGTGACGGGGTACGCGTATGCGAGCCGGCATCGTGAACGCGCAGCCTATCAGTGGGCCGTAGAAGCCTCGGCGTACGTCCGCGACAGCGTGCATCGCAAAGGCGTCGGGCGGCGGCTCTACGAGTCGTTGTTCCGCGTGCTGGCGCTGCAGGGCTACCAGCGTGCCTTCGCGGGCATCACGCTGCCGAACGAGGCGAGCGTGGGATTTCACGAGGCGCTTGGCTTCAGCCCCGTTGGCGTCTACCACCGAATCGGCTGGAAGCGCGGCGCGTGGCACGACGTCATGTGGCTGGAACGCGCCGTGCAAGAAAATCTTGCGCCTCCCGATTCGCCGCCGACGCCGCTCACCGGCCTCACGCCGGCGTTACTCGCCGCGGCGATCGCCGGTTCGGCACCGACTCAGCCGTGCTAGCATGCGCCGCGGGGCGCGCAGGGTGAGCGCACCGAAGGAGCGCGAGAAGCGATGCGTGTCATTTCATCGGTGATTATCGGAAGCCTGTTGGCGGCGTGGACATCCGCAACCGCCATCAAGGCCGCGGAAGACAAGCTGGTGTACGCCGACTTCGAGAGAGTGGAGAACAACCGCGTCGTCAGCAATCAGGGCGGCCTGATCCAGCTCTCCGCCTTCCAGGAGAACCAGACGCACCAGAGCACGTTCAAGGGCACCGAGGGCCTCAACCCGCCCGGGCCGGAGCTGGTCAGGATCAAGAAAGAGGATCCGAACCACGCGGCGAAGTTCGACTACGCGCTGCAGTCGCCGAACTCGTTCGCGGGCGTCGTGCTGGAGATTCAAGGCCGTCCCCTCGCCGACGGCAAGCCCGCGTCCGACGACCTCAGCGAATACAAGTCGCTGCTGATGGATGTGTTCGCCACCGGCACCGACTCACTGCGCATCGAGGCCATCAGCTATGGCTTTGGCACCGACATGCCGTTCGGCTATCCGCAACTGACCTTCAAGGTCCAGCCCGGCATGCACACGTACAAGGCCACGCTCAAAGCCTTTTCGCAGGTGCCAGGAGCCCCGATCAAGGTCGACACGAAGAAGATTCTGAAGAACCTGACGGCCATCAAGTTGATCGCGTTCTGCGACGACTGCCAGACGAACAAGCAGGGGATTGTGGCGGTCGACAACGTGGTCTTCGAGAAATAGGCTTGGAGCAGACGCGCGGCGACTACACGATCTCGACCGATCCGGCGCGGATGAACGTGGACGCCATCCACGCCTACCTGTCGCGGTCCTACTGGGCCGAGGGCGTGCCGCGGGAGATCGTCGAGCGGTCGCTCCTCGGCTCGCTCACCTTTGGACTGTTCCACCGCGGCGCGCAGGTGGGCCTGGCGCGCGTCGTGACCGATCGCGCGACCTTCGCCTATCTCTGCGACGTCTACGTGCTCGAGGAGCACCAGGGCCGCGGGCTCGGTCGCTGGCTGGTCGAGACTGTCATGGCGCACCAGGATCTGCAGGGGCTGAGGCGCTTCAGCCTCGTGACTCGCGATGCGCACGCGTTGTACAGCACGTTCGGGTTCAGCGCTCTGGCGTCACCCGGCGGCCACATGGAGATCGTGCGCCCCGGGCTCTACTTACGGTGACTCCCGACTACGGGCTCGACGCGCCGCCGGTCATTCGTAACCTCGCGCTCGCGGCCATCGCGCTTGCCGTCGGGGCTCAGCTCCTGCCCCATCGCCTGATGTGGTTCGCGTGGGGCACAGGCGCGCTCTGCGGTGTCGAAGCCGCCGTCATGGTGTGGGCCAGCCGCGTCGGCAAGATCCGGCAGCGAGACAGGCTCCTCGATCAGGTGCAGTGGCCGGGCGTCTCGCATGTGCTGGATGTCGGCTGCGGCCGCGGACTGCTCGCCATCGGCGCGGCCCGCCGGCTCGGTTCCGATGGCACGGTCGTCGCCATCGACCTCTGGCAGGCCGCGGATCTCGCCGGGAACCATCCGGGTGCCGCCCTGGAAAACGCCAGGATGGAAGCTGTCTCGGACCGCGTGCGCATCGTCACGGGCGACATGCGCGCGCTGCCGCTGACCGATCGGTCAGTCGATGTGGTGTTGTCGAGCCTGGCGATTCACAACGTCCAGGGAGAGGCCGGCCGGACGCGCGCAATCGCCGAGATCGCGCGCGTCCTGAAGCCCGGCGGTGTCGTGGTGATTCAGGACTTCCAGAACATCCGGCGCTACGCCGCCGAACTCCGGTCCAGGGGCGTCACCGTCGAGCAGGTCTCGGGCCTGCAGTTCCGCATCTTCCCGCCGGCACGATACCTCGTCGCAAGACGGCGGATGCGGCCGAGCTGAAGCTCGGCCCTGCGAGCTCATGGACCCATGGACCTCGTCAGACCTCCTCGACCTCCACGCCGCGCTCGGCCTTCGCCGAGGCAATGATCTTCTGCTGGAGATGCGAGGGCACTTCCTCGTAGTGCGAGTACTCCATGTGATAGGACCCGCGGCCGCTGGTGGCTGACGTCAGGTGCTGCTCGTAGGTCAACATCTCGGCCATCGGGACCTGCGCCTTGATGAGCGTCATCGCCCCCCTGGTGTCCATGCCGCTGATCCGCCCGCGGCGGCCGTTCAGGTCGCCCATCAGATCGCCGGCATAGTCGTTCGGCGCGTGAATCTCCACCGACATGATCGGCTCGAGAATCGTCGGCCTCGCCCGGCTCATTCCATCCTTGAAGGCAAGCGAACCGGCCATCTTGAACGACAGCTCGTTGCTGTCGACCGCGTGGTACGAGCCGTCGTACACCGTCACCTTGAAGTCGACGACGGGATAGCCGGCCAGGTAGCCACGCAGGCGCGATTCCTGGATGCCCTTCTCGACGGCGGGCACGAACTGCCGGGGAATGGAGCCGCCGAAGATGTCGTCCTCGAACTCGAAGTCGCTTCCGCGCGGCATCGGCTGCATCCGGATCTTGCAGTCGCCGAACTGCCCGTGGCCGCCCGTCTGCTTCTTGTGGCGGCCGTGCGCTTCGGCGGAGGCCGTGATCGTCTCTCGGTACGGAATCCGCGGAGGCTTCAGGTTCACCTCGACGCCGAACCGCCGCTTCAGTTTCGCGACGGTGACCTCGATGTGGAGCTGTCCCTGGCCCGACAGCAGCAGCTCGTGGGTCTGCGGATCGCGCGCGTACTTGATGGTCGGATCTTCTTCCTCCAGCCGGTGCATCGCCGTGCTGATCTTGTCCTCGTCGCCGCGGCTCTTGGGCTCGATGGCGTAGGAGAGAACCGGCTCGGAAAACGCGATCGGCGCAAACGACAGGCCGTTCTTCTCGGCCAGCGTGTCGTTGGTCAGCGTGTCCTTCAGCTTCGCGACCGCGCCGAGATCACCCGCGCGGATCTCGGGCACGCTCGTCGGCGTCTTGCCCTGCATCATCGTCAAGTGGCCGAGGCGCTCGCTCGCGTCGCGCGTCAGATTGTGGGCATTGGCGTCGGACTTCAGCGTGCCCGTGACGACGCGGAAGAGGGTGATACGGCCCGCGAAGGGGTCGGCCACCGTCTTCCAGACGAAGGCCGCGTAGGGCGCCGCCGGATCGGGCGTGACGCTGACCTCCTCACCGGTCTTCGAGTTCTTCGCCGTCACCGGGCGCTCGAGCGGAGAGGGGAGGTACCCGACCAGGACGTCGAGCAGCGGCTGTACGCCCACGTTGAGCAGGCCCGAGGCGCAGACCAGCGGGAAGATCCTGCCAGCGAGCGTCGCCGTGCGCAGGCCGGACAGCAGCTCCTCCTGGGACAGTGTGCCCGACTCGAAGAACTTCTCCATCAGCGCATCGTCGGCCTCGGCGACCATCTCGATGAGCGCATCGCGCGCGGCGCCGGCCTGCTCGGCAAGCGAGGCGGGCACCGGGCCTTCGGAGGCCTTGCCGCTGCCGTCGACAGCGAACGTCCAGGCCTTCATCGACACGAGATCGACGACGCCGGTGAATCCTCTTTCCTCGCCGATCGGCATCTGGATCGGCACGACCGTTCGGCTGCAGAACTCGCGCAGCGAGGTCAGCGTCCGATCGAGACTGGCGCGCTCGCGATCGAGGCGGCTCACCACGACGAGCCGCGGCAGACCCATCGACTCGGCTTCCGCCCACACCTTCTCGGTCTGCACCTCGACGCCGGACACCGCATCGACGACGACCAGCGCCGCGTCGGCGACACGCAGGCCCGCGCGCGCGTCCGCGAGGAAGTTGCCCATGCCGGGCGTATCGATGATGTTGATCTTGGATTTGTTCCACTCGGCCCAGGCGAGCGAAGCCGAGAGCGTGTGCTTGCGGGCGATCTCTTCTTCGTCGTAGTCGGTCAGCGTTGTGCCATCGTCCACCCGGCCGAGCCGGGGCGTAGCACCAGCGGTGAACAGGAGGGCAGCAACCAGCTGGGTTTTGCCCGCACCGCTGTGGCCGATTACAGCGACGTTGCGGATGCTGCCTGTGTCGTAGGCCTTCATGGCGGGTATCCTCCGCTCCCGGGCGGAGGCCCAGGGGCCGTTAGGAGTGCGCGACGAATGCGTTGTCGAGATCCGGTCTGACCAGGGTGCTCCTGAGGCGCATCCTATACCAGCTGAATGGGTCTTGACCGTCAGAAATGAACTGGTATCCTTATGGAAACGATTAGGAATACTTCTGATTCCAGTCGCCGAGCCCGAGACCCGCATGAACCAGGCGCCCACGCCCGCCGGCTCCGAGAATGACATCTACGCCAACCCGCCCGACGTTGCTGAACTGGAGTTGGAGCCGGGACATCCCGGGCTGGGCGACGAGGCGTACATCCAGCGGCGCCGCGAGCTGTTCGAGCTGTGCCGCGAGCACCGACTGAAGCGCCTCGGGCCGCCGCTCATCGCTTACACCGAGGAGGAGCAGCGCATCTGGCGGGAGGTCTCGCCCAAGCTCGACGCGCTGCACGTGCGGCACGCCAGCAGCATCTACCTGCAGGCCAAACGGGATCTCGGGATCAGCGAGAACGAAATCCCTCAGCTGCGTCATCTCAGCGCACGAATCGAGCAGATGAGCGGCATGCACCTGGTGCCGGCGGAAGGGCCGATTCCATACCGCACGTTCTACTCGTACATCGCCGAGCGCGGGTTTCCCGTCACGCAGTTCATCCGTCACGGCAGCAAGCCGGAGTTCACGCCCGAGCCCGACATGATTCACGACTGCCTCGGGCACGTGCCGCCGCTCGTGAACCACGACTACGCAGAGCTGCTCACGCTGATCGGCAAGGCAGCCGTGCGCGTGAAATCCGGCGACCACGTGCTGGCGCTCAAGCGACTGAGCTGGTTCTCGGTTGAGTTCGGGCTGATCGAGGAAGCGGGGGAGACGAAGATCTTCGGCGCGGGCATCCTCTCGTCGATGGGCGAGATCCCGTTCTCGTTGTCATCGAGCGTCGAACACCGCCCCTTCGTGACCGACGAGGTGATCGCAACCGAGTACGACTCGTCGCGCATGCAGGAGCTGCTGTTCGTGATCCCGTCGTTCCAGTTCCTGCGGAGGGAAGTAGAGCAGCTGGTGCAGAGGCTGGCGGTCTGAGCTGCACGTGCCACGCAGTCCCTATCATCGCAGTCGGAGCAGCTTGAACTCCGGGCCGGGCACATCGGGAGCCGATGGGAACGACGCCACTTCCCGCGCCTGCCTGAACAGCGAAAGGTAGGCGGCGCAGGCCTCCGGATACTTCTCTGGAGACTTGAATGCCGGTTCGTACCCCGCCGCCGAGACCAGGACGTAGTCCACGCCGTCGGCCGTGTATTGCTCTAGCGTCTTTCCCTGCAGCGGAGGCACGCTGCTGATCCGGAATCGATTCGAGATGAGCTGCGCGGGGTAGGTCTCCGCCACGATGACCACGCCGTCGGCCACGTGGCTGTCGAGCCACTGATACGCGAGATCAACGGTCTGGGTTCTCGCCATGGCCCGGTCGAAGCTGATTGCCCGGACCGCCGGCGGCGCCAGCAGTATCAGCACGAGCGCTGCAATCACGCCCGGCTGCAGTCGTGCCGCCACGCGAGGCCGGAGCGCTCCCGCAAGTGTCGTGACGCCGATGGCCGCGAGTAGCGCGACGAACGGCAGCAGGGGCAGCGTGTACCGGCCGTAGATCTGATACGAGGTCGCCATCACGTCGTAGTAGACGAGCGTGAAGCCGGCGAGCATGAGTGAGCGCGCCCGCGCCGGTCCCGTCACGCTGGCCTTGATGGAGAGGACGAGGCCAGAGAGCGCCGCGATGAGGCCCACCCACCCGAGCGACTGGGCCAGGTACTTCAGATACAGCGACCACCCCGCCTCGCCCCCGCGAGGCTGAGCGAAGACGCTGGCGAGGCGGGAATAGTCGTTCAGGAACTTCGGCAGGTCGAGTACCGCGTACGGCGTGCCCACCAGGAAGCCGGCCACGGTGCATCCCCCCACAATCAGCAGCCATTGCAAGGTCAGCACGGACCAGCCGCCGGCGGCGCCCGCCGCGATCACGGGCAGCACCACGGCCATCGAACCGTTGTACTTGCAGGACGCGGCCAGTCCGACCGACAGGCCGGCGAGCGCAAAGGCGCGAGTCGCCGGCTGCTCGAGCGCGCGGAGCGACATCAGCAGCGCCAGCGTGGAGAAGAACGCGGTCGGCACATCGGTCAGCACGAAGTGCGATTCGCGTGTGTGGTTCGGCGCGACCGCGAGCAGCGCAGCCGCCAGGAGCGCAGTGGTGACGCCCCATCGCCGCGCTGCGGCGAAGAGGACGCCGACGGTCGCCGTGCCGGTCAGCGCTGTTACCGTCCGGCCGTGGACGTAGAAATCGGACGGCCCGACCTGTGCCAGGCTATGCCATGCGCCACGCATGGCGCCGGCAAGAAATACGAGGCAGGCCACGACCAGATGCACATAGATGGTCAGGCTGGGCCAGTCGAAGAAGTGCGGATTGAAGTCGCCCGTCTTCATCATGCGGACGACGCGACCCATGATCTGGGGTTCGTCGACGCCGACGGCATGCGGCAGGCCGGAGGCAATGCCCCAGGCGCGGAGGACCAGCGCAGTGCCGAGGATGGCGAACAGCGCCGCGCGGGCGCCTACTCGTAGCGAAGGGCGTCGATCGGGTCCAGGCGCGACGCCTTGAATGCCGGCCACAGGCCAAAGAATATCCCGACCGACGCCGAGAACCCGATGCCGATGGCGAACGACCACCACGGCAGCGAGACGGGAAAGCCGGCGGCCAGGTGCACGATCAGCCCGATCAGGCTGCCCAGCGCGATCCCCAGCAACCCGCCGATCGAGGTCAGGAACACAGCCTCCAGAAGGAACTGCCAGAGAATCTCCCGTCGGCGGGCGCCCAGCGCCTTGCGGATCCCGATCTCGCGCGTGCGCTCGGTGACCGAGATGGTCATGATGGCCATCACGCCGATGCCGCCGACCATGAGCGCGATCGACGAGATCACCACGAGCGCGAGGAAGATCGCGCGGGTGAACTGATCGAAGATGTTCATGATCGTGTCGGAGGTCAGGATGTCGAAGTCGTTCTCCTGGTCCACCTTCAACCGATGCCGCGCGCGCATCACCTCCTGGACCTCGTTGATCAGCTGCTGGCGCGGCACGCCCGGATATGCGACGACACCCATGAACAGGAAACGCTGCAGGTAGCCTCGGATCCTGGGGATGTCGAACGACTTGTCGTAGGTCGTTGACGGAATCACCGCGAAGGCATCGGGGTCGCCGCCGAGCAGGCTGGGGCGCTTGGCCATCACGCCGATGACGGTGAACTCCTCCTCGTTCATCCGCACGTTCTTGCCGAGAGCGTCGGTCGCGGGAAACAGCGTCTGCGACACGCTGTAGCCCAGCACCATGACATTGCGCCGGTGGTCCACCTCGAAGGGGCTGAAGAACCGGCCCGAGTCCATCCCGATGTAGTTGATATCGGCGAAGTTGGCCGATGAGCCGATCACCGGAATCAGCTTCGTCGAGATCCCGCGGTACGACAGCCGCTGCGGATCCGAGCCCGGGCCGTTGCCAAGCTGCCAGCCCACGATCATCGCCGAGGGAGCGCTGGCCTTGATGGCCTTGCCATCCTCCTCGGTGATGTTGGGCCGCTTGATCACCTCGAGGAAGCCCTTCCCGCTCGCGAAGCTGCTGATGCTGAACTTGGCGATGTAGACGGTGTTGGCGCCGAGCTGGTTGATCAGCGCCTCGAACTGGTCGCCGAAGCCACGGATGAGCGAGGTCATGCCGACGATCGACGTGACGCCGATGACCACGCCGAGGACCGTCAGCGCCGATCGCATCTTGTTGTTCAAGAGCGTATCGACCGCCATCGAGAGGACTTCCGCGAGGAGCCCGGTCCGGAAGCGGGCCACCTATTCCTTCCTCAGCGCTTCGATGGGATCGAGCGACGCCGCGCGGATCGCGGGATACAGGCCGAAAAACATGCCGACGATGGCCGTCATGCCGAGGCCGAGCGGCACCGACCAGGGCTCGATGCGCGCCGGAATCGGCGTCAGCGTCGACACCAGCGTCGCCACGCCGAAGCCGAACAGCGTGCCGAGCAGTCCCCCCACCATCGACAGCGTCGTCGACTCGGTGAGAATCTGCCAGACGATGTCGCGGCGTTTGGCGCCGAGCGCCTTGCGCAGCCCGATCTCGCGCGTGCGCTCGGAGACCACCATCAGCATGATGTTCATGATGACGATCCCGCCGACGACGAGCGACAACGAGACCACGCCGATCAGAATCGAGAAGGCGCCCTGCGAGAACGTCTTCCAGAGGTTCAACAGCGTGTCCGACGTGTACATCCCGAAGTTGTCGGCATCGCGCGGCCGCAGATGCCGCTTCACACGCAGCGCGACGCGTGTCGCGTCCATCGCCGGCTCCACCAGCTCCGGCTGCACCGGCTTCACCGTAATCTCCAGGGAGCGGCGCGACCCGAAGAGCCGCTGGAACGCGCCGAGCGGGATCATGACGAACTCGTCCTGGGAATTGCCGAAGACGGATCCCTTCTTCTCGCTGACGCCGATCACGATGAAGTGCATCCCGTTGACCTGGATCGACCGGTCAGTCGGATTGCGGCCCTTGAACAGCTTGTCGGCGGTCTCCCAGCCGAGCACGGCGACGTTGCGCGCGCGGTCGACTTCCATCCGCGTCGGCAGCCGGCCCATCTCGGCGGAGTAGCCGCTGAACTCCTCGTAGTCGGCCGTGACCCCGCGCACCTGCGTCGCCTCGAGCATCGTGTCGCCCCAGGAGATGTTGGCGCGGGCGCCCGACTCGGCCATCACCGCGTCGATGAGCGTCGGATCGAAGGTCTCGATCGCCTTGGCGTCGAGCATCGTGACGTTCGGGTTGCGACGCCACGCCGTGCGCTCTTCCTCGTCGTCGGTGATGACGCCGACCTTCTCGACCTTGAACGTGCCGACGCCGACGTCCTTCAGGATCGCGTTGGCGACGTAGTTGTTCATGCCCTGCAGCAGCGACACCACGGCGATGATCGAGGACACCGCGACGATGTTGCCCAGCACCATCATGAGCGAACGGATCTTGTTCACCCAGACGGACGAGATCGCGAGGCCGATGGCGTCGAAAATCTGAGTCATTGCCTGGTGTCAGGAGCCAGGGAGGTCCTACGTCGTCTTCTTCTTGTCCTTGTCCTTCGACTCGATCTTCACCTCGTCGCCGTCCTTCAGGTTGCGCACCTGGTTGAACGGCCCCGTGATGACCTGATCGCCGTCCTTCAGACCCGAGAGTACCTCGAAATACTTGTCGCCGGCGATGCCCACTTTCACGGGGACGAAGAGCGCTTCCTTCGCGTTGACGATTGTGAAGACGCCCTCGACTTCCTTCCGCGTCTGGCCCGGCTTCAGCTCGGCCTGCGGCTGCGAGGCCGCGTCGGTCGCCTTGGGCCGCCGCTTCGCCTTCGGGTCCTTCTGCTCCCGGACGATCTTGCCGGACTGGTCGAAGATGACCTCGCGCGCGGCCATCGCCTGGATGGGCACCGACAGCGCCTGCGCGCGGGTGGCCGTGGTGATCTTCGCCGAGCAGGTGAACCCGGGACGGACTTCAGGGATCTGCCCGTCGATCACAACCTTCACCTTGAAGTTGGTCGCCTGCTGGCCCGCCGACGTGGCCGTCGTCTGCTGTATCGGACTGTTGCCGATCTCGGCGACCTTGCCGGTGAACGTGCGGTCCGGCAGCGCGTCGATGGTGATCTTGGCGGGCTGCCCGAAACGCACTGAAGGGATGTCGGTCTCATCCACCTCGACCTCGGCCTGGATGATGGACATGTCAGCCACGGTCAGCAGTTGCGTCCCGGCGTTGTTCATCGTGCCGACGACGACGTTTTCGCCCTCTTGAATGTTGCGGCGCGTGACGATGCCGTCGAACGGGGCGATCAGCGTCACCTGCCGCAGGTTGTACCGGCTGGTGTCGAGCGAGGCGGCTTCCTGCTTGATCATCTGCTCGCGGGAGTTCACGTCGGTCTCGCGCGCCTGCAGCTCCGTCTCGCGGACCTTCAGGTCGTTTTCCGCGCGATCGAGGTTCTCTTTCGTGGTCAGCTGCTGGGACCACAAGTCGCGCTGACGCTTCACCTGGTCGCGCGCCAGCTGCAGGTTCGCTTTCGCCGTTTCGATGTTCGCGCGGGCCTGCGCGAGGCCGGCCTTGGCCGCGGCGACCGAGGCCTCGCCGCGTTCCACCGTGCCCCGAAGGGCGTTCGGGTCGATCTCGAGGAGGAACTGGCCCGCCTTCACGCGGTCGCCTTCCTCCACGGCCAGCCTGGTCACGCGACCCATCTGCACGGCGCTGATGTTCACGAAGCGCTTCGCCTGGATCGTGCCCGAGGCCGTGACGATGGCCTCCAGGTCGCGCTTCTTCACTCCCTCGGCGTTGATCGTGATGGCTTCGCTTTTCTTGAAATAGAAGTTGGCGCCGGCCACCGCGCCGAGCAGGACGATGACCACGAGAGCGATGAACCACTTCTTCCGGAACACGCGAGAACTCCTCCTGGGCCGAATTGAAGTCCGGCCCTACGTCTGGTTGGCGTCGCTCGTAGGTTGTGCGTGGGCCGAACTTCGGTTCGGCCTTTCAATACATCTAGCCTTTCATCAGAGCGGCGCCGACCAGCGCGATCACCGCGTAGATGGCCATGAACGACCAGAAGATCGGCGCCGTCTTGCGCTTGTAGAGCACGCTCAGGCCGATGGCCGTTACAATCAGGTTCCAGATAATGAACAGGTCGAACCACCCGAGCACACGCGCCACGTAGTTGGTATCGTCGAGAAACTGCACGAAGACGCCGAGGTTCGTGGCGCTCGAGAGCGATTCCCGGAAGTAGTTCAGCGGCACGACGAAGAGTGTCTGCACCAGGCTGACCGCGCCGGCGTGCGCGTTGATCGCCAGCACCTGCTTGTAACTCGCGTCGCCGCCGAGCAGCGCGTTGAACACACCGAACAGGATGCCCGCGACGATGAAGCTGATGACCGGCACGAAAATCAGCGTGGCGCCGAGCGCGAAATACTTGCCCATCGGGGCGCGCCGCTCGATACCGTCGATCTGCTCCTGAGTGAGGTTGCCGGTCCATCGCTCGGTCTGACGCATCTGCTGGTCGACCATCGCGTCCTGTCCCACCTGCGTGCTGAGGAAGGCGTACTGTGCAAAGGCGATGAACAGGGCGACGATGGCCATGGCGGCGAGCCAGCGTGGACGAGCGACGATCCCCGCGAACGTCTCGCGCGGAGACGTGAGCACGCCAAACAGCCGCGAGAACACGTTGCCGGAATCGGAACCGGACGCGGCGGCGGGCGCCGCTGTGGCGACCTGGTCAGTCATGACGGACCTTCTGTGGTTGTGCGCAGCAAGTTGTCGGAGTGTCGGTGGTGTTGGTCAGAGGACGGCTCTGGGACGAAAAGAACTGATTGTATATACGCCGCACATGCCGAGGTTGTTTCCCGAAAGCGAACACTCGTGATGCTATCACTATGATATCACAATGCCGACCGGCCGGGCTGAAGCTCGGCCCTGCCCGCTGCTCGCCGGGGGACTGTCCCCCGCGATACGTAAGGGGGACAGTCCCCCTGCTACTCCTGCTCGTTCTCGGGCTCGCACCAACGGCCAGTGCACAGTCCTTCAACCTCGTCGGCACTCGCGCCCGCGGCATGGGCGGCGCCTTCGTCGCCGTCGCCGACGACGCGTCGGCGACGTGGTGGAATCCCGCGGGCCTTCCTAACTCGCTGATTGTAGACGGCGTTGTCGACCTTCAATCCGACGGGTTCATCGACCCGCAGCCAACGCCGATTTCTGTGAAGAGTGCAGGCGCGCGCAATGGCAGTTTCGGCCTCGCGTTCGCCTTCCCGGCGCTCGGAGTGAGCTACTACCGCCTGCGGCAGTCCGGCCTCGAACCGACTACAGCGGAGGCGGCTCCGGGCCGACAAGATCCCGGGACCACCCCGCTCGCGCGGTCGCTCCTGAGCCAGCAGTTCGGCGTCAGCCTCGTCCACTCGATCGGAGACGCCCTCGTCGTTGGCGGCACGGTCCGGTTCGTGCGGGGCAGCGTCGCTACCGTTCCGGCGTCGGCGACCGACCCGGATGCGGCCCTCGACGCGGTCGGGGACGCCAGTGGCCCGGAGTCGTCGCACGGCGACGTGGATCTGGGCGCGCTCCTGCGCCTGTCGCGCGTACGGGTCGGCGTGGCGGCGCGCAATCTGGCGGCGCCCGAGTACCGGGCCGAGGACGGCCTGGTGTGGCGGGTGGACCGAGCAGTCCGTGTCGGTGTCGCTGTCGTCGGCGATGCGGACCGGGCAGGACGGCAGGTGTGGACCGTGGCGTGTGACGCGGATCTGACGCGCGAACGGACGCCGATTGGCGATCGACGGGAACTCGCCGTGGGCGTCGAGCGGTGGATCCACAGCCGGCGTGTGGGACTGCGAGGCGGCCTCCACGTCAGCACCGTGGACGACGCGCGGCCGGCGGCGGCCGGCGGCGCCAGCGTGATGTTGAGTGGCGGCCTGTGGGTCGAAGGCCAGGCATTCGGGGGCGCGGATCGCGCATCCCGCGGCTGGGGGCTCTCCGCCCACGTGATGTTTTGAACGGAATCAGAGACTGAAGCGCGCGTCAACATGCCCGTCCGCATCGGCGAATTGCTTCTCAAAGAGAAGCGCATCACCCCTGAGCAACTCCAGGAAGTGCTGGCCTACCAGAAGGCCAACGGGGGCAAGCTCGGCCTGATTCTGGTGAAGCTCGGACTCGCCAAGGACGAGGAAATCACGGCGCTGCTGAGCAAGCAGTATGGCGTTCCCTCCATCAACCTCCACCAGTTCGAGATCGATCCTGCCGTCATCAAGCTGATTCCGCCGGAGACCGCCCAGAAGTATCAGATCATCCCGCTCTCGCGCGCCGGCGCCACGCTGACGATCGCGATGACCGACCCGACCAACGTCTTCGCCATGGACGACATCAAGTTCATGACGGGGTACAACGTCGAGCCGGTCGTAGCCAGCGACGGCGCGGTCAACGACGCCCTCGAGAAGTACTACCCGACCAAGCCGAAGGCCGGCGAGCAGGCGATCAACCCGAGCGCGCTCGACGCCGCGACGCGCGCGCTCGAGGAGATGCCCATCGACGCGGGCGACGTCGAGGTGCTGACCGAGCTCGAGGAGATCAGCGCCGAAGCGCTGCAGCGGCAGGGCGAGGAAGCGCCGGTCATCAAGATGGTCAACATCATCCTGATGTCGGCCATCCAGAAGGGCGCGAGCGACATCCACGTCGAGCCCTACGAGAAGGAGTACCGGGTCCGGTATCGAGTCGACGGCATCCTCTACAACATCATGACGCCGCCGATGAAGTTCCGCGATGCGATCACGTCGCGCATCAAGATCATGGCGAAGCTCGACATCGCCGAGAAGCGCCTGCCGCAGGACGGCCGCATCAAGATCCGCTTCGCCGACAACGGCGTCACCAAGGACATCGACTTCCGCGTCAGCTGCCTGCCCACGCTCTTCGGCGAGAAGATCGTGCTTCGTCTCCTCGACAAGGACAAGCTGATGCTCGACATGACGAAACTCGGGTTCGAATCCGAGTCGCTGTCGAAGTTCGAGGTCGCCATCGCCAAGCCCTGGGGCATGGTGCTCGTCACGGGGCCCACCGGCAGCGGCAAGACGAACACGCTCTACTCGTCGATCTCGCGCATCAACACGCCCGAGACGAACATCATGACCGCCGAGGACCCGGTCGAATTCAACCTGATGGGCGTCAACCAGGTGCAGGTCCGCGAGAACATCGGCCTCAACTTCGCCGCCGCCCTCCGCAGCTTCCTCCGCCAGGACCCCAACATCATCCTGGTCGGCGAAATCCGCGACTTCGAAACGGCGGAGATCGCCGTCAAGGCCGCCCTGACGGGCCACCTGGTGCTGTCGACGCTGCACACCAACGACGCGCCGAGCACGGTGAACCGGCTGATGAACATGGGCATCGAGCCGTTCCTCGTGGCCAGCTCCGTGAACCTGATTTGCGCGCAGCGCCTGGTGCGCCGCGTCTGCAGCAACTGCAAGCAGCCGCAGCACATGCCGCCTCAGGCCCTGATTCAGGCCGGCTACTCGCCCGAGGATGCGCAGTCCGTCACGCCGATGCACGGGGCCGGCTGCGAAAAATGCAACAACACCGGCTACAAGGGCCGCGTGGGCCTGTACGAAGTGATGGAAGTCACCGATGAACTTCGTGAGCTCGTCCTCGTCGGCGCCTCGGCCCTCGAACTGCGGCGCAAGGCGATCGACGAGGGGATGATCACCCTCCGCCAGAGCGGCCTGATCAAGGTGAAGGCGGGGTTCACGACGATAGAAGAAGTGGCGAGAGAGACAGTGAAGTAGGGATCAGGGGCAAGGAGCCGGGGGCCAGTCAATCACGCTGACCCCTGGACCCTGAGCCCTGACAACGAGCAAAGCGAGCCAACAATGCCAACGCTGCCTGAACTGCTGAAGACCACGGTGGAACTGAACGGGTCGGACCTGCACCTGACCACGGCCACTCCGCCGCAGGTGCGCGTGCACGGCAAGCTCCAGCGCCTCGAGCACCCGGAGCTCACGGCGGCCGAGACCAAGCAGCTTGCCTACAGCGTGCTGACCGACCAGCAGAAGAAGCGCTTCGAGGAGACGCTCGAGCTCGACTTCTCGTTCGGCATCAAGGGCCTCGCGCGCTTCCGCTGCAACCTGTTCAACCAGCGCGGCGCCGTCGCGGCCGTCTACCGCCTCATCCCCGAGCGCATCCGCACGTTCGAGGAGCTGAACCTCCCGCAGGTGCTGGCCACGCTCGCGGACCGGCCGCGCGGCCTGGTGCTCGTCACCGGCCCCACGGGCAGCGGCAAGTCGACGACGCTCGCCGCGATGCTCGACAAGATCAACGCCGAGCGCAGGGAGCACATCATCACGATCGAAGACCCGATCGAGTACATCCACGGCCACAAAGGCTGTCTCGTGAACCAGCGCGAAGTCCACAGCGACACCCAGAGCTTCTCGCTGGCCCTTCGCGCCGCCCTGCGTGAAGACCCCGACGTCGTGCTCATCGGCGAAATGCGCGACCTCGAGACGATCGAGTCCGCGCTGCGCATCGCCGAGACGGGCCACCTGACGCTGGCGACCCTGCACACGAACTCGGCGGCCCAGACGATCAACCGCATCATCGATGTCTTCCCCGCGCACCAGCAGGGGCAGATTCGCACGCAGCTCTCGCTGGTGCTCGAAGGCATCGTGTGTCAGGCGCTGCTGCCGAAGGTGGGCGGGGGCCGCGTGGTGTCGCTCGAGATCATGGTGCCGACGCCGGCCATCCGGAACCTGATTCGCGAGGACAAGGTTCACCAGATCTACTCCGCCATGCAGACCGGCCAGGAGAAGGTCGGCATGCAGACGGGCAACCAGTCGCTGGCCAGCCTGCAGCTCGCCGGGAAGATCACGCTGGAAACGGCGCTGCTGGCCAGCTCGAACCGGGACGAGCTGCAGGAGATGATCAACCGCGGCGTGGGGATCGTCCCCGGCGCCGGAATGTCAGGCCGGCCACTGCGGCCAGCGGCCGTGCGGCCGATAGGTAGATAGAGAGTTCTTTGGCTGCCAGCTGTCAGCTGTCAGCTGCCAGCTACTGTGCACGCAAGGTACTGACGATGCCCACTTTTGCCTTCAGCGGCCGGACCCGATCCGGCGAAACCGTGACGGGGGAGCGCGTTGGCGACACGATCGACGCGGTCGTCGCCATGCTTCGCCGTGAGCAGGTGCTCGTCACCAAGGTCTCTCCGGTCAAGGCCAAGGCCGACGCCGCGCCGAAGAAGGGCAAGCTCGGGAAATCGGCGTCGCCCAAGAGCCTGGCCATCTTCACCCGCCAGTTTTCCGTCATGATCGACGCCGGCCTGCCGCTGGTGCAGTGCCTCGAGATCCTCGGCACTCAGGATCCCGACGCGAACTTTGGCGCCACAATCCTGCAGGTCCGCGCCGACGTCGAGAACGGCGAGTCGCTGGCCGACGCGATGCGGAAGCACCCGAAGGCCTTCGACGCGCTGTTCACCAACATGGTGGCGGCGGGCGAGGCGGGCGGCATCCTCGACACCATTCTCAAGCGCCTCGCGACCTACATCGAGAAGGCCGTCAAGCTGAAGAGCCAGGTCAAGTCCGCGATGGTGTACCCGATCGCGGTCATCCTGATCGCCGGCGTCGTCGTCGCGGCGATCCTCTGGAAGGTCATCCCGACTTTCGCCGGGATGTTCGCGTCCCTTGGGGCGGAGCTGCCGCTGCCGACGCGCATCGTCATCAAGTTGAGCGATCTGCTCGTCAAGTTCGGCTGGATGGGCATCGTGGCCCTCGGCCTCCTCGGGTGGGCCTTCAAGAGCTATTACGGCACCGAGCGGGGCCGTCGCGTGGTGGACGCCGTCGTGCTGAAGCTGCCCGTGCTCGGCCTCATCATGCGCAAGATTGCCGTGGCCCGGTTCTGCCGCACGCTCGCGACCCTGATCGCCTCGGGCGTCCCGATTCTCGACGGCCTCGAGATCACCGCGCGGACTTCGGGCAACGCCATCGTCGAAGATGCCATCCTCGCGACGCGCAAGAGCATCGAAGGCGGCAATACTATTGCGGCGCCGCTCAAGGAGACCAGCGTCTTCCCGTCGATGGTGGTGCAGATGATCAGCGTGGGTGAGACCACCGGCGCGCTCGACACGATGCTCGGCAAGATCGCCGAGTTCTACGAAGAGGAAGTCGACACGGCCGTCGCGGGGCTGTTGACGCTGCTCGAGCCCATCATGATCGCGTTTCTCGGCGTCATCGTGGGCGGCATCGTCATCGCGATGTACCTGCCGATCTTCGACCTGATCAGCAAGTTGGCCAACTAGAACGCCGTGGCGGGATCCGAGCGCCGGCGCCGGTTGATCTGGCTCATCTGGGCCCGCGTCTGCGTCAGCACGCTGCTGATGGGCTCGGCGGTGATCTTCCAGATCACGAAGCCGGGCTCACTGCCGATCGATCCGTTCTTCTTCCTGATCGGCCTGACGTACTGCCTCAGTGTCCTGTACGTCACCTCGCTCAACTACGTCGATCGGTCGCCGTGGCTGATCGACCTGCAGTTTGCCTTCGACGCCAGCACCGTCACTGCCTTCATTTACTTCACGGGCGGCGTGACCAGCTACTTCGCGCTGCTCTACGTCCTGCCGATCATCGGCGTGGCCTCGCTCAAGTTCCGCTCGGGGAGTATGCGCGTGGCGATCCTGAGCGCGGGCCTCTACGGGACACTGGCCGTCGCGGCCTACACAGGCGGACCCGGCTATATCGGGGGCCTCTGGATGCACGACATGCGGCCCCTGCTTCCCCCGCTGCGCGTGGCCACGCTGGCCGTCGGTGCGGACGCCATCGCCCTGGTGGCGGTGGCGCTGCTCGCAGGATCGCTCGCTGAACGCCTGCAGAACGCCAACGCGCGGCTCGAGGACGCCTCTCTGGCGCTGGCCGATCTCCAGGCCTTCAACCAGCACGTCATCGACAGCATGACGAGCGGTCTCGTCACCACCGATCGTGGCGGCCGCATCCTCACGTTCAACCGCGCCGCCGAGGCGATCATCGGCCGCGACGCCACTCAGATCGTGGGGATGAAGGCGGCCGACGTGCTGCAGTTCCCCGACGAGTTTGCCGGGGTGCTGGCCAGGAACCTGGGCGGTGCGCGAGCGCGGCGCGCCGACTACACCTATCGCACCAGCGACGGCGCCGTCGTCGACATCGGCCTCAGCGCGGCGCACCTGGTCACACCCGACGGCCACGCCGGCTTCCTCCTGACCTTCCAGGACGTCACCGAGATGCGCCGCCTCGAGCGCGACGCGCGCACTCGCCAGCGCCTGGCGGCCGTCGGCGAGATGGCCGCCGGCATCGCGCACGAGATTCGCAATCCGCTCGCCTCGATGCGCGGCTCGATTCAGGTCCTGCGCGCGGAGCTGGACCTCTCGAACGAGCAGGCGCGCCTGATGGACATCGTCATGCGCGAGTCGGATCGGCTGAACGACACGATTCGCTCGTTCCTGTCCTACGCGCGTCCGCAGCCGCTCGCGGCCGGGCCCGTCGACGCCGGGCGACTGCTGCGCGATACGGCCATCCTGCTGCGCAACAGCCCCGAGGTGCTCGCCGCGCATCGCATCGACGTGGACGCACCCGATGCCGGGCCGATCGTCGACGGCGACGATGGGCAGATCCGGCAGGTGGTGTGGAACCTGGCCACCAACGGCCTGCGGGCCATGCCCGAGGGCGGACGGCTCCTGCTGCGTGCGCGGGCGGATGACGCCACCGACGCGGGCGAGACGCGCGTCGCCATCGAGGTGGCCGACGAGGGCGTCGGCATCGCGCCCGATCAGCTCGACACGCTGTTCCAGCCGTTCCGCGGGTCCTTTGCCCGTGGTTCCGGTCTCGGCCTCGCCATCGTCCACCGCATCGTGAGCGACCATCGCGGAGAGGTGCGGGTGGAGTCTGAAGTGCGAAAGGGCACGAAGGTGACGGTCAGGCTGCCGGCAGGATCAGGGGACCGGGATCAGGGGCCAGGGGCCAGGGGCCAGGGCGCCCCCATCGCTCTGCCGGCGTGAACGCCATGCCGATAAAGAGTTATCAGGAACTGTTCGCCTGGCAGAAGGCCATGGACCTGGCCGAAGAGACATATCACGTTACACGCGACTTCCCGGTAGAGGAGCGATTTGGTCTCACTTCGCAGTTACGGCGAGCCGCCGTCTCGATTCCCTCAAACATTGCGGAAGGGCACGAGCGTGGCTCTACGAGCGACTATGTCCGATATCTTCACATAGCGAAGGGTTCATTGGCCGAGGCGGAGACTCAAATCCTTTTGGCGACTCGCTTGAAGTTCCTGACCGGCAAGACGACGGGTTCCTGGCTGACGGGCGCGTCGGAAGTCGGTCGTCTGCTGAATGGCCTCGTGGCCTCGCTCAAGGGGCGACGATGAAAGCCGCATCCTCCAAACTGACCCCTGGCCCCTGGCCTCTGGTACCTGGCGACCGCGAAGAGCGCAGGGCGGGGCACGCACTCCGCATTCTGGTCGCGGACGACGAGCGCTCGATGCGGGAGCTGCTGGCGATCGTCCTGAAGCGCGAGGGGTACGAGGTGATCGTCGTCGAGAACGGGCAGGCGGCGCTCGACGTCCTCGCGAAGGGTGCGGTGGATCTCGTCATCTCGGACATCAAGATGCCCGACATGAGCGGCGTCGAGGTGCTGCGGGCGGCGAAGGCCGCCGACGCGTCGCTGCCCGCGATCATGATGACGGCGTTTGCAAGCACCGAGACGGCGGTCGAGGCGATGCGGCTCGGCGCGTGCGACTACCTGATCAAGCCGTTCGACGTCGACGAGCTGAAGCTGAAGGTGCGGGAGAAGGTCGAGGCGCGACAACTGCGGCAGGAGAACGTGCTGCTGAAGCGCGCGCTCAACCAGCCGCACGTGATGGCCGGCATCATCGGCCGCAGCTCCGCGATGCTCGCCGTGTTCGACCTGATCGAGTCGGTGGCCAAGACCACCAGCACGGTCCTCGTGACCGGCGAATCGGGCACGGGCAAGGAGCTGGTCGCCCGCGCGCTGCACTTCCACTCGCTGCGCCGCGATCGGCCGTTCGTCGCGCTGAACTGCGGGGCGCTGCCCGAGACGCTGCTCGAATCCGAGCTGTTCGGCCACATGCGCGGCGCCTTCACGGGCGCGGAATCGACCAAGAAGGGCCTGGTCGAAGTGGCCGAGTTCGGGACGATCTTCCTCGACGAGATCGGCGAGATGACGCCGATGATGCAGGTCAAGCTGCTGCGTGTCCTGCAGGAGCGGAAGTTTCGCCGCGTGGGCGGGACCGAGGAGATCAGCGCCGACATCCGCGTGGTGGCGGCGACCAACCAGGACCTGCCGAAGCTCGTCTCGGAAGGGCGGTTTCGCGAGGACCTCTACTACCGGATCAACGTCATCCCGATTCAGCTGCCCGCGCTGCGGGAGCGGCGCGAAGACATCCCGCTCATCGCCGAGCACTTCCTCGCGAAGTACCGCGAGCAGATGGGGAAGACCGTGACCGGCGTCACTCACGAGGCGATGGTGCTGCTCGAGCGGTACCACTGGCCGGGCAACATCCGCGAGCTCGAGAACGTGATCGAGCGGGCCGTGGCCCTGGAGCGGACGCCGGCGATCCTGGCCGAGAGCCTGCCGCCGCAGATCCGGGGTACCATTGATCCGACCTCCCCGGCGCCTGGAGACGTGGCGTCGCTGCCCGAAGCCGGATTCGACCTCGAACAGCACGTCCAGAACGTGGAACGGCGCTACCTGGCGCAGGCGCTGGAGCGGGCCGGAGGGGTGCAGGTGCGGGCCGCGGAGCTGCTCGGCATGAGTTTCCGCTCGTTTCGCTACTACGCGAAGAAGTACCGCCTGAAGTAGGCAGTCTTTGGCGCACCCCCGCGGATCGCGGTCGACATTTTCTGCCAAACGCGGCTGACAGGGATTGTCGGTGGGCCGGCATCCTCATGGAGACGTGCCAGCCAAACGTGCCCGTCGGACGTCAGATAAGTCGAGTGATCGCAAGGCGATGAGTGGGTTCCCGAGGGGAGGCCGGCGAGCTGGCACCCCGGTTGCTTTTCTCCCGGACGTCGACGGCCGCCAGATGTCCTGGCGACCAGACGGCGGCTGTCAACAGCCCCGCATGAATCAAGGGTTTCGGTCCGGAAGATTAACGGAACAACGAGGAGAGACATGGTCATGAAGCTGCGCAACCAGAAGGGTTTTACGCTCATCGAGCTGCTGATCGTCGTGGCGATCATCGGCATCATCGCCGCCATCGCGGTGCCGGGCCTGCTCCGCGCCCGGATGTCGGGTAACGAGACGTCGGCGATCGGGTCGCTGCGCGCCATCCACAGCAGCGAGACGAACTTCTTCGCCAACTGCGGCGCCAACAACTACGCCGACTCGCTGGCGGGTCTGTTCATTCCGGCGTCGGCCGGCGGCGACGCCTTCATCAGCGCCGACCTGTCGACCGACCCGGCGCTCAAGAGCGGCTACACCGTGGCGATGACGCCTGGCACGGCGACCACGCCCGCGCTGGTCTGCAACGGCACGACCACGGCGGCGACCTTCGCGGCGACTGCCGACCCCATCACGCAGGGCAGCACGGGTGAGCGCCACTTCCACATCAACGGCTCGGGCGCGATCTACTGGGACATGGCCGCCATCACGGCCGCCCAGATCGGTGCGCCGGCGTCGGGTCAGATTCTCCAGTAACGCTCTCGGTTGCACCACAAGCGGGGAGGTTCGCGCGAGCGGGCCTCCCCGTTTCCTTTTTGGACAGCTTCACGTACCATCGCTTCTGCATGACCCGTCGCACGGGCCTGTCCCTGCTGCTGCTGGCACTGCTCGCCCTGGGCGCCTCGTCGGCCGCCGCCGTCATCCACTACCACCTGCTGCTCGATCGCACGTATCACAGCGCCTGCGACATCAACGCGACATGGAGCTGCTCGCAGGTCTACGAGAGCCAGTACGGCGCGTTTCGCGGCGTGCCGGTGGCGGTCGGCGGCGTGATCTGGGCCGCGTCCGTGACGCTTCTCGTGGTGGCCGGGCTGGCGCTCGGACGGCGTGCGGCGGACTTCGCTGCGCGAGTGCCCGGGTACGTCTTCGCGCTCGCGGTGCCGGGCCTCTCCGTCGTCCTCTATCTCGCGTATGCGTCGCTGTTCGTGCTCAAGACGTACTGCATCTTCTGTCTCATCACATATGTCGCCGTCGCCGGCATCTTCCTGGTGTCCGGCGCGGCCGCGGATGGATCCATGACCGATCTCCCACGCAACGCCCGTCGTGATCTCACGTCGCTCGCTGGCTCCCCCGTTGCCCTGCTGGTCTCGGGCCTGTTCGTCGCGGGCGCGGTGGCGCTCGTCGCGCTGTTCCCGCGTCAGGTGGACGCCACTACGGCGGTGGCCGCCGCGCCGGCGCCGCTCAGCATCGAACAGCAGACCGAGTTCGACCGCTGGTACGAGTCGCTGCCCCGCGTGCCGGTCGCCGTGCCGACCGACGGCGCGAAGGTGCTGATCGTCAAGTTCAACGACTACCAGTGCCCGCCGTGCCGGATGACATGGGAACAGTACAAGCCAGTCATCGCCAAGTACCAGGGCATGTACCCCGGCAAAGTGAAGTTCGTGACGAAAGACTTCCCGCTGGATCCCGAGTGCAACCTGAACACACCGCAGGGCATGCACCAGTCGTCGTGCGAAGCCGCCGCCGCCGTCAGGATGGCGCGGGCCAAGGGCCGGGCCGAAGCGATGGAGGAGTGGCTGTTCGCCAACCAGCCGCAGCTCACGCCGGAGCTGGTCAAGCAGGCGGTGCGCAGTGTGGGCGGGGTCACCGACTTCGACACCCAGTACCCCAGGGTCCTCGAGCTGGTGAAGAGCGACATCGCCATGGGCGCCGCGCTCCAGGTGCACGCCACTCCCACGTTTTTCATCAACGGGGTAAGGATTCCGATCGTCAAGGCCGAGTACTTTGAGCAGGCGATTGCTTACGAGCTGAAGCATTGACTTGGCGGAACTGAAGTTCGGCCCTACGTCTACCCGCGCCGAATCAGTCGCAGGGCCGAACTCCAGCTCGGCCGGACATGGCTCGTAAGGGTCGCCGTACAGGCATGAGCGCTGCGATCGAGACCGACGAACTTACCAAGGACTACAAGGTCGGCTTCTGGCGGCCGAGGCCCTACCGGGCTCTCGACCGCCTGACGCTCGCCGTCGAGCCCGGCGAGGTGTTCGGCTTTCTCGGGCCGAACGGCGCCGGCAAGACCACGACGCTGAAGCTGCTGATGCAGCTGGTGTTCCCGACGTCCGGCCGGGCCGCCATCCTCGGACAGCCCGTAGGCGACCTCGAGGTGCGACGGCGGATCGGGTACCTCCCCGAGAACCCGTACTTCTACGACAACCTGACGGCGGAGGAAGTGCTGACCTACTTCGCGTCGCTGTTCGGGTACGCCCCGGCCGACTGCCGCGCGCGAGCCGGGCGGCTGCTCGACGAGGTCGGCCTCGGCGCCGAGCGGCGCCTGCAGCTCCGGAAGTACTCGAAGGGGATGATCCAGCGCGTCGGGATCGCCCAGGCCCTCATCAACGATCCCGACGTGATCTTTCTGGACGAGCCCATGTCGGGGCTCGATCCGCTCGGCCGGCGCGACGTCCGCGCGCTGATCCTCAAGCTGCGCGACCGCGGCACGACGATCTTCTTCAGCTCGCACATCCTGTCGGATGCCGAATCGCTCTGCAGTCGCGTGGCGATCGTCGCCGGCGGACGGCTGGCCACCGTCGGCCGCCTGCAGGACATGGCCGGCGTGGAGATTCGCGGCTGGGAAATCGTGATGACGGGCGTGCCCGCGAGCCTGCTCGCGACCCTCGACAACAGGGGCATCAGGGCCACTTCGGTCGCGGAAGGCCGGTACACGTTCGAGCTTCCGGCCGGTGCGCGGCCTGAGCCGTTCGTCGCGGAGCTCTCGGCGTCTGGTGCGGCGCTGCTGTCGGTCTCGCCCCTGCACACCACGCTCGAGGAAGTCTTCGTGCAGCAGGTGGCGAAGGCCGGATCCGCGCGGCCAGGAGCGCTATGAACGTCGCGACGCTCCGCCGCATCGCGTTTGCCGTGTTCCGCGAGTCCGTCCGCGACCGCGTGCCCTACAGCCTGGTCGGCTTCGCGCTGCTCGTGATGGGCGCCTCGTACCTGATCGGCCAGGTCACGGCGGGGCAGGACGTGAAGATCATCAAGGACCTCGGGCTCGCCGCCACGTCGCTGTTCGGCCTGTTCATCGCGATCTTCGTCGGCATCAACCTCGTCTCGAAGGAAGTCGACCGGCGCAGCGTGTATCCGCTGTTCGCCAAGCC
>Ga0207701_10000178_pt1 | contig 62085 bp, 47 predicted proteins | sample KBSSwiSSwithPhiX_FD_184294 | JGI IMG/M metagenome (GOLD analysis project Ga0207701, IMG submission 184294) | Switchgrass rhizosphere bulk soil microbial communities from Kellogg Biological Station, Michigan, USA, with PhiX - S5 (SPAdes) (version 2) | ecosystem: Environmental > Terrestrial >... | reverse complement strand
CGGGAGATCGCGGAGACGATGGCGAAGAACCGGCCGGGATCCATCCTCTACGCGCTCGGGATGACCCAGCACACGACCGGCGTGCAGGGGATCCGGTCGTTCACGATCCTGCAGCTGCTCCTGGGCAACATCGGAAAGCCGGGCGGTGGCGTCAACGCGCTGCGCGGCGAGCCGAACGTGCAGGGCGCCTGCGACATGGCGGTGCTCTACAACTACTACCCGGGCTACCTCAACTCACCGACCAACGCCGAACCGACGATCTACCACTATGTGCGCAAGAACGGGGTTGCCGACAGCCGCTACCTGGTGAACACGCTGAAGGCATTTTTCGGCGACGCCGCCACCTTCGAGAACGACTACCGCTACGAGTGGCTGCCCAAGCGCGACGCCGCCAAAGACTACGGCACGATGCCGATGTTCGAGGACGCCCTCGCCGGGAAGCTGAAGGTGCTGTGGGTCGTCGGCCAGAATCCCGGTGTGACGCTGCCGAATCTCAAGCTGGTTTTCGACGCGATGGCGAAGCTCGAGACGCTCGTCGTCCAGGAGATCTGGGAGACCGAGACGGCGGCGTTCTGGAAGCGGCCCGGAGTAGACCCGAAGACCATCAACACCGAAGTCATCCTCCTGCCTGCCGCGTTCTTCATGGAAAAGAACGGCACGATCAGCAACTCGGGCGGCATGGTTCAGTGGCGGCACGCGGCAGTGAAGCCGCCGGGCGAGGCCAAGCCCGACGGCGAGATCGTGGACCTGGTTTTTCGTCAGGTGCGCGATCTGGTCAAGGACTCGACGAAGCCGCAAGACGAGATCGTCCAGAAGGCATTCTGGACCTACACGACGGCCGAAGACGTCCTGCGCGAGATCAACGGCTACGCGCTTCGCGACAACCCCGAAACCGGCCTCAAGAAGGGGGATCTCGTTCGCAAGGTCAGCGATCTTCGCAGCGACGGATCGACATCATCGGGATGCTGGATCTATGCGGGCGTGTTCGGCGGCGGCGAGAACCTGTCGAAGCGCCGCGACTCGAAAACGGATCCGGGAGGCCTCGGCCTTTATCCCGGTTTCGGGTGGACCTGGCCGAACAACATGCGCATCCTCTACAACCGCGCGTCGTGCGACAAGCACGGCAAACCGTATCCGGACGCGAAGCCGATTGTCTGGTGGGACGAGCAGGCGAAGCGCTGGACCGGGCACGACGTGCCGGATGTTCCTGTGCCGACCGACGGACCGGCGACGCCGAACGGACAGCGTGCGTTCCATCTCAGCGCCGAGGGCGTCGGCCGCTTGTTCGCAGCCGTCTACAAAGACCCCGACCCAAGGTACACGGACTACTGGCGCGACGTCGCCTACGTGCCCAAGGACGGGCCGCTCCCGGAAATGTATGAGCCCGTCGAGAGCCCGGTGGAGAACCTTCTTCATCCGAAAGTGAAGAGCAATCCGACGCTCAAGTATCCGCGCGTCAAGTCGCATCAGCCGATCGGCACCGCCGACAAGTTCCCGTATGTGCTGATGACGTCAACGGTTGCCGAACACTGGTGCTGCGGATCGACAACCCGAAACATTCCGTGGCTGAACGAGCTCGTGCCCGAGCCGATGGTGGAGTTGCCCGCCACGCTCGCCACGAAACTCGGGATTCAATCGGGCGACTGGGTGAAAGTGTCGTCGGCGCGTGGCGAGCTCGAGGTCAAGGCGCTCGTCACGCCGCGCATGAAAGCGCTCAACATTGGCGGCCAGGACGTCACCGTGGTCTGGATGCCGTACAACTGGGGGTTCCAGGGGTTGTCGACCGGCGCGAGCGTGAATCACCTCACGATCGATGCCGGTGACCCCGGAGCGGGCACCCAGGAAAGCAAGGCCTGTCTCGTCAACGTCGTCAAGAGCGACCGACAGGCCAGGCGGAGATCGGATTCACCAAGGGGACGCACATGAGCGAGGCTGTCGGCACCGGCCCGATCAGGACCACGCTGATCGACATCGCCAACTGCATCGGCTGCCGCGCGTGCCAGGTGGCGTGTAAGCAGTGGAACGAAAAAGACGGCGAGGAGACGTCTTTCGAATCGGACCTGGGCTTCCAGAATCCGGCGACCCTGAGCGCGAAAACCCTCACGCTGATTGCGTTCCATGAAGTCGAGAACCCCGCGTCGCCGGGCGGCGTGGAGTCGGCGTTCGTGATGCAGCGGTGTCTCCACTGCCTGGAGCCGGGTTGCGTGTCCGCGTGCCCAACGACCGCACTCCACCGGCAGCCCGACGGTCCGGTCTCGTACGACGTGGACAAATGCATCGGCTGCCGCTACTGCCAGCTGGGATGTCCGTGGGATGTGCCGACGTCGGAATGGAACTCGCACGCGCCAAAGATCTCGAAGTGCACGCACTGCGCGGACCGCATCGAACAGCCCGTGCCGATCGCGTTTAACGGCCAGGCGCTCTCAGCCAACGAGAGCAAGCGATTCAGCGGAACGATCGCAACTCCCGCCTGCGTGAAGGCGTGCCCCGCCGACGCGCTGCGCTACGGCACTCGCGACGAGATGCTTGCGGAAGCGCACAAGCGCATCGCCGCCAGGCCCGACAAGTACGTCAATCACGTCTACGGCGAAAAGGAGCTGGGCGGAACGAGCGTGCTGTACATCTCGAAGGTGCCGTTCGAGAAACTCGGCTTCCCCACGTTCGGCGAGAAGCCATTCCCGGCGTTCACCAAAACGGCGCTCGGTGCAGTTCCTCCGGCAGTGATGGCCGTCGGCGCTTTGCTCGGCGCCTCTTACGCGTTCTTCCGGAAGCGAGCGCAGAGAGTGGCGGACGAGGCGGCCGCAACAAGACATTCGCATGATCACGTTCACGTCGAATTCGAGCCGTTGAAGGCCGCGATCAGCACGCCTTTCAATTGGCTCCTCCTGCTGCTGATGGCGTTTGGCGCCATTACCTTCGTCGCGCGCTTCGCGCTCGGCCTCGGCGGCAGCACGAACCTTTCCGATACCTATCCGTGGGGTTTGTGGATTCTGTTCGACCTGGTGTGGATCGCGGTTGCCGCGGGCGCGTTCGCGCTTGCCGGCATAATCTACGTCTTCCAGCGAAAAGATCTCTACGGGCTCGGCCGCACGGCGGTTCTGATGGGCCTCCTGAGTTACTCCTTCGTGACCGTCACTCTGCTCGCCGACCTCGGCCTGCCGTGGCACGCCTACCAGCTCGCGCTGCAGGCGCCGGAGCATTCGGCGATGTTTGAGGTTTCATGGTGCGTTGGTCTGTACGTCACGATCCTCCTGCTCGAATTCCTGCCGGTGCCGTTCGCGCACTTTGGCTACAAGAGCGCGGCCGATGCGCTGCGGCGTTGGAACGGCGCCTATGTGGCGGCCGCTGTCACGTTGTTCGTCTACTTGCTGTCGCGGAACCCGCTTTACGCCCTCGCCACAGCCGTGGTGTTCGGCACACTGGCGTGGATCTTCCGCGCCCGTGACGACCACGCCGAGCCCATCATGCTGGCCATCGCCGCGGTAACGTTGTCGACGATGCACCAGAGTTCGCTTGGATCGCTGTACTTGCTGATGCCAAACATGCTGGCACCGCAGTGGTGGTCGCCGGTGATGCCGGTCTCGTTTTTCCTGTCATCGATCGCGGCGGGCACCGCGCTGGTGATCCTGATCGACATGTGGATCGCGAAGGGATGGCGCCGTCCGCTAGACATGACGCGACTCGCCTCGGTCGGACAAATCGCGTTCTGGTCGCTCCTGGTCTACCTCCTGTTCAGGCTGGGCGACATGGCGGTTCGCGATCAGTTCAGTGGCGCGTTCAAGGGCACGCTCGGCATCGCGTTCGCCGCCGAAATCATCCTCGGCGGCGTGGTGCCGTTGATCCTGCTGGGGAGCAAATCGTTGCGGCAACGTCCTGGCGTGCTGTTCGCGAGCTCCCTGCTCGCGGTGCTTGGCGTCGCTTTCAACCGCATGAATGTCGTGATCTTCGGCATGAATTTCCGCGGCAGGATGCCCTGGGATATGGCGGAAAGCTACATGCCGTCGATTGTCGAATGGGGCATTTCGATCGGGCTCATCGCCGCAACGATCTTCCTGTTTGGTCTGGTTGCCCGGTTGATGCCGATTCTCACCAAGGCGCAACCTGGCGAAGTTGCACTGAGTCGATGACGCTGGATTCCTGGCTGGAGGCCCATCCGTACCTTCGGCCGCTCGCCGAGCTTTCGGCAGAGGTCGATCGCGCAGCCGCCGAAATTGAGATCCCCGAGGCGCCCGTCCCCGACTGGGATGACTACCGATCTGATTTTCTCGCCGGCGTGACGCTGTTGCAGAGCGCTGACGCCGCGGTCGATCTCGACCCGGGCGGCCGAACGGCAGCCGCATTGATCGAGAGACTGGCGCTGGCTGGGTCGTCCGGGTGGCTCGCGGCGGAGACCCGCCCTCTCCATGCGGAGTTGGTGCGCGACCCTCACGCGGCGCGCCACATTGTCGGTCTTCTGGTGCAGGAGCAGAGCGCTGCGCCGCCCTTCGCCGGGTTGATGCGTTATCTGGGTTGGAAAGTCATGGCACGGTTTATTGGCCCAATCGTGCTCGCCTTCAACAGCTGGCGCGACGAGGAGAAGTGGCATCGCAGGTATTGCCCAACCTGCGGATCGTTGCCGGCAATGGCGCAGCTTGTCCCTGAAGAGCATGGGCATCGGCGTCACCTGTCGTGCGGTTGCTGCGGCACGCGTTGGCGGTATGGCCGAACGATGTGTCCGTTCTGCGAAACCGACACGCAGCGGCTTTCTGTCGTGTCGGTCGAAGGAGAGGGCGGCCTCCGCATCGATTACTGCGACTCGTGCCGCGGGTACCTGAAGTCGTATGTCGGCGAGGGGAACGAAGCACTGCTGCTCGCGGATTGGACGTCACTGCACCTGGATCTTCTCGCGATCGATCGCGGGCTGACTCGCCAGGCGGTCTCGCTCTACGAGCTCGAGCCTGCTTTGCAGCAATAGGCCGTCAAAGAACTCCTATCCTTTAGATCCTCGCAGCGTCTCCCCGATCGTGGAGGCGGCTGGCGACGGCAAAGAAGAATCCCGTCGACCATCCCGCCATCAGGATGCCGGTCAACGCTTCGATTCCGCCGAGCAGCCGCCATTCCGGCGGCAGGACCAGATCACCGTAGCCCGTCGTTGTGTAGGTGACCATGCTGAAGTAGAAGGCCGACTGCATTCCGGCCATCGCCCCCTTCCAGTCGTAGAACGCCGCCCACACCGCAATTTCCAACAAGTGCAGCAGGATCATCCACGCGGCGACCAGGATGAAGAGCCATGAACCGCGCCAGAACTGGAGCGTCGACGACGTGTGGCGGCGCACACGTCCGAGCGCCCACGTGACGCCGCCTGCATGAATGACCACGCAGAACGCCATCAGGCAACCGCCGATGAGCAGTTTTACGATCATCTGGGACGTGCGTCAGGACGCTGTGCTTTACGGGAGCACAGCCTGTGCCTCGACGACTGCTCTTCGCTGCACGGCGCGAACTGTTGCGACGAAGAGAGTTGAGTGGCGCCGACTTCGGAAGGCCCCGGGGACGGGAGACGAGGTGGCTCCGTCCCGCCGGAGGTCCTTTGCGGATTCCGGAGGGCCTCTGCGTGCGTGTCAGACTGCGCGCCGAGGACGCCTCGGACTGCTCGCCGGTCCGTGAGGAGTGATTCCTGTTATTCTGCCGGCCATCCGTCGATGACACTCGCAGCCGGTTCCCGCCTCGGTCGTTACGAAATCATCGGATCCCTTGGCGCCGGAGGAATGGGTCAGGTCTATCGGGCGCGCGACGCCAGGCTCCAGCGCGACGTGGCGATCAAGGTTCTTCCCGCCCACCTGGCGGCATCACCGGATGCGCGCGCGAGGTTCGAGCAGGAAGCCCTCAGCGTCGCAAAGCTGTCGAACCCCAACATTCTCTCGATCTTCGAATTCGGTGAGCAGAACGCCATTGCCTACGTCGTGACCGAGCTCGTCGACGGCGAGACCCTGCGCGCCAGAATCGAGGCCGGCCCGATGCCGCAACGGAGGGCGGTTGCCTACGCGCTGCAGATTGCGCGCGGCATCGCGGCGGCGCATTCGCGCGGCATCGTGCATCGCGATCTCAAACCCGAGAACGTGATGATCACACGCGACGATCACGTGAAGATCCTGGACTTTGGCCTCGCCAAGCCGGTCGGCTCCGCTCCCGACGACGAGACGCGCATGGCCGGTGTGCAGACGACGGCCGGAACCGTCCTGGGCACGTTCGGGTACATGGCTCCTGAGCAAGTACGCGGGGTCGTCATCGATTACCGCGCGGATATGTTTGCGTTTGGCGCCGTGCTCTACGAGATGCTCAGCGGCGAGCGAGCATTCAAGGGAGAGACCGCCGCCGACACCATGACGGCGATCCTGACGAAAGAGCCTGCGGAGCTTGATACAGTACGGCTGTCCATCTCTCCCGCCGTCGACCGGATCGTTCGTCGGTGCCTCGAGAAGTCGCCGGAGCTGCGCTTTCAGTCTGCGAACGATCTGGCGTTCGCGCTGGAGACGCTTTCGACCACCTCGTCCGAATCTACGGCGCGAATCGAACCCGCCTTCCCTCCAGCTCCATTCACTCGAGGCAAAGCTTGGTTGCCCTGGAGCGTTGCCGCGGCGTGCTTGGCACTGGCGCTGATGATTTCGATCGAGAAGCCTTCACCGGCAGCACCGGACCTTCCCTGGCAGCAATTCACCGCCGTCACCGAAGCAAGCGGAGTTGAGACGTCCCCTGCTCTGTCGCCGGACGGGAGTACCGTCGCGTATGTCATGGATGTGAACGGCAGTTGGGACATTTACGGCCAGCGCGTCGGCGGCAGGAACGCGACGCCGATCGTCAACGATCCCACGCGCAACGAAGGCGGACCGGCGTACTCGCCTGATGGGACGCGCATCGCATTTCACGAGTCCGATGATGACGGCGGGATTTTCATCGCCGGCGCGACGGGGGAATCGGTGCGGCGTTTGACGGACTTCGGCTTCGATGCCGCATGGTCTCCCGATGGCAAGCACATCGCGTTCTCGACGGAGGAGGTTCACGAACCTTCGCAGCGCCTCACGATCAGCGCGCTGTACGTTGTGGATACGGACGGCGGCACGCCGCGGAAGATCGTCGAAGACGATGCGATTCAGCCCTCGTGGTCACCGGCAAACGATTGGATCGTCTATTGGAGTACGAACGGCGGGCAGCGCGACCTCTTCACAGTGGCGGCAGCGGGCGGCCCACGCATCCAGCTCACCAACGATGCCGCTTTTGATTGGTGCCCGGTGTGGTCACCCGACGGGCGATTCGTGTACTTCTCCAGCGACCGCGGCGGCGCGATGAATCTGTGGCGTCTGCCAATAAATCATTCGAGTGGGCGCGCCAGCGGCCCGCCGACTCCGGTCACCACCGGCGTCCAGGCGTCGGCAAGCCTGCCCTCGTTCTCCAGGGACGGCGCACGGATGGCCTTTCGGTCTCGCGTCGCGTCGGTCAATCCTGTCGCCATCCCCTTCGATCCCGCCACTTCTCGGGTCGGCACGCCGCGTGTGCTCGACGGATCGAACAACGTCCGCTTGCCGAGCGACGTCTCGCCAGACGGCACCCACATCGCGTACTTCAGCATCGGTGAGCGTCAGGAAGACATTTTTATCGGGACCGCCGATGGGAAGAACATTCGTCGTGTGACCGACGATGCCGCACGGGACCGCAGCGCGATGTTCACCCACGACGGCCAGTCGGTCGTGTTCTATTCCAACCGCGACGGGGCCTGGGCGATCTGGACCATCAAGATCGACGGCAGCAACTTGCGGAAGCTCGGCGGTGCCGAGGGCGGTGCGATTTATCCGGTTGTGTCGCCGATTGACAGCACCGTCGTGTTCACCCCCACGAAGGCGGAACTTGGAGTCTTGTCTGTGCCGATTGTGGGCGGACAGCCGTCCATCCTTCCGGGCTCTAGAACTTCAATCGGCGATTTCTCTGCGTCATCATGGTCGCCGGACGGAGCGCGCCTGGCTGGAACGCTCACGTCCGGGAGCGGAAGAACGTCAGGCGTCGGGATCTACGATCTCAAAACGCACACGACGACGATCCTTGCTCCCGACGACGCAGGGGGGGTGAGATGGCTTCCCGACAGTCGTCACGTCATGTACTTCAGCAACCGAACCGGGGAGATCGTCGTCATCGATTCCGTCACGCGCCACCGGTCCGTCATATCTGTTCAGCTGCCCGGTCTTCCCACCAACGACGTGTTTGCGATTAGCCCCGACGGGCGAACGATCTATTACGGGGCAAAGCACGCCGAGTCGGACATCTGGATCGCGGAGCGAACCATCCCTCATCACTGATCCTCGAATTTCTATCTCCGAATCCCCGATCCTCGAATCGTTGAATCCAGAAATCCTGCGTTGCGTCGCCGGAATGGTTTGATTCAAGGATCCGAGGATGAGCGATTCAAGGATTGGCGATTCAGGATCAGTGATTCAGGATCAGTGATCAGTGATGAGGGATTCGAGGGGTCCGCCCGAGGCCACGACCGGACGTGGGTCGTGGCCAGTCATGAGGCGATCTTGACCTATTCCTGAAGAAACCAGGGTCCCGGCGGACCCGACGTCTGGCACGCGACTTGGTCCTTATAGGTCTCACGGCCAGGACATGGAACACCTCTTCGCAGACGTCGCGCGCTCGGCGGCCCTCCTGGTCGAAATGGCGGCCGTCTTCGTCGTCTCGTACGGGGCGCTCGAGTCGTTTGCGAAGTTGGTCTGGATTATTGCCACGCCACGAACGTCGCACGGTGCCCGCAAGGAGCTCTGGCGGGGTTTCGGAATGTGGTTGCTGCTTGGGCTCGAGTTCGAGCTCGCCGCCGATATTATCGGCAGCGTCATTTCCCCCTCGTGGCAGGACATCGGCCAGCTCGGAGCCATTGCCGTCATTCGCACGTTCCTGAACTATTTCCTGGGAAAGGATCTCGAGGAAGCCGAAAAGACCGGTCAGGCAGCTGAGGCTGCAGTGGCCACCGTTGGCGGCCTCGCCTCCATTTCCTCGGTCCGCGGTCGTGAGGGTCCGGGCGTGTGAACGGTTCAGGAAATCCCGGCGACCCTCTGCTCGGTCCCGACGAATTGCCAGTAGAGCAGCAAGTCGTAGACGATTTTCAGTCCGCCAGCCAGGAAGAACGGGACGCTGATCGTTGAGGCCCCGGCGAACAGCACGCCAACGAACAGCGGACTGACTGCTGCCCCCAGTGTCCGCGCAATTCCAGCGATGCCTCCCGCCGCCGCGCGTTCCTGCGGCATTACGACGCTGATGACGTACGACTGCCGCGCCGGCACATCCATCTGGCTGATGCTGAATCTGACGAGCAGCAAGGTGACCGCCAGCGACAGCGTCGGCATCAGCGGAATCAGGATCAGCAGAACGTTCGACGGCAGGTGCGTCCACACCATCGTTCGAATCAGGCCGAAGCGAGCGGCGAGCCGCGCTGCGAGCAGCGCCGAAAGCCCCGCGAGGAGGTTCGCCCAGAAGAAGATCGGGCCGAGCCGTTCGGGATCGATGCCGAATCGCAGATAGAACCAGTACGCGGCGAAGCTCTGGGCGATGAAGCCGCCGCCGAACGCGTCGAGCGCGAAGAGCGCCGAGAGCTTGACGACGACCTGTCGTGACTGGTCGATCCCCGAGAGGCTGGCGATCGCGCCGCCGCGATGGCGTCGCGGCGCGGCAGCCACGGAGCCCCCATCTCGCGGCAGCTGCCAGAACACCAGCGCCAGCGCCCCACCGAGCGCAGCGTAGAGCAGGACCACAGCACGATACGCATCGACCGGTGACATGCCCGGGCTGAGCAGGCGGATCAGGGCACCTCCAGCCAGGGCTCCGAGCGCCGTCGCGATCGTGCCCGTGAGCGTGTACCAAGCGAACACACGCGTCCGGTTCGCGTCCGTGCTTCGTCGCGCAAGCATGGCCTGTTCAATCGGCAGGAACGGCCCGACCTCCTGACCGCTCGGACTGATGATGCCGATGATCGCCGCGACCAGCAGGAGCCAGAAGCGGGTGGTCAGCGCAAAGACCACGCCTGCCGCCATCATCAGCGCCGCCCCCAACAGCAGCATGCGGCGGTTGCCGGCGCGATCAGCGCGGGTCGTGATGAGCAGGGACATCGCCGTGTCACCGAGGAGGGTGAGTGCGAGCAGCAGCCCCGTTTGCGGCTGGCTGAGCCCGACGCCAACCAGGTAGAAGACGAGGATCACCGAGAGCGATCCATAGGCGAACAGCCGGATGAAACGTGCGACAAACAGCAGCCGGGCGATCGTCGCTTCTGTACTCGAGGGCCTGGCCCCACGATGAAACATAAGTTACGAAATAATTGTAATGGAAATTACAAAATGAAATCTGTGGCTGGGCTTGATCTAGCTGATGCGGGAGCTCTTCAGCGCGGCGCAGGACGCGCGACCACTTTACAGCGTAACATTAGTTACGTGACAGTTCCGCGCTGGCTCCTGCTCGGCCATCAGCTCCCGACCCGCTCATCCAATGCCCGGGTCAAGACCTGGCGTCGTCTGCAGCAGGTCGGCGCGGTACCCGCCAGGAATTCCGTCTACGTCCTTCCCAACACCGACCAGTGCCGCGAAGACTTCGAATGGATTCGAAGTGAGATCGTCGCACTGGGCGGCGAGGCGACGGTCTTCGCCGCCGACGCCATCAGCGACGGCGGGACCGACGACATCATCGCGATGTTTCAACGCGCGCGAGACACGGAGTACGGCACGCTCAAGGCCGAGATCGATCGCCTGGCCAGGGTGAAACGGCGCCGTGGGTATGAACGAAACGGACCATTCGGACGCACGCTGCGGACGCTTCGCGAACGACTCAGCGGCATCGAAAGCCATGACTTCTTCGACGCGCCGGCGCGGCGCCATACCGCAGACGCGCTTGCAGGGCTGGAAAGGGCGGTGTCCGGGCGAGGAACGCCCGCGTCGGAAAAGCGCCCGTCATTGAGCGCCGACGCATTCCGCGGCCGGCGATGGGTGACCCGCCAGCGGCCGGGCGTGGATCGCATGGCCTCGGCCTGGTTGATCCGCCGATTCATCGATCCGGCGGCAACCTTTGCCTTTGGAGATCGCCCCACGAATTCCGACGTTCCGTTTGACATGTATTCCGGCGAATTCAGCCATCGCGGTGAGTCGTGCACATTTGAGGTGCTTGCCGATCGCTTCGGCTTGAACGACGCCGCCATCACGAAGATTGGACAGATCGTTCACGACCTCGACATGAAGGATGCGGAGTTCGGTCCGCCGGAGGCAGCGGCGGTGGGCCGGATGGTCGAGGGTCTCCGGGCGCTTCACGCCGACGATTCGACTCTGCTCGAGCGTGGAATCTCCATGTTCGATGCGCTTGCGCGCTCGTTCGAGTCCGAAGAAGCCGCCCGCCCCGTCGGACGGTCGACCCGTTCGACCCGACGCCGATCGGGGCAGCGCCAGCGCCGCCGCACCTAAGGAGAAACCATGCGTCGAAACGAGCTCATCATTCTCGGATTGGGTTTTTTATCGGTGTTCACCCCCGCGTCGGTCCGGGCTCAGGACGTGCCGGCGCCATACAAGGACGTGTTGTCGTTCCTCGGAAAGAGCGGCGACTTCAAGGACAACGTGCTCAAGGTCAATATTCCGCGAAACGACGTCACCGTTACCGTCGCCAGCGTCGCCACGCCGACGCCATTCGGCTTTGGTGGCTGGATCGCCATGACGAAGGGCAGCGGCATGGACGTGATGATGGGTGACCTCGTCCTGCTTCAGGATGAAGTCAATCCGGTCATGTCAGCGTTGCTCGAGAACGGCCTCGAGGTGACGGCTCTGCACAACCATTTCTTCTGGGATGAACCGCGGATGTTCTACATGCACGTCCACGGGCACGGTGCGCCGATGGATCTCGCACGCAAGGTCAAGCCGGCCCTGGATCTGATCGGGCGGCAGGCGAAACCATCGTCATCCGCGGCGGCGGCCGCCACACCGCTCAATACGGCGCGAATCGCGCAGCTGGCGGGTCATTCCGGCGACCAATCAGGTGCGGTCTACAAGATCACAGTCGGCCGCGACGATCTCAAGATGACCGAGATGGGGGCGCCAATCAACGCGCGAATGGGATTGAACACGTGGGCCGCGTTCGTCGGGACTGACGACAAAGCCGCAGTTGCCGGCGACGTCGCCATGCTGCCGTCGGAGGTCAACGGTGTCCTCAAGGCGCTCCGCCAGAACGGCCTCGACGTCGTCGCGATCCACCACCACATGCTCGATACGCAGCCCAACGTGATCTTTTTGCACTATTGGGGGACGGGTCCAGCCGACACACTCGCCACTGGCTTCAAGGCGGCGCTCGATCAGCTCGGCAAAGCGAAGGCGTCGCAGTAAAGCTTCCAGCTGCCAGCTTCAGGGCTGCTTGACGCGACCGCCTTCGAGCCATGCCATCAGACGGTCGTCCATGTACGCAAAAAACGGATTACACGTCAGCCGCATGAGCGTGTCTGCCGGAACCGAAAACACTGCGCGCTCGCCGCGCGGGCTCAGGAGCCCGAGTCGAATCGTCGTCGAAGGCCCGACCGTTTCGTCGCGTCCATAGACTGGATCCGACAATGGAAACGGAATCGCGACGTGCGACAGCGAGAAGACGTCCCGCGGCCAGGCAAGGCCGAGCGGACGCAGGTTGAGAGTTGTCGCGTCGGGCGCGACGGATCTTTCCGCCACCTCGAGGGACGAGGGATCGAGGTTGGTGATCAGCGTCCGTCGATACTTTCGCGGCGACGCGTCAGTCAGGCGGGACAGCAGCGTTGCGTCGGCAGGCTGAATAAACGGTACGAGGCCGGATGCCCGGTTGATATCAAAGAGCACGAGCTCGGAACGCTCGTCAGCAATCACGTCGTACAACGAGTGAACCACAGCCGGCGTACTGACGGTGGCATCCACCAGCGAGTGAAAGGTCAGCACCGGCGGCACCTTGGAGCCGAGCCCGGCGCTGGCGGCGCGCACGATCTGCTTCTGCAGCGTTGTCGTCAACCGCCAGGTCTGCAGTCCTGCGTTGGCGGGAAACGAGTTGTACTTGAACGGGTTGTACTCAGGGTAGATATCCAGCCAGCGTGCTTTCTCGAACGCAGGCACGGGTCCGAGCATGCTGATGACCCGTGCGAGCCACGCCAATGGCTGCACTCCAACCATCGGCGAGAGCAGGACGATGCGATCGGCCTGAGGGTCGCCAGAGCCCTCGAGTGCATCGAACGCGTACTTGAGGACGAGCGCACCGCCATTCGAGTAGCCAACCAGGAACAACGGCTTGCGTTCGCCGATCGTCGAGCGAACGTGGCGGGCGCCGACGCGTACCGCAGCGAGCCAGTCCTCCCAGGTGACGTCGGTCAAGCCGGCGGGGACCGTGCCATGGCCTGGCATTCGCATCGCGACGACGTAGTAGCCGCGCGCGCGGAGGTCTTCACCAATCGTGCGGAAACTGTACGGACTGTCGGTCAGTCCGTGGATGAGTAGCGCCCCTCCGATCGGCGTCGTTTGGGGCTCGAGGATCTGCGTGTGGTTCCAATCAGTCTCGAGCCGTCTCGGAGATGAAATCCCATCAGGATTGTACCGGTTGGCGGGTACCCGCGCCGCTCTATCGAGTTTTTGCTCGATCTGCTCGTGAACCGTGTTGAAAGCTAAGTCCTCGATCCCGATGTAATCGTGGAGCGTCGAGCGCGATGTCAGATCGCTCGCGCGAAAGTCACGCGGGACAACTCGATGCCAGGGTTCCAGATCGGGGAGGCGCCGGCGCGCGCTGACCGCGCCGCCAATGACGATGGTCGCGAAGATCAAGAACGCTGACCAGCCGAGGCGGACGACCCAGCGCCGCAGTGACTGCCGTATGCGTGGAGAGAAGGGCATTCGTACCTGGTTGAGTAATAATGCCCCGAAAAGGTCACGCGCTCTACAAAAGGGAGATCTGAGATGTCTGCACCATCGACGAGGCGGGCAACGTGTGGTGCCCTTCTTTCGATCCTCTCGGTCATCGCGCTGCACCGTGGAGCAACCGCGCAATCGACACCGGCTGCTCCTGACGTATCGAAATACCAGGTTCCGTCACCCCAGATTGTTGCGACCTTCGATACGCCGCCGCTTCCGACCGTCATCGTCAGCCCGACGCGCCAGGTGTTGGCGCTCACGCTGCGCAAGGGAAGCCCGACGCTGGCGGAACTGGCGCGGCCGACGCTTCGGCTCGCCGGCGCGCGTGTCGATCCGAAGAACAACGGCCCTCACCGAACTGCAGCAAACGGCGGCGGCTACGCCATTACGCTCAAGCGAGTGACCGACGGACAGGAGATTCCGGTGACCGTTCCGCCGCAGGCGAGCGTGGCGAATGTTCATTTCTCTCCCGACGGATCCCGCCTGTCGTTCACCAACACCAGGGATACCGGGATCGACCTGTGGATCGCGGACGCGACCACGGGCGTGGCCAAAAAGGTGAGCGGAACGGATCGACTCAACGCCGCCAACGGCGATCCGTGCGACTGGCTGCACGACAACGTCACGGTGCTTTGTCAGATCGTGCCGCCGAATCGCGGTCCAGCGCCGGTTGAACCGCTCATCCCGGCGGGCCCGACCGTGCTCGAGAATCACGACAAGGCGCCGGCGCCGACCTACGAGGACATGATCCGGACATCCCACGACGAGGCGCTCTTCGACTACTACTTCAGCAGCCAGCTCGCGGCCATCGATACGGCTTCCGGGCGTCGAACTGCGATCGGCCATCCAGCGGTGTTCGATACCGTGACGGCTTCGCCCAACGATCAATTCATCCTCGTGTCGCGCGTGACGCGACCGTATTCGCATCTGATTCCCATGGATGGGTTCCCGCAGCAGGTGGAGATCTGGGATCGTCGCGGCGATGTCGCCCGAACGGTCGCGACCATCCCATCACACGAGGGCGTGACGCTGACCGGCGTCCGCACCGGACCTCGCGAGTACCGCTGGCGACCCGATCAGCCCGCGACCCTCGTCTGGGTGGAGGCGCTGGACGGAGGCGATCTGAAGAACAAGGTTCCGTTCCGCGACAAGATCGTCACGGTCGAATCGCCGTTCACCGCGGCGCCAGCTGAGTTGGCGAAGACCGAGTATCGGTTCCAATCGCTGTCGTTCACAGAGAAGGGCCTCGCGCTCGTCAGCGAGTCCGATCGCGCGACCCGCCGGCTCCGCACGTGGATCGTAGAGCGAGGGGCCGAGCCCCGCAAATTGTGGGAACGGCGCGGAGAGGATCGATACGCTGATCCGGGGACCGCGCTCGTCCGAGGGGATCAGAGAACGACCATCGGCGGTGGGCGTGGCGCGGGCCCGTCGGGCGCGATCATGCAGGATGGCGACGCGATCTATCTCGCCGGCGACGGCGCATCCCCGGAAGGCGACCGGCCGTTTCTCGATCGCCTGAACCTCAGGACGCTCATCGCCGAGCGCCTGTTCAGAAGCGACTCGAAGTCGTTCGAGACGCCCATCGCAATGCTGAGCGGCAACGGCCGGTCTGTGCTGACCCGCGCGGAGACTGTCACTGACCCGCCCAATTACTACACGCGCGCGCTCGGCGCCGGCACGTCGCGGCACGCCGTGACCGCCTTCAGTGATCCACAAGAGTTCTTCCGCGGTGTTCAGCGGCAGTTCATCACCTACGAGCGCAAGGATGGCGTCAAACTGTCCGCGACACTGTATTTGCCGCCTGGGTACACGAAAGGCGAACGACTCCCGGTCATCATGTGGGCGTATCCACGGGAGTTCTCCGACGCCGACACCGCGAGCCAGGTCGTCGGATCACCGAACCGATTCACACTCGTGACGCCGGGCAACTCGCACATGTATCTGCTGTGTGCCGGGTACGCGATCCTCGACGGTCCAACGATGCCGATTGTGGGACCGGGCGAAACCGCCAACGATCACTATGTCGAGCAGCTCGTGGCCAGCGCGGAAGCGGCGATCGACAAGGTTATCGAGATGGGAATCGGCGATCGGGATCGCATTGGCGTCGGCGGCCACAGCTACGGAGCGTTCATGACGGCCAACCTGCTCGCGCACTCACGGCTCTTCCGAGCCGGATTCGCCGAGAGCGGCGCCTACAACCGAACGTTGACGCCCTTCGGTTTCCAGAGCGAGCGACGAACATTCTGGGAAGTTCCAGATCTCTATGGGAAGATGTCGCCGTTTTTCTACGCGCATCAGATCAAGGATCCGATTTACCTGACCCATGGCGAGATGGACGACAACTCGGGCACGTTTCCGATTCAGTCAGAGCGCTTCTACATGGCGCTCAAGGGACACGGCGCGACGGTCAAGTACGTGACGCTGCCGTACGAGGCGCACGGCTACGCGGCGCGCGAGACGCATCTGCATCTCATCGCGGAGAAGATCGCGTGGTTCGACAAGTACGTGAAGAACGGGGCGAAGCCAACGAGCGAGGACCGACGGTAAAAAAGGCCGAGCGTGTAGCGCTCGGCCCCGGTAAGCATCGAGCAATCGACAATCAGCTTTTCTACGCGACCTCCAACATGTGGCTGCCAGCGAGACGAGCACTTTCAACCGAGAGTTCTTCGAGCTCGAGCACGCCTGCCGTCAATACCGACGCCGCCTTCAGCAGGCGGAACTCAGCCGCCGTCACCGCGTGATCGCGCTCGAACATGACTTGCAGGATCGTGCGCACATCACCTTCTCCGCTGACGTTGAAATAGATCGATTCAGTGTCTCCCACCGGCGCGATTGGCGCGCGGCGGATGACGACGTCACGCGCATTCAGCAGGCCTCGTACGCCGCGGGCGAAACGAACCGAAGGAGCCTCAGAGTGATTCCCGTCGGACAGCACGTCGCTGAGCAGCTGGGACAGCGCCGCAGACATCGACGGAGAGGTCGATTCGCCGTGAGCCGGAAGAATATCGAGCGGCTGCTCGAACTGCGCCGCCGCATGATAACGGACACCCAGGCGATCCACGTGTGCAATCTCACTCCGAACGAAGCGCGCCGTCATGATCCGCTGCAGGCCCAGACCACTCAGCTGCAGTTCCATCGTGACGCCGGGTGTGACCTTGGAGCCGGACGCGATCAGCACGCCAGTGCGGGAAATGTTGACCAGTTCCGCATTGGTGCCCCACGGCATGCGGAGCGTCCACTGCCCCGGGCCCTGCTGTGGAATTCGCTTTGCGCACCGCCGCTCCCGTTCATCCGGCTGGGCGATCGGTGCGGCCGTCGGCGCGTGTATCACTCTTCGAACCGGACCGACGATCGAGCGCGGCGGCTCGACGATGGTCTTGATACGGAATCCTGACGCGTACTGCGCGCGCAGCAGCCGGGCTTCCTCGAGGGCATTCGCGATTTGCCTGCCCACCATCTGCGGGTCGTACTGAAGACCGAGGCTGATCGTCTGCCGCCTGAAGAAACCCATTCGACGCTTTTGTTCAGGCACGGAATCGCGCAGCACGTCGAGCGCTGAAATCGTGACCATCTGGACATGCGGGCCGGCCTGTGTCTTGACGTGCGCCGCCAGTTCGGCGCTATCCGCGGGCGAGAGCAGCGCGGGCGCGACGATGAGATCTGGCTGATACCTGGAAAAGCTCGCGATGGCGGCCTTGACCGAGTCCACCATCATGACTTCCCCGTGCACGTGTTCGCGAATGAGCGCCTTCAACAACATCCGGCGCGATCGGTCGGCTTCGATTGCGAGAATGCCTGCCATGTGTGACTCCGAATTGCCTTTGAGACCACGCGGTCGCCCGGCCTGGTCTCTGACACCCCGACGTTTACGTGATTGCACCAGTTGTGCGTGTGTGTGCGGTTTTCGCAAAGACGGTGCCCTGTCGGGTGCGTCAGTAAGTCATGCGGATTGGCGCCATTACGGCGAATTTCAACCCTGAAATCGCTAGAAGTCTGCTAACTGGGTGATATTTGTCGCGGTCCACTCCGCTTGCCACCGCTACCGCGGAAAAGTTCTTCGCAGGCTAGGAATTCGCGGGTCAGAGTAGGGGACGGCGCCGCCGGGCGTGCGTATTTGACAACCGGCCCCTTATCCGGCCTATCGTCTCGCGACAGTCAACGTCCGCCTGAAGGCGGAAGCCACAGGTTCTCTTTTGGGTACCGTGGCTTCCGCCTTTAGCCGGAAGGTGGAGTCGCCGGAGCGCAAATATGAAAAAGCTGCTCGCCGCAATCGTCATTGCCGTCTTCGTTGCTCCTCTCGGCGCCCAGCAGGCAGCCGTCAAGAAGCCAATTACTCACGACGTCTACGACGGTTGGAAATCCATCCAGGGCACGAAGGTGTCACGTGACGGCCTCTGGGTCGCCTACGCCCTCGTCTTGCAGGATAGTGATGGAGAGCTCGTCATCCGCAATCTCAAGACGAGCGCGGAACATCGCGCGCCGCGCGGCCGGAGTCCCGTCATCACCCCGGACGGCAGGTTTGTCGTATTCGAGAAGGCGCCGCTCAAGGCGGATCTCGACCAAGCGCGCAAGGCGAAGCGGCGGCCCGAGGAGATGCCGAAGCCTGGCGTTGGCATCGTGGATCTATCGAGCGGTCAGGTGACGACGCTTGCGGAACACGTCAAGAGTTTCCGTCTCCCCGAGGATCCAATCCGCATCGTCGCCTACCTCACTGCACCGGAGCCTGCGCCGCGTGCGCGACAGGAACGATCGGAAGGCGAGGAGGAGCAAGAAGGAAAGCCGCGAGCGAAAAAGCACGAGCCGGGCACCGATCTGGTGATCCGCGATCTCGCGACCGGCACGGCGCAGACCGTTGCCGAGGTCATGGAATACGCGGTGTCAAAGGACGGGAGTGCCGTCGCCTACTCGGTGTCGTCGAAGACTCCGGCGAACGACGCGGCGCTTGTGCGCAACGTCGCTGACGGCTCGACCAGGACGCTGTTGACCGGTCAAGGCACCTACAAGGGCTTCGTCTTCGACGCCAAAGCCACGCGACTCGCCTTCGTCAGCGATCGGGACGACTATGCTGCCAAAGCCCCACGCTTCAAGCTGTACCACGCATCGACGTCGGCGAGTTCCGCAGCCGAGTTGAACGTGCCTGCTGAGACGCGCGCCGGTCCAATCGCGGTGAGCGAAAACGGGCGGCTGGAGTTCTCCAAGGATGGCGCCCGCCTGTTCTTTGGAACTGCCGCGCCGCCGCATGCCGATCCGGACGACGCCCCGGAGCCAGTCAAGGTCGACATCTGGAATTACAAGGATCCAGAGATTCAGCCAATGCAGAAGGTCCGCGCCGACGAGGAGCGCAAGCGGAACTTCCGCGCGATGATCACGCTGGCTGATGGGAGGTTCACGCAGCTTGCGTCACCCGATATGCCTGACCTCCTGACCAACGACAGCGGCAGCGTTGCGCTCGGCATATCCAACGTGCGCTACAGGCAGCTCATCTCCTGGGACGGCAGTTACGACGATGACTATCTGGTATCGCTGACGGACGGATCGCGAAGACAGATTCTGAAGAAGGCCAACTTCCAGGCAACGATGTCGCCGGGCGCGAACTACGTCCTGTTCTTCGACGAGCAAGACGACAACTGGCACGTCATCCGCACGACCGATGGCCAGAACATCAATCTCACGGCAAAGCTGGGAATCAAGTTCCAGAGCGAGACAGACGATCATCCGGCGCATCCGGCGCCCTACGGCAGCGCGGGATGGACCGAGGGAGACAAATCGGTCCTGCTCTACGACCGTTACGACATCTGGGAAGTGAAACCGGATGGAACGGGCGGCCGAAAGATCACCGACGGCCGACGCGAGCAACTCATCTTCCGGTACCCGCGAACAGAGCAGGCGCCGTCGACTGTCGAAGAAGAAGGCGGGCCAGGGCGTCGGGACGCAGAGGACGCCGCGATATCGCCGGCGAAGCCGCTGATTCTGTCCGCCGTGAACGAGAACACCCGCGCGAGCGGCCTCTACCGCGTGACGCTGAACACGACAGCGGCACCAGCGAAGCTGCTGATGCTCGACAAGAGCGTCGGCGTGCCAATCAAGGCGAAGGACGCTGACGTCTACGTCTTCACCCTTTCACGGTTCGAAGAATTCCCGAACCTGTGGGTCTCGAGCGGTGCGTTTACCGACATGAAGAAGATCAGCGACGCCAACCCGCAGCAGGTGCAGTACAACTGGGGGCGCTCCGAGCTGATCGAGTACGTCAATGCCGACGGCAAGACGTTGAAGGCGATCTTGACCAAGCCCGAGAACTTCGATCCATCGAAGAAGTATCCGCTGCTCGTCTACATCTATGAACAGCTGTCGAGCAATCTGCACCGCTACGTCCCGCCCGCGCCAGGCGGATCAAGCATCAACGTCACCCGATACGTCAGCAACGGTTACGTCGTCCTTCAGCCCGACATCGTCTACGACATCGGCTATCCGGGTGAGAGCGCGTTGAAGTGCGTGCTGCCGGCGACGCAGAAAGTGATGGCGATGGGTTTCATCGATCCCGGGCGTGTCGGCATCCAGGGACACAGCTGGGGCGGCTATCAGATCACATACATGATCACGCGCACGAACATCTTCCGTGCGGTCGAAGCGGGCGCGTCGGTGGTGGACATGGCGGGTGGATACGGCGGCATTCGATGGGGCACCGGCATGTCGCGCGCGTTCCAATACGAGAAGTCACAGAGCCGGATCGGCGCGCCGCCCTGGGAAAATCCAAAGCTGTATCTCGAGAACTCGCCGATCTACTGGATCGACAAAGTCAAGACTCCCTATCTGACGATGGCTAACGATGAAGACGACGCGGTACCCTGGCAGCAGGGCATCCAGTTCTTCACGGCCATGCGACGGCTAGGCAAAGAAGCGTACATGTTCACCTACAACGGCGAGAAGCACGGGTTGCGTCAGCGCGAGAACCAGAAGCACTGGACCGTGCACCTTGCCGAATACTTCGATTACTTTCTGAAAGACGCGCCGAAGCCCGACTGGATGGAGCACGGCGTGCCGTACCTCGAGAAAGGGAAGCGCGACGTCTCGCCGCTCTACAAGAAATCGACGGACGGACAGTAGCGACACTCGCGGGATTTCCATGCATCGCCGTGATTTTCTTGCCGGCCTCGCCGCGATCGGGATTATCTCCCGCGAATCAACGCACGCGGCCCAGTCGTGGCGTGCAGGTGTCGCCACGATTGACATCACGCCCGATCGCTCGCTGTGGATGGCCGGGTTTGCCGCCAGGACCGAGCCGTCGCAGGGGGTTGCGCTGCCTTTGCATGCAAAGGCGCTGGCGTTCAAGGCGGATCGACAACCGACCGCGGTTCTCGTGACCGTGGATCTCCTCGGCGTCACTGCCCGCATGACGGACCGCGTCGCATCGCTGGTCGAGCATCGTCATCGTCTGCGGCGTCAGGATGTCCTGTTCAACGCCAGCCACACTCATTGCGGTCCCGTCGTCGATGAGCAGTTGTCCGTAGCGTACGGGCTCACACCGGCGCAGCTCGCGGACATTCGCGCCTACACCACATGGCTCGAGGACCAACTTGCGGCCGTTATTGGAGACGCCGTGTCGCGTCTCGCACCAGCACGGCTGTCGTACGCTCGCGACGTGGCCGATTTTGCCGCGAATCGCCGCACGGCATTCGTCCCCTTGGGACCGGTCGACCACACCGTCCACGTTCTGCGAGTTGACGATGCCAACGGGAGTCTGAAGGCCGTGGTGTTCGGCTACGCCTGCCATAACACCACGCTTCCGGCGACGGTCGTGCAATATCACGGCGATTACGCCGGCGTCGCCCAGGCGACACTCGAGGACCGGCACAAAGGAACGACGGCCATGTTCGTCGCTGGCTGCGGCGCCGATGCCAATCCGTCGCCGCGCGGAACGATGGAGCTTGTCAACGCGCACGGCACCACGATCGCCGATGCCGTCGATCGCGCACTGAAGTCGCCCGGGCCGGTGGCGGCCTCTCTACGCACCGGGTATGGAACGGTAGACCTGCCTTTCGCCGACGATGAGGCGCGTGCACGCTGGCACAGCCAACTCAAGATTGATCAAATCTATTTGGACCGGCATGCAGCCGCGATGAAGCAGTTGGTCGACCGCGATGGCCGCTTGCCGGCTGCGCAGCGCGACCCCGTGCAGGTGTGGCAGTTCGGGTCTGCCGCGGACAGCTTCACGCTGGTTGCGCTCGGCGGGGAAGTCGTCGTGGACTACGCGCTTCGCGTGGCCCGCGAGTATCCAGCGCGCCGCATGTGGGTGGCGGGATACAGCAACGACGTGTTCGGCTACGTGCCCTCCCTTCGCGTGCTCCGTGAAGGCGGCTACGAGGGAGGCGACGCGATGATCTATTACGCCAGACCAGGTCCTTTTAACGAGAGGGTAGAGGAGCTGATCGTCGCGAAAATTCATCAGCTGACTGGAGGGCGATCGTGAGCATGAGCCGCCGCGGATTCCTTGGAGCAGTTGTCGCCGCCGGTACGGTCGGAGCAGCACGGCCGGTGCAGGCTGACCTGCGGCGCGCTGCGCAAGCGTCCTCCCGGGCCGTCCCGTCGAGTACTCCGGCGCTCCTCGGTGGAACGCCGGTGAGGCGGACGCCGTTTCCGTCCTGGCCGGTCGCGGACGCGCGGGAAGAAGACGCGCTCGTGCGCGTGATTCGCAGCGGCCGGTGGAATCGGGGCGACAACGTTGCCGCCTTCGAGTCAGCGTATGCGTCGCTGACCGGCGCCAGGCACTGCCTCGCCACCGCCAATGGCACCAGCGCGCTGATCACGTCGCTCGGCGCGCTCGGCATAGGGCCTGGCGACGAGGTCATCGTTCCCCCCTATACGTTCGTCGCCACGATCAACGCCGTTCTGCTGATGCGTGCGCTGCCGGTTTTCGTCGATTCCGATATCGACACCTTCCAGATCGACGCGCACAAAGTCGAGCGTGCCATCACCGGCAACACAAAGCTGATCCTGCCCGTCCACCTGGGCGGCTCGGCCGCCGATCTCGACACCATCCTCGACGCCGGCCGACGTCGCGGGGTGACGGTCGTCGAAGACGCGTGCCAGGCGCACCTGGCCGAGTGGCGCGGACGCAAAGTCGGAACCTACGGCAAGACGGGATGTTTCAGTTTTCAGGCGAGCAAGAATCTCAACTCCGGCGAGGGAGGCGCCATTCTCACAGACGATGACGAGCTGGTGGAGACGTGTTATCGGTTCCACAACAACGGCCGCGGCCGTCGAAATACTGGCGACGATTTCTCGTATCGCAACCTTGGCGCGAACCTGCGGCTGACGGAGTTTCAGGCGGCGCTGCTGACCGCGCAGATGACGCGGCTGCAGGAACAGGCGCGCACCCGCGATGCCAACGCTGCTCACCTGACCGATTTATTGCGGCAGATTCCCGGCATTACGCCCGCTCGTATGTACGACGGCTGCACGCGCAACGCCTACCACCTTTATATGTTCCGGTATGACCCGTCCCGGTTCGGCGGACTCCCACGCGCCGCCTTCATCAAGGCACTGGCTGCGGAAGGGATTCCAACCCAGGCCGGCTACTCGCCGCTCAACAAGCAGCCCTTTCTCGAGGACGTGTTCTCGACTTCGGGATTCAAGGCGATTTACTCGAAGGCACGGCTCGACAAGTGGCGCGAGCAGAACCAATGCCCTCAGAACGATCGCCTCTGCGATGAAGGCGTCTGGATCGTTCAGACGATGCTGCTTGGACCGCGTCAGGACATGGAGGACATCGCTGAGGCCATCCGGAAGGTGCAGATCGCGGCGCCGCAGCTGGTGAAGACGACCGCAGTGCGGTGACGCTCGACGGCATCCATCAACGCGTGCGCCGAGTGGCGAGCGGGCGGGCGCAGACACTGATCGTGGCAGGCGCATTCGCGGCTTGCCTGATCGCGGCATCCCCGCAACGCCTCGTCGGGGACGGCCGCGAGTATCTGGCGCAAGCCATCGAATTCGCAGCATTCCGCGGTCCGGCCTTCAGGCCCGGTGATATTCCGCACATCCAGGCGGAGCTCACCCGATTCGATCCGGCGCTTGCCAACTGGGACATCTGGAGCTCGACGGTTGCGGATGTGAATCGTGGCCGCGTGTTTCTCCATTTCTGGGTCTATGCGCTGCTTGCCGCGCCAGGCGTTTGGGTCACGACCGTGCTCGGCGTCGCACCGACAGCGGCGTTTACCGCGCTCAACCTCGTTTTGTTCGGCGCCGCGCTCTGGGTGGCGTTTCCGCGGATCGGAGCCGCCGCGTGCATCCTGCTGTTTGCCGGACCGATCGTCTGGTGGATAGACAAAGCGCATACCGAGGTGTTCACGTTCGCGCTGCTGACGATCGCGTTTGCGTTGATGTATGAACGGCCGTGGTGGTCGATGCTCGCTGCTGGTGCCGCCTCGACGCAAAATCCGCCGATCGCGATTCTGGTACCCCTGGTGTTTGGCGCCGCGGTGGTGCGAAACCCGTCTGGCTGGACTGACCGGCGCATGATTGCGGGCGTGATCGTCGCGACCGCGCTCGCGTTGCTCCATCCGGTCTACACCTACACACATCACGGCCGGTTGTCTCTTCTGCTGGAGCAGACGCGATCCGGCGTGCCGACATTTCAGACGCTGTCGGCGGTCGTGCTCGATCCGTCTCTCGGCCTTGTCGGGAACTTTCCTGTGTTTCTGGTTGTCGCGATTGTCGGAGTGTTGGCGCTGCTGCGCCACCGCCGCCGCGAAGTGCTCGTCGAGGACGTCATTCTTCCGGGTGTCGTGGCGATGATCTTTCTGTTCTCATTCTCGAGAACCACGAACGTCCATCATGGCGGCACGCCGAGCGTCAGCCGCTATGCGCTCTGGCTGATTCCGCTGGCGATTCCGATGCTGTCCGCGCTTCAGAGATTTGGAGGTCTCACCTGGCGGAAGTTTCTCTGGAGTGCCGCGGCCCTGTCAGCGCTAATCTCCGTCCTGGCTTTCCGCCCGTCTGTGCCGCAAAACTCTCGCGAGCCGACCTGGCTCGCGTCGTTCCTCTGGACGCGGGCTCCGGGGTGGAACAACCCGTTGCCCGAAGTGTTCATCGAAACGCAATTGCAGGTGGACGAGCCACGCGTGCCGGTCGCCACGACCGGATGCGAAAAGATCCTCGTCGCCGGTGGCAGCGCGGACGAGGGGTTCTGGCCGTCACCGTGCTATCCCGCGCCCCTCCCTCCCGCATGCGAGATTGCCGGCAGCCTGTGTTACGCGAACCTGAACGGCCGCCAATACGAATTCGTACCGATTCGCGGTGCCATGATCGATGAACGTGCGGTGCGGCGTGACGCCGTGTGGCCCGTCAGCGCGGTAACCCACGTGCGAAAACTGTATCAAGCGTGGAACTGGGCCGGCATGCACTCCGGTTCGCTGGACGTCGTCAAAGCCGTCGAACACGTCTGGGTTGAGTCACTCGGCTCGAGTAATCGCTTCATTCTCGTACTCCGAGATCCTCGCGACGGAGCGGTGGTTCGCCTCCAATCGGTTCGCCCGATGCACGGCGTCCTGATGGATGCGGTGACTGGCGAGACGCTCGGGGTGCTGCAATACGACCCTGGAAACGCGGCCGCAATCGAGTTGCCGCGCGACTCGAAGGTCTTGCTGCTTGCCATGCAAGAGAGATGACTCGTCGGCGGGTCATCTGGTAGATTTGCTCGCCGCACGAATCGTGGCCGCGGAGACGGGAGACATCAAGTCAGCCCGGTCGACTTCAAGAGTGGTCGCATGCGTCTCGACGCGTGGATGCTCGTCGCCTTCATTGGTCTCGCGACGGCGAATTCCGCCCGCGCCCAGTCGATTACTGCGCAACTGTCGGGCACCATCTATGATCAGCAGGGCGGCGTCGTCCCGAACGCCGCCGTGGCGGTTGAGAGCGTCCAGACAGGCCAGAGGTGGTTGATTTCTTCTGGCCCGACGGGCCGCTTCAGCGTGATCGGGCTCGCTCCCGGGGTTTACGAGGTCGAGGTGAGCCGCAACGGCTTCGAACTGCTGCGCCAGCGGCTGACGCTGGCCGTCAGCGACCACCTCGATATCGACCTCGCGTTGAAGCTGGAGAGAGTGTCGCAGGGCTTGGACGTCGCTCTGCCCAGGCGCACGCAGCCCACGGCATCCAGGCGGGTGTTTACCACCGCCGATATCGACAACCTTCCCGTCGTGGACCGGGATTTTACGAACCTTGCGCTGCTGGCACCGGGGATTCTCCAGAACCAGGTCGGGACTGGCAGCAGCACCGGGATCACGTCGGCCGGCCAGACCGGCCGAAACAACTCCTACTTCTTCGATGGCCTGACCCTCGACGATACCCAGTTGGGCAACGCGCGAGGCGGGCTGTCGCTCGACACAGTACGAGAGTTCGTCGTCTTGTCGAACTCGTTTGACGCCGAATATGGCCAGGCCTCGGGCGCCGTCATCAGCGTTGTGACACGGTCTGGAACCAATAACCATTCCGGGCGAGCCTTCTATTACCATCGCGACGATGCCTGGGATGCGACACCACACGAGGCGCACCTGGTGACGCCGCCGCTCGAGCAGGCTCCTTACGAACAGAAGATCGGCGGTGGGTTCGTCGGAGGTCCCCTCGCCCGCGATCGTGCATTTTATTTTGGCTCGATCGAGGAGACGATGGTCGACACCGAAGCCATCATCACGTCTCCGCTGCTACACACGTTTCAACCAACGGCCGATGCGCACCTTCCATCGCGCGACCGGATCTCTCAGGCTTTCGGGCGCGCCGACATGGTACTCGGGTCAACCGGCTCGCTGAGCCCGCGCATTCGCGTGCAGCGAAGATCGAGCACCAACGTCTTCGTGCCGGCCGATGTCGGAGACGCGGCGCCGGAACGGGCCAACGATTTCGTGTCGGCCAACTCTGACGGCGCCGTCGTTCACGACCGCACGTGGGGCGCGACGCGCATGAACGAATTCCGCGGACAGTTTGCCAGAAGGAACTTCGATCGAAATTCCCATTGCCCGGGTTGTCCTGCGGAAGAGCATCCAAGCTTCAAACTGGGAAAGTTCTCGTCCGTGCCGAACGGTGCTACCGAGGAACGGTGGCAGTTCGCTGACGCCCTGACGGCGAACGTATCCAGTGGGCTCGGTGAGCACACCCTCAAGGGAGGGGCGGAAGTCAACCTGATTGACCTGAACGCGCGATCGCTTCAGGACCGGGACGGCACGTTCACGTTCAACAGCGACGACAAGTTTGATTCCGATGTATCGGCCACCTATCCCGTCAGGTACACGCAAACCGTTGGCAAGCCAAGCATCCGCATCGATCATCGCGTGTACGCGGCATTCGTCCAGGACCGGTGGAGGGCCGGCGTCGCAACGCTCGACATCGGCGTCAGGTGGGATTACGACAGCGCGCCGGGTGTCTCGAATGACAGGGGCGATGTCGCGCCACGCCTGGCCATCGCCATCGATCCCATGCGCACCGGCCGGACGGTTCTTCGCGGTGGGTACGGCCAGTACTATGATCAGGTTCCGTTGTCGAATGCGATTGCGGCGTTACAGGCGCAGTCCTCCGTCCAGATCTTTGTTCGGAACCCCGATTATCAGTCATACCCGAATCCGAACGGCCGGCGCGAGCTTTCGCCGAATACGTCGAGGCTTCTCGACCTGACGGTGCCCCGTACGGATCAATTCATGGCAGGTCTGACCCACGTGTGGTCGGCGGCCCTCACCATCGCCGCCGACGTCGTCGAGGCACGCGGCAAGCATCTGCTGATGACCCGGGATCTGAACTATCCGGATCTGAACGATCCGTCGCGTCAACGACCCGATCCGCAGTATCAACGGGTCGCAGCCGTGGACTCGATTGGCCACTCGTGGTATCGAGCGCTGCAGATCGGGGCGGAGAGTCGCGCCCGGATGCTCTCGTGGTCGGCCGCGTACACGTGGTCGCTTTCTGAACGCGATACTGAAGACTCCAATTTCTCACCCCAGGATCAGACGAACTTGCAGGCCGAACGAGGTCCAGCGGCAAACGACATGCGACACCGTCTTGTCGTGGCGGGACAATCGCAGCTGCCGTGGGGTTTACAGTTCTCGCCGGTCGTCACGCTGCAGACCGCCCTTCCGTACAACATCACGCTCGGCATCGATCGGAATCGCGATCTGGTGAACAACGATCGCCCACCAGGAGTTGGGCGAAACTCGGCGCGCGGGGGCGGACTGATCCAGATCGATGCGCGGCTCGCGAAGGCGTTCCGATGGGCCCATCACACCGTGCAGGGCAGCCTCGAGACCTTCAACGTGGCGAACCGCGCCAACTGGACCGGCGACGACGGCAAGCAGACTTCCCCAACTTACAAAGGGCCGACCAACGCAGCGCCGTCGCGCCAGATCCAGATCGGGGTACGGTTTGACTTCTAACGTGACGGGGACTTCTCTGTCGGGGTCGTCGACGACGCGATCGCTTTCCGCAGGGACACAGCTTGGTCCTTACGAGATCGTCGCGCTCATCGACGCCGGCGGCATGGGCGAGGTGTATCGCGCCGCCGACACGAGGCTCAATCGCACCGTCGCGCTGAAGATCCTGCCCGAGTCGGTAGCTGGCGATGCAGAGCGTCGCCAGCGATTCGAGCGTGAAGCCGAACTGGGATCGAGCCTGGCCCATCCTCACATCTGTGCGGTGTATGACGTCGGACGATCGCGGCCGAAATTGCGCGACTCCAGGACGGGAGTGGAAACCGACCGGCAAGTGGAAGTGAGTTTCCTGGTCATGGAGTACGTCGAGGGGGAGACACTGGAGTCGCGGCTGATGCGAGGCGCGCTGAATCTCGACGATGCCTTGCGCTACGCGATCGACATCACGAGCGCGGTCGAGTATGCACACCGGCGGGGCGTCCTCCATCGAGATCTGAAGCCGGCAAACATCATGATCACGCCGACCGGCCTCAAGCTGCTCGACTTCGGATTGGCGAAGGCCTCACCGGTACGGCCGGCATCGGACACGCCGTTGGCGACAACACAGACCCTGACTGAGCGAGGCACGCTTCTCGGTACCGTGAACTACATGTCGCCCGAGCAGCTCGAAGGCGGACTGGCCGACGGCCGTGCTGACATCTTTGCGATCGGCGCCATCGTCTACGAGATGGTGACAGGACAGCGCGCCTTTTCAGGTGCGAGCCGGGCGAGCGTGATCGCAGCGATCCTGCGAGAAGATCCGCCAGCCCCGTCCGCTCTCCGAAAAACGACGCCACCCGCTCTGGAACGAGTTATCCAGAAGTGTCTCGCCAAGGACCGCGAGCAGCGGTGGCAGACCATGCGCGATCTCGCGAGCGAGCTGGAGTGGATCCGCGACGACAGCCGCTCAGGCGCGAGCCAACGTCGTCCATTGTCCAGCGGCAGCCGCGTAAGGACGTGGATCCTCGCCGGGATGCTGATCGCTGCGACCGTTGCCGCAACGCTTATCGTGAAGGACAGATGGGGCGAGAGCCGGTCATCCGAGCTGCCGGCCAGCATTCAATTTGCGATTCAGCCGCCGGCCGGCGTGTCGTTCCTGGATTCGAATTCGTTCATGGCCGTGTCCCCGAATGGACGCTCGATCGTCTTCGTCGGATCGGAAGGTCGGGGTCGCGAGCTCCTCTGGATCCAGCCGCTCGAGTCGCTCGATGCGCGTCCAATCGCAGGAACTGAAGGGGCACGGATGCCATTCTGGTCGCCCGACAGCCTGAGGATCGGATTCATGGCGGACGGCCAGCTGAAGACCGTCGACATCCATGGCGGCAATCTCCATACGGTATGCGCGATCGACAACTCGCTTGGGGGGGCGTGGGGCCCTGACGACGTGATTCTGATCGGCGGCGGCGTCAAGGGTGCCGGGATCCGGCGGGTTGCCGCGGCTGGGGGCCACCCAACCGCGGCGACGACCCTCGATGTTTCGCGAAAGGAGATCGCTCACAATTGGCCGGTTTTCCTGCCTGACGGAAGGCACTTTCTCTACCGGGCGAAGGGTGACGGGGAAGACTCCACGGCGATCTTTGCCGGATCGATCGATTCTCCCGAACGAACGCTCGTCCTGAACGCCGACGTCAATCCCGACTTCGCCTCGCCGGGGTACCTTGTGACGGGCACGAACGGGACGCTGGTCGCTCAGGCATTCGATCCATCCAACCTGCGCCTCAGCGGATCCCCATTCGTGATAAAGCAGCCGGTCCGCTACAACGACTCGACTGGCCGCGTCACTGAGTCTGCCTCCCAATCCACGCTGGTGTATCGCCAGCCGGAGGAAACCGAGCTTCGCTGGTTCGCCCGGAACGGTCAGTCGCTCGACCTCGCGGCCGCGGCGGCGCGCTACCTGGATCCAGAGCTGTCCCCGGACGGATCTCTGTTGGCGGTCGCGAGAGTCGATTCGGCTCTCGGCACATCTGCGATTTCGGTAATCGACCTCGCCGACGGCAGGATCGAACCAGTGACGAGCGGCCGAACCTGGGACAGCAATCCGGTCTGGTCCACGGACGGCCGGATTCTGTCGTTCTCATCGAAACAGGAAGGAGGTGTCCCGCACTTCTACGAGAAGACCATTGGAGCGGCGGGCCCGCCCGCGCAGGTTTCCGCGGACGCGACGGGGAGTGCGCTCGACCGAACGCGGGATGGTGCCATTCTGTTCATGCTGGAAGGGAAACTACAACTGGCGCTCTTGACACAAGGCGTGCGTACGCTGATTCAGACTCGCTTCAAAGAACGACAGGGGCGGTTCTCTCACGACAAACAATGGATGGCCTATGTGTCAGACGAGAGCGGCAAACTCGAGGTCTACGTTCGGTCGGCTTCAGGTGATGGACCAAAAGAGCAGATATCGACAGCCGGTGGACTTCAACCTCGGTGGAGGCAGGACGACCGAGAGTTGTACTACTTGGCTCCGGGTGGTGACGTTATGGCGGTCGACGTGACGATCGCGGGCGGCGTTGTCCGTCGAGGCACACCCGCGGTCTTGTTCCATGGACCTCTAATTCCGTCGGTTCAACACGTGTCAGGGAGAAACCAGTACGACGTCTCGGCTGACGGCCAGAAGTTCATCATGAACGTGCCGACTGGGTCGGCGCCGATCACTGTTTTTTCGAACTGGCAGGCGACTCTTCGCCGGTGACGATCTCGGTTCTCGTCGTCTCGCGGAGCGGCCGCGTCAGGAATGTGAGCTGCAGCGAGCCCAAACGGATTGAATCCCCGTTTTTGAGCGCCACGGTCGACGTGATGCGCTCACTCTGAACGTAAGTGCCGTTCTTGCTCGACAGATCCTCGATCGTCGCCGAATCGTGGTCGACGGCGATTCGCGCGTGATGTCGCGACACACCGGGAACATCGAACCAGATTGGCAGCGCTGGATCCCGCCCGATGAGGTTTTCCCCCTCGGCAAGCGGGAGCCGCCGTTCGCCCGCCACAAGCCAGCAGATTGAGGGGGCCGACGGAACCGGCGGCAGCCGTCGCGAAACGTCCGTGACCGTTCCACAGAATGCATAGCCAAAGCTGTGAACCGTCCGGATGAAGCGGGGCGTGCGGGGAGAGTCTCCCAGAGCGGAACGGATTTCCGCGACGATGACCGACAGACTCGCGTCGGATACGAACGTATCGGGCCACAGCCGCTCCGTGATCTCCGTCTTCGAGAGGGCGCGATCCCGCGCCTCGAGGAGCGCCTGCAACAGCTCGAGCGCCTTAGGCGTCAGGTGAACCTCGACGTCGTCCCGGAACAGCCGCCGACTCGCTGAGTCAAACCGGAACTCGCCGAACCGAACTTCCATCCGGCCTCCACCCCGATCGCGGTCGAATCTTGGAGAATCCTTGGCTTGCGGTAAGGACTTCTCATCCTCGCCTCCCGAATATTACTGCTCTGGAGGTGCGGAGTGCGTACACAACCGGTCGTCCTGGCGACCACCATCGCCGTGGTTGTTCTCGCAGCGATCTCGTGTCAGCGAGAGACCCCGAACGAGCCGGGCCCTGAAATCACGCTCCTGAGCCGCATCGAGATTGCTGGACCACCTGTCGTCGTGCCGGATTCCGCAACTCAGTACCGAGCAATTGCGCAGGCACGAGACGGGAGCAGCCGCGATATCACCACGCAGTCGCAATGGCACTCCTCACGTTCTGGCGTCTTGTCGCTGACGCCGGCGGGAATCGCCACCGCGCGGAGCATGGGCGAGAGCGAGATTACGATCGAGTACCTCAACCTTCGCGCGGGACTCAAGGTCCTCGTGCTCACACCTGGGACATACCGAGTGATCGGGGTGGTCACTGAATCGGGAGTGCCGATCGCCGGCGCGACCGTCCAGGTTATCGAGAATCCCGGTACGACGACGGTGACCGATGCATTGGGGGCCTATCAACTCTACGGCGTGGCGGTCGACACTCACGTCCGCGTCACCAAGGACGGCTACAAGCCACTATCCAGCAGCGTGACGGTCGGCGCACACCAGACGCTCGACTTCGCGCTCGAGACGGTGTCGCCGCCGACCGATGTGCGCGGTCTCTACAGCCTGACGCTGACGGCCGACTCCTGTCCACCAGGCGTGCCGCCTGACGAACGAACACGCACGTACGATGCGCAGGTGACTCAAGACGGTCCGCGGTTGACGGTCCTGCTCAGCGGAGCGCAGTTCGCCCTGCGCGGCGAGAGAGGAAACGGCTTCACCGGGCACATCGCTCCGGATGGGATTACGTTTGTTCTCAGCGGCTGGGACGACTACGTCTACCACGGTATCTACTACAACCTTGTCGAAGTTCTTGCCGATACGCCTCTGAAGCTGTACACGGCGGCCGGTACCGTCTCCGCTTCCGCTTCGCCGTCTGGCATCTCTGGCTTCCTCGAGGGCGAAATTGCGGCGGTTACCGCCCTGGGCCAGTACTCCAACTCCGAATGGTGGGACTGCGTGTCCCACAAGCATCGGTTCGTACTGCAGCGACGGTGACGCGGCGCTGAAGATCGCGACCCGCACGGTCGAACTTTGGAGAATTCTTGGGCTCTGCTAACGACTCCTCGTCCTCGCCTCGAGAGAATTACGTCTCCGGAGGTGCGGAGTGCGTGCGCAACATGCGTTCCTCTCGACCACGCTCTGCGTGGCCGTAATCGCTGCGATCTCCTGCCAGGGACCTACCGGCCCGAACGGGCCTAGCCAATCTCCTGAGTCACTGACTCACATCGACATCGATGGACCTTCGTCGGTCACGCCTGACTCGACGATTCAGTACCGCGCGATTGCCCACGTCGCAGACGGAAGTAGTCGCGATGTCACGGCGCAGGCGCGATGGGTCTCATCGGATTCTGCCGTCTTATCTCTGACGCCGGCGGGAATAGCCACAGCCCACGCCATCGGTGAGAGCCAAATCACGACCCAGTACCTCAACCTTCGCGCCGGATTCGGAGTGCTCGTGCTCTCATCAGGGACGTATCGAGTCGCGGGAGTGGTCAGGGAATCCGGATTGCCAGTCGCTGGCGCGACCGTCGAGGTGGTTGAGAGTCCTGGCACAACGACGGTGACGGACGCATTGGGCGCCTATCGATTCTACGGCGTAGTGGGCGATATTCACGTGCGCGTCACCAAAGACGGGTACAAGCCGGTATCCAGCACTGTGACAGTCGGAGAAAACGAGACTCTGGATTTCGCGCTCGAGCCGTTGTCGCCGCTGGCCGACGTCAGCGGTCTCTACACGCTGACGCTGACGGCCGATTCGTGTGGGGTAGCGCCGGAGGCTGAAAGAACCCGCACCTACGATGCCCAGGTGACGCAGGACGGTCCGCAGTTGAAGGTGGTGCTCAGCGGAGCGCGGTTTCGCACGCAAGGCGACAGAGGAAATGGTTTCACGGGGCGAATCGCTCCTGATGGCATCACGTTCAACCTCACCGGCTGGAATGAATTCGTCTACGACGATATCTACTTCAGCGTCGTCGAGGTCCTTGCTGAGAACCCTCCTCGACTCCTCACAGTATCCGGTACCATGTCCGCGACACGTTCAGCGTCCGGGATTTCTGGCTTCCTCAACGGCAACATCTCGGCCGTGAGGGCCCTGGGCCAGTATTCAGACTTCACCTGGTGGTCGTGCTCGTCGCGCAAGCATCAGTTCGTCCTGGTGCGGCAGTGATGTGACGGCGAAGGAATCATGACCCGCACGATCTCGCTGACGCTGTGCACTCTGCTGCTGACGATCTGCAGCGAGTCGCCAACCGCACCACCTTTTGCAGGCGTGCTGATCGTGACGCTCGACACGACGCGTGCCGACAGACTCCCCTCGTATGGCTTCACCGGTGTGGCCACGCCGGCACTGGATCGCCTCTCGCGCGAGGGCACAGTGTTCGAACAGGCGGTTTCGGTGGCTCCTCTGACGCTGCCGGCCCATTGCAGCCTCTTCACGGGCCTGTTTCCGATGCACCACCGCGTCCGCGACAATGCGGACCCTCCGCTCGACCGCCGCAGGGGCACGTTAGCCGAGATGCTCCGGACGAAGGGGTACCAAACCGCAGCATTCATCGGATCGGATGTGCTGCGTGCCGATCGCGGCGTGGCTCGCGGATTCGACTTGTACATTGACGGGCAGCGCGACTCGAGCGAGATCCTGTTGCGCCGATCAGCCGCTGCGGTTGTGGACGACGCGGTCGGCTGGCTCAGACGGCGGAACACCGATCGTTTCATGGTGTGGGTGCACTTGTATGACGCGCACGCTCCGTACGACCTTCCCGAGCCGTATCGAACGCTGTTCGCAGATGCTCCATACCTCGGTGCGATTGCGTTCATGGACGCACAGATTGGTCGCCTGCTGGATGTCCTGGATCGCTCGGGGGCTGGAAACCGAACGCTGATTGTCGTCGCGGGAGATCACGGCGAATCGCTCGGCGATCATGGCGAGGAATCGCACGGGATCCTCCTTTACGAGAGTACCCTTCACGTTCCGCTCATCGTCCGAACGCCGGGACTCGTTCGCCGTCGAGTGTCATCGATCGTGAGGCTGGTCGACGTCATGCCCACGGTGCTCGACCTGGCTGGTGTGAGGCCGACGAACTCCGACGGGGCCAGCCTTGTACCCCTTCTGACCGGGCGCAGTCGTGATCTTGGACTGGAGGCATATTCGGAGTCCTGGTATCCACGCCGGTTCGGCTGGAGCCCGCTCCGCTCGCTTCGCGGGGATCGATTCAAACTGATCGATGGGCCGCAGCCCGAGCTCTATGATCTGGTGTCGGACCCGTTTGAGGCACACGACATCATTGCCGAACGGCCGGGACTGGCGATGGCGATGGCGCGGCGCCTGTCAAGGTTCGAGGACGAGAGCCGTCGTGAAGGTGAGTCGAAACCACGGAAGGCCGCCGAGGCCTCCGACGATGTGCTGGCATCACTCGGCTATGTGACCGGCGGGAGCAACGATTCTCCGCTGCCCCGAGCATCCTCTCCAAACCCCAGGGAGCACATTTCCGAGTACAACCGCATCGTCCGCAGACATAGAGGAGGAGCGTGTTCCTCGATCGAGTGTTGAATGTGAGTCCCCAATCCAATCTATGCGTGTCTCCGAACGAACCCTGCAGAACCCGGTAGAACCTCGTAGAACCCAGGAGAACCCGATCATTTGAAGGCGAGGCTGCGCAGAAACTGATCGAACGCCGCGCCAGCGCTGTCCACGGTCTTGGCAGGGCCCGTGAGTTTGATGAAGTACGGGCCTTTCGGCGTTTCTACGACCGTGGCGCGCATCCGATATCCGGGCTTGTTGTAATGCTCGGTTGATCCCGGCCGCATTTCCGCGACGTATGTTCCGCTGACGTCGAGGCTCGTCAGCTTCAGCCCGTTGACGGTCGCCGTCGTCCGAACCGGCTCCTTGGTGGACTGGAACTGCGACGTCCAACGCTGAAGGTTTGCCTCGACGCTGCCGCCGCCTCCAGCGAAGTAATAAATGATCACGTCCGCGTCCTCTGAATCACCTGACGCTTTCGGGACGATGAACTCGGCGACGCGCATCGAGCTGGCCGGCGGCCGATCCTTCCATGCCGCTGCCTTCGTGAAGGTCAGTGTGCCGGCTTGAACAATTGGAGCAGTGAGCACGAGTGCCGTGAGGATGGGTGCAAACATATCGATTCGTCCTGCGTGTGATGCGGCGCTGGATTCACCGCCGGAAGCCGAGGCGGGCGGCGAGGCTGTCCGGCTGGTTGAACCCTTCGAGGATCCACAAGCTGCTTCGGATCACGCCGGTTCCATAGATGAAGCTCCTCCCGTCGGGTGCGATGCTGAGACGAATCGACGGTGTAAAGCGGTTCCGCGGAGGGAACGTGTTGCCCGACCCGATCGCGTGTTCCGCTCCGGTTGCGATATCGATCGAGAACAGCGCCTGCACATTTTTCTCCGAACGCAGTCCGTACAGGAGCTTGCCGTCTTTCGAAAACGTGTAATAGGCCTCCCCGTGCTGGGCGAGAGACCGCTCCGTCTTTCCGTCCGGTGATATCAATAAGTTGCCGACGAGAATCCAATCTCCCGTAGGCGACCAGGCGGGCACATCCCGACTGTCGCTCAGGCTTCTTTTGAGCAACACCGGTGCGGCTTCACCGCTGGTTTTGGCCTTCACGAGATCCAGCTTCCCGTCTCTCACTGCGAAGTACGTAAACCAGGTGCCGTCAGGCGACCAGGCGCCGGGGAACTCGCCGACTCGCTCCTCATCACGGCTGACCCGAATCGGCGTTCCGCCTGCGACGGCCGAGATCCAGAGACGCGCCGTTCCACTTCGGTCGATTCTCGTGTAGGTGACGCGGTCACCGTGCGGCGACAGTGCCGGCGCCATGAACCATTGGGTGGTGTCGGGTGGGAAGTCCCGTGCTGACACAACTGGGCGATCGGAAACGCCGTTCTGTCGAAACCAGATCTCGTCCGGGCCATTCCGATCCGTGACGTACACCATCGCTTGCTTGGATGCCGCCCAGGACGGCATGTCTTCGTTCCGGTCGGTCGCGATCATCGGGCTGGCGACACCAGTCGCGATGTCGACCGCGACGATGTCGTAGTTGCCGCTGGACTGACTGAAAACCAGCTTGTTTCCGTCTGGCGAGACGGTCCTCACGGTCGTAGGGCGGGTTCCGCTCGTCAGTGCGTGGCGCTCGCCGGACTGCGTGTCGAGCATCCAGAGCTGTTCAGAGCCGTACAGCGTGGCCTGAAGCGACGTCACAACGTGACGGCTGTCCGGCATCCACTCGGCTGCCGGGGTCCCCGAGAACGTGCGCAGCGGCGGCTCGATGCGGCGCACGCCAGCCGCTCCTTCCGCTGGAATCTTCAGCAGCCATCCTTCCTCGCCATTCTGGCCACGATTGACGATCAGCACCAGTTGCGTTCCGTCCGGTGAAAACCGCAGCTCTGGCGTGTTGTAGATGTTCTTGGTCGCGTACGGCGCGACGGAGTATTTCGCTGGCGTCCCGCCAGGGAGTCCGACCATTGACACGCCGTAGGTTCCATCGTCGGCGCCGGCAAAAAACGCGGCGAGCTTGTTATCAGGCGAAACGGTGACGGCATATGGGATGAATTCGGCCGCAGATTTGGGCAACGACACGGAGAGCTGCGGTTCACCGCCAACCGTCGCGATGGACCACACCGCAGGCGACTCTCCAGCAGTGACAAAGAGCACACGCGTATCGTCCGGACTCCAGCCGATCGGGTAGGCCGACGTGGGCAGATCGGTCAGCTGTATTGCCGCGGGCGCGTCCAGATATCTGACGTGCACCTGGTACGGCGCCGTGACGGCCTGCCGCGAGCTGTAGGCGACGGCCTTTCCATCCGGCGAGAACACCGCCGCGGACTGGCCTCCTGGGTCGAACGCGAATGGCGTAAACCGGTAGGCCGACGGATCGGGAAGCGGGGGGCCAACTCTGGCGAGGGCAAAGACAACTGGCACGGCGATCCCGAGCAGGAATGCCGCCGCCAGGCGCCATCCGGCACTCCGCCTAACGGCAGGCGGAGCCGCAGCGTGCGCCGCCACGACTTCGGTCGAGATCTCCGACAGATGATCGCGAACACCACGCAGCTCGTGATAGAGGTCGCGCGACGAGTCGTAGCGGTGTTCTGGGTTCTTAGCCAGGCAGCGGTCGATAATCCAGCGGAGTGGCCCTGGGACGCGCGAGTCGAGCGGTGGCGGCTCGTTGGAGACGATTGCCGCGAGCGTCTGCACGGTCTCGGGCTCATCGAACGCCTTTTTGCCGGCGGCCATCTCATAGAGCATGAGCCCGAACGAAAACTGATCCGAGCGATGATCGACGGGTTTTCCGCAAGCCTGCTCAGGGCTCATGTAGCTAACGGTGCCGACAATCATGCCCGGGACGGTGTGACGCGTCGCGATCGTCTCATCGGTGCCGGCGGTGACGACGGCCTGCTTCGCCAGGCCGAAATCGAGAATCTTGATCCGGGCCTCGCTCGTGATCATCACGTTGGCCGGTTTCAGGTCGCGGTGGACGATGTGAGCGGCGTGCGCCGAGGCGAGGCCGTCTGCAATTTGCACCGCAATATCGAGTAGCGCCCGAATCGGCATCGCGCCGCGTTCCATCGCGGTCGCGAGCGTGGTTCCATTGACCAGTTCCGCCGCGATGTACGACGTGTCATCGGCACTGCCGACGTCGTAGATCGCGAGGATGTTGGGATGATTCAACGCCGCGGCGGCGTGTGCCTCCTGCTCGAATCGTGTGCGCCGATCCGGGTCGCTGGCAACGTTTGTCGGCAGGATCTTCAGCGCGACGTCGCGGCGCAGGCGCGAATCGCGGGCACGATACACCTCGCCCATTCCGCCAGCGCCCAGCGGCGCGACGACTTCGTAGGGGCCGACCCGCGTACCGGTGGTGAGAGGCATTGGGGGTGCCGCGGATTATATCGGAACGAGTGAGGCCGACGATGTCGCTCAGCTCTTCGGTGTCAACGCGGACGTTCTCGATCTGGATGCGGCGCTGAGCCGGTTGGCCAGTCTCGATCCGAGGAAGAGTCAAATCGCCGAACTGCGGTTCTTCGGGGGCGAACCTGATCGAGTCGCCATGGGCCTCGCTCCAATTTCGCGGCCAGCGTTTCACTCTCCAGGCAGCATCGTTCGGGAACGGTGTCTACGGACTTCTTTCTCGCGCCGCGCACGAGAATTCATCATTTCAACGCCATCTTTCCCTGCAAGGTGACTCGCGATGGCACGGTTCAAGATGCGCTATTCACCTGAGATCGCGATTGCCCTCGGACTCGTGGTGCTGATTGGTGCGTCGGCTGTCGCACAGGGACGCGCGTATCCGGACCTCGGACGAGCGCCGACGGCGGAACAGATTCGCAAGTGGGACATCGCGATCGGTCAGGCGGGAAGAGAGCTGCCACCGGGCAGCGGCACCGTGCCGCAGGGGGCCTTTCTGTACGCACTCAACTTCACGTCGAGGGAGCCACTCCGCTACGGCGCGCTGGATCTAACAATTGGCCGGCCGCGTGGCGGATTACGTCGCGCTCGCGGTTTCGCACCAGCGACTAGCTGAAGAGCGTCGCCGCGCCGCGGCATTGGCGGAGCGCAACGCCAAGCTCGAGAACAGCCGCTTCAACAAGTCGAAAGCAGCAAAAACACTGGGACTGACGCGGCAGCAGCTCTACGTACGCATGCGGCGCTACGGCCTGGAGTAGCGCGCTCTCATGCCTGGCGATTCTCGCCAGTAACCTTCTCACGATTCTCCCGTATTGTTCTCAGCGTGGACGAACCCGACTTTGCGGCGTTCTACGAACGGTATGCGCGAGACGTCTATCGCTTCTCGTTGTATCTGTCAGCGGACTTTGCCCTCGCCGAGGATCTCACAGCGGAAACCTTCGCGCGGGCGTGGGTCGCGCGCGACCGCATCCGGGTAGGCAGCGTGAAGGCCTATCTGCTGATGATTGCGCGCAACCTGTATCGGGACGGGATCCGCAAGCGACACGAGTTCGCCCTGCCGGAGAACTTCGAAGTCATTGATCCGGCGCCTGGACCAGAGACTGCGGCACAGGCACGCGACGAACTTCAGCAAGTTCTCTCGGCGCTGGCCCGGATCCCGGAGCACGAACGCGAAGTCCTGCTCATGGCGACGGTCGAAGGGCTGAGTCATCAGGCGATCGCCGTAGCGTTGAATCTTTCGGTGGATGCCGTCAAGGTGCGGGTGCATCGCGCCAGGGTGCGCCTGAATACGATCCGTGCCGAAGTGGAGACCAGTCATGTCCATCACGCGTCCCGTCATCGTTGACCTGTGGCCGGCGTACGCGTCGGGCGAAGCGAGCGCTGAGACGCGAACGCTCGTCGAGGAGTACCTGCGGACCGATCCGGAATTCGCCCGCCAGTTGCGGGAGAACCCACTTGGCGGGGTTGCTCCGCCGCCTCTACCTCCGGACGTCGAGGCGAACGCATTCACCCGCGCTCGTCGTCGGCTGCGCGGCTTCCCGTGGCTGCTGCAGCTGGCGATGCTCTTCAGCGCCTCCGCATTCGGCCGCATCGTCTCGGACACATCATGGGATGTATCGCCGCGCAATTTCATCATCACGGCGGCCATTGCGGTGTGCTTCTGGATCGCGTTCTTCGTAACGCTGTGGCGGATGCGAGCCCGAATCATGATCGTGCCGGATCGAAAAGCGAAATGATGGCCCGGCGTACTTCAGAACCGGTGTTTCAACCTGAACTGGAACTGACGTTGTGATTCGACGGTTCCCGAAGTTGAACGCGGCCGAAGTCGCCGCGCGAAGAGAGGGCGCGCGGCGAGCGCCGCTAGGCGGAGATACGCAGCATAGACATAGAAACGCGTGTCACGCCGCGCGAGCAGCGCTGTTTCGTCAGGCGTCACGACCAGGCTGACATCGACGCGAGGCGCCAGGCCAATCGGGATCCAGTGGCGGCGGCAGGCATCGTAGACATGGGCCATCACGGCGCGCATGTCTTCGTAGGCCGGCGAGGGCCACGATTCCATGTCGGATCCGATCGTCGGCCGAAAAATGCAGACGGTGGGAAACGCGCGCAGGCTTGCGATGAGATCGATGGCCTCGAGCGTTCGCGCGAGCGGCTCGACGCCCGCAATGATCTCTCCCGAAACTGAGCCGAAGGGCATTCGCGATGCGCAATACGCGAGCGCATCGACAAACAGTCGCTGCCCGTGCATGAGCGCCTTGCCCGGGCAGATTCGCGCAAACCATTCCGGATCCAGAAACTCCAAACAGAATGACAGATGGTCGACGCCTTCCGAGATGAGGGTGTCGTAGCGTCGGAAATCTCGCTCGGGCGCGAGCTGCACTCCGACCAGCAGGCCGACTTTGTCCTTAATCGCCTTCACATACGGCAAGGCGAACTCGATACCTTTCGAGCCCTGGAACCCGCCGTTGAGATGGACAAACGTGATGCCGGATTCGTCCTTTGCAGCTTTGCAGGTGTCGACGACGTCGGAGACGCTCTTCTCGAGCGCCTCTGATGCGCCGACGTTCTGGCCGGTGGTGCAGAATCGGCAGTTCAGAGGGGGAGAGTAATTCCAGAACGCACACACCGGGTTGATGTAGATGCCGAGACAGGTGCCCTGCAGCACGCCGATCCGGTTCATCGGCACCCCGCTCGACGTCGCGCGCGCATACCAGGCCGGTTCCTGCGGCAGCTCCACCTTGTAACTCGTGCCGAACCGCGTGTCGACGATGCGGAAACCGCGAGTCGGCGCGCCGTGCAAACAATAGGGAGAATTAGCCGCAAACGACTCGACGACCGGAATGTTGATCCAGATCTCCTTCTTTACGCGCGATCCCGTTGGCACGATCACTTCAAGGCCCGAACCGAGGCCCGCGCGAGTCCGAGACACTGCTTGGATTCCTGCCAGCGTCGCGTCCCCGGAGATGCGCATTCCGCGGCACAGCAGATCGATCTCGAGCTCGCAGGCGTTACGCGGCACGCCCGACGTCGGTGCGGTGGCGGTAGGCATCGAGACAGTCAATGTTTTGTCCCTTCGACGGCAACGAGCATGCGGCGTTCCGGATCGTAGGTGACGAGAACCACTTCGCCGGCGATGAAGCGGAATTGACGGTCGAGCAGCAGCGACGCCGGCACGACCTCGGCGTGGCCGGGCCGCCCGAGCGGTGGCGCCTGCGGAACCGTGTTGGTAGGCGAACGTGACGCCGCATCTACTCGATCGAATCGCACTGCGATCGCCGCGTCGCCGGCCGGCAGCCTGAATTCGTGAAACACGTAGAGCGGCCTGTCGTGACGGAAGCCGCCGGCCCGCACGACATGATTCGCGATCGGTAGTCCATTCCGGAGGACCTCGAGTCGATACTCTGCGGTCGCTCCCTCGCAAGTCGTCGCCTCCCGCATGTGCGCCGGAATGTTCGCCTGCTCGGCGGCGCTCAGTTGGCGGCAGTTCTCGATGCGTTCGGGACGAGCGGTCCAGGCGAGTCGCAGCACGGCGGCAGCCGAAGCGTCCACGTTCATGTTGAAGACCGACGCGCGGGTGATCGCCACCCCGACCGCCAGAGCTACCGCAAGGCCCATCGTACGAGCGAGCGGTGTCACGCGTGACTCCCCGTCGCGGCCGGCTCGCAGACATTGTGGATTTCGCCGGTCTGGTCAACTGGAGATCGTGAGAGTGCCGGGAGTTCTTCGGCGAATGCCCGCAGCGCAGCCACAGCCAATGCACGTTCGCCAGCCGACACGTTCACGACTTTCACCCGGCGCCGATCGACGCGTGTTTGCAGCTCCGCCTCGCGACCGTGGTACATCCGCTCGACGAGCCACCGCGGTCCTTCACGACTCCTGCAGTCGCGCAGCTGACACGCCAGCACGAGGATTCCTGCGGCCCCGCCCCTGAGCAGGATTTCAATCACCGACGTGTGAAGGTTGCCCGCGCAATCGACGGTGTAGATTGCCGTCCCCTCAGCCGCGAGCGCCGACGCATGCACCCCGGCGCCGTGATCGCAGCAAATCGCCACGATGCCGCCACGGTGCCCGGGCGACGCGAGAAACGTCTGAACTCCGGCGATTTGATCTCTCCCGGTTCGACCGGGCGGACCAACGCCCATCGGCGCGCACGATCCAGCACAGATCCCGCAGCTCACGCACAGCGCCGAGTCGACGCGGGCGACGAGTGTCGGTCGGCTGTCGTTTCGTTCGACCATCTGGATCGCGCCGTACGGGCAATCGAGTGAGCACTGCAGGCAGCCGGTGCAGATGTCTTCATCGACGGTTGACGACGGCGGTCGGGCAGCACCACGCCGCCTGGTCAACGCGGGTATGAGGAGAAGCCCAATCGCCATCGCAGACATCGCGGTCAACGCGCTGACGCCATCGAGGCGCCGGGTGAGCGGGATCCAGAACGCGAAGATCAGGTCGGTCGGAACGGCCGCCGGCACGACGAACGCGTTGGCCGCTGGAGCCATCACCATCGGGCGTGCGATCGCTACACCGCTGAGAAGCGCGACGACTGACCAACCAAGTGCACGTGGTGGCAGGAGCGCAGGCCGTTCGAGCCGCTTGATGTGAAGCCAGAGCACCACAGCCATCCCGAGTGGGATGCCGATGTGTGCGAACAGCGCTACGAAGAAGAAGACGCCGGGCACCGGCCGTTCGCCGGTGAACGTGCGGCTTGTCGGCTCAGACAGGACCGGCAGCGTGTCGAGCATCCGCGTGCCTTCACGAGCGAGCCGCTCGCCGAAGGTGTCCCAGACGAGCACGTAGCCGGTCCAGCCACAGAAGAGCAACAGAACGAGAAGGATTCCGCCGCTGACCCACGCCAGGGTCCGGGCCCCCCAACTGCGCCCCTGGGCAAACATTCGAAAGGCATGAACGAAGGTTGCGAGTACGGCCGCGTCGCTGGCATAGCGGTGCAACCCTCTTACCCAGTTTCCAATCCATGGGTTTGCCGTCAACGAGGCAACCGACTCCCAGGGAGTCGCGACCCGATAGAAAAGAATTAGCCAGAGGCCGGTGACGAGGATCGTGAGGTAGAGCGCCACGACGATCGTTCCACTCTGGTACAGCGGATTCCGTTGAGACCCGTACAGGCGATTGGCGACCGCATCGATCTCGGTCAACACCCGAAACGCCAGACGTTCCATCCTCGAAAGCATCGTTTCTGGACCGATCGCAATCGTAGGCGTGCGTCGTTCAGCATCCGTATGACGGGCGTCATACCGCGCCTTCCGCAGCGGACGTATCGTGGCCGCGATCGGAGCTCACGCTCCCGACTGACGGAGCATCCACATGACTGATCGTCTTGGCCCGTTCGCCTCCCGCGAGCCAATCCCCCTCGGGCAGCGACTCTTCGACAACATCTTTCTGCTCCTGGCTGCCGGGCTGCTCATCATGTTCGCCGTATACACCGGGTGGGGACTCTGGGAGATCCTGCATCTCCCGCCGGCACGACTTCCTTGAGGCTCTGAACCGCATGTATCTCGACACACACACAGGGCTCGATTCCCCGCAGGGGATCTGGTGGAAGCCCGCTCACAAGTCGGAAAAGCTCTGGGTCACCATCGCGTTCATCTGGTGCATGGTGCTCTTCGCGATGATGCCCTTGTGGCACTGGAAGGGCGGGCAGAACCCGTCGGGCACCCGACGGCGGACGACGCCCGCCGCCTATGGAGCCCGGCTCGGTGAGTTCATCACGCAGTACCAAGTCGGACAGGATCGCGGCATTCCGATCGTGGCGCCGCCGCCGGGCGCCGACGTCTATCTCGCAGCGGCGCAGTTCCGGTGGCTGCCGATCCTCAAGCTTCAAAAAGGAGTGGAGTACACGCTCCATCTGTCCGCACTCGATGTGAACCACGGATTCTCGCTCTACCCGATCAACGTCAATTTCCAGGTGGTCCCCGGCTACGACTACGGGCTGCGCGTCACCCCGAACGCGGCCGGCGACTTCAGGATTCTGTGCAACGAGTTCTGCGGCATCGGCCATCACATGATGGTTGGACGCGTCATCGTGGAGGACTCGCCCGCCGTGGCCGCCGCGAGGATCGGACAATGACGACTTCGACTGTTGCCGCGATGCCGGCCATTCCAACGGCCGCGGAGAGATTTCGGACCTGCCAGTCGACCGGCCGCCAGATCCACCTGGGTGCCGAACGGCTCATCAAAGCTCACGCGGTTGCCTCGGTCGTCGCCCTCCTCATCGGCGCCATTGCCGCGGTGTTGATCGTGCTGACCAGATGGCAGGCGGTTCATCTGCTGCCGGCAGAGTGGTTCTATCGCATCCTCGGCGTGCACGGCATGAGCATGCTGATCTTCTTCATCATCTTCTTCGAGATCGCGGTGCTGCACTTTACGAGCACCGCGCTCATCAACGCGCGAGGCTGCGCGCCAAAGACCTCGTGGCTCGGCTTTGCGCTCATGGTGATCGGCGCGGTGATGGTCGAGACGATGATGTGGGCAGGGAAGGCCGACGTGCTCTTCACGTCGTATGTGCCGCTACGCGCCGATCCCATGTTCTACCTGGGGGTCATCCTGTTTGCCGTGGGCGCGCTCACCGGCGTGTCGATCTTCTTCGTCAACCTGGTGATTGCCAAGCGAGAGCAACGCTACGCCGGATCGCTTCCGCTGGTCACCTACGGCGCGGTTACCGCCGCGATCATCGCCGTCATCACGCTGTTGCACGGAGCGGCGATCTACATCCCGACGTATCTCTGGTCGCTCGGCTTGATGAAGGTGGATCCGGAGATCTACCGCGTCGTGTGGTGGGGGCTCGGCCATTCATCACAGCAGATCAACGTCGCGGCGATGGTCGCCATCTGGTACATGCTCGGCGCCCTGACGATCGGATCGGTGGTCGTCAACGAAAAAATCAGCCGCTCGGCATTCGTCCTGTACATCCTGTTCATCTCGATGGCCTCGGCTCACCACCTGCTCGTCGATCCGGGTCTCGGTCCCGCATGGAAGATCGTGAACACGAGCTACTTCATGTACATGGCCGTCCTGGCGTCGATGATCCACGGATTCACCGTACCGGCAGGCATGGAGCTCGGCATGCGGCTCCGTGGGTTCACCAACGGCATGTTCGACTGGCTCCGGCGGGCGCCGTGGCGTGACCCAGGCTTCAGCTCGCTGGTGTTCTCGGTGTTCGTCTTCGGGTTCGTCGGCGGCATCACCGGGGTGACGATCGGCACCGAACAAATCAACATCATCGTCCACAACACGCTCCGCGTTCCCGGGCACTTTCACGCGACGGTCGTGAGCGGTACGGCCATGGCATTCATGGGCGCGACCTACTACCTCATCCCGCTCATCTTTCAGAAGAAGGTCGCATTCTGGAAGCTGGCGCAGATTCAGCCGTACCTGTTTGCCGGCGGCATGCTGATCTTCACGCTCTCGATGACGTTCACCGGCAGCTTCGGCGTACCGCGGCGGCACTGGGACATCAGCTTTAGCGAGGCGCCGTTCGACGTGCAGTTCAGTCCGATCGTTGACGTGCTTCTCGCGTTTGTCGCGCTGGGAGGGCTGCTGGCGGCGACCGGTGCCTTCATTTTCGTCGCGATTGCGGTCAAGTCCGTGTTTCTGGGAGAGCCGATTGGAGAAATCCCACGCGGCGTAGCCGTCGCCGGGATTCCCGCCGGCCTGACGCATCCGCCTCTGCACGCTGCCGATGTCGACGAACGAAATGCGGCTCTTCACGCCGCCTCTCACGGAGTCATGGGACCCATGCCGGGAACGGTGGTTCTCGTCTTTGTCTTCCTGGCCGCGTTTGTCGTGTACTTTTTCGTGAACTGGAAGGTTCTCTCGTTCATCTGGAAGATCGGATGACCGCTCCTGGCCGGGCGTGGACGGCACTTTCCGCGCTGGTCGTGATTCTCGCCATCACGGCGTCCTGGTGGTGCCTTGCATTGTGGCCGGTTGGGCCGGCCACTCCGGTGTGGTTGCTGCGAACCAGAGCCGTGTGTTTTGGACCGACGAACAACGATCTGCCGAACGCCGGCGGATGGCTGCTCCTCATCGCACAGCCGCTCGGCATGCTCCTGGTGCTGACGACGGTGTGGACCGCAGAACTGCGCGCCGGGTTCGCGCTGGCCATGCGGCGTGTTGCGGGCCAGGTCCTGGTCGGCATCAGTGCGGCAGGGATCCTCGCCGGACTTGCAGCCGCGGGAGCACGGGTACTTGCCTCGACCGATCGCGGGTTCTCAGCGGGTGCGGATCGCGAGCTCGCTTCGCAACTCACGCGCGTCAACGATGAAGCCCCCGCGCTTGCACTCGTCGATCAGCATGGAGAGACCGTCAGCCTCGACGCATTGCGCGGCCGGCCGGTGCTCGTGACGTTCGCCTACGCGCACTGTGAGACCGTATGCCCGCTTCTTGTGAGTGACGTACTCGCGGCGCAACGACGGCTCGCCGAGCGGCCGACGGCGGTGATCATCGTGACGCTGGATCCCTGGCGTGACACGCCGAGTCGGCTCGATTCAATCGCCTCGACCTGGAATCTGCAATCGGACGCCCATTTGCTGTCCGGCCCGGCCGGTTCGGTTGAACGCACGCTCAATGCCTGGCGCGTCCCGCGGGTGCGAAACGAGAAGACCGGCGACCTCTCCCATCCCGCCGTGGTCTATGTGATCAGTCCTGAGGGACGAATCGCGTACGTGCTGCAGGGCAATGCCGAAACGATTGCGGCGGCGGTCCGTGCGCTGTAGTGGGGAGGTGCGTGCGTCAGATCACGGAGGGACGGAGAGCACGGCACAAGCATTAACACGGAGACACGGAGACACGGAGATCCGAAACTGTGGCTCGCGTCGGCCGGAATTGTTCTTTCGGTTGCCCGTTCGCCAGCTCTGCTGAAGCACCGTGCCGAGCATGCAGTGCACGTCCGGCAGAGGCGGATCCCGTCGCACCTTTTTTACACCCAATCGACACGCCCGCACACCGTTGGTACCACTTTTGACACGAATGTCATAGTCATCGAAAACATTTGCCACAGGTGCTCCGTATGAACTTCTAAAGGAGTTCACATGAGGAAGTACCATCGACTCGTCACAGCGCTTGCCGCTGTTGCATCATTTGCCACGGTTGCGCCGGCGCCGGCACTGGCTCAGTCGGAAGTCCATCTGATTGCGCACGTGCCGTTCGCGTTCAGCGTGAGCGATACGAACCTTCCGAGCGACACGTACCGTTTGTCTCGAATGAACGGGCACCGGGAGATGATCGTGGTGCGCGGCGTTCAAACAGGAGCGCTCGTTCGCACCGACGAGGTGCGCCTGCCCCGCACCAACGTTGAGCCGTCTCTCGTGTTCCACCGGTATGGGGACCAGTACTTCCTGCGCGAGATCCGATGGGAGGACACGGCGCGTCTCGATTTACCGGAGACCAGAGCGGAACGTAATGCGGTCGAGCGTCCTGCGAATCGCGCCGCCGCGCGAATGGAGACCGTCGTCGTCACCGCCTCGCCGCGGTAACGAGCGGCTGCACGTTCAGCGAGTAAGTGAGAGAGAGCGGAGTGAAGGGGAGGCGACGGAGTGGTGAAACTACTCCGTTGCCCCCGCGCGGCGGCTCACCATGCCAGCGGCGCCGGCGGATCCGAGATCGACTGGAACCGGATGACCACCACCCCGTTGCGGTCGCGTCGGCTCGCGATCGGAATGAGCCCGGCGTCCAGGAGCGCCTGAATCTGACTTTCGGTCAGGAAGAATTCAGCGCAGGCCTGCATCTCCGACCTGCCATCGCGCTTGAATGTGTAGGCTGGAAGATCGTCGATCTCTCGTTCGTCGCCGGGTTCCATCTCCCAGCCTCGCGCGGTGAACGCCCGGCCGAGTAGAAGCGCTGTCGCTACTGCGCCGTTTCCCCAGAGCAGTTTCTCGTGCTCGGGTTCACCGGCGAATTCTTCGAACGCGAACGACTCCGTCGGGCTGGTGACTTTCCCGTACGGGAGCCGGAGCAGTACGCGAGGTGCTGCAAGTCCGATCCAACGCGCCGCCTGGCTTCGTCGGAGCGTTTGCCAGTCAGCCAGAAGCGTCGCCTCGTCGCCCGCCAGCGCGTCTTCGGCTCCGGCAAGAAGCGGCCCACCAGCCTGCGCCGCAATGGCTGCCAATGCCATCAGCAGTGCGACATCAGGCGCGGACGGCCGGAAGCGGATCAATCCCACCAGTGCCGACCAGTCTTGAGAACCCGATACGTGGCGCGAGCGATCAATCAGCGCCCGATGGAGGCCGGTCTCCGCGAGCTTTCCCTGCGAGTCGGCGATGTCCTGGAGCAGCTCGTCGCGCGTCACATCGAAGAAATGCAATTGCAGGTTCTCGTCGAGCTCGAGGTTCGAGACCAGCCAGTGCAAGCCGCGCCACGCGGCCTCGATCGATTGGAATCCGGCGTGATGCAACACCATCCGCATCGATTCGCTGATAGTCGCGTCGACGGCGTTGATGTACGCCTTATCACTCGCCGACGTGTCCTTCACAACATACGGCGCGACCATGCGGCGGATCAGCGCGTCGATCTCGTTTGCGGGCGCGGCACCACTCGCATGACCCGCATCGGACGCCGTGCCGAGCAATCGCTTGAGATCGTCGTCGTTCCGAGGAGAGGGGTTCGCTCGCGCCGCACGAAGGGATGTGAAGACATCCAGTCTTGCAAACAATCGATCCGGGTGAAAGTCGTCAAGTTGCTGAAAGACCACCTCGCCGGCCGGCGTATCTATCCGCGGCGAGAGGCGGCGCATGACGTCATCGAAGTTATCGACATCGATCCGCTGCAGCGGCCGACTCTGGAGCGGAGTGCGCGCGGCCGCCTCTTTGCCGGTGAAGTTTCCGAGCACGAGCAGGCGCATCGGTTTGGTGTCGTCTCGCGGACGACCCGCCGGGCCGAAGCTGAAGTCGAAGCGTCCTACGGGCATCGGAAGCTCCTGAGAAGAATGACGGCGGCTATCTTACCGAAATGTGACGAACTCCCGGATCGCCGTCACTTGCGGCCAAATCACACGGCCCGTACCACCTTTGACACGAGTGATGACACGAGATTCACCTTTACGGACAACTGGCGTCACTGACGATCCGTCAGAACTCTTAAAGGAGTTCATATGCGGAAGTACAGCCGACTCGTCAGCGTCCTCGCCGCCGTTGCGGCGCTTGCCACAGCTGCGCCCTCACACGCGCAGACCGAAGTTCGTCTGATCGCGCACGTGCCGTTCGCGTTCGCCGTCGGCGAGGCAAGCCTCCCAAGCGACACGTATCGTCTCTCGACAATGAATGATCACCGCGACGTGCTGCTGTTGCGCGGCGATCAAACGGGGGCGATTGTGTACACCAATGAAGTCAAGCTGCCTCGCAGCGACCGACCACCCGCTCTCGTGTTCCATCGCTACGGAGACCAGTACTTCCTGCGCGAGATCCAGTGGGAGGATACGTCGCGTCTTGCCTTGCCGGAGACGAAGGCCGAGCGCAAGGCGGCCGAGACGCGCGCCGCCCGCGCGGCCATCAAAATGGAGACTGTCACGGTCGCGGCAGGCAAGCGATAGCGGCGGCAGTTGTCCTGGCCCTCTCGACTCGTCGCTCTGGGCCTGCAGCGCCGGCCGATCGTCGTATGATGCATGCGTGTCGAAGTCTTCTGGCGAGATCCCGACGAGGCCCTTCGGCCGGACTGGCGAGCGCGTCTCCGTGCTCGGCCTGGGCGGCTGGCATGTTGGTTTGCCGAAGACCGACCGCGCCGCGGTGCGGCTGATCCACACAGCCATCGACGCGGGCATCACGTTTCTCGACAACGCCTGGGACTACAACGACGGTCTCAGCGAGACGCGCATGGGCCAGGCGATTGTCGATCGACGCGATCGAGTGTTCCTGATGACGAAAGTCTGCACGCACGGACGCGACGGGAAGGTCGCGACGCGCCAGCTCGAGGACTCCTTGCGGCGTCTGCGTACGGACTGCGTGGATCTGTGGCAAATCCACGAAGTGGTGTTCGACGACGAGCCTGATCGACACTTCGCGAAAGGCGGCGTCGTCGAAGCGCTCGACCGGGCGCGGACGCAAGGGAAGGTCCGGTACGTCGGCTTCACCGGCCACAAGTCGCCCGCGTTGCATCTCTCGATGCTCTCGCGTGGATTCAGGTTCGATGCGTGTCAGCTGCCGCTGAACTGCTTCGATGCGACGTTCCGGAGTTTCGAGCGCGAAGTGTTGCCGGTGCTCGAGTCGCAGGGTATCGCCGCGATCGGCATGAAGAGCCTGGGCGGCGATGGTGGACCGGTCAGGGCTGGCGTCGTCACCGCCGAGGCCGCGTTGGCCTACGCGATGAGCCTGCCGGTGGCTACCGTCGTCAGCGGGATCGACTCGCCGCGCGTGCTGGAGCAGAACCTGGCAGTCGCGCGTGGATTCACCCCGATGCCGGCGCGGGCGCGCGATGCTCTCCGGAAGCGCGTTGCGTCCCTGGCGGCCGATGGACGATTCGAGCTGTACAAGACCTCGGCGAAGTTCGAAGGGGTCGAGGCTCGGCGTGTCCACGGCCTGCCGCCGCACAGCGAAATGCCGCTGTGATTCACGTATAATTTCAGCTCTCCCTTGACTCTCGCCGCGGGCACGACTCTCGGTTCCTATCAAATCGTCAGCGCAATCGGCGCCGGCGGAATGGGCGAAGTCTATCGAGCCCGCGATACCAAGCTCCACCGCGACGTCGCCGTCAAGGTACTTCCCGAGGCGTTCGCGCTCGATCCTGAACGTCTCACGCGCTTCGAACGCGAGGCCCGCGTTCTTGCCTCGCTCAATCATCCGAACATCGCGCAGATCTACGACGACACGCTCTTCATGGCAACGCATATCGACTCCACGCCGGTGTTTCAGTACTCCCCGCCGCGCAAGCTGTTCGACGGCATCTTCAATCTCCGCGCCGAGTCCGGCGTCAGCTTCGACGTCGATTCGGCTGGCAAGCGGTTTCTCATGATACGACTGACGGGAGAAGGGGCGGCTCCGGGATCGATTCGGGTCATCACGGGCTGGACCCAGACGCTCGAGCGGCTGATGACGAAATAGTGGATGACGAAAGAGTGGCTTCCGCCTTTAGGCGGAAGATCAAACATGTGATCGGAGCCAGTCCCACGCGTCTGCCTGCATCTCCCGATTGAACTGGTGCGGCGCGGGATACCGTTGGCAACGCTGATGGTCTGCCGCTCCCGCCTTTCGAAAACAGGCCTCAATCTTCTGGTAGGCCTTCTCGACCCCATCAGGCGGAAACAACGTGTCTTTCGATCCGTTGATGACGAAGACAGACCGCGGGGCAATCAGCGCCGCGAGATCCGGTAGATCCAGGTAGCGATACAGACCGCGAATGTGAAACGTGAAGCCGACCGTGTGATTGACGTGCCGCCGAATGTTCGACGCGTATGCGGTCATCCAGCCGACGTCCACCGCGGCATTGATCCGTTGATCGAGCGCCGCGAGCAGAAAACTGCGATATCCCCCCACCGACAGACCCACACACCCGAGCCGTCGTCGATCGACTTCAGGCCGCGTCGCGAGGTAATCGACCGTCCGCATGTCATCCCACAGCACGACGCCCGGCCAGCTGATTCCAGCCGTCATCAACGACCGCGCGACAAGTGGCTCATTCTGACCCGATCGACGGTTGAACGCGGCGACGTCCTCAGACGTCATCCGCTGCGGCTCGCGATAGAACGATGGGTCGTCGTCCAGCAGCATGCGACGCTCGCCCCAATAGAACATGTCGATGCTGATGACCACGTAACCGCGCTTCACCAGTTCGGTCGCTATGCTGGCCCCTCCGTACAGCTGATTCTTGAACTCCGAGAGCGCCGGATGCTCGTTGTCGACCGCGACGACCTTTTCTTTTCCCCAAACGTACGCGCCGCCGTGATCGTGCAGGACAACGAGACCCGGCGCTGGGCGCGCCGCGTTCTTCGGGATCAGCACATACGCGGGCACGCGGAGGTCGGGCGTCGTCTGAAATGTGAGGTACTCCTCTACGTAGTCGCCACGGTCAGTGGTCCGCAGGACCTTGGCGGCCGGTGAGACCGCAGGAGGGTTGTAGTCCAGGGACTCGAGCACGCGGGCGCGCGCGGTCTTCTGCCACGACTTCAAGTCACTAAAGCGCGATTGCAGAAACGATAGTTCGAGCGTCGAACGATCGGCTTGCTTCTGAACGAATGGATAGAGGCTGCCGATATCGGAACCGGACGCATCGGCGGCGGCCGTCTGCACAATCGCTGAAGGATTGCTTTGTGGAAGGGAGGCTGGCGTCAGCAGACCAGTGGCGCCGAGTGCTTGTACGAATCGACGGCGGGTCAGTTTTGGCATCGACAATCCCCTGCTTGCGTGGCTCTTCGACCGTGTTCTTCGACCCGTCGACGCATGCCTTAGAGTAGCGGCCGGACGGGATCGTTATCGAACAAAAGTGATTACAGGTGCCGTTCATCACTGCGTCCCGGCGTTCGTCATATTTTGGTTCAGGTCCGAAGAGAAGCAGGCTAGTGTGACAGAGAAGGAGAATCCGATGTTCTTGAGATGGACCCCCGCTTTGAATGTCGCATTGTCTGCAACCGCTGCGTCCCTGCTGTTGGTCATGCCGCTGCCGGCGGCAGCCCAGACGGTTGATCAGTTGACGCCGAATCACGTCAAGCTGGAGTCGGTCGACTACCAAGGAAAGCGCGCCATCAAGGTGGTCGAAGACGGAAGCGTGCAGAACGGTGAGGCGTACGCGGTGGTGAAGAACACCAACTTTCACAATGGGACGATCGAGGTCGAACTGGCCGGCCGACCGGCCGCGGGCGCGGGCGAAGGCGCGCGAGGATTCATCGGCATGGCCTTCCGCCTGCGTGACGGCCGATTCGAATACATCTACCTGCGGCCGACGAATGGACGCGCCGACGATCAGGTTCGGCGCAACCATTCCACGCAATACAGTTCGTTTCCGGATTTCGACTTTGCCAGATCGCGTAAGGAAGCGCCGGAGAAATACGAGAGCTACGTCGATCTCGATCCTGGCGCGTGGACGCGCTATCGCGTCGTCGTCCAGGGCACGACGGCGCGCCTGTTCGTTCACGGCGCCGAGCAGCCTGCGCTCGTCGTGAACGATCTCAAGCTCGGAGAGTCCACAGGACCGGTGGCGCTTTGGATCGGGCCGGGAACCGAAGGATATTTCACCGGGCTGACAATCAAACCCAGCAACTAACCCGATTGCGAGCATGCTCTCAGCACTCGCGTGAGAGTGAAGCCATAGCGGGGCGATTCATCAAATGGGAGAGTCATGGCCCGCGGCCGGGCGGCCGCAGGCCACGATCTGGACAGTCCTACTTGAACTTGAACATCGCCGGCGGGCTCGTTGTTCCATCGCTGAACTTCACGACGACGGCCCGGCAGGAGTTCTTGTACGATTTCAACGTCTCCCAGTTGAACTGCCAGTTCCCGCCGTCCTTGTATTGCAGGCCGGAAGCGCCGACTGCCGGCTCCTCGATGGCATCGTCGATCGAACCCGCACCGGATGAGCACACGACCGGATACGACGACACGCTTTCCTCATGTCGGCTCCTTTGGCGTCGAAACACCCAGGGCTAAACGCGCCATTCGCGGGAAAAGCGGCTCACGAGCGGTGCCGGCGCACCGTTGTGCGAGAATGGCGCGTCCCCAAAAAGAGGTACCTTGGAAGGGCCGAACCTTTCTCCCGGAGAGATCACTGTTCTGCTGCAACGGTGGCGGACGGGCGACCGCGACGCCCTCGACCGGCTGATTCCCCTTGTCTACAACGAGCTTCGCGTGATGGCGTCACGCCGGCTGGCCGCGGGACGACAGGCCGATCGCCTTCAGACGACTGCGCTGGTCCACGAGGTGTATCTGAAATTCGTCGGGCAGCGGGAAATCGACTTCAATAACCGCGCGCATTTCTTCGCCATCGCCGCGCGGCTGATGCGGCGGATCATCGTCGATGCGGCCCGCCGCCGCGTGCGCAAAAAGCGCGGCAACGGCGCCGTCGCGTTGACGATCGATGATCTCGCGGCAGCAGCAGCACCTCCGGTCGGCCCGGTCGACGTCATTGCCCTCGACACCGCTTTGGGTGAGCTGGAGCGCCTCGATCCCGGACAGGGGCGCCTCGTGGAACTGCGCTTCTTCGGCGGTCTGACGGTGGAGGAAACAGCCGAAGTCCTCGGCACGTCGCCGGCGACCGTGAAGCGAGAGTGGGCCGTCGCGAAAGGGTGGCTTCACCGGGCTTTGACCGAAGGCACGGTGTGAAGAGCCTGCGTCGAGCGATGACGCCGGACGACTGGGGACGAATCAAGACGATCGCTTGTGACGCATGGTCGCAGCCGGCAGCGGAACGCCCGGCCTACATCATTAGCCGATGCGAGAACGATCCGGGTCTTCAACGGGAAGTGGAATCGCTCGTTGCAGCAATGGCCGCAGCGGATGACCGACTGGAGGTGCCGCCTGACCTGCCATTCGAAGACTCGAGTGGGCCCATAAGCCTGGCCGGGACCCGGCTGGGTGCCTACGAGATCCTGTCTCCCATCGGTGCAGGCGGAATGGGGGAAGTCTATAAGGCCCGCGATACCCGCCTCGATCGTACGGTGGCTATCAAAGTCCTGCTCCCGAGCGCCGCCGTGGACCCCGCGGCGCGCGATCGACTCGAACGCGAGGCGCGGGCGATTGCCGCCCTGAATCACCCTCACATCTGCACGCTCCACGACATCCAGCACGAGGCCGGCATCGACTTTCTCGTGATGGAGTATGTATCCGGAGAGAGCCTCGCCGTCCGTCTCGCGCGGGGCCCTCTCCCGGTCAGCGAAGCACTTCAGTATGCAGAGCAGATTGCCCAGGCACTGCTCGAAGCGCACCGCGCCGGACTCGTGCATCGAGATGTCAAGCCTGGCAACATCATGCTCGACGACGCCGGCCTGCGTTCTGGTGGAACCCACGTGGCGAAGCTGCTCGACTTTGGACTGGCCAAAGCAGATGCCTCGAGGCTTTCGTCCACGGCAATCGAGTCTGGCCAGGGAGGATCGCTAGACGTAACGCTCGAGGGATTTGCCATGGGGACGACTCCCTACATGGCGCCCGAGCAATTTATCGGACACACACCCGACGGTCGGACAGACATCTTCGCGTTCGGTGCCGTGCTGTTCGAAATGCTGACCGGCCGCAAAGCCTTCAACGCACCGAACCGTGCGGAAGTCGCCGCCGCCATTCGCGACGAAGGCACGGGCGTTCCGCGGGTGACTCAATTCCGATCGCAGGTGCCGCCGCAACTCGATCGCATCGTTTTGAAGTGTCTCGCCAGAGATCCGAACGATCGTTACCAATCGGCCGACGATCTGTTAGGGGATCTTCGAATGGTTCGGCTCCGGCTCGATTCGTCGGGCAAGCGCGGAGTGATGGTTGCGGCGTGCACCGCGGCGGCCCTGGTGATGATTGCCGGCTTCAGTGCGTGGGCTGTCTGGGGTAGAGACGCTGCGCACACCACAGCACCCACCCGTTCTCGTCTCGCCGCATCTGCCGGCGTTCTCGGCGCGCCGGCGCTCTCGCCGGATGGTAATCGCCTTGTTTTCTCCTGGAGCGGTGAGGGCGTGGAGAACCCGGAACTCGTTCTCCTGGCAATCGGGTCAACGGACCGAGTACGCCTCACGAACGACCCGGGTGTCGAAGACTGGCCGGCATGGTCGCCCGATGGGACACGAATCGCATTTGTCCGATGCGGCGGCGGCCAGTGCGGAATCTTCACCCTCCGCATCAATGACCGGTCGGAACAGAAGGTGCGGGACTTGAAAGACGACAGGTACTACGGTCTGGCCTGGTCACCAGATGGTCACTCCATCGCCTACGCGGAACGTGCATCACCGTCGGATCCTTTTCAGGTCTTTCTTCTGTCGCTCGACAAGTTCGAGGTCCGACGTGTGTCGAATCCTCGGCGAGGTACCGGTGACCTGCGTTTCGCTCTGTCTCCCGATGGCCGCACCCTTGCGGTGGTTCGCCTTGCCGACACGATCGGCGTCTCTTTGGTTTCCATCGAGACGGGCGAGGAAAAGCCTCTGCTGGCCGGTCAGAAGGAATGGTTCGGTGGGATAACGTGGGGCGCAGACGGACGAAAGTTGATCCTCTCCGCCAATCAGCAAGGAGTGAGACGGCTGTGGACACTCCCGATTTCGGGAGGCGGTCTCGAGCAGCTGGCGATCGCGGGTGAGGACTCGTACTTTCCGTCTCTGTCGGTCGACGGCAGCCGGCTGACATTTGTTCGCGATTTGCGTGACTGGGATCTCGCACGAACGACGATGGACGATGGCCGTCTGCATCCCTCAGTACCGTTCCTCTCTTCTCCTCGGATCGACCTGGATCCGGTGTTCGCGCCGGATGGGCAGCGGCTGGCATTTGTCTCGGAACGCGGCGGCACTCGCGAGGTCTGGGTCAGTAACTCGGACGCCAGCGCCGCCCGGCAATTGACTTCAGTGCAGGCCGCCGGCTATCCCAGTTGGTCGCCCGACGGAAAATGGCTGGCGTTTCATTCAGCTGGGATTCAGGTGGTATCCACAGCTGGCGGTCCGGTTCGAAGAATCACCGAAGATGGTGAGATGCCAGTGTGGTCAGCCGATGGGAAATCGATCTATTTCAGGCGGGCCACCAATGGCGGTCTTCAGATCTGGAAGGTGCCCTTCGAAGCCGGCGCCGCTGTGCGAGCCACTGAAGGAATGACATCGTCCGCACAAGAGGACTCGCAGGGCACCAACTTGTATTTCACACCGTCGCACGGCGGGATTTGGCGCCGCCTCATCGCCGGCGGGGACGAGACGGTTATCGTCCCTGACTTCAACTGGGCCCTCTGCGGATACTGGAAGGTGTTCGACGACGGGATCTACTACGTAGTACGTGAGTCACTTTCCGACCGCAGCATTGCGAATCATCTCAGATTCATGAGCTTCACCAGTCGTCGCACAGTCGATCTCGGAACGTTGAACGGCACCATCGACGATTGGGTTGGCGGTCTGACGATTTCCAAGGATCGTCGCACCGTTCTGTACGTGCAGAGTACGTATCAGTCCAGCGAAGTCGTGTTGGTCGATCACTTCCGTTGAGTTGATCGCCGTGCTCAGGGCCGAGGTTATGAACCAGGCGCTTTGCGGAAGACGGCGCGAATCGCCGACTGGTTCTGCTGCTGGTCGGCGGCGAAGTCCCCGTGCTTGGAGAGATCCACTTCCTTCAGCAGCTGGTCGACGGTCTTGCCCGCCTTCTTGCCGGAGGCCACCTGCTTCCAGAGATCGTCGAGAAACGCACTTTGCGCCCGCAGTGTCGCGACCGTTCCGAGGTCGCCGTGCCCTGGCACGACGGTCGTGACCTCCCCGCGCGCGAGGTCGTTGAGCACCTGCACCCAGTGCTGGTGATCCGCATCGCGATCGCCCACGTTATTACCGGCCCGCCAGTTCACGCATAGGTCGCCGGTGAACAGGATGCCTTCTTTCGGTAGAAAGGCGACCGCATCGCCAATCGTGTGTGCCGGTCCGACGCGGCGCAGTTCCAGTCGCCTTTCTCCGTCGTCTATCGCCATGAAATCGCCGAAGACCACTGACGGCTGCTGCAGCCGATATGGCGCGAGGCTGTACTCGGCGTTCTTGCTCATCTGATCCCATTCGGTCTTTCCCTTGCCCGCCAGCTCGCTCGCGCAATCCTGCGAGCAGACGACGGTGACGCCTTGATCGACCATCGTGCTGTTGCCCTGGGTGTGATCCCAGTGGTAGTGCGTATCGAAGACGTAGCGGATCGGCTTGCTCGTCGTCTTTCGAATCTCAGGCAGGATGTCGCGGAGGCCCCACGGTGTGTTCGCTTCGATGGCGACGACGAAATCCTTGAACTCGATCCAACTGGTGTTGGCGGGCTGCCGGGCGTCGCGGTCGCCAATCCGCGTGAACACGCCCGGCGCAATCTGATGCACCGATCGGGTCTGGCCCCGCAGCGTGTGCACGTAAGCCGCTGCCAGCAGAAGAATGGCAAGGAAAGGGAGAAGGCGTCTCATGACGGCCAACAATCTACAATCAACAATCGACAATCAGCAATTCCACTAAAATCCCCTTGTGCGTGCGGTTGTTCTTCGAGAGCTGGGGGATCCGGCAAACCTGCGTGTGGAGGAGTGGCCGACGCCGGTTCCGGGGCCGGGTGAGGTGGTCGTCCGCGTGCGAGCAGCCGCGATCAACCACCGGGACATCTGGATCCGGCGCGGACAGTACGCCGGGATCCGGTTGCCGGCAATACTTGGTTCCGATGCCACCGGCGAGGTCGTGACGGCAGGCGACGATGCAGGCGCCGGCTGGATTGGACGCGAAGTGGTGATCGATCCATCGTTTGGTTGGGGGCCGGATCCTCACGCGCAGGGACCGGCCTTTCACCTGCTGGGCATGCCCACCGAAGGCACGTATGCGGAATTCGTCAAGGTGCCTGCCGCGAACATTTATGAAAAGCCTGCTCACCTCACCGTCGAGGAGGCAGCCGCATTGCCGCTCGCAACGGTGACGGCATACCGGGCCGTCGTGACCCGCGCGGCGCTGCAGCGGGGTGAAACTGCGGTGATTACTGGTATCGGGGGCGGCGTGGCACTGGCGGCGCTCACCATCGCGGTGAGCCTGGGATCGACGGTTTACGTCACATCAGGTACTGACCCGAAGATCGCGCTGGCGAAGCGGCATGGCGCGGTTGACGGCGTCACCTATCACGCCAGCACCTGGCCACGCACACTGCTCGACATCATCGGCCGCCGCCCGGACGTCATCATCGACGGGGCGGGCGGTGACACACTCGCGCATGCCCTCGATCTCGTGCGACCGGGCGGGCGCATTGTGACTTACGGAGCGACCTGCGGACCGGTCCCCAACGTAGAGGTACGCCGCATCTTCTGGAAACAAATCGACGTTCGCGGCAGCACGATGGGGACGGCTGAAGATTTCGGACGGATGGTTGAGTTGTACCGAAGCGGCCTTCGACCCGTCGTCGACAGCGTTGTGCCCCTTGACGAAGCGGCGATCGCGCACGCGCGCGTCGAAAGCGGCGAGCACTTCGGCAAGATCGTTCTGCGGGTCTGACGAGCCCGGACCAAGTCGACCGGTGCCTGTCTAACGTTTGACCGCGTCGGCGGCGAACCCAAACACCTCCTTCGTCGTCGGATCGCCGGGCACGCCGATCGCGTCGTTGAGCTCCTCGTGCGTAGTGTCCCGCCCGACCACCTTTGCGGAAATTCCTGCCGCCTGGAGAACTGACGCCATGCGCCGAGCCTGCGCGCTGGTATCGGCGTTGCCGGCGATGTGGAGGATGAGGAACGGCGGAATCCCCTTGTTCGCGGCGACGTGAGTCACGGCGGAGAAGTCGCGATGCTTCTCGGGATCATCGCCGAACTTCTGCCGATGTCCGTTGGTCGGCAACGGCAGGTGATGCACCCGGGCGCGCGTTTCGGCGACCTCGATGATTGCGGGGATGTCGAAGGTGTCCGCATCAACCGGCACGCACCCCTTGATGGCCGTCAACGAGAAGCCTTGCGCTTTCACATACTTCTCGTCCGTGCACATCAGCGCCGCAAGCTGGCCGCCCGCCGAGTGGCCCATCACCAGCAGCTTGTTCGGATCGCCGCCGTAGGTCGCGATGTTCTTATGGACCCAACCGAGGGACGTTGCCACGTCGCTCGTGAGTGTGCCCATGTCGACGGTGGGCAGGAGGCGGTAGTTGGTGGACACGAAGACGAAGCCGGCTTCAGTGAAGGCCTTTGGCTTGACGCCGATCATGCCCTTGTTGCCCGCCTGCCAGCCGCCGCCGTGAATCCAGAACACGACGGGTAGATTCTTTGCGCCGTCCGGCGCATACACATCCAGCACCTGTCGTTCGTGCGCGGTCGCGTACGGAATATCCCGCGTTGCTCGCTGGGCGTACGCGCCAGAGACACAAGCAATTGCGGTGAGAAGGAGGCACGTGAGGCGCTTCATGGGGTGCCATCCTACTTCACTCTATTTCAGCGTGAAGGAGATTTCGATCGATGGCTCGGTTCACGTCGTCAGAAAACGAGCGATCAGTTCAGTGACCGCCTCTGCCGCCGACCGCTCGCTGTGCGGGCTGTGTCCCGCACCCGGCAGGAGCGCGAGCTGCGCGGTCGGCAAGCAGGCACGAACCGCATCGAGTTCGCCGGGCTCAGTCCTCGGGTCCGCTTCTCCATGAATCAAGAGAACTGGCGTTCGAACGTCGCCCAGCCGGCCGTCGTAAAGGTCAGCCTGTTGATCGCCGGCCGACTCCGCCATCTGAAGCCAGGCGACGCCATTCATCGACAGCACCGACCGCCAGCGGCTTCCATGATCGGCCTCGAGCGCCTTCGAGACGCGGCCGCCGAATTGTTCGGGGCGATCGCGCATGGCCTCGAAGAATTCGCGCGATCGGGGCTTTCGCCGGAAGAAGTGCGTCGCCTCCGCGACGATCCGATCTACGCGATCGGGCGCGGTCAGCGCGATCTTGAAGGCAATCACGGCACCATCGCTGTGCCCCCACAACGAGACTCGCCCGAGCCCCAGCGCGTCGAGCACGGCCAACGTCTCTTCCGCCGCGCGCTGATGGAAGTCCATTGGTTGAATATTAATAGTGCCGGACCGGCCGTATCCCGTCCGATCGGGCACGATGACGCGATGCCGATCGAGGCCCGCAATCTGGCGATCGAATGGGTAGACCCCCGCGCCCCACCCGCCGTGGAGCACCACGAGGACGTTCGTTCGATCGGGATCGCGATAGTCGGCAGAATCCCGATAGCCGATGCGGACCGGTGATCGATCCGGGGCAAGCGGTGAGCGGGAAATCAGCAGATGCGGCATCTGACGGAACTGAGAACGGGTCTTATGGTAACCGTGAGTCGACCCGTCGACCCCGTCGGAGCGAGGGCGGTCGCATCAATCGGGTTGGCTGAGGCCGCAATTCGAGCGAGACCAAAGTCGAGGACCGCCGGCTGTTCGCGGTTCGCCCCGGCGGCATCAGGTCCTCGTATCAGGTTGCGCCCGACGGCAAACGTTTCCTCTTCAATCTCGCGCCGTCCGAACCGGCGGCGCCCACACCGATCACCGTCGTCGTCAATTGGGCGGCGGGACGGAACAAGTAGGACGTATTGATCCCGTGTTCCTTCTCACTCGTCCGGTCCTATCGATTCCGCGGCGGCAGGATCGCGAACGTGACGTCGCACACATCTCCCTGATCGGGGGCGTTGATCGGGCTGACGCGAATCAATGCCCGAGGCGACATACCGTTCAACCAGCAGCTCGGCGTGTGCCTGCAATTCGGCGTCAAGGT
>Ga0207701_10000177_pt1 | contig 62118 bp, 56 predicted proteins | sample KBSSwiSSwithPhiX_FD_184294 | JGI IMG/M metagenome (GOLD analysis project Ga0207701, IMG submission 184294) | Switchgrass rhizosphere bulk soil microbial communities from Kellogg Biological Station, Michigan, USA, with PhiX - S5 (SPAdes) (version 2) | ecosystem: Environmental > Terrestrial >... | reverse complement strand
CACCTGTCCGGAATGTGATGCCGAAATCGAAGTCGACGAGTTCGATGTCGACAAGGGCGATCTAATCAGCTGCCCCGACTGCGGATCCAATCTCGAAGTGACCAGTATTTCGCCGGTTGAACTCGAATCGGTCGACGACGACGACGACGACGAAGACGAGGACGACGACGACAACGGTGACGACGACGACTTCGACGACGATGCTGACGATCTCGACGACGAGGACGATTCGACGGGAGAGGATTTCGACTAGTGTTGTCCCCGAGCGCGGGCGATGCGCTCTCTCTGCCTGACGCTGGCTCGCTCGAACGCAAAGAGGCAGCGCTCGACACCGCGCTCCGCGAGCTCCCGTCGCTGATCGTGGCCTACAGCGGCGGTGTGGACAGCGCGTATCTCGCCTACGCCGCCCACCGCGCCCTCGGCGAGGGCGTCCTGTGTGTGACCGCCGACAGTCCGAGTTATCCCGAACGGCATCGCGCGATCGCGCGCCGCGTCGCCGCGCAGTTCGGTTTCAACCACCTCACGATTCAGACGTCGGAGATGGCCCGGCCGGAGTATCGCGCCAATCCGGCAAACCGCTGCTACTACTGCAAGCACGAGCTCTACACGCACCTGACGTCGATCGCCCGCGAGCGCGGCATTCCGGTGATTGCTGACGGCAGCAACGCCGACGATCGCGGCGATTATCGGCCCGGCCGCCAGGCCGCGCGCGAGTTTAGCGTGCGCAGTCCCCTGGACGATGCAGGTCTGACCAAGGACGACATCCGAGAGCTCTCGCGCCGCGCTGGTCTTCCGACCTGGGATGAACCCGCGTCAGCCTGCCTTTCATCGCGCATTCCGTACTTCAGCGAGGTCACCAACGAGAAGCTGCGGATGATTGAGCGAGCGGAAGCCGTGCTGAGAGAGTTGGGCTTCCGTATCTGCCGGGTGCGCCACCACGATACGATCGCCCGCCTCGAGCTTGGGCGCGACGAAATCGCTCGCGCGCTGGAGCCGGCGGTCGCTGACGCCATCGATCGCGAGCTGCGCGCGATCGGCTATGCGCACGTGACGGTCGACTTGCGCGGCTACCGGTTGGGCAGCCTCAACGACGCGCTCCGCTTGCGCGAGGTCTGACCTCACATCATCTTGCGAAAGTCCCTCGCGGCCATTTCGCTGGTGTTCCTTGCGGCCCACCTCGCGTTTCTGCCGCCCACGCTCGAAGACATCGATTCGGTAAACTTCGCGCTCGGCGTCGCTGACTTCGACGTCTCCAAGCACCAGCCGCATCCACCGGGATACCCGGTCTTCATTGGCCTCGCCAAGGCATCTACCTCGCTCTTGCGATCGGCGCATGTTCGCAACCCGGAAGTGAGAGGGCTCGCCGTCTGGAGCGCGATCTCCGGAGCGACCCTGGCGTTTTCGCTGTTCGTGTTGTTTCAGGCCCTGGTCAGCGTCAGACCCGCATCGACGAGCCGCTGGATGGCCTTTTGCGCGACGCTCGTCGTCCTGTTGTCCCCGCTCTTTTGGTTCACCGCGCTTCGCCCGTTGAGCGACATGACCGGACTGGCGATGGCGGTCGCCGCGCAGGCGCTCATCGTTTCGGTACTGACCGGATTGAGCGGACCTTCTACGCTCATCTGGGGCGGGTTGCTGTGCGGTCTTGCGATCGGCGTGCGATCGCAGACGGCGCTGCTCACCCTGCCGCTGCTCGTGCTGGCCGTGCTCCTTCCGCGAAGCGGACTGCGTCCGCAGAATCGATTCGCCGCGGTAGGCGCCGCGGCCCTGGGTGTCCTTGTCTGGGCAGTGCCGCTGATCGTCGCCAGTGGCGGCTTTTCCGAGTACGCGAGGGCGCTCGGGTCGCAGGCGGGGGAAGATTTCTCCGGCGTCGTAATGCTGTGGACGACGAAAACGAAGGCGGCGGCGCTCGATGCGGCGATGTATTCGTTCCTGTGGCCGTGGGGTCATCCGGTGGCCGGCGGGATCGTCGTCGTCGTCGCGCTTGCCGGCGCCGTCCGCGCGCTATGGGCCTTGCCTCGCGCTCTCGGGCTACTGCTCGTCGCCTACGTGCCGTACGCGGTTTTCCATCTGCTGTTTCAGGAAACCATCACGGTCCGGTATGCGCTTCCTCTCGTCGTACCGGTTGCGTTCCTCGCAATGTGCGGGCTCGACTGGGGCCGCGGAACCGGTGTGGTGCTTGGCACCACGGCGCTTGTGGCCTGGTCGACGGCTCTATGGGTGCCCGCGACAGTCGCCTACGGCTCGAGGAGCAGTCCAGCGTTCCGGGCGCTCATCGAAGCGGCGCGGCCCGGCGCCGGGTCCGCCGACCAGGCGCGGGTCGTCGGCCTGCATGCGTTTGCGCGGCGCGCGGTCGACTGGCTGCAACTGACCGGATCGGCGAACGAAGGAGTCGAGCGATTCGCTCCACGTCGAGTGCTGAGGGCGCCTCACGGACAGGAATGGCTGACCCTCGTCGAGCAGTGGCGCGCCGAGCCATCGACGCAGGTCATGTTCGTGGCCGATCCGCGGCGCACCGATCTGGCACTCATCGATGCCGCCTCGAGGCGATCTCCGCTTCAGTTCCGGTGGGGTTTCCTCGAACCGCCCTTCGTGGGTGGCACGAGGCCAGGTGACAGCGACCTGTACGCGCTGACGTCTCCCGGCTGGATGCTCGATCGCGGATGGGCCGTCACGGCCGAAGTTGCCGGCGTCACCGCGCGCGACGGGTTCGGCCCGGAACGGAAGCCCAGCGTGGCCTGGATTCGCGGCCGCGACGATGAAGCCACACTGCTCGTGGGCGGCAGACACCTCGGTGCGGCGAGTGATCCGCCGGTCAGGATCACCATGGCGTTGAACGGCACACCTCTCGACAGCATCGAGACGAAACCGGGATTCTTCTTCCGACGCGTGTCGCTCGCGCGAGGCGCGCTCACCGGCACTGGTTACATCCCGCTCTCGATCTCGTCGTCGACGGCTGACGGATCGAACCGCGTGATTGCCGTCGGACTGGAACAGTTCGATCTGCAGGGTCCCGGCATGCCGATGATTGGTCTCGAAGACGGCTGGTACGAGCCTGAGTACAACCCCCGCACCACGCGTTCCTGGCGCTGGACGGCGGAAAAAGCGACGCTGTGGGTTCGCCCGATCGGCCGGAATGTTGCCTTGACGCTTTCGGGTGAGTCGCCGCTCAAATACTATGACGCCGCGCCGAATGTGACCGTCGTGGTCGGTGGCCGCGAGGTCGCACGGTTCACCCCCTCCGCCGATTTCACGCAGGAGATTGTGCTACCCGCCGAGGCGCTGGCCGCCGCCGACGGCCGCGTGGTATTCACGTGCGACAAGTTCTTCGTCCCTGCGCAGAGGGATGGCTCCATGGATCAGCGGCATCTCGCGTTGAGGATGTACGGGTATTCGGTGCGATAGAGTCCAAAAAATGCTGAATGCTGAATTCTGAATTCTGAATTAGGTTCCGAAGCTTCAGTCAGCAGTCAGCAGTCAGCAGTCAGCAGTCAGCCTTCCTTTTGCGCGAGCGCCATCAATGAGCTTCCGAACGGCATGTTGATGAAGCGCAGCAGGCTCGATTCGACGGCAAGGGCGCCGGAGAGCGCCGCATTGATGGGAGCGGGCGGAATCGAGATTTCCTGATTCGATTCTTCGTGGCCAGACGCCCGCTGCGCCAGGCGGACGGCGGCCACAATTGGCAGAATCGTCGCGTTCGTGTACGACAATCGGCGGATCTGAAAACCGGTCGCGACCAGACGATCCGCGAGCGTGGCGCGGCTGTAACGGCGGATCTCGTTGGCGAGCACCGAGTGGTTGCCTTTCAGGAGATCCATCGCGGCTACGTTGATCACCAGGTACCCTCCGGGCCGCAGCACGCGAAACATCTCCCGAAGAGCGGCCGCTTCCGTCGCGTCGTCCAGCGCGTAGATGACGTCAAACGACGTCACGACATCAAAAATAGCGGCGGAAAACGGCAGATTGGCGGCGGTGGCCCGGGCGATTGCCCGCTCGCCGCGACTCCTGGCGAAGGCAAGACCCGTCCAGGTCAGGTCAATGCCGACGGCATCGCCGAACTTCCGCAGCAGCTCCAGATTGTGGCCGGTGCCGCACCCGCAATCGAGAATGACCGGGGCCTGACGGCCGCGCACGGCTTCGGCAAGGAGCGGCCCCATGAAGCGCCGGAATCCCCTGAACCAAAAATGATCGCGCTCGGCGAGTGCGGTGGCCTGAAGAAGTCGATCCATTGTGCCGAAACGAGCATTGACAGGGTCAAGAACGGCCGGTAAGCTCCGGGCAATCCAATTCTACGTGAACGAAGGTCCGCTCCAGCGGAAGGTACTCGAGCGACGAGGAGAAAGTATTGATGAATCGCAGATTTGTGGTCGGCGCGACGTTTGTTCTCATGGCGGCTTTGAGCGGCGCCGCTTGTCACCATAACGCAAAACCGCAGCCTCCGGCAGCGCCGGCTCCCGCGCCTCCTCCGCCGCCGCCGGCGACAACGCCCCCTCCGCCCCCTCCTCCGCCTCCCGCGCCGACGCCGACGGCGGCTCCGCCGAGTGAGGAGGAAGCCTTCAAGAACAAGACACTCACCCAGTTGAACGACGAGAAGCCCCTCGGGGACGTCTTCTTTGCCTACGACTCAATCGAGATCACCGCTGAAGCGCGCACGCTGATGCAGAAGAACGTCGACTGGTTGAAGAAATGGGGCACCACGAAGGTGATGGTCGAGGGGCATGCCGACTCACGCGGCACGAATGAGTACAACCTCGCGCTCGGCGAGCGGCGCGCCGAAGCCGTGCGCAGCTACATGACGAGCCTTGGGGTCCCGACCGATCGACTGACGATCGTCAGCAAGGGTGAAGAGCAGCCGTTTTGCAACGACGAAACTGAAGCCTGCTGGCAGCAGAACCGTCGCGGACACTTCATTCTCACTGCAAAGTGACGATAGGGATTGAGGATTGACGATTGCTGATTGCTGATTGATCCAATCGACAATCAGCAATCAACAATCAGCAATTTTTTATGATCGCCTGTGCGGCGGCCCGCGGATCGGCGGCTGCGATAATTGGCCGGCCGACAACGATGTAGCTGGCGCCGGTGGCGAGGGCCTCGCCGGCGCTCATCGTCCGTTCCTGATCATCCCGGCTGCCGGCCACCGCTCCTCCTCCGCGAATTCCAGGCGTGACGATCGCGAAGCCCGGTCCGCAGCGTGCCCGCAGCGTGGCGGTTTCCTGCGGCGACGCGACGACGCCATCCAATCCAGCAGATTCAGCGAGACGAGCGAGACGCACAACCTGCTCCAGGAGGGGAGCGTCGCCGCTGGTCGCGTATCCGGTTTCCGCCAGCGCGTCGGGAGTCATGCTGGTCAGCACCGTGACCGCGATGACGATCGGCGCGCGCGTGCCACCTCGGGCAGCGGCTTCCTGCGCCGCATCCCTGGCCGCTTGCATCATTCTTGTGCCGCCCGCCGCATGAACGTTCACCATCCAGACGCCCAGCGAAGTCGCGGCCGCGACTGCCTGGGCGACGGTATTGGGGATGTCGTGGAACTTGAGATCGAGGAAGACGCGATCGCCCTTGTCGACGAGCGCTCGAACGATCGCGGGACCTTCCGACGTAAACAGACGGCTGCCGATCTTGAACCCGCCCGCCACCCCGCGTAGCGCGTCCGCCAGGGCGGTCGCTTTCGCTGCGCTCTCGACGTCGAGCGCGACTAAGAGCTGATCCACGCGGTTTCCCGTTTGGTGGTGTCGAGCGTGCCGGTCACGCTCGCCAGGTCTTCAATGCCGTGGGTTGTCATGTATGCGCGCAGCCCGTCCAGGATCTTTTTCCAGATGAACGGGTCGACGAAGTTTGCCGTGCCGATTTGAACCGCCGTTGCTCCCGCGATCATGAACTCGAGCACGTCGTCGCTGTTCATGATGCCGCCCATCCCGATGATCGGCAGCTTTACCGCCTGACGGCACTCGTACACCATGCGGACGGCGATCGGCCTGATCGCCGGCCCGCTGAGGCCGCCGACGATGTTCGTAAGCTTCGGCCTGCGAGTGTGCACGTCGATCGCCATCGCAAGAAACGTGTTGACGAGCGATACCGCATCGGCGCCCGCCTCCTGGGCCGCGCGCGCGAACGAGGCGACATTGGTCACGTTGGGCGTCAGTTTGGGAATGACCGGTAGAGATGTGACCTTGCGCACCGCGCTCACCACGTTGTGCGTACCGTTCAAGTCGCAGCCGAACGTGATTCCGCCCTCCTTGATGTTCGGGCAGGAAATGTTCAGCTCGATCGCCGCGACGCCTTCGTGATCCGACAGGATCCTGGCGATTTCACAGTACTCGTCGACGGTCGTGCCACAGATGTTGACGAAGACCGAGGCACGGCGATCGCGCAGTTCGGGAAGCTTTTCGCGCACGAAGCGGTGCACGCCGATTCCCTGAAGTCCGATGGCGTTCAGCATGCCGGCCGGAGTCTCGACGATACGCGGAGGCGGATGCCCTTCGCGCTCGGCCAGGAACAGTCCCTTGACCGCGACTCCGCCGAGCGTCGACAGGTCGACGACGTCGGCGTACTCGACGCCGTAACCGAAGCAGCCACTGGCGGCGATGAGCGGATTCGCGAGCGTCAGCGATCCGATGGAGACCGAAAGATTCATGCTCAATGCGCGAGTGCGTCCCAGAGAATGCGTGTCGAATCGAACACCGGACCGTCGATGCAGGACCGCACGAAATGCGGTGGACCTCCGGCGGTGCGGGTCAACACGACGCAACTGTAACAGCCGCCGAGGCCGCAGCCCATGACCTGCTCGAGCGAAACGTCGCATCGCCGTCCATGGGCGGCGGCAAGCCGTGCGACGGCATGCATCATCGGCGTCGGGCCGCAGGCATACACGCGCACTTCCTGCGTCCGAGGCGTCCCGCGCAGCGCAGCCTCCAGTGCCGACGTGACGAAGCCGTGTGTTCCGCGGCTGCCGTCTTCGGTCGCAAGCACCGGCTCCACGCCAAGACGTTCGAAGAGATCGACGTGGGTCAGGTCCGAGCTCTTTCGTGCCCCATAGAAGAGGCGAGCTTTCGTCCGGCGCGCCTGCAGCGCTTCCGCCAGCGTAACAAAGGGCGCGAGACCGACACCCCCCGCCACCATCCAGGCTTCAGCCGGCGGAGCAACCGCCTCGAACGGGCGCCCGAGCGGACCGAGACATCCGAGTCGCGTGCCGGGAGTCGCGTCGTAGAGCAGCGACGTACCGACTCCGATCCGTTTGTTCAGAAGAGTGATGCCGATCGGCATGCCGTTCGCGTCGCGCAGGATCTCGAAAATCGAGAACGGGCGCCTCAGCAGCGGATCGACACCCGTGCACGGCTTGATCATGACGAACTGACCCGGCTCGGCGAGTGAGGCGACTTCGGGAGCAGCGAGCGCGAGCACGCTGTAGTCACCCGACAGTCGCGTGTTCGAGATCACGGGCGCGTCGACGTCGATGGGCATCCTGACGAGTATACGTCGCAACCACGGCCAGGCTTCGCTCAAGTTCCGCGCGAAGCCTGTCTCGCCGAAGCGCGCTTGTCGAAGAAGCGCGAAGGCGGAGCTACACTGATGCGTGCGCTACCTGCGGATGCTCACGAACTCGCTGATTGCCGGTGCGCTCGGCGCGGCGTATCTGACCATCCTCGTGCTGCAGCTGAATCCACAGATTCCAATCGTTTCGAGTACAACCTGGCGATGGTTCGCGACGCTGTCGCTGCTCTACGGCCTGCACCTCGCGGTCACCTTTTACCTGATCATCGTGGTTCGCGAGTTCTTCGCGTTGCGGGTGCTCTCGCCGGGTTGGGCGAGCGTGCGCATGCTGGCGTGGATGGCGGCCGCTTCAGCGGCGGTCGCGTCCACGTTGATGTGGCTCAATGTCCGCGGGCTTCATACCGCCCTGACCGACGATGCGGCAAGGCGAATGACCGTCGGCGCAATCGCCACGACGGCGTCGGCGGGTGCGCTGCTCTTGATCGCCATCGCTCACTATTCGTTCGGTCGCCGGGGGAGCCGGGTCGGCGCGTCTCTCTTCGTGCTGGCTACGGTGGCTTCACTCGCGCTCCCGCTCGTCGCTCGAGGAGACGTCGCCGATCCGCCGGCGGGAATTTCAAAAAGACTGGCGGTCGACGCGTCAGCGTCCGGATCCCCGCGCGGTCCGCGCGTGACGATGATCCTGCTCGATGGCGGGTCGCTCGAGTACGTGCTGCCGCGGGTTGCCGAGGGCCGGCTGCCGTCGTTCGCGAAGCTGGTGGAAAAGGGGGCGATGATAGACCTTGCCACGGTGCGGCCAACGCAACCCGACCCTGTGTGGGCAGCGGTTGCGACCGGCATGTACCCTTCGAAGAACGGCATCCGCTCGTCGGCCTTCTACTCGGCGAGGGGCGACGATGGCGTCGTCGATCTTCTTCCGGATCACTGCTTCTCGCACGCGCTCGTCCACCTGGGATTCATCCGCGATCGGCCGACCGCGGCGATGAGCTGGCACGCGAGGCCGCTATGGCTGATTGCCTCGGAGGCCGGCGTTCGCGTCGGCATCGTTCGCTGGCCGCACACGTATCCGACCGGGGACGTTGACGGCTTCATCGTCAGCGATCGCTTCCATCAGCTCCTCGGCTCGATCGGGGAATTCGACGGCGCGGCAAGCCCTCGCGACGCGCTGCCAACCCTCGAAGCGTCTTTTGGAGATGAGACGAACGGTGCCCAGCCGCCGTCAGGTGGCATTGGAGCGATTGGCACGCCAGAAGAGTCGGCGCTCCGTCGCGACCGCTGGTACAGCCGCGCGATGCGTGACCTCGCCGCTCACATGTCGCCGCGACTGACCGCGGTGCGATACGAGGGGCTCGATACTGTCGGCCACTATTACCTTCGCTACACGCAACCCAGGGCGTTCCGCGACCATTCGGAAGAGGAGCGCCGCCGCCTGTCGCAGGCGATCGATCGCTACTACACCTACATCGACGGGGAGGTGGGCGCGGCGCTTGCCACGCTTGCGCCGGATGACCTCCTGGTCGTCGTGTCCGGCTTCGGCATGCAGCCGCTGAATCCGGTGAAGCAAACGATCGGACGGTTGCTCGGCGACCCCGACTTCAGCGGCACACACGAGCGCGCACCCGATGGCTTTCTGATGGCGTACGGCAACGCCGTGCAGCCGTTGCCCGGCCGACGGCCGCGAGGCTCGATTGTGGATGTCGCCCCGACCGTGCTGTATTTCCTCGGGCTGCCGGTTGCGCGGGACATGGACGGCTTTGCGCGCGCCGACCTCTTCACCCGCGCGTTCACCGCCGATCGGCCCATTGTGTTCATTCCGAGCTACCGCTGAAGGTTCCCAGGAAACTATTTCGGTGCGAACGAACCTTGTAGAACCCTGTGAACCCAGTAGAACCTTTCTGCGATGTGATACCATCAGCAGGACTCTTTAAGAGCGTCCCTGAGAGGGCGCTAAGAGGTGATTGCGTGCACGTTCGTTCCCACACTCATTCGCGGCGCCCGCCGCGGCGTCACATCCCCCAGGCTGTTCCCTTTTCGCGTGATTGTCCGTGCCGGAGGCTTGGATGCCCCTCGTAATGGATGCGGACCGCATGAATCGTGCGCTGACGCGGATCGCGCACGAGATCCTCGAGCGCAATCGCGGCCTCGACGACATCGCGCTGATTGGGATCCGGACGCGCGGGGTCCCGCTGGCCCGCCGGATCGCGCGCTCATTGCACGACATCAACGGTGACGACGTGCCGACCGGCGCGCTCGACATCACGTTGTATCGCGACGACCTGATGCGTCATCCGGTCGGACCGCAGCCGCTGGTCCGCCGGACCGAGATTCAGTTCTCGATTGACGACCGCAAGATTCTGCTCGTGGACGACGTGCTGTACACCGGGCGCACCATTCGGGCGGCGCTCGATGCGCTGATCGACTTCGGCCGGCCGCAGGCCATTCAACTCGTGGTCCTGGTCGATCGTGGCCACCGCGAACTGCCGATCAAGGCCGACTACGTTGGCAAGAATCTGCCGACGTCGCTGAAGCAGAGCGTCCAGGTGCGCCTCCAGGAGATTGACGGAACAGATGAAGTGCTCATCGAGGGGGAAGCATGACGACGAGCGCAGAAACACCAACCTCGGCAGCCACACTCAAGTCCCGGCACCTGCTCGGGATTGCCGGGCTCGACGCCGATGAGGTCACGCTGATTCTCGATACCGCGGAGGCGATGAAGGAAATTGGCGGCCGCGCGATCAAAAAGGTCCCGACCTTGCGCGGTCGGACGGTCGTCAACCTGTTCTTCGAGCCCAGCACGAGGACCCGCACCTCGTTCGAGATTGCGGAAAAGCGGCTGAGCGCTGACACCCTCAGCATCTCGACGGCGACGTCAAGCGTGACCAAGGGAGAATCGCTAATCGACACGGTGCGCAACATCGAGGCGATGTCGCCCGACATGATCGTCATGCGGCACGCCTCATCGGGGGCGCCGCATCTGCTCGCGCGGACGTGCCGTTCGACGATCATCAACGCCGGCGACGGGATGCACGAGCATCCGACGCAGGCGCTGCTCGACGCGTTCACGATACGCGAGCACAAGGGGCGCCTCGCCGGCCTCAAGGTCGCGATCGTCGGCGACCTCCTGCATAGCCGCGTGCTGCGCTCGAACGTCGTCCTGCTGAACACGATGGGCGCCGAGGTCTGGGCATGCGCCCCGGCGACGCTGATGCCCGCCCACGTCGACCGGTTCGGCGTGCGCGCGACGACGTCGGTCGACGAGGCGGTGGACGGCGCCGACGTCGTGATGATGCTGCGGATTCAGCACGAACGGATGCACGGCCACTTCATTCCGTCGGTGCGCGAGTACTTCACGCTCTTCGGCCTGACGCCGGAGCGTATGCGGCGGGCGGCGCGGGACGCCATCGTGATGCACCCGGGCCCGATGAACCGAGGGGTCGAAATCGATTCCGCGGTGGCCGACGGCGAGTCTTCCGTCATCCTCGAACAGGTGTCGAACGGCGTCGCGGTGCGAATGGCCGTCCTGTATTTGCTGTCCGGCCGGGATTCAGTTGACGTGAGTGACGAGCACTAATTCATGGGAATAATTCTGAAGGGCGGCCGCGTCGTCGATCCGGCCAACGGGCGCGATGGTGAGTTCGATGTGCTGATCGAGAACGGCGCCATTGCGCGAATCGGCAGAAACCTGCCGGTCGAAGGCGCCGATGTGTTTGAGATCAAACGGGGCTGGGTCGTTGCTCCGGGGCTCGTCGATATTCACGTGCATCTGAGAGAGCCAGGGCAGGAGCACAAGGAGACGATCGCGAGCGGCACGGCCTCGGCAGTGGCCGGCGGGTTCACCGCGGTTGCCTGCATGCCCAACACGGAACCGGTGAACGACCACGCGGGCATTACCGAGTTCATCCTCAAGAAAGCCGCGGAAGCCGGGCTGGCGCGTGTGTATCCCATCGGCGCGGTGTCGATTGGCTCGAAGGGCGACCAACTCGCGGAGCTCGGTGAACAGAAGACCGCGGGCTGCGTCGCGTTTACCGACGACGGACGTCCGGTGGCGACGGCGCTGCTGATGCGGCGGGCGCTCGAGTATGCGCGGATGCTTGGCGTTCCCATCGTGAACCACTGCGAGGATCCCTCGCTCAAGGGAGACGGCGTCGCGCACGAAGGGTACGTGGCGTCGCAGCTCGGCCTTCGGGGGATACCAGGCGAGGCGGAGTCGATCATGGTCGAACGTGACGTCTCCCTCGCGGAGCTGACCGGCGCGCACGTGCACATCGCTCACATGAGCGCGCACCAATCGCTTCGAGCCGTCCGCGCGGGCAAGGAGCGCGGCGTTCACGTGACCTGCGAAGTGGCTCCTCATCACTTCACGCTGACCGACGACTCGCTCGACGGCACGGTCAAGTACGACACGAACTTCAAGATGAATCCGCCCCTTCGTGCCGCAGCTGATCGCGATGCGATGCTCGACGGCATCGTCGATGGCAGCGTCGACGTGATCGCGACCGATCATGCGCCGCACCACATCGACGAGAAGATGGTCGAATTCGATCGGGCACCGTTTGGCATCGTCGGCCTGGAGACCGCGGTTCCCATCGTCTTCGATCGGCTGGTTCACGCCGGGCGGATTTCCCTCAAACGCATGATCGAACTGATGTCGGTGAATCCAGCGCGGCTCATGAACGTGCGAGGCGGGCGACTTGACGAGGGATCGCCCGCGGATATCACCGTTCTTGCCCCTGATCTCTCGACCACGATCGAGGCCGGCAAGCTCGTGTCGAAATCCAAGAACACGCCGTTCGATCGGTGGCGTCTGACCGGCGGGGTCGCCGCAACCATCGTCGGAGGAAGGGTCGTGTATCGCAATGCCGGTGCTAACTGAGAAGAGGCGATTCGACGTGACACGCCAGAACGACGTGCGCCGCCAGGCGCTGAAGACGCTGCAGGATCTCGAGGTGCTCATGCGCGACGGGCACTTCGATTACGGAAACGGCTTTCACGGTCGCCTCTATCTGAATCCGCACCAGCTGTTTCTTCATCCGTCGACGATCTGGCGGCTCGCGCAGGATCTGCTGGACGTGCTGCCCGCTGACCTCCTCGCCGAGACCGATGTCGTCGCGGGTCCCGCGACCGGAGGTGCGCTCCTCGCTCACACGCTGGCCGGTCTCATCGATGGCCGCCGGCCTTTGTCACATCCGCCGTGCAGCTTCGCGCCGCTGCCGAACAAGTCCGAGACGTCGGTGCTGCGAAGCTTCTACCGCCGCCAGCTCGCGGGTCAACGCGTGCTGCTTGCCGACGACGTGAGGAATACGGGAACGACGTTTCAGCGATGCGCGGAGCTGATCACGCAGGCGGGTGGGCGGGTGATTGCCACCGTCGAGATCTTCGATCGAATGGAGGCCATCGTCGATCTCGGTGTCCCAAACTTCGCGCTCGCCGAATACGCGGCACCGGAGAACTATCCGGCCGCGCAGTGTCCGATGTGTCAGGCAGGTACCCCGATCACGACCTTTTGAGGCGGATTTCCCAAAAAAGGTGGCTGGCACTTTCGCAGGAAAGGTGCCAGCCACCTTTTGCCCCCGCACGCTTTTGTCATCATTCCCACGCAACTGTCAGGCGGCGTGTGCGCCGGGGGGTTCCGCCTACCCGAGCGGGTGGCTAACGGACCTGTTTAGCGCGGGTTGCGGTCGCACGGGTCGGGGGGTGTAGGCGAAGCTCTACGGTATGGCGCTTGCGGGTGCGGTCGGCCATGAAAGCACGACTGTTCGTCGTCGCCGCGCTGATCGCGCTCGTTTCGATCACCGACATCAGGGCCCAACGTCCCGCATCGTCGGCGGTACGGGCCGGGTCGCCAACATCGATCATCAATCTCGATCGATTCGATCGGTCGCCGAGGCTTCGCGATCTTCCTCCGGGTGCGCCTCCAATCGGCGAGATGGTCAAAGAGCGCGAGCCGCGATGGCGACGGGTGTCACGACATCCGTCGGGTCTTCTCTCCGACCCTGTCGTGCAGTCAGCGCCAGATCTGCCGACGATTCCGGGACCGTCGCGCAGCGTCGAAGGCATCAGCAATGTGAACGGCGTGCTGCCGCCTGACACCAATGGCGACGTCGGGCCGAACCACTTCGTGCAGATGGTCAATCTCTCGTTCGCGGTGTACAGCAAGGGCACGCAGACGTCGCCGCCGACGTTGTTATACGGCCCCGCGGCGGCCAACACACTGTGGAGCGGGTTTGGTGGACCGTGCGAAACGCGCAACGACGGCGATCCGATCGTCCGCTACGATCATCTCGCCGATCGCTGGGTGATGAGCCAGCTCGCGATCCCCAACAACTTCCTGGGCGTTCTCCTGTTCGGTCCCTTTTACGAATGCATCGCCGTCTCGGCGACGTCCGATCCGCTGGGCGCCTACTACCGATATCAATACTCGTTCGACAAGCTGAACGATTATCCGAAGCTCGCGGTGTGGCCCGACGGCTACTACATGACGATGAACCAGTACACGTCGGTGTCGCTCCAGTTTGCCGGACAGGGCGTCGTCGCATTCGATCGCGCGCAAATGCTGGCGGGGCAGCCGGCCTCGGCCATCTATTACGACTTGTCGTCGGTCGACATGAATCTTGCGGGCATGCTGCCCGCCGACCTCGACGGTCCTGCGCCACCCGCCGGCTCGCCGGCCTACTTCGCCCAGGTCGATGACGACGCCTGGGGAGCGGTGCCGGCGGACCAGGTCCAGATCTGGCGGTTCCATACGGACTGGACCACGCCGGCGAATTCCTCGTTTACGCGGGTCGCCGCCTTGCCGACGGCGCCGTTCGATTCCGATCTGTGCGGCGGCAGCCGAAACTGCCTGCAGCAGCCCGGCACGACCGCCACGATCGACGCGATGTCCGATCGCCTGATGTATCGCCTGCAGTATCGCAACTTCGGCGACCACGAGTCGCTGGTCGTGAATCACACCGTCGATACCGACGGCACGGATCACGCGGGCATTCGCTGGTATGAAATCCGGAACCCAGGTTCATTCCCCTCGATCTATCAGCAAGGGACATACGCGCCGGATGCCGACCATCGGTGGATGGGCAGCGTCGCTCTCGACTCCGCCGGCAACATGGCGCTTGGATTCAGCGTGACCGGTGCATCGACGTTCCCGTCAATTCGCTACACCGGCCGTTTGGCTGCGGATCCGCCGAACGTGATGACGCTCGGCGAAACCGACCTGATGGTGGGAACCGGTTCGCAGACGCACTCGACCGGCCGCTGGGGCGACTACAGCATGATGGTGGTCGATCCGGTTGACGACTGCACGTTCTGGTATACGCAGGAGTACTACGCGACAACCAGCGAGGCCGGTTGGCAGACGCGGATCGGATCGTTCTCGTTGCCGAACTGTTCGTCCGGATCGCCGTCGAACCTGCCGGCGGTCAGCGTCGTAGCGTCCACTGCGACCGCCACCGAAGCCGGTCCGGTTGCCGGCGCTTTCACGTTCAGCCGCACGGGCGATACCTCGCAACCGCTGACGGCCCACTACTCCGTTGCCGGCACCGCGACGCCAGGAACTGATTACGTCGCCCTCACCGGCGTGCTGACGTTCGACGCGGGGGTCGCGTCGAAGGTCGTTCCGGTCACGCCTATCGACGATCTCTCCGTGGAACCCAACGAGAGCGTGATTGTTTCGCTGATTCCCGATCCGGCCTACGTGCTTGGTTCCGGCGGCGCCGCCGTGACGATCGTCAGCGACGATCAGCCGTCAGACCTGCTCGTGACCACGCTGACCGGGCCGGCCACCGCGGGAGCCGGGCTGCAGATTACGGTGAATGACGTCACCAAGAACCAGGGACAAGGCCCGTCTTCCGCCTCCTCGACCGGCTTCTATCTCTCGACGAACACGATCATCGACGCTACGGACTTCAGCCTCGGCACACGCGACGTGCCCTCGCTGACGCCAGGCACGACGAGTTCCGCCGCGACCACGTTCACGGTGCCGTCCAACATCGGCGTCGGCAACTACTACTTGCTGGCGAAGGCGGACGTTGCCGGGGCGGTGACCGAAACTAACGAATCGAACAATGTGAAGATGGGTTCAACGATCGCGATCGGACCGGACCTCGTGATCCCGACACTGACGGTTCCGACAACCGCGGCGGTGGGCTCGACGATCTCCGTTACCGATGCGACGAAGAATCAGGGAGCCGGTACGGCGTCAGCGTCGACGACGACGTTCTACCTGTCGGCGAACGTTCTGCTCGACGGTACGGATCCTCAAATCGGAACACGGGACATCGGGACGCTGGCGCCGAATATCACCAGCACCGGAACGACGTTCCTCACGATTCCGCCGGACACGGTCGCCGGAATGTACTACGTGATTGCCAAGGCTGATGGGCCAGGCGTCGTCGCCGAGGCGCAGGAAACGAACAACCAGAAGTTCAGCATGGCAATCAAGATCGGACCGGACTTGGTTGAATCCAGCACGACGGTTCCGACCGTGGCAGGCGCAGGATTCCAGCTGACCGTGAACGATACCGTGAAGAACCAGGGTAGCGGCACCGCAGGTCCCTCGACGACGTCGTTCTATCTGTCGACGAACTTCTCGCTCGACTCGACCGACACGTTCCTGGGCAACCGCAACGTGCCGGCGCTCGGCGCGGGACTGACAAACAGCGGAAGCACGACGCTTACTATTCCGGCTGGAACGGATCTGGGAACCTACTACATCCTCGTCAGCGCTGACGACACGAATGCGGTGCTCGAATGCGCTGAAACCAACAACGTGTCGTATGGCGTCACCAAGGTCGGTCCCGACCTGACGGTCTCCGGGCTCACGGCGCCGATATCGGCGGTCGCTGGTGGACTGATTTCGGTGACCGATACGGTGAAGAACGCGGGCGGCGGCTCGGCCGGAGGATCGACGACGCGGATCTACCTGTCGACGAACTTCAATTTCGACGCCTCGGCCAAGCCGCTGGCCGATCGGACGGTCCTTGCGGTTGCGCCCAATGCAACCAACGCCGGCACATTGTCGGTGACGATTCCACCGGGAACAGCCCCCGGGCTGTACTACATCATCGCCGTCAGCGACGCGGACGGCGCCGTGCCCGAAACGTCAGAGACGAACAACACGCGGTCGCTGACGATCAAGATCAACTGATTGTTGATTGTGGATTGCTGATTGCTGATTGATCGTCAATCATCAATCAGCAATCATCGATCAGCAATCAGCATTATGATCGTCGTCGGCGATGCGACGCGCGACGAAGACCGGCGACCTTGCCGGTCGTCTTGACACGCTCTATCACGATTACAACCGGGTTGATTCGGCGAGCGACCCGGTGCACAAGGCGAGACCCTTCCAGGACCCGGCGGACCAGGAGATCGCGGCGTTCTGCGCCGGTGCGCTGGCGTTTGGCCGCGTTGCCAGCGTCCTCAACTCCATCGACACCCTGTTGACCGCCGTCGGTGCCCGCCCGGCCGCGTTCGTGCGGCAGTTCGAGCCGGAAGCTGCGCCTGCGGCGATGCGAACGATGGTTCACCGCTGGATTCGCGGCGAGGATCTCATCGCGCTGCTCTGGATACTGAGGCAGATGCTCGAGCGATCGGGGTCGATTGAAGCGTTTTTCCTGGAGGGCCTGAACTCCGCCGACCAGGACATTGGTCCGGCGCTCGACAGCTTCTCGTCGCGGGCGCTCGCACTCGATGTCAGGCGCGCCTACCGTCGGCAGCTGCGCCGTCCCGGCGTCTGTTACTTCTTTCCCCGTCCGTCGTCGGGCAGCGCCTGCAAACGGTTGAATTTGTTCCTGCGCTGGATGGTGCGCCGCGACGAAGTCGACCTCGGCGTCTGGCGCGGCGTCTCACGGGCGAAGCTGATCGTGCCGCTCGACACGCACGTCATTCGGCTGGGAAGATGTCTCCGACTGACCCGTTACACGAGCCCGGGATGGCGGATGGCGTCGGACATCACCGCTTCGCTTCGCGCGCTCGATCCCGACGACCCCGTACGTTTCGATTTTTCGCTCTGCCACATCGGGATGATGAACGCCTGTGGCTACGGCAGGAAACAAGGAGATTCGCAATGCCCGCTTCGAGGACTGTGTCACCCGCGCGCCGCCAGGCGAGGCTGACCGGCATCCTGTTCGCCGTCGCCCTCGCGCCGGCAATTGCCGGCGCATATCTCGCCGGAAAGCGCGCCGGAGGCGTACAGGAATTGATGGCGGCAAGCCCATCGGGCGCACGAGGTGTTGCCGTTGTCCGAAAGCAGCCGTGCGCAAACGGATGGTGCGAGGCGATCTGGTTAGGCTCGACGAGGGACGACCTCGTCCAGGTGGCCGCGCTTACACCGGGTTCCGAGCACTGCGACGAGATCGCGTGGGCCGCCGACGGGTATCGCGTCGGCTTCGTCATCAACGGGTATCAGCTGCGCATCTTCGATGGCGTCAGCCGCAAGCCCATTAATCAGGTGAATCTCATCGAGCCCGATGGCCCGCCATCCTCCCGCGTCGTTCGAGGTGTGACGTTTTCTCAGAACGGCGCCTCGGTCACGTTCGACGACTGTCCGCGAGGACATTCGGGTTGCAAGTCAGGGCTCGTTGCTGTGCGCTAACCGCGAGTCGAGAGCCGCGACCGAGCGTCAGCTCTCCCGATGCGGCTCCGTGGCCACCCGCTGATAGACGTTCAGCGTGTTCTGCACCATGCGCTCGAGGCTGAAGAGGTTACGCGCGCGCACACGGCCAGCCTCGCCCATCTCGCGCCGCAAGTCTGGATCTTTCAGCAGGCGAACGATCGCATCGGCGAGAGCCTCCTCATCACGAGGAGGTACCAACAGGCCCGTTTCGCCGTCGGCGACGACCTCAGGGATGCCGCCGGTGCGGGTCGCGACGATTGGTTTTCCCGCCGCCATCGCGTCGAGCAGCGACGTGCCGAGTCCTTCAGTAACCGAACTCATCACGAAAATATCGAAGGCCTTGTGGAGCGACAAGACGTCCGGCCGGAACCCGGCAAGGAGCACGTGCTTCTCGAGATGGTGATCCTTGATCTGTCGTTCGAGCGCCGGCCTTAGCTCGCCCTCGCCGGCGATGATGAATCGGGCATCCGGCATCTGCGGCAGGACGCGTCTGGCCGCTTCGATCAGATGCTTCTGTCCCTTGTGGCCAACCAGCGCGGCGACGTTGCCGACGATGGGCGCGTGGTGGGGGAGCCAGAACTCTCCGTGAAGATTGGCCGGTTCGGCAGCATCCACGCGTTCGATATCGATGCCTTCGTGAACGGTGACCGTGCGGGCGCCGGGCACACCATCTCCGATCAGCATTTGACGGATCGCTTCGGACGCGCAGATGAAGGAGTCCACCTGCCGGTACTTCCAGCGCGAGAGCGCGTTCCCCTTGAGGTGAAAATCCACCCGTCGCGCCGCGACGAGCGGAGGCTTTGCCGGCTGCGTGCTCATCGACAGCGCCAGCGCCGCCATCGCCACGGCGTGCGGATCGTGCGCGTGAATGATGTCCGGCTTCAATTGCTTGACGATGCGCGACAGCCGCCAGGCGGCCGTCAGATCCATTTCTGTTTTCGGCGCGAGCGGCAGAAGATCGAGACCTTCCTTTGCGCGTTGTCGAAGCGCCCCCTCCGAATGCGCGACCAGCATCGTCCGGTGGCCGAGCGCTCGCAGGCCCATTACGGTGTTCAGGACCTGGTTCTGTCCGCCTCGCCACGTCCGCGCCGTGTCGATGTGCAGCGAAAACATCAGGTCTTTTCGAGTGCTGATTGCCGATTGCTGATTGCTGTTTGACGTTCCCACAGCTTCGCCAGCTTCAGGAACACGTAGTACGCATTCATCCGCGAAACCAGCAAGCCGACGGCGCCGTCCCGGAATCCTCCTCGCAGCAGGTAATTGCGAAGAAACGCGAATCGCGGGTGAAGCAGCATCTCGAGCCCGTTGGTACGGCGGCCCTCCGAGAACCATTGATCGGCGGCAAGCGTCGTGTAGCGATCGATCGTCGCAAGGTGATGGGAGATGTCGCGATAGGCGTAATGCTGCAGCTCGTGCCGGAGAATGCCGGGCGCCCGATCGGCCTCGACGGACTCGTGAACGCGGCGCGTGTTCCAGCGCGCCGCCCGGCGGTCATACAGCCGCAGTTGGTAATCGGGATACCAGTCAGTCGAGCGGATCCAGCGGCCGAGATACCACGTCACACGCGGAAGCCGGTAGCCACAATGCGTGGGCGCAGCCTTCAGCGTGTTGCGGATTTCTTCGCCGAGTTCGGGCGTGACCCGTTCGTCGGCATCGAGCGACAGGATCCAGTCGTTCGACGCGATCTCGGCGGCGTAGTTCTTTTGCGCGCCGTAACCAGGCCACTCGCGAACCTCGACGCGGGTGGCCATCCGTCGCGCGATAGAGACCGTGTCGTCGGTGCTGCCCGAGTCGACGACGATGATTTCGTCGGCCCAGGCGACGGACTGGAGAGCGGCCTCGATGTGGCGGGCTTCATCCCGCGTGATGACCGTAACGGTCAGCTTCACGCGGTGCAGTGTATCCCACCAGCCGCAGTGTCTCGGCTGGCGACTTGTACTTTTGACTTTTAACTTTTACCTTTCAACTTTCTACCGCCCTGGCGGCACCTGCTGCACGGCGTCGTAGCTGACGATCGCCCGGTTGTAGGCGATGATCGCGTTCAGCTCGGAGAGCCGGGCGCTCGAGAGGTCGCGCTGCGCCTGCACCAGCTGGAACGTGGTCGACAGCCCGACGTTGATGCGCTTCTGTTCCGCCTCGTAGCGCTTCTCGCTGAACTCGCGCGCCTTCCGCGTCGCCTCGACGCGCTTCAGGCTCGTCTCCACCTGGCGCGCCGCCTCGCGTACCTGCGCCGTGACCTGCAGTTCGAGCTGCTCGAGCGTCGTCAGCTGCTGCTCGCGCTGAATCTTGGTTTGCGCGAGGCCGGCGTCCGCCACGCTCTGCCCGAGCGGGTAGCTGAATTGGAACTGAAGGCTCCACGTCTTGAACTGGTTGTCGAAGATATCGCCCAGCGCGTTGCTGAACGAACGCTGTGCCGCCCCGATCGGTACGGGAAAGCCGCCCGTCGTGTCGTAGATCGTGCGGGTGCCCGCCACACCGGCAAGGCCGTAGTTCACGATCGCATTGATCGCCGGCAGGCGCTGGTTCCGCGCGTACTTCATCGTGATGTCGGTCTGATCCATCTCCCGCTTCGCCTGCGCGATGTCGGTCCGGTGGTCGAGTGCGTTCTGGATCGCCGCGTCAAGATTCATCGCACGCGGCGTCAGCACGGGCTGTTCGGCCGGCGTGATGTGCGAGCTCCAGAAATCTGCCTGCTTGGGGTTCAAGATGAGCGTTCGAAGCGCGTCTTCGAACGACTTCACCTGAGCCTCGCTCAGGATGACGGACTCTTCGTTGCGCGAGACCTCGGCCTGGGCTTCGACGATGTCGATCGGCGGTATGGTGCCAACCTCGACGCGGCGCTCGTTGTTTCTCAGCGACTCGCGCGCGAGATCGAGCGATTGCTGCGAGACCTGCAGCTGGCCAATCGCGCCGACGAGATCGAAGTACGCGTTCCTGACGGCCCGCGACGTCGCCGTGACCTGCTGCTGAAGCTGCAGATCGACGATCTCCTGCTGCTTCTGACCGATCAGGAGCTGCTGCCGGGTCGAATCGATTGTGAAGTTCCGGAGCAGCGGCTGGGTGAAATTGAAATTGAAGTTCGACGACAGGCGCGGATTGAACGGGTCGGTCGGATCGCTGGTCGTGTTCCGCGCGCCGTCGATCGACGCCTGGTAGTTCCCGCCGCCCCACTTCATCAACTGCGCGACGCCGGCGTTCGAGCGGAACCCGGAATTGGTGACGAAGTTGTTGCCGGACAGAAAATTCTGCGGCGGGTTGCTGTTGCTGTTCTTCGTCGAGTTCGTAAAGACGACCGGCGCGTAGTTCGCGCGCGTTTGCGCGATGGCCATCGCCTGCACCTGAGGAGCGAGCCGCTCGGCCTGGATGCCCAGGTTGTTCTCGAGCGCCATCTTGACCGCGTCGTCAGCCGTGAGCTGGAGCTCCGGACCGGGAACCGCCACGGGTGATTGCTGAGCCAGGGAGCCCGCCGGGGATGTCGACGGCGAGGGCGTCTGGGCCGGCGCAGGTGCCTGTCCGGATGCGGACACCACCCGGCCGGAACCGAACAGCAGCACCACCGCGCCACCGATCACCAACGACTTCAAACAGCCCGATATTTGTTCCTCAAAACGCATTTTGCAGATCTCCAATTGGCGCAACGCTGGAATTCGACTGATCGGAAGTAGCAAGAAACGCCGCGGCCGTCTTGGGTATGACGGAGGTCCGGGAGCGGGTGTTTCCAAAATGTATACTAATCTCAGCTGGCCCACCGCCATTTACCGATTTCAAAGCTTTCCAGGGACGATCTTCATGCGCCGACCGACCCTTGCGCTCGCGACAGCTGTCGTGACCGTCTTCTTCGTCACCACAACCTCTGGCCAAAAATCTTCTCCTGGAAATCCGGACGCGCCCTCCGGCTCTCGACTCGAACTGACGGTCGACAGCATCATGCGCGGAACCGATCTCGTGGGCTATCCACCGACCTCGCTGCGCTGGTCCGCCGACTCGCAGAAACTGTTCTTCGAGTGGCGAAAACCCGGCGAAAAGGAGCCCTCCACCTACGTCGTCGGCCAGGATTGGACCCAGCCGCGGAAGCTCTCGGACGACGAGGTGAAGGCCGCACCGCCCGCCACCGGCCGATGGGACAAGGCACACCGCCGCGTCCTGTTTGTAGACGGTGGAGACATCGTTCTGGTTGACAGCGCGAACGGGACCCGACGCCAGATCACCCGAACGACCGGCGCCGAATCAAACGCGCGCTGGGCGAAGCACGACACGCAGGTGACCTACGTCCGTGACGGCAATCTCTTCCTGGTTCCCATCGACTCGGGTCACTCCGCCGTCGTGACGCAGCTGACCGACGTGGCGCCGAAGAAGAGCGAGCCGCGGCTGACCGAGAGCCAGAAGTTTCTTCGAGACGAGGAAGAGAAGCTCATCGAATACGTCCGGACGCAGAAGGAACAAAAAAAGAAGGACGAGGAAAAGGAAAAGAAGGACAAGCTGCCGTCCTTCGAGATTCAAGAACGGCAATCCGCGGTTGACCTCATGCTGTCGCCGGACGACACGCACGTGTTCGTCCTCGTCGGCGAGCGACCGACGGGCGCGAAGAACACCATCGTTCCGAACTATGTGACCGAGACCGGTTACACCGAGGACATTCCGGGAAGGACGAACGTCGGCGACACGCAGGATCGGCGGCTGCTCGGCGTGCTCAACCTTCGGACGGGGAAATCCGTATGGGCCGACGGAAGCTTCGCGCCGCCGGTTGTCGATGCGGCCGAGAAGCCGTCAGGGACGCCGTCGAAAGCGGAGCGTGAAATCCGCTGGGGGACGCCGGTCGTGTCAGAGGACGGCAAGTTCGTCGTGGCGTCGGCCTCGTCGGCCGACAACAAGGATCGCTGGCTGGTGACGATCGATCCCGAGACCGGCAAGACGAAGGTGCTTGACTCGCTGCACGATGATGCGTGGGTGCGTGAGGCAGGGACCGGCTTCGGCGCTCCCACGATTCAGTTCCTGCCGGACAACAAGCGCATCTGGTTCCTCTCCGAGCGCGATGGGTGGATGCACCTCTACACGCTCGATCTGTCTGCCGACGGCGCGAAGCCGAAACAGTTGACCGAGGGCAAGTGGGAAGTCAGTTCCGCGGATCTTTCACGCGACGGCCGGACCTTCTACATCACGACGAGTGAGGCACATCCGGGCGAGCGCCATCTGTATTCGGTGTCGATTGACGGCGGCGCGCGAACCAAGATCACGTCCATGGTCGGTTCGAACCAGGCCGAAGTCTCGCCTAACGAGGCCATGCTCGGCCTGGTCTATTCGTACAGCAACAAGCCGCCAGAGGTTTTCGTTGCCGCAAACAAGCCTGGCGCCACGGCGACGCAGGTCACGGTGACGCCAACGACCGAGTGGCGCTCGTTCAACTGGATCGATCCCAAGGTGATTACCTTTACTGCCCGCGATGGCGTCGAGGTCTACGCGCGACTGTTTACACCGGAGATGATCGGCGGCAAACGTGATCCGGCGCACCCGGGCGTTGTCTTCGTGCATGGCGCCGGCTACGCCCAGAACGCGCACAAATACTGGGCGAGTTACTTTCGCGAATACATGTTCCACAACCTGCTCGCCTCGCGCGGCTACGTCGTGCTCGACGTCGACTATCGCGCGAGCTCGGGCTACGGGCGCGATTGGCGAACGGCGATCTATCGGCACATGGGCGGTAAGGATCTCGAGGACATTGTCGACGGTGCAAGATACCTGGCGGCGAAGGAGCAGGTGAACCCGAGACGGATCGGCGTGTACGGCGGCAGCTACGGCGGATTCATCACGCTCATGGCGATGTTCACCACGCCAGATGTCTTCGCCGCGGGCGCGGCGCTTCGCCCGGTGACCGACTGGGCGCACTATAACCATGGTTACACGTCGAACATCCTCAACGTCCCGCAGAAGGACATGGAAGCGTACCGGAAGAGCTCGCCGATCTATTTCGCCGAAGGCCTCAAGGGAGCGCTTCTGATCTGCCACGGGATGGTCGATACCAACGTGCATTTTCAGGATTCGGTGCGGCTGGTCCAGCGGTTGATCGAATTGCGCAAAGAGAACTGGTCGTTCGCGCCGTACCCGGTCGAAAACCACGGGTTCACGGAAAACGCGAGCTGGGCGGACGAATACAAACGCATTCTGAAACTGTTCGAAGAGAATCTTCGGACGCCTCGAAACGGGAAGGCGACGTAGATGGAGCCCGAAGCCGTTCTTGATCTCTTCCGAAAGTCCGGCGCGCTTCTCGAAGGGCATTTCCGGCTGACCTCCGGACTGCACAGCGAGCGATACCTCCAGAGCGCGCTCGTGCTGCAGTATCCGGAGTTTGCCGGGGCGCTTGGCGACGCCCTCGCGAATCGCGTGAAGCATCTTCAGCCGACGGTCGTGCTTTCGCCGGCGCTCGGCGGCATCGTCATCGGACAGGAAGTCGGCCGCGCGCTGGGTGTTCGGGCGATGTTCGCCGAGCGCCAGGACGGCAAGCTGACGCTCCGGCGTGGATTCATGCTGTCTCCGTCCGACCGCGTCGTCGTCGTCGAGGACGTCGTCACGACCGGAGGATCGACCCGTGAAACGATCGACGTCGCCACCGCGCTCGGGGCCGCGGTGGTGGCCGCGGCGTCGCTCATCGATCGTGGCGGCGATCCCGTAAGGGTTCCGGTGCCGCTCTTCAGCCTGGTGCAGATGAGCGTGCCCAGCTACGATGCCGAATCGTGTCCGCTCTGTGCCAAAGGACTTCCTGTCGTCAAACCCGGATCGCGCGCGTAATCTGAAGCTGATTCTTCAGTACGACGGCACGAACTACGTCGGCTGGCAGCGGCAGGGCAGCGGCACGTCGATCCAGGGCCTCGTCGAGGATGCGCTCGCGCCCATCGCCGCCGAACGTGTGACGGTACACGGAGCGGGACGCACCGATGCCGGCGTTCACGCGCTCGCGCAGGTTGCGACTGCTGCATTTGCCTGCGCACTCGATCCAGTGACGCTCGCCCGCGCGTTGAACGCCGTCCTGCCAGCTGACGTTCGCGTTCTTTCGGTCGAGGACGTCGCCCCCGATTTCCATGCGCGATTCAGCGCCCTTGGCAAAGCGTACGAGTACCGAATCGTCAACGCGCCGGTCGTGTCGCCGTTTCTGTCTCGATATGCATGGCACGTCCCTCAGCCTCTCAACCTGGATGCAATGCGAAGCGCCGCCGCTGGGTTGGTCGGTACGCACGACTTCGCCGCGTTCCAGGGCGCCGGCTCGATCGTCAGTTCCACTGAGCGCACCATACGGCGGCTCGAATGGGATGATGGCGGTGGCTATGATTTGCCCCTGGTCATGCGAATCGAGGGGGACGGGTTCCTGCGCCACATGGTCCGCAACATCGTGGGGACGCTCGTGGAAGTGGGAATCGGCCGGTGGGCAGCGTCGCAGGTTGGCGCAATTCTGAGCTCCGGTGATCGCTCGCAGGCTGGTCCCACAGCGCCGGCGCACGGACTGTTTCTGGTCCGTGTAGATTACTGAGAGGCGAACGAGCGGGTGAGTGATGAAGCCCCCTTGTGAGCTACCCGTAACACACTGTATTATCGAGGTTTAAATTCGGCCACCCATCATGTCGCTTCAGGACATTCTTTCCGTGGTGCCGGCCGGGTCGCCTGAAGAGGCGCTCGCACGACAGGTGAACTTTGCGCGTCTCCCCCAGCACATCGCGGTCATCATGGACGGCAATGGCCGCTGGGCGGCCCAGCGGCACCTGCCACGCGTCGAGGGGCATCGCGCCGGAATTGATTCCGTCCGCGACATCGTCGAATCGTCGGCGCGGCTCGGCATCAAGGTCTTGACGCTCTATGCGTTCTCGGTGGAGAACTGGAAAAGGCCGGTCACCGAAGTCTCGACGCTGATGTCGCTGCTGAAGCGGTATCTCCGTCTCGAGTTGAAGACGCTGCTGGGCAACAACATCAGGTTCCGCGTCATCGGCCGGGAGGACGAGCTCGCTCCGGACGTACGCGGCGAACTGAAGATGGCGGAGGAGGAGACGGCCCGGAACACGGGCATGCTGTTCAACATCGCGCTGAACTACGGCGGCCGCGCTGAAATCGTCGAGGCTGCCCGGCGCGCGATCGCATCGGGCATCGCGGCGACGGATCTCGACGAGCAACACTTTGCCGATCTTCTTTACACGGCGGGACAGCCCGACCCCGATCTGCTGATAAGGACCAGCGGCGAGATGCGGGTCAGCAACTTCCTGCTCTGGCAGATCGCGTATGCGGAAATCTGGGTCACCGACACGCTGTGGCCGGACTTCCGCAAGCAGCACCTCCTCGAGGCCATACTCGCGTATCAGAAGCGCGACCGCCGCTATGGCGGGATCAACCAGCCCGTGGTGGCCGGACGATGAGTTGGAGGCCCGGCCTCGCGCGGGCCGGACGCACCTACTCGCCAGCCGCCTGATTTGGCATGACGCGGGTTCTCAGCGCGCTCGTGCTGCTCCCGATCGTTATCGGTGCCGTGTGGTTTCTTCCACCCATGGCGACGCTGGTGCTCGCGCTCGTCGCTGCCGCGCTGGCGTTCTTCGAATACGTGCCGATCGCAGCATCGCTCGGCGCGTCGGTTCCGCGTGCGGTGCCGGGCGCCGCCGTGCTTGCCGCGTGCGCGGCGCTTGGAGGCGGCTGGCCAGTCACCGAGGTGATTCTGATGACGTCGCTCATCACCGTCGGTGCCGCTGCCGTCGCTTCCGGACGTCCAGGTCCTGAGATTCTGCGCAATGCGGCGGCCGCTGTATTCCCCATCGTCTATATCGGATTGCCGCTCGGCGCGCTCGCGGCGATCCGGGCCTCGGGAGGACGCGAAGCGGTGCTGCTGATGATGGCGACCATCGTCGTCAGCGACTCGGCCCAGTACTACACTGGCCGGGCGTTCGGGCGCCGTCCGCTCGCGCCGACAATCAGCCCGAAGAAGACCGTCGAGGGAGCGGTTGGCGGTTTCGTTTTTGGCACATTGACCTTCGTCGCCGCTGGCCGATTCGTGTTTCCCGATACGCCCGTGGTCCTGCTCGCGCTCGTGGGCCTCAGCATCGCGGCGCTCGGCATTGTCGGCGATCTGTTTGAATCGCTGCTGAAACGCAGCGCGGGCGTGAAGGATTCTGGCACCACCATCCCGGGACACGGCGGCGTGCTGGACCGCATCGACAGCTGGTTGTTCGCGGCCCCGGTGTACTACGTCTTCGTGCGGTATTTCCGTTTTTGATGATGAAGGACGGTTCCAACTTCCGCCGGATCGCGATCCTCGGGTCGACCGGATCGATAGGACAGAGCGCGCTTGCGGTGGTCGCGGCTCATCCCGACCGACTGCGCGTCGTTGCGCTGGCGGCGGGCGAGAATATCGCGCGCTTCGTCGAGCAGGTCGCCTGCTTCACTCCCGACACAATCGCGATGTCGACGGCGCGCGCCGTCTCCGATGCGCGCGCGGAGCTCCGTCGCCGCGGCGCCGCCGACGCGGCGACGGCGCTCAGCGGTCCGGAAGGCCTCGTTGCCGTTGCCACCCACCCGGAAGCTGACGTCGTTCTGTTCGCATCATCAGGCACAGCCGGGCTCGACGCGGTGCTTGCGGCGATCGAGGCGGGGAAGACCATCGCGCTGGCCAACAAGGAGATTCTGGTGATGGCGGGCGCGATCGTGATGGACGCGGCGCGCGCAAAAGGGGTCGCGGTCCTGCCGGTCGACAGCGAGCACAACGCCATCCATCAGTGCCTTCACGGCCGACCACCAGCTGACGTCCGACGTCTGATCCTTACGGCCTCAGGAGGACCCTTCCGCGACATGGCGGTTCAAGACATCGCGCGGGTCACGCCGGAGGAGGCCCTTCGGCATCCCACCTGGACGATGGGGCCGAAGATCACTATCGATTCGGCGACGTTGATGAACAAGGGCCTCGAGGTGATCGAGGCGCGGTGGTTGTTCGACGTCTCTCCCAATCAGATCGAAGTACTCGTTCACCCCCAGTCCATCGTGCACTCCATGGTCGAGCTCGTCGACGGCTCGATCATCGCGCAGCTGGGCGTCACCGACATGCGTTTACCGATTCAGTACGCGTTCTCGTACCCGGCACGGTGGAGCGCACCGATGCCGCCTCTCGATCTTGCGCGAGCGGCAAGACTCGACTTCTCGGTACCAGACACGACGCGGTTTCCCTGCCTGCGACTCGCCTTTCGTGCTCTCGCCGGCGATCCGGCGCTGCCCGTCGTCCTGAACGCGGCCAACGAGGTCGCGGTCACCGCGTTTCTCGAACGACGGATTGGCCTTCCGGCGATTCCCGATCTGATTGAGCAGGCGATGGATGCGTACGAGGTCGGAGGGCCGCAAGCGATCCGAGGCATTTCAGACGTCCGGGCGGTCGACCGCTGGGCGCGAGAGTTCACGGAAGCGGGGGCGGGTAGGGTACAATCGAAGGTTTAGCTGCTTTTTTATTCTGTACTTGCGGCCCCTCGGGGACGCGCATCAGGGGCGATTCGTGACCAGTATTTTGGCCTTTGTTTTTGTCCTCGGCGTGCTGATCTTCGTGCATGAGCTGGGGCACTTTCTCATGGCGCGCCGGATCGGCGTGCGAGTGCTCACGTTCTCGCTCGGGTTCGGTCCCAAGCTCATTGCCGTGAAACGTGGGGACACGGAGTACTGCGTCAGCGCGATACCTCTGGGCGGCTACGTGAAGATGGCTGGCGAGAACCCGGACGACGCACGAACCGGTGCGTCGGACGAATTCCTCTCGAAGTCGAAATGGCAGCGATTCCAGGTCCTCATCATGGGCCCCGTGATGAATTTGATCCTGGCCGTCGTGGTCATGGCGGCAGTGCTCTATCAGGGGGCGCCGGCTCCGGCATTCGTCCAGCAGCCGGCGGTCGTCGGGTCCGTGCTCGACAAGTCGGCGTTGAAGCCGGCCGGGCTCCAGCCCGGCGATCTCATCCAGAGCGTTGACGGCGACAGCGTTCCGACCTGGGAGGACTTCCTCAACGCGATGGCCGGCAAGTCGAAGCGGCAGGTGACGCTTCACGTCGATCGCGCAGGAAAGCCGGTCGACGTGACGTTCGTGCCCATTGGCGCGGGCCGGTATGACCTCGTCGATCTCGACACCCTCGCGATCCTGCCGGTCATGCATCCGCAGATTACGTCGCTGCAGCCTGAAGCGCCCGGATACGAAGCCGGACTTCGAGCAGGCGACGTCGTCATCGCCGCGGCGGGTGAGCGCGACATCACCAACAAGCGGTTGATCGAGATCATTAAAGCGAACGAAGGCAAGACCATCACCATCGAGATCAAGCGCGCCGGACAGACGCAGCAGGTGCCGGTCACGCCACGGCGGATCAACGACACGGTCATCATCGGCGCGCAGTTGAGCGGTTTCGAAGTCCGTACCATCGAACCGGGCGTCTGGACCGCTCTCAAGTTGAGCGTGGCGCAGAACTGGACGTGGGCGAAGATGATCGTGCAGACGCTCGGCGGCCTGTTCACGCATCAAACGTCGGTCAAGCAGCTGATGGGTCCGGTTGCGATCGCCGATCTGTCCGGCATGGCGGCCGAGCAAGGCATGCTGCAGCTCTTCAGCCTGATGGCGATGATCAGTTTGAATCTCGGCTTGCTCAACCTCATGCCCATCCCGGTGCTCGACGGCGGGCACATCGCAATCCTCGCGCTCGAGGGTGTGTCGCGCCGCGACTTCAGCATGAAGGTCAAGGAGAAGATGCTGCTCGCAGGATTCGTTCTCCTGCTGATGTTGATGGTCACCGTGATCTACAACGACCTCACGCGAATTCAGTGGATCGAACGGCTAATGCCGTGGCGGTAGCGCCTGCGGCCCGAGCGAAGCGCGAAGCCGCCGAGCGAGAGCGAGTGGGGGTGGGGCCCCACGAGCATTGAGAAATGCAGACAGGACACATACGCCTATACGGCTCGCGGTGGCGGCGGCGCTGAGTCTTCTCCTCATCGCCACGCTACATCCGCAGTCGTCCCAATCGCCTCTCCTTCCGTTCCCTCCGGTAGCAACTTTTTCCATCCTCGGTTACGACCCCGCCACGGGTGAGGTCGGCGGAGCGGTGCAGTCGCGCGTGTTCTCTGTTGGCAACGGTGTGCTGTGGGCCGAGGCGGACGCCGGCGTGGCCGCGACGCAGGCAATTGTCGACGTCAGCTACGGGCCCAAATCGCTCGCCCTCCTGCGGGCCGGCATGACGCCGACGGCCATCATCAAGGCCATTCTCGACAGCGATCCCGATCCGCGGCCCAGCGACTGGACGAAGGAAGGGCGTCAGTTCGCGGTGATGGATGCGAAGGGCAACTACGCCGCGTACACCGGGCCAAAAGCGACGACGTGGGCCGGCAACAAGGGCGGAAAATACTGCACGGCCCAGGGCAACATCCTCGCCGGTGAAGCCGTCGTCAACGGCATGGTTGACGCGTTCGAAAAGACCGAGGGACATCTTTCGATGCGGCTGATGGCCGCGCTTGACGGCGGTCAGGCCGCTGGCGGTGATAAGCGAGGCATGCAGTCGGCAGCCATGATCATCGTGAAGAAGAACGGTGGCGTCTGGCTGAATAATGATGTCGTACTGCGGCTTCAGGTCGACGACAGCGAGGAGCCTCTCAAGGAATTGCGCCGGGTGGTCGAGAAATGGAACACCACACAGCGCCGCCGCCGTTAATCCCCGCCCGGTTACGCGATCTCCGCCAGGAATTCCGCCCGATGTTCACGCTGGCCATGCCGGTCGTGCTGGCGGAGCTCGGCTGGATGACGATGGGGCTCGTCGATACATTGATGGTCGGGCGGATCGGCCCCGAGGCGATCGGCGCGGTGGGCATCGCCGGATCCCTCTTTATGGCCGTCTGCATTTTCGCGATGGGCCTGCTGCTGGGGCTCGATACGCTCGTCGCGCACGCGTTCGGCGCAGGGCGGCTTGACGAATGTCATCGCTGGCTCGGCTATGGGATCGCGTTGAGCCTGCTGCTGTCGATTCCGATCACGGTCGTCATTCTCGCGCTCTCGTCTGCCCTCAGCGGCTGGGGTCTCGACCCGTCGGTCCTGCGACTCGCGCAGCCGTATCTCGACATCCTGGCCTGGAGCATTCCGCCACTCCTCCTGTACGCGTCGTTCCGGCGGTACTTACAGGGAATGGGTGCGGTCCGCCCGGTGACGGCGGCGCTGATCTTTGCCAACATTCTCAACGCGGTCGTCAATTGGATCTTGATCTTCGGCCGCTTTGGGGCGCCGGCGATGGGCGTGCGCGGATCCGCTTGGGCCACGGTCCTTGCGCGAGTCGTGATGGCCGGGGTGCTCCTGGTCGTCATTGTGTATCGCGAGCGATCGCAGCTTCGGTCGCGAATACACGGAGTTCGGTCCACCGATGCTCCCCGGACCTCCCTTGCGCGATTCGTGTCGCGCATCGACACCGCTCCGATGCGCCGATTGCTTGCGCTCGGGCTGCCAGCGGCAAGCCAGGTCACGCTGGAGGTCGGAGTGTTCGCTGCGGCAACCGCATTCGCAGGGCGGCTCGCGCCGGCGGCGCTCGCGGCGCATCAGATCGCCGTCAATCTCGCATCGTTGACCTTCATGGTCCCGCTTGGTATCGCGTCGGCGGGTGCCGTACGTGTCGGACATGCGGTCGGGCGTCGCGATCGCTCGGGCGCTGCACGATCAGGCTGGACCGCCATTCTGTTTGGCGTCGCGTTCATGTCCCTCGCGGCGGCAGCATTCCTGCTGGCTCCACGCGCGCTCATCGGCGCATTCACCGACGATCCGACGGTCATCTCGATTGGCGTCTCTCTGCTATTCGTGGCGGCGCTCTTTCAACTGTTCGACGGCGTGCAGGCGGTTTCTACCGGGACCTTGCGCGGCCTCGGCGACACGCGGACGCCGATGCTGTGGAACCTCGCCGGCCACTGGTTCATCGGCTTGCCGCTCGGATACACGCTGTGCTTCGTGATGGGCTTCGGCGTGATTGGACTGTGGTGGGGACTCTCGACCGGTTTGATCATCTGCGGGATCGCATTGGTCATCGTCTGGGCTCGCAGCGTTCGGCATCTGGATTGCTCCGACCTTGAATCGCAAGGAGGCACTCATGGCTGAGCAGAGCGAGCGACCACGGCCCCACGGCGATCCCCTGGAGCAGGGTACTGCCGACAATCCTGAAACGAACCTGGCGCAGCGGGACAGCGATGCGCCGCCGGATGCGACCGGCGAGGCTCGCGGCGATCGATTGAACGATTCCGACCGCGCTGACGGCAGAGGTTCCGACGCGAACGGCATTCCCGCGTTCGATGATGCCGACGGTGAGCGGAGAAAGAAGGGTTACGACAAAGGCGCCGACCTCGTGAGCCGGATCGACTGACTTTTTCTTGGTTGCGCGGGGCCCAGATTCTTGTGGTGCTTGCGCTTAATGTTACTGGCGCCTGGGATACTTTGTCGCGACGTAGTTATCGACGAGCTCGCGGAAGGCGACTGCGAGCTCGTCATAGGTTCCGCGCAGCGTGGTGTGATGCTGCCCGTCGATGTAGACGGGACAATTCGGAGACTCTCCCGTTCCCGGCAGGCTGATCCCGATGCTGGCCGCCTTGGACTCACCGGGGCCGTTGACGACGCAGCCCATGACGGCCAGCGTCATCGTTTCGACGCCTTCGTACGTCGTCTTCCATTCGGGCATGCGCTCGCGGATGTACCCTTGCGTTCGCTCGGCAAGCTCCTGAAACGTCGAGCTCGTCGTCCGGCCGCAACCAGGACAGGCCGTCACGCTCGGCGAAAACGCTCGGAGGCCGAGCGCCTGAAGCAACTCACACGCGGCGTACACTTCTTCCCGGCGATCGCCTCCAGGCCGAGGCGTGAGCGACACGCGAACCGTGTCGCCGATGCCCTCGTTGAGGAGGACGCCCATTGCCGACGCGGACCACACGAGCCCCTTGGTTCCCATCCCCGCTTCGGTCAACCCGAGGTGCAGCGGTTGATCGGTCTTCCGCGCCAGATCGCGGTAGATTGCGATGAGGTCTCGCGGACGTGACGTCTTGCAGGAGATGATGATCTGATCGCGCCGCAGTCCGCTCTCGAGTGCCAGCTCCGTGGACTGCAGCGCCGAAAGCACCATGCACTCGTTGATGACCTCTTCCGACGTCAGTCCGCGATCGCGATCGGTGTTTTCCTGCATCTTCGCGATGACCAGCTCCTGATTGAGCGAGCCGCCATTCACGCCGATTCGTACCGGCTTGTCGTGGTCGCGCGCGACGCCGCAGATAGTGGCAAACTGCTCATCGCGTCGCTTCCCCGTGCCGACGTTCCCGGGATTGATACGGTATTTGTCGAGTGACTCCGCGCAGCGAGGAAATCGCGTCAGCAGCAGGTGGCCGTTGTAGTGGAAGTCGCCGATGAGCGGGGCGGTCACTCCCGCGTCGAGCATCCGCTGCTTGATCTCGGGGATTGCCTCAGCGGCCTCTGGCAGATTGACCGTCACCCGAACCATTTCGGATCCTGCCTCTGCCAGCTCGATGCACTGCTGCGCCGTCGCAGCCGCATCCGCCGTGTCCGTCATCGTCATTGACTGGACGACGACCGGCGCGCCGCCGCCTACCTGAACGGAGCCCACGCGGACGCCGATCGTTTTGTGCAGTTTCAGAAGTGCCATTCCGTCGATCGTTCGATCATACCATCCCCCCGCCCACGCATGAGCTGCTCGCCAGCGAGAGGCGCTTCTTTTGCATCGGTCATCCGTGAACTGCCGCATGTGTCCTCAACAGACCGCAGCGGCCAAGTGGGGGAGAACTGATGAATCGAGTGAAATTGACCACGCCGATGTTCAGTCGGGCGTTTGGCGCGGCGGCGATCGTCTTGTTCTGTCTGGCGTTAGCGCGGCCGGCATCGGCGCAGACCGTCACCGCGTCCGACGTCCAGCGGTTGCAGGATCAGGTGTACGACGCGAGCAACGACTTGTCACGCGTAAGTGGAGGCCAGGACACTGCGGCTCGGTTGCGAAATGAGCTCGACGACCTTCGCGATGAAGTTGTGTACCTGAAGGTCAAACTGCGGAAGGAAGGGTCGGTCAGCCGAAGCGAATTCTCCGACGTCGAGAATCGTATTCAGGACGTGCGATCGCGCGCGCGCGGCGAGGCCAGTTCCGGGAATTCCGGCGGCTGGCAGACCAACAGAGACGCGAATGGCACGGCGACGCGAGGCGGCGTCAGCGGCGGCGTCTACGATGATCGCACGAGAACCGATGAGGGCAGCCCCCAGACGACGACCGGGTCGAGCGTGATCCCGGCCGGCCAGGAAATCGATGTGCGGTTGGCGAACGAGTTGTCGTCGGAGACGGCCCAGGTCGAGCAGCGATTCGAGGCGACGACGGTTGCGGACCTGTATCGAGGAGACCAGGTGCTGATCCCCGCCGGCTCGACGATGCGCGGAGTTGTCAGTTCTGTGACCAAGGCGACGCGCACTGAACGGAAGGGAAGCATGACGGTCGCGTTCGATCAGGTCACCATTCGCGGCCGAAGCTATCCGATGCGCGGCACTGTGACGCAGGCGCTCGAGAGCGAAGGCATTAAGGGTGAGGTCGGGAAGATCGGCGCCGGCGCCGGCATCGGCGCGATCATCGGCGGCATCATCGGCGGCGCCAAGGGGGCGTTGATCGGTGTGCTCATCGGCGGCGGCGGCACGATCGCGGCCACGGAGGGCAAGGACGTGACGCTTCCGGCGGACACGATCCTCCGCGTCCGGATGGATCAACCACCCGCGGTCAGATAGCGGCTGACGTCCTTCATCGCATCCCGCGCCGCTTTGATCGTTTGATCGATGTGGCGCGGGGTGTGCGCTCCCGACAAGAACCACGCCTCGAATTGCGAGGGTGGGAGATAGATCCCTCGGGCAAGCATTCCCCTGAAGAACCTTCCGTAGGCCGCGGTGTCGGCCGCTAGCGCCGAGTCGTAATCGCGGACCGGACGGTTGGTGAAGAACGGCGTCAGGAGCGATCCGAACGCGTTCACCTGTAACGCGACGCCGGCCGCACGGGCTGCGTCGGCGAGTCCTGACGCCAGCTGCGCGCCCAGCTTCGCCAGATGCTTGTACAAACGCGGCGAGAGCTCTTCGAGCGACCACAGTCCGGCGGTCATCGCGAGCGGATTGCCCGAGAGCGTGCCCGCCTGGTACACGGGGCCCGCCGGCGCGACGAGTTCCATGACCTTCGCGCTTCCGCCATACGCACCGACGGGCAGCCCTCCGCCAATGATCTTTCCCAGGCACGTGAGGTCCGGACGAATGCCGTAGAGTTGCTGCGCGCCGCCCGCAGCGGCGCGGAAACCCGAAATCACTTCGTCGAACACCAGCAGCATGCCTTCGCGATCGCAGATCGCCCTCAAGCCGCGCAGAAAGCCGTCAGCAGGCGGGACGAGGCCCATGTTGCCCGCGATGGGTTCAACGAACACCGCTGCAATCTGGCCTGCATGTTGCCGTGCGAGCGCCTCGACGGAGCTGAGGTCGTTATAGCGGGCGACCAGGGTATCGGAAGCCGCGGCGGCGGGGACGCCAGGGCTTGTCGGCACGCCAAGCGTGGTGGCTCCCGATCCGGCCGCCACCAGGAACGGATCGGCATGACCGTGATAACAGCCCGCAAATTTGATGATTTTGTCGCGGGTGGTCGAGGCCCGTGCAACCCGTGCCGCGCTCATTGCGGCTTCGGTTCCCGAGCTGACGAATCGAACGCGTTCCATCGAGGGCATCAGCATCGCCACGCGCTGAGCCAGCCGGGTCTCGAGCTCGGTTGGCGCGCCGAAGCTCGTTCCGCGCGCCGCCGTTTGAGCGAGTCTTTTCAGGAGCCCCTTCGGTGCGTGGCCATGGATGAGAGGACCCCAGGACATCACGTAATCGACGTACTTGCGGCCGTCGACGTCCTCGATCTGCGCCCCGCGTGCGCCGGCGATGAACAGGGGCGACTCCCCGACCGCTTTGAAAGCGCGAACGGGGCTGTCCACGCCGCCCGGAAGGATCCGCTGCGCCGCGGCGAAGAGCTTTTCGGACCGAGGAGACCTGGAGCGTTTCTGTCGAAGCATCCCGCGACGATAACACGACGGGGTCTGCTCCCGCCGCTCAGGCGGGCGGCTTCACGGGGGTGGCCGCGGCCGATCCTGCGACGGTTTTCCACTTCCGTACGCGCCAGCGCGTCACCAGACCATTGCGGACGTACGGATCGCGGGCGGCGAACGCCTCGGCCGCCGCCGGCGAATCGCTCGAGAACAGCAGGACCGCGCCGTCCACCGGATCGTCGAGCGCGCCGCCAAGGACGAGTTCCCCGCGCTCGTGCGCTGTCCACGCCAGCGCGAGATGCTCGTCCCTGAACGCCGCACGACGTTCCACGTAGTCCGGGATGACGTCGTAAAACAGCAGATAGTGCAAGGAAGGCTTACTTCTTTGGTTTCGCCGCCGGCGCAGCGCCCGCTTCGATCTCGGTCGCGATCATCTTGTAGTGGACGGTCACCTTATCGCCAACCTTCACGGCTCCCTTCGTCGAGGCATCCTTCGTGAATTCCCACGTGTCGCTCGCACTCTTCTGCACCGTGAACGTGTCCCCCTGGACCGTTTTCACGACGCCGGTGAACTGATAACTCTTGGTCGCCGCATAGGCGGAAATGGTGAGCATGGCGACGAGCACGAACAGCACCGCTGCAATCTTTCTCATCTTTGCCTCCACGTAAGTAAGTATGACGCCCGATCGAATTTCTGATTGTGGATTGTTGATTGCTGATTGATCGCTCAATCAACCATCAGCAATCGACATTCAACAATTTCTAGCGGCTTCGCGGGCATAGTAGGTGATGATGATGTCCGCGCCGGCACGGCGGATTGACGTCAGCGTCTCCAGCATCGCCCGCGGTTCGTCGATCCAGCCATTTCTCGCCGCCGCCTTCAACATCGAGTACTCGCCGCTGACATGGTACGCTGCGGTCGGATATCCGAACTCCGCCTTGACCTTGGCAATCACGTCGAGATACGCGAGCGCCGGTTTGACCATGACGATATCGGCTCCCTCGTCGATGTCGAGCGCCACCTCGCGGAGCGCCTCGTCGACGTTGGCCGGATCCATCTGGTGGGATCGACGATCGCCGAACGCCGGGGCCGAATCGGCCGCCTCGCGGAACGGACCGTAAAACGCCGAGCAGTACTTCGCCGCATACGACATGATTGCGGTCTGCGTAAAACCCGCATCGTCGAGCGCAGCCCGAATGCGTCCGACGCGGCCGTCCATCATGTCGGAGGGCGCGATGATGTCGGCGCCGGCGACGGCGTGCGACAGCGCCGCACGCGCCAGTTGCTCGACCGTCACATCGTTGGCAATCTCATCGTCGACGATGATGCCGCAGTGGCCGTGCGACGTGTACTCGCAGAGGCAGACATCGGTGATGACGAGCAGGTTCGGAACCTCCTGCTTGATCGCGCGGATCGCCGCCTGAACCGGGCCTTCAGGATCGTGTGCGCCGGATCCGACGACGTCCTTCTCTTCCGGGAGGCCGAACAGGAGAACGCCCGGCACGCCGTCGGCTTTTGCCGCGGTCGCCTCTCGTACCGCTTCATCGACGGACAATTGATACACGCCAGGCATCGATCTCACTTCGCGGCGCTGGCCCTCGCCGGGGCACACGAAGAGCGGGTAAATGAAGTTGTCTGGCGACAGCCGGGTCTCGCGAACGAGCGCGCGTATGCCCGCCGTGCGGCGAAGCCGGCGCGGCCGGCGTCGCAGCATCTCGGCGAGCGTCTGAGTTCCATTCGCGTGCGCGCGGGCGGTGTCGGATCGTGTCCTGATAGTCATGGTCAGTTCCGCGCTGGTTCGCTGAAGTGCTCGACCAGCGCATCGACGAGATCGGGAATGGTGTACCGCGCTGGCATCACCGTGGTCTGGATTCCAAGCTGCTGCGCTGCCTCTGCGGTTACAGGACCAATTGACGCGACGACGGTCGATTGCAACAGGTCGGCGGCCTGATCCTGTCCAATCATCGCAACGAAGTTCTTGACGGCAGAGGCGCTGGCAAACGTGATCGCGTCGATCTGGCGATCGAGAAGCATCCGGTACACGTCGTACTCGCCATCGCGCTCGCCGTTGCCGGGAATCGTGCGGTAGGCGACGACATCCACGACTTCCGCGCCGGCCTCGCGCAGCTCGTCGGCCAGCCGATCGCGCGCGATGTCGGTTCGCGGCAGAAGGATGCGCTGTCCCTTCAGCGTGCCGGAGGCTTTCAGCGCATCGATCAACGCGTCGGCGCGGAATTCGGCTGGGGTGAGGTCAACGCGGATACCGTAGCGCTGGAGCCGCGACGCGGTCGAGGGGCCGACGGTGCACAGCCGCACGCCGTGCAGATCGCGCACGTCGCCATTGGCGAGGAGCCGACGCATGAAGTAATCGACCGCATTGGCGCTGGCGAAGATGATCCAGTCGAACGACCCGGCCGCCCGGCATGCCTCTTCGAGAGGTCCGGGATCCTCGGGGGCCGTGATCCGAATCGCGTGGGCCGGGATGGCTTCCGCGCCTCGCTCTTCGAGCATGTCGATGAGCTCCGTGGCCTGCTCGCGCGAGCGGGTCACGACGATTCGGCGTCCCGACAGCGGTCGATTGTCGAACCACCGCAGGTGCGAGCGCAATCCGGCGACGGCGCCGACGACCATCAGGCCCGGACGCTCGGAGTCGGCGAGCGAGGCGATGGTCTCGAGCGTTCCCTCCACGGTGCGCTGCGACGGCAGGGTCGCGTCGTAAATGAGGGCTGCCGATTCATCCGGCGCGCGGCCGTGTGTCATCATCGCTTCGCTCATCGCCTGGACCTGACGCTTGCCTGCGTAACACACGATCGGCCCAGCCGTCGCGGCAAGTCCCGCCCACTCTTTGTTGGTCGTGGTCTCGATCTCGGTCTCGTGTCCGCGCACGACCGTGAGCACATCGCCGGCTTCCGGATAGGTGACGGGAATGCCTGCGTACGCCGTTCCTCCGATCGATACCGGAATGCCCGGCACCACCTCGAACGGCACTCCCTGCTCGTGCAAGAACAACGCTTCTTTTCCGCCGCTGTCGAAGACGAACGGGTCGCCCCATTTCAAACGGACGACGGTCTTGCCGTCGCGCGCCTTCTCCGCGAGCAGAAAACAAATCGCGTCCTGTTCGAGCGCCTTTGGCGCGGCAGGACCGACGTCGATCCGTTCGGCATCAGGGCGCGCGCCGCGAACGAGCCGTGCGTGAACCCGATGATCGTAGATGACGACGTCGGCGGCTTCGAGATACCGCTGGCCACGGACGCTGATCAGCGTCGGGTCGCCAGGTCCCGCGCCGACAAGATAGACGCACGGCTGCTTCATGGCATCACGCCATTTCTGACGGCGTTGAGAATTTCGTCCGCGCCGGCGCGCAGGAGTTCATCCGCCAGTCCCGCTCCCGCTGCCGCCGGCTCGGCGGCCGATCCAGTCAGCGTCCGGCGGATCGCGCCGCGGCCATCGGGCCAGACCACCACGCCGTGGATGGCCAGCGCATCCTGGCTGTGTTCGGCAATGACCCCGAGCGGAAGCTGGCAGCCACCGCCAAGCGCGGCCACCACCTCGCGTTCGGCCGCGAGCGAAACCGCCGCGTCGCGGTCATTGATCGGCGCCACCGCTTCGATGACGCGTCGATCGTCACCCCGAATCTCGACCGCCACAATACCCTGTCCAGGGGCGGGAATGCACACGTCGACGGGGATCGTCGCCGAGATCCGCGATTCGAAACCAAGCCGCCGCAATCCGGCTGCCGCCAGCACGAGTGCTTCATATTCGCGGGCGTCGAGTTTCCGCAGACGGGTATCGACGTTGCCGCGAATGGGTGCGAACCTCGCGTGGGGGAGGAGTGCCGCCAGCTGGGCGATACGGCGGACGCTGCCGGTGCCGATCGCCGGCATTTCTCCAAGGTGCGCGAGCGCTCCTTCGAAATCGATCGCGGCGTTCCCACGAGGCAGTACCAGCGCATCGCGGGGATCCTCACGGGGAAGCACCGCCCCGATCGTCAATCCGTCCGGCAGGACCGCCGACATGTCCTTGGCACTGTGGACGGCGAGATCGATCTCCTCGGCCAGCAGCGCGTCCTCGAGCTCTTTTACGAAGAGCCCTTTGCCGCCAGCCTCCGAGAGCGGTGCGTCCTGAAGTCGATCGCCCCCGGTTTTGATCACAACGATCTCGGTCTGGCGGTTCGCCTTCTCGATCTGACCGGCAACGGTCCTCGCCTGCCAGAGCGCGAGCGCGCTTCCACGCGTGCCAATCCTGAGCGCCGTCATGACGACACCTCGGATTCCTCTTCAGGCGCGACGTCCTTGTCTTTCTCCTGCGCCAGGCTGAACAAGCGATTCAGCGCATCCGCGTAGGCGACGATCATGGCCTGGTCGCTGACCGACTTCAACTGCTCGGTCGGTGTCAGCAGCAGCTTCTCGACGATCAGCCGCGTCACCTCGTCGATGCGTGCGCGCGCGTCGGGCGGAAGCCCGGACAGCTTCGGCTCGAGCCGTTGCAGTTCTGCACGGCGGATGGCCTCGAATCGCTGGCGCAGCGCGACGACGGTCGGCACGATCTCGCGCGACTGCATCCACGCGGTGTATTTCGCCACCTCTTCGTCGACGATCGCTTCGGCGCGGGCCAGTTCGGCGCCGCGCCGCGTCAGATTCTCCTGCACGATCGTTCGCAGGTCGTCGATGTTGTAGAGGAAGACCTGATCGAGGCTGCCGACTGATGCCTCGACGTCACGCGGGACTGCGATGTCGATGATGAACAAGGGACGGCCCCGGCGCGACCGCATCGCGTCGTCGATCCGCGAACGTGTGAGCACCGGCTCCGACGCCCCCGTGGCGGTCACAACGATGTCGGCGGAGGCAAGCGCCGCGTCGACGCGGTCCCAGGGAACCGCGGTGCCGTCAAGCCTCGAGGCAAGGCTCTGAGCCGATTGCAGCGTGCGGCTCGCAATGGTGATCTGCTTGACGTGCTGCGACTGGAAGTGAATTCCGGTCAGCTTGGCCATCTCGCCGGCGCCGAGGATGAGCACCGCGCGGCCTTTCAAGTCGCCGAAGATTTTCTTCGCGAGCGCGATGGCCGCGTAGCTGACCGAAACGGCCCCTTCGCCGAGCCCGGTTTCCGAGCGGACGCGTTTGCCGACGGAGAACGCGGAATGAAACAGACGGTTGGTCAGCGCGGCAGTGAACTGCCGGTCGCTTGCCGTTGCGTACGCTGTTTTCACCTGACCGAGGATTTGCGGTTCGCCGACGACAAGCGAATCCAGCCCGGCGGCGACTCGGAACAGATGCCGGGCGACGTCGGGTCCGCGATAGACGTAGAGATGCGGATGGACGTCCGCGTGCGGCAGGTCGTGATAGTCGCTGAAGAATCGCCCGATTTGATCAGTGGTTTCGTCGGTCTCGGCGACGGCGTAGATTTCGGCGCGGTTGCAGGTCGAGAGCACCACCAGCTCGCGGCCGATTCCGCGCGAGGCCAGTTCGGCCAGCGCCAGCTCGAGTCCTTTGCGGGAGAAGTCGACAGACTCCCGCAGCTCGACAGGCGCGGTGCGATGACTCAACCCAACTGCGTAAAGGCGCATCACTGAATCGCTGTCAGAAACGGTGGCTCGCGGTCAGGAAATAGCTGACGAGCACGAAATTGAGCAGCACGACCGCAAACGCAATCCCCGACAGGTATGCGGCACGCCGGCCACTCCAGCCGATGGCTTTGCGCGCGAAGAGCGCAAACGAATACAGCCCCCATGACAGCAGCGCGACGAGAATCTTCGGATCAGCGAGCGACATGGCCTGCGCGCGCGGATCCGGAGATCCCTGCACCTGCCACGCCCAGATGCCCCCGATCACCACGCCGATCGTGAGGAACACCCACCCAACGGTGATCGCGCGACTGTTCATCAGGTCGAGCGACGCCAGCGGCGGCAGCCTCGCATAGAAGAACCCGAGCTGCTTCGCTTTGATTTCCTTGAACAGCAGCGCGTAGGTGACGCCGAGGACGCAGGCGAGGGCGAAGCTCGCATAGGCAAGCAGCAGCGACATCACGTGCACGGTGAAGAGCGGGCTTTGCAGGACGGCGGGGCGTGGCGCGACGCCGGGATCAAGCGCCGGAATGATATCGAGGCCCACCATCAGCACGGCGACGAATGCGCCCATCGAGCGCTCGTCCGACGACAGTTCGATATAGAGATACGCCAGACCCAGCAGCCAGACGAACGCCGATATCGCCGAACTCGTGCCGACCAGTGGCGCGTGACCGGCCTGGACGGTCTGCATCCCGATCAGAAACGTGTGGGCGAACACCCCGCCAGCCATGAATCCGGTGGCCAATCGTCCGACCCGCGGATCGCGCCAGGCGAAGTGGGCGACGTACGCCGCAGCGGCGGCGGCGTACAGCAGGAGCGGCACCAGATGCATGTTGAATCTATTGACCCGATGGTCCGTAGTAGCCGCGCCGGGTGCGTGCGGTGGCTCCGGGTTTGTTCACGCGTACGTCGATGCGCCGCCAGGCGCCGTTTCGCATCGGGTTCTTCGACGAGTACGCCATCGTGTACTGGCTCGCAAGCTCTTCGGAAATCTGCTCGTAGATTTTCGGCAGCTCCGCGATCGACGTCGGGAAGAACACCCGACCCCCCGTTTCCTGGGAGAGCTGACGCAGGACGAATTCCGCTTCCTTGAACTTGCCGCGGCCGGACTCCGGTTGGCGCAGCCCAATCGCGTAAATCGCCGTCTCCGACCGCTTGGCCAGATCCAGCACATCGTCGTATTCAATGACGCTCGAGGTGTCGTCGCCATCCGATAAGACGACGATCGCCTGGCGGCGAATCTCCTCGGCGTTTTTGGCGCGCTCGTCCTTGAGGCCGCGCAGCGACACGTAGATGGCGTTGTACAGCGAGGTCGAGCCGTTGACGCTGGTTTGGCGGATCGCGCGCTCGAGCGCGCTCACGTCATTCGTGAACGGTTGCGGAATTCGTACCTGGCTGTTGAACTCGATCACTTCGATGACGTCGTCCTTCTTCATCCGCCGCACGAAGCCGGTCGCAGCTTCCTGCGCCGTGGCGATCTTCTCCTCCATGCTGTTGCTCGTGTCGAGCAGGATCGCGAGCGCGATCGGCTGCTGCGCCGCCGAGAACAAGCTCACGGTCTGCTTTGCGCCGTCCTCGTACACCTCGAAATCGTCCTGCTGGAGGCCGGTCACGTACTTCGTCCCGTCCATGACCGTCACGTTCAGCGAAACCAGGTCGACTCCGGCGCGGAACTTCCCCTGTTGCGCCGCAACTCCGAGCGTGACCACGCATACGATTGCCGCCGTCAGCGCGACCGCGCGGCCGGTCCTCATCGATTGCCCACCCGTGTGCGCGCCCGGACGGTGACGTCCGGTTTTGAAACCGTGACCTGCAGTTTCTCCGGAGGAATGAGTCGCTCCGGTCGGCCATAGGTCACGACGTACTGGTTGAGGAGATCGTTGGCGACCCTGAGCATCGCTTCCGGGATGCCTGACGTGGCGAGCACCAGGTCGCGGCGCCCTCCAGTGTCCTTTGTGCCTTCGGCGATCGTCTGATTCAGGTTCCGCATCTCGTCCGCCATCGACGACGAGGGCATGCCGAGCGAGAGCATGTGGAGAGTGGCGCCGCTCGCGTTCAGCGTCTTGAGGACCGTCTCCCAGCGAAGGTTGCTGAACTCGACCGCATCCATCGAGATCCCGATGATGTGCGCCCGGCTAGCCTCGCGCTTCTGGAAACCCTGGCTCGCCTCCTGAATGCCGTCGAGCATGTAGGCACCGGCGCCGGGCCGCGCGAAGACGCGCGTGATGCCGCGCTTCAGCGCGTTCACGTCCGTGGTCGGCTGCACCAGGGAGCTGGTACGTTCACCAACGGTGACGATTCCGATTTCGGCGTGCCCCTGCATCTTCTCGACGAACTTCGTCAGCGCTTCGCGCATCGGTTGAAGCGCCGCATTCAATGCCTGGCTGTCATCGACGAGCAGAACGATCTGCAGAGGCTCCGTAGCCGACTCGGCCCTGAGCACCTCACGGGAGGCGCCGTCCTCGCGGACCTGGAAGTCCGCCGCGCGCAACCCGGTGACCGGGGCGTCCTTGTTGTCGAGCACGCTGACGAAGACGTCCCGGGTCCGCGCATCGCTTGCCGCGGGCGCCTTGGCCGTGTCCTGTTGAAATGTCGGTAGAAGGGAGGCGAGGGCAGCCAACCCGAGCGCCACAACCGCATGAAACATTGAAGGCCTCGTTACGTTCGAGTATAGGCGGGCCGCGCGGAGACCGTCAAGAACGCGATTTCACCGAAAATTATTGGTACAAAGGGAGTTGTCGTTCCTTGACACCCCTGGGACCGGGTGCTATGTCTTGTCCGGTGCGCCGCCTCAGCCTGATGTTGCGGCAGCCGCGGGGTCTGACCCGGTATCGCTAGTCGAGGCATCGGATTTGTTTTGATGTCGATGGTCGCTTTCTCTCTGATTCCGTTCGTGGTCGCCGCCGGCGCGATCGTCAACGGACTCATTGGCCGGCGGTGGTTCAGTCGTCAGCTGGCCGTCGCCACCGCATCCGCGACGATGGGCGTCGCGTTCGCTCTGTCCGTGTGGTCCCTTGCCTCAATTACTGTGTTTTCCTCGGGCACGTCGGTTCGCGATGTGACGCTTGGCGACTGGATTCCGTCGATTCCGCTCCAGACGGCGACGGGGATCGAGATGTTCAGCGTCAAGTGGACGCTTCGCCTCGATCCGCTCTCGGCGGTGATGGCGGTCCTGGTCAGCGGCGTCGGTTTGCTCGTTCATCTGTACGCCGCAGCGGACATGCGGGACGAGCCGCGGGGCGGCTACGCGCGCTTCTTCGGTTGCCTCAGCCTTTCGTGCGCCTGCATGCTCATCGTCGTGCTGTCGGGCAATTTTCTCGTGCTGCTTGCCGGGTGGCAGGGAACCGCCCTTTGCTCGTTCCTCCTGATCGGCTTCTGGTTCGACCGGACAACCGTCCCCAACGGCGCGATGAAAGCCTTCATTGTGAACTGGCTTGGTGATTGGGGACTGCTCATCGCGATTTTTCTGACCTATTTCACTCTCGGTACGCTCGACTTCAGGGAAGTCGAGGCCAGCGTCACCTCGATGCCCGTCGAGGTCGGCACCTTCGGCGCGATCTCTGGCATCTGCCTCGGCTTGTCGGTCGCCGCGGCCGCAAAAGGCGCGCAGGTTCCACTTCACGTGTGGTTGCCTGGCGTCCTCGAAGGCCGCGCGCCGGTTTCGGCGTTGGTTCAGACTGCGACGATGCTGCTCGCCGGCGTCTACCTGATTGTCCGCTGCGCGCCGCTCTTCGAGCGAGCGCCTGTCGTCCTGACGATTGTGACGCTGCTGGGAATTGTGACAGCGCTGCTGGCGGGCTCTCTCGCCCTCACGCACACGGTCGTCAGCGGGGTATTTACACCCGCGCGGAGGCTGTTACGCTTCGACGCGGGCGCGCTCAATGCGTGTGTCAACGCATTTGGATGGACAGTGAAGATCGCGGCATGGCTCGCGTACATGTTCGAGAAGCATGTCGTTGATCGAGTTGTCGATTCGATCGTGGAAGCCGTCGCGTGGGCGCACCGGAAATTGGTCGGCGTCAAGTTCTTCTGATACCACGTGCTGTCGTTGATCCTTTTCACGCCGCTTGCCGGAGCCGTGGTGCTCCTTTTCGTCGATCGGCGTCGCGTCGATGCCGTCCGTGGAATTGCCGCCGGTTGCGCCATCGGCAGCTTTCTCCTGGCGCTTCCCCTGTGGTTCCGGTTCGAACCCTTTGGCGCGCCGTGGCAATTCGTCCAGCGAATGCCATGGATTCCGGCAATCGGCGCCAACTATCACGTCGCTGTCGACGGTCTCAGCGCACTTCTTGTTCTGCTGACCACCCTTCTCACGGCAGTGGCCATCGCCGGGTCGTGGCCGCCGATCACCGACCGGATCAAGGAGCACTACGTCTTCCTGCTCTTTCTTGAAACCGGACTGATTGGCACATTCGTGTCGCTCGACTTGCTGCTGTTTTTCGTCTTCTGGGAAATCACATTGGTGCCGCTGTATTTCCTGATCGGCATCTCGGGCCGCGGGCGGGCATTTCGGTCGGCCTTGAAGTTCGTCCTCTACACGCTGATTGGCAGCGTCGTCATGCTGTTCGGCATTCTCGGCCTGTATTTCTTCAATCATTCGGTGACGGGCGTCTACACCTTCGACCTCACGCAATTTCAGCAGCTCAGCATTCCGCTCCACACGCAGAAGTGGATTTTCCTCGCGTTGCTGATTGGTTTCGCCGTGAGGACTCCAATCTTTCCGCTGCATTCGTGGCTGCCGGACGCGCATACCGATGCGCCCACGTCCGGATCGATCATGATGACTGCCCTCGGGTTGAAGATGGGCCTCTACGGTCTCATTCGATTCAGCCTGCCGATCCTGCCTGACGCCAGTCGTTATTTCGTCCCATGGATCGCGGCGTGCTCGATTATCGGTGTGCTCTACACCGGGCTGGTGGCGCTGGTTGAGCGAGACTGGAAGCGGCTGATCGCGTACTCGAGCCTCAGCCAGGTGGGACTGATGACGCTCGGAGTGTTCGCGCTGACGCCGGTCGGAATCACCGGCAGCGTCCTCCAGCAGATCAATCACGCGATTTCCATTACCGGCTTGCTGCTGATCGCGGGACTGGTATTCGATCGACGCCGGACGCTGGAGATTCCCGAGTATGGCGGGCTGGCGAGGATCACGCCCGTCCTGTCGGCCGTCTTCCTGCTGATGATTCTCTCGTCCATCGGCCTGCCTGCCCTGAATGGATTCATCGGGCAATTCCTGATCCTCCAGGGACTTTACGTGGCTCACAAATCGTGGGCGGCGATTGCCGCGGGCGGCATGGTGCTCGGCGCCGTGTGCATGCTCTGGCTGTATCAGCGGACGATGTGGGGGCCGGTCGACAATCCCTCGAACGCAGAGCTGAGCGACCTGAACGTCCGCGAGATCGCCGCCTTCGTGCCGCTCGTTGCGCTCGTCATCTGGATCGGCGTCTACCCGGAGCCTTTCCTGCGCCGGTTGCAGTCCTCGGTCGGGCGGGTCGTTGTGCGCGTGAGCCCTGAATATGGTCCCGCGATTGCCAAGGCGGAGGCTGACTGCAACAAAGCCGCGGCGCCGGCAAGCATTCCCGGCGCACCGGCCGGGCTGATCGTCGACGCCCCGTGCCCCGACGGATCGACCACCACGCCCAAGCCGTCCTCGCCTGAGGGCAAGTAGCGCAACGCGGGATCGGCCTCCCGTGTACGATATGACATGGACGACCCACAGCCTCAGAAGCGCGGCAACAGTTCGATGGCGGAGACCATGCGAACGATCGGCGCGCTCAGCACCGTCGGCATCTCGTTCGTCCTCGCCATTGCGATAGGCGCGGGGCTCGGCTGGTATCTCGACAAGTCGTTCGGTACCGGACCGTGGCTGTTTCTGATCTTTTTCGCGATCGGCGTGGCTGCCGGAATACTCAACGTCTACCGCACGGCAGGCCGGGTCCTGAAATAGCACGGCGTGGAACCTGATCCCCTGCTGCGACGCATCGGCCGCACGGCTCTTGTCGTGTGCCTGTTGATGGCGGTTGCGGCGCTCTTCCTGTCCCAATCACCGATCCTGTCGGCGCTCGCCGTGCTCGGCGGAGGCCTGATTGTGGGCGCGAGCTACCGGGCAATCCAGTCGGGCGTAACCGCTTTTGTTGATCGGATAGCGAACCCGCCCGACCCCGAGAAAACACGTCCGTCCCTGCGCCGGGAAGTCATAAAATTGACCGGGCGCTACGCTTTACTCGGTTTTGCGGCGTACGTTATGATTGGCCGTTTGCGCCTGCCCCCGTTGGGGCTGCTGGCTGGGGCGTCATCGATAGTGACGGCCGTGGCAGTCGAGGCCGTTCGTTTCCTCTTCAAGAAGGATCTGGTGTCGCGCACGTAATGTGCGGGGCCCGTGCTCTGTCGATACGGACTGAATGGAGAAGCTGGAACACCCGCTCTGGATCGTGGACTTCGTAAACGCGGTGCTCGGTCCGCCGGTCAAGGCGGCGCTGGAAGCGCTCGGATTCCACATCAAAGCGGAGCACGGGATCGTCATCCCGAATTATCTCGTGATGGTGATGCTGCTCGTCGCGGTTTTGACCGCGCTGTCGCTCATCATCCGGTCGCGCCTGAGCGTCGAAAATCCGGGCCGTCTCCAGATCCTCTTCGAAGATGCGGTCACGGCACTTCTGAATCTGCTCGAAGAATGGATCGGGCCGAAAGGCCGGAACTTCCTGCCGCTGATCGGCACGTTTGGAATCTTCATCCTGTTCGCCAATTACATGGGCCTGGTGCCAGGCTTGATGTCGCCGACCAGCAACATCAACGTCACGCTGGGGTGCGCGATTACGACCTGGGTGTATTACCACTACCAAGGCGTCAAGGCACAGGGCATCGTGAATTACGTGAAGCATTTTGCGATGCCGCCGGGATCGCCCGCCGCGCTGGCACCGCTCATGTTGATCATCGAAATCATCAGCCATCTCTCGCGCGTGATGTCGCTCTCGCTGCGTCTCTTCGGCAATATCTTCGGCGAAGAGATGGTCATCCTCATCCTGTTCACGCTCATCCCGTTCTTCATTCCGCTGCCGATGATGTTCCTGGGTTTGATTACCGGGGGCCTGCAGGCGTTCATCTTCGTGCTGCTCTCGATCATCTACCTTCAGGGGGCGGTCGCGGTCGAGGATCACGAGGACGAGCACGGGCACGACGCGCCGAGCGGCCACCAGGCACCAGCCGCCGCGTGAGTGCGCAGGAGTGTCAATCAATTGGGTCATGTGCATGGTGAACTTTGCACGGAAAAGGGTTTTCAGAGGAGGCTTGGGTCGTGAGTAAACGTTTCGTCCTGACATTCGTACTGGTTCTCGCGGGTGGTCTGTTCGCCCCGGTGTTCGCCCAGGCGCCCGCGGCGGAGGCCACCAACCTCGAGATCGCCAAGTGGTCGATCATCACCGCCGGCTTTGCGCTGGGCATCGCCGCCGGACTCGCGGCACTCGGTCAGGGCAAGGCAGTCAGCTCTGCGGCCGAAGCGATTGCTCGCAATCCCGGCGCCGCCGGCGACGTACGAGGCGCGCTCATCCTGGGCCTCGTCCTGATTGAATCGCTGGTCATCTACGTCCTGCTCATCTCGCTGCTGCTGTTCTTCTTCAAGCCGTTCGGCGGCTAGGCGGTCCGCCGCGGCGGAACCCGGGACCACGCGACGCACGTGCGATGCAGGACGCTCCTGTATCCTCTGTGCGCGCGTGGTCTTTTTTTGACCGAGGGGCTTCGCCCCTCGGACTCCCCCACTCGCTCTCTCGCTCGCTGCTTCGCCACGCTCGCTCCGTTCGCGAGGCTCGTTCGCCACTGTCGGCCGTTTAAACCAGTTCTAGTAGGAGAATTGCCGATTGCTGATTGAAGGGTTGCTTTTCCAATCAACGATCAACAATCAGCAATCGACAATCAGCAATTCTTCTGTCGTGACGCGACTGCACTTCCGACCGATCGACGCGCTTCTGCTTTTGATGGCGACCATCTGGGGTACCAACTACGTCATCATCAAGCACGCGTTCCGCGAGCTCGATCCCCAGGCGTTCAATGCGATTCGGATGATCGTGGCGTCAGCGGTCTTCCTGGCCGCGATGACGGTCATCCGGAGCCTTCCTGCCGCGCGTCGTGCTGAGGGGTCGTTCGCCAGTATCTTCTACACGCCATCGCCCATCAGCCGGGGTGATTGGCTTGGGCTGGCCGCCCTCGGAATTGTCGGTCAAGGCTTCTATCAGTACTTGTTTGTCGGCGGGCTTGCCGGCACGAGCGTGTCGAACGCCGCGTTGATCCTGGCGGCAACGCCTGTGTTGATCGCGCTGTTCGGCGCCGCGGCCGGGGAGGAGCGGGTGACCGGCGTGCACTGGCTTGGAGCGCTGCTGTCGGTCATCGGCATCTATCTCGTCGTCGGGCGAGACGTGAGCGCAACCGGTAGCACACTCCGGGGCGATTTGACGATGTTCGCGGCCGTCTGCTGCTGGGCTATCTACACAATGGGGTCGCGGCCACTGATGGTTCGGCACTCGCCGGTCGCGGTCAGTGGTCTGTCGATGGCTATCGGAACCGCCCTCTATGTCCCGGTTGTGACGTCGCACATCCGCGCAGTGACATGGACCGAGGTCAGCGCTGGGACGTGGGTAGCTGCCGTGTACTCGGCGCTGTTCGCTCTGTGCCTCTCGTACACGATTTGGTACGCTGCCGTGCGCGAGATCGGAAGCGCACGAACATCCGCCTACTCGAACGTCGTTCCGATCGTCGCGATGGCGACGGCCGTGGTTTTTCTGGGTGAGCCGCTCGGCGTGAGGAAGGTCGCCGGCGCTGCGGCGGTTCTCGTGGGCGTTGCGTTGACGCGTGTCAGAATCGCCCATCCTGCCAAATAGATCGGGTTCTACCGGGTTCTGCGGGGTTCTACAGGGTTCTACAAGGTTCTACAGGGTTCGTTCTAGGTTCGCGGGGCCCCTATAGGGACGAACCCGGCAGAACCTCGTAGAACCTTGGAGAACCCTGCAGAACCTACAGGCCTGCTAGAATCGAAGGCACTACGGTGAAGTCTCACTATTACTCGCAGCACGCGGTGGCGCTTCGAGCTGAGCTGGGCGAAGCCATTTCCCGCGACCAGCTGCGTGAGTTGCACAAGAAGTCCGCGGCTCGGCACTTTCTGGTGGCGGCTCGGCAATTCGCGATCCTCGCGCTTACGACCTGGGGACTGATTCGATTCGATAACCCGCTGATTTGGATTCCCCTGGCATTGGTGCAGGGGCTGACCATTTTCGATTTCACGATCCTGCTTCACGAAGTCGTCCATCACACCGTGTTCGACCGTCGTCGGCCGGCGGCGGAACGTATGCTCAGCCTTCTGTATGCGATCCCGAGCGGGATCTCAGCCAGCCAGTTCACACGCTGGCACCTCGACCATCATGCTGAGCTCGGATCGGACGAGGACGATCCGAAACGCGCGCATCTTTCGCCGAAGGTGAACAAGCGGTGGTACAAGCTGCTCTATTGCACACCCGCGCTCTTTCCGATTTATTTCCGCGCAGCGCGCCGCGAATCCGCGACCTATCCTGCCGAGCTGCAGCAGACGATCGGGTGGGAGCGAAAGGTGTCGATCGCCGCGCACCTCACGGTGTTGATCGCGCTCTGGTATGCCTTCGGCTTTTACGTGGCGCTGCGCACTAGCATCATCCCCGTGTTCTTTGTCTTTCCCATTGCGTTTACCCTGAACCGGCTCGGACAGCATTACGACATCGATCCGAATGATCCGGCGAAGTGGGGCACGCTCATGAAAGGGCACTGGTTCTGGGATTTTGCGTTCCTGAATTCAAATTACCATCTGGAACATCACTACTTTCCCGGGGTTCCCTTCTACCGTCTTCCCGCCCTCCAGCGCGCGCTGATCCCGTTCTACCAGCGGCGTCACATGCGGTGGCAGAGCTACAGCCGATTGGTCTATGGCTGGCTGGTCGAAAACCACGCTCCGCATACTGACTGGAGCGGCGACGCGTCGCCAGCCAGTAGCCAACAGCCAGCAGCCAGCAGCCGATAACAATTCCACTGGCTTAGAACATGCTTCAGCCGGATCGATGCTGGCCAAAATACTGTCCGGCGCCGAAGATGAGCTGGTTCGAGAGGAGCGGCGCGTGCTCTCTCGACTCCGCACGGCTCTTGCCCGGTTCGACGCGGCTCCCGAGCACCAGCAGGCGCTGGATCGGTCGATCGAACAGCTCGACGAACTGTTCCTTCTCGTCATTGTTGGTGAGTTCAACTCCGGCAAGAGCGCCTTCATCAATGCGCTCGTCGGCACGACGGTCGCGCAGGAAGGGGTGACACCGACGACGGCGCAGATCAATGTGCTGCAGTACGGCGATCGGCTCGATCGTCAGGCGCGCGAAGCCAGGCTGCACGTCATCACCGCGCCGGCGGAAATTCTCCGAGAGATTCACATCGTCGATACGCCTGGCACGAACGCGATCATTCGCGAACACGAGGCGATTACCGCCGAATTCGTGCCGCGGTCCGACCTCGTGCTCTTCGTGACCTCCGCGGATCGACCCTTCACCGAAACCGAGCGCGCGTTTCTCGAGCAGGTACGCGGCTGGGGCAAGAAGATCGTCATCGTCATCAACAAGACCGACATTCTCGAGGGGGAATCGCAGGTCGAAGAGGTACGGGGGTTCGTGGCGGAGAGCGCGCGGAGGCTTCTGGGGTTCAGCCCGGACATCTTCCCGGTCAGCGCGCGTCTGGCGCTACGGGCGAAACAAGGGGATCCGTCGCTGTGGACAGCCAGTCGTTTTGAAGTGCTGGAGCGCTACATTCGGGAAACACTCGACGCTCCGGGGCGCGTGCAGCTGAAGCTGCTCAATCCCCTCGGCGTGGGCGCGGCCCTGGCCGACCGTCATGCTGCGCTGGTCAAGGAGCGCGCGGCGCTGCTGAAGGACGATTTTGCGACGCTCGACCAGGTCGACCGTCAGCTTGCTGTCTATCAATCGGATCTGATGCGCGACTTCGGGTTCAGAATCTCCGACATCGACCGCATCCTGCTCGAAATGGAGAAGCGGGGCCGCGATTTCTTCGACGACACGATGCGAATCGCACGGGTAATGGATCTCTTGAACCGCAGCCGGATACAACAGGGGTTCGAGCAGCAGGTCGTTGGCGAGGCGCCGCAGCAGATCGAGCGAAAAGTGGGAGAGCTCGTGGACTGGCTGGTCGACGCCGATCTGCGGCAGTGGCAGGACGTGACGAAGCACCTTGCCGAACGGCGGCGTCAGTATCAGGACCGGATCGTCGGCGAGGGCGGTTCAGGACGATTTCACTACGATCGTGGCCGGCTGATCGAGTCGGTCAGCGGCGAATCGCAGAAAGTCATCGACTCGTTCGATCGCCGGAAGGAAGCCCGCCAGCTCGCAGACGACGCCCGGAATGCGGTTGCCGCGGCGGCAGCGGTGAGCGCCGGCGGCGTGGGCCTGGGCGCGATCGTCACGATCGCGGCGACGACCGCCGCGGCCGACGTGACCGGGATCATCATGGCCTCGCTGATCGCAGCGCTCGGGTTCTTCATTCTTCCCGCCAAGCGCGAGCAGGCAAAAGAGGAAATGCGGCGCAAGATCGGGAAAGTACGGGAGCGCCTGTCCGAGGCGTTGCACCAGCAGTTCGCGAAAGAAATCAGTCGGAGCGGCGACCGGATCCGCGAGAGCATTGCACCGTACAGCCGTTTCGTCCGGTCAGAGGGAGACAAGCTCCACAGCATGGAGCAGGAGCTTCGCGAAATCGCTGCGGAACTCGCATCGCTGCGCGCACGCATCGACCGCCAGGCGGCGTAGGGAATGCTGAATTGGAAGCAGCGTCGCTCATCGTAAGATGACGATGTGAAGCATCTCTCGCGAGAGTTCCTGAATGGGTTCCTGATCCTCCTTGGAATCCTTTCGGCCGGAATGGGCATCAAGGGGTTCCTGCTGTCGAGCCATTTCATCGACGGGGGAGTGACCGGCATTTCGATGCTCGTCTCGGCGGTCAGCGGTACCTCGGTCTCCATCTGGATCGCGGTCGTCAATCTTCCGTTCATTGCGCTCGGATATCGGCAGATCGGCGGGGCGTTCGCACTCCGGAGCGCGATTGGGATCGGAGGACTGTCGCTGGTCCTGGCGCTGGTGCCGTTTCCCGACGTGACACCGGATCGGCTGCTGACCGCCGTGTTCGGTGGTCTCTTTCTCGGCGCCGGCATCGGCCTCGCCGTCCGTGGCAACGCCGTGCTCGACGGGACCGAGATCGCCGCGCTCCTCATCAGCCGCCGCAGCGATCTTCTCAAGGTCGGCGACGTGATCCTTCTTTTCAACGTTGCGCTGTTCATCCTGGCGATGCGGCTGCTCGGCGTAGAGCAAGCGCTCTATTCGATCCTGACCTACATTGCCGCCGCACGGACGCTCGACTTCGTCATCCACGGCATCGAGGAATATACGGCGATCACGATCGTGTCGCGCTTGAGCGGCGAGATTGCCGCTCGTATCCTGGCGGACCTCGGCCGCGGTGTGACCGTCTACAAAGGTCGTGGCGGCCTCAGCTTCGAAGAACAGGAAATTCTCTACTGCGTCGTGACCCGACTCGAAATCGGCAAGGTCAAAGCGATTGTCCGCGCGCTCGATGCCGGCGCGTTCATCACGGCACACTCACTTGCGGACGTACAGGGCGGGATGGTCAAACGGACGGCACTGCATTGAGTGTCCAGAATCAGTCTCGAATCTTGGCGAGAACGACGTAGGCACCGGCGGCAACTGCAAACCCGACGAACCACGCGTAGTCGTAGAGCGGTCGCAGCGGAGAAAAGACGAGGCCGCCCCACGCGAACGCACAGCCGAGGATCGTTGCCGCGATGCCTGCCCAGTTCCACGTTCCGTAGCGGCCCGTCGTCAGATACAAGTCTGCCAGGGCCAACTGACGCTTGCGAAGGATCCAGTAATCGGCAATCAGCACGCCGGCAATCGATCCCAGCCCGCCTGAGTACCCGAGCAGCCAGTCGTAGATGTATCCAGACGGATCGGAGAGCAGCCGCCACGGCTGAATGAGGATGCCAAGAATGCCGGTAATGAGGCCGCCGGTCTTGAATTTGATCAACCGTGGAAACGCGTTGGCGAAGTCATTGGCGGGCGACACGACGTTGGCGGCGATGTTGACAGCCAAAGTCGCGACCACCGCCGTGAACATCGAGATCGCGATCACCAGCGGGTTGCTGAATCGCCCAATCAGTTTGATCGGATCCCAGATCACTTCTCCGTAAATGATCGCGGTGGCGCTGGTTATCAGTACGCCCATTGCAGCGAACGCGAACATCGTCGTCGGCAGCGCCACGACCTGGCCGACGGCTTGTTCCCGCTGGCTTCGTCCGAAGCGGGTGAAGTCGGGCATGTTGAGCGACAGCGTTGCCCAGAAGCCCACCATCGCGGTGAGCGACGGCACGAACACCGGCAGAAACTGCCGAAGCGTGGCGAACTTGCCGGGCTGAGACAGCAGTGGTCCGAAGCCGTTCGCCTCGGTGACGGCCCATGCGAGCAGCAGCGCGGCCATTACCAGCACAAACGGCGCGGCCCAGTTCTCGACCTTCCGCAGCAGATCCATCCCGCGATAGACGATGACGACGTTGAGGCTCCAGAAAATCAGAAATGACAGCCATTCGGTCGTCGTGTGGCCACCGACCCCGGGGCCGAGGAGAGCGTGCCAGCCCGGAATGACGCTCGTGAAGAACGTGTGCACCGCCTCGCCGCCGATCCAGGCCTGGATACCAAACCAGCCGCACGCCACAATCGCGCGCATCAGCGCCGGCACATTGGATCCAATCGTTCCGTACGCGGCGCGGGCAAAAACCGGGAAGGGAATGCCGTAACGCGTTCCCGGGTGCGAGTTCAGCAAAATGGGGACGAGGACGATGGTGTTGCCGAGCGCGACCGTGAAAAGCGCTTGTGACCAGCTCATCCCAGCCGCCATGAGTCCGGCAGACAACATGTATGTGGGAATACAGTGCGCCATGCTGACCCAGAGCGCTGCGTAGTTGTATGTCGTCCAGTTGCGCCTCGCGATTGGCACCGGCGCCAGGTCTTCGTTGTAGAGCGGGCTGCGTTCGATCGCCGTCGTGTCGGTGAGCTCGACGCGGCCGTCCGGCCGCTCTATCTGGGTCACTGTCGTGGTCACGTGGGTTTCCTCAGGCTGCGGAACACGGAGATGATCCACGAAAGCGTCCGGTGGGGCAAACACGCCACTTTGCGCTAGTCTGAGAAGAGCCGCGCTGACCGGAAGGAGTTGTTCCATGCAATCAGTTGTGCTCACGCTCTGCATCCTGCTCGCGCCTTTCGCTCAGGACGACCGAAAGGATTCCCGGACGCTTCGCATCGAAGCGGACGTTCAGCAGCAGCTAATGTCGTTGCCGTACTACACCGTGTTTGATTTCCTGGCCTTCAGAGTGGAACCGGGCGGCACCATACGACTGCTCGGCCAGGTCGTCAGGCCGACGCTCAAGGATGATGCCGAGCGTCGAGTCAAGAAAGTCGAAGGCGTCGAAACAGTCATCAACGAGATTGAGGTCCTGCCGACCTCGCCGACCGACGATGCGATCAGAACGGCCGTCGCCAGGAATATTTACCGCACCGACGCGCTCGACCGTTATGGCTTCGGCAGTCAGCCTTCCATTCGAATCATTGTGAAGAATGGGCGGGTCACGCTCGAAGGCGTCGTCGACAACGAGAGCGACAAGTCCGTCGCCGGTCTGAAGGCGCGCGAGATCAATGGCGTCTTCGAAGTGAAGAACAATCTCATGGTTGCTCGATCGAGATAGGCAGGGAAAGTTAGAAGTTAAAAGTGTTAGCTTTTAACTTTCCGCTAAAGGCCAGCCGGTGCCTGGGAGGGGCCGCGGTTGAGAAAACGGCCCGATCCTTTTTTTCCGACGAAGCGATCGCCGTCGATGATGACCTCACCGCCGCTGATCACGAACGCGGGTGAGCCTTTGACCGTTCGTCCTTCGTAGGGGTTGTAGTCGACCTTCATGTGCAGCGTTTTCACGCTGAGCGTCGCCGATTTCTCCGGATCAAAGATGACGACGTCCGCGTCGCTGCCGACGGCGATTGTTCCCTTCCGCGGGAACAGCCCGAACATCTTCGCCGGCGTGGTCGAACAGAGCTCGACGAAGCGCGTCATCGAGATGCGGCCCGGCCGTACGCCGCCGTCGTGCACGAGCGTCAAACGGGTTTCGATACCGGGGGCGCCGTTGGGAATCTTGCTGAAGTCGCTCTTTCCAAGCTCCTTCTGTTCGGACATGCAGAACGGACAGTGATCGGTGGAGATCACCTGAAGGTCGTTCTTGGCGAGACCCTTCCACAGCACGTCCTGATGCCACTTCTCGCGTAGCGGCGGCGACATCACGTACTTCGCGCCATCGAACCCGGGTTCCTCATAGTTGTCGTAAGACAGGAACAAGTACTGCGGGCACGTTTCGGCGTAAGCCGGCAGGCCAAGGTCTCGGGCTTCGCGGACCTTCTCCAGTGCGTGCGCCGCCGACAGGTGCACGATGTAGATCGGGACACCGGCGAGCTCGGCGAGCGCGATCGCTCGCCCCGTGGCTTCGCCTTCGGCCCGCGGCGGCCGCGTCAGCGCGTGATACTTCGGGGCGGTGTCCCCTCTTCGCAGCGCTTCCTTCACCAGCTCGTCGATGACGCCGCCGTTCTCGGCGTGCATGCACACGAGGCCGCCGTTCGTCCCGGTGCGCTTCAGGGCGCGGAAGATCGTCTGATCGTCCACCATGAACACGCCGGGGTAGGCCATGAAGAGTTTGAAGCTCGTGATGCCTTCATCGCGGACCATCCGATCCATGTCGCCGAGCCCGGCATCCTCGAGCTCGGTCAGGATCATGTGGAACCCGTAGTCGATCACCGCGTTTCCGTCCGCCCGTCGTCTCCAGTCGTCCAGCGCGTGCCTCATCGTCTTGCCGCGATACTGAATCGCGAAGTCGACGATGCTCGTGGTTCCGCCGAACGCCGCCGCGATGGTGCCCGACTCGAAGTCGTCGGCCGACGTGGTTCCGCCAAACGGCATGTTCAGGTGCGTGTGCACGTCGATGCCGCCGGGAATCACGTACTTGCCGGACGCATCGATCGTTCGATCGGCCTGGAACCGGTGCGCCGGCAGGTTCTTGCCGATCGCGGCAACGATGCCGTCGTCGCAGAAAACGTCGGCGACGTAGTCGTCGGACGCGGTGATGATGCGGCCATTCAGGATGAGGAGTGACATGGAGAGTCCGGATATTGCATTTAGTAAAGATTTCCCTTCCTCGCTCCGCCCGTGTAGTCGACGTAGACGACCTTCAGTTCGGTGTAGAAATCAATCGCGACGCGTCCCATTTCGCGAAGTCCGACGCCGGTCGCTTTCATGCCGCCGAAGGGGATGTGGGCTTCGCCGCCGACGGTGGGGGAGTTGACGTGCAGGATCCCAGCGTCGAGGCGATCGACGAACTTGAACATCGCCGCGACGTCGTTGGTATACACCGAAGCCGACAGTCCAAAGCGGACGTTGTTGGCGACGCTGAGGGCCGCGTCGTTGTCAGGCACACGGATGAGGGACAGCACCGGCCCGAAGATCTCTTCCTGCGCGATCCGCATGTTGGCGTCGACGTGATCGAAGATGGCCGGCGAAACGAAGTACCCGCGATCGCGGCCGTCGTCGCGGATTCGTTCACCGCCGCGAACCAGGCGCGCGCCCTCGTGCTGGCCGGTTTCCACGTAGCTCAATACCGTTTCCAACTGGCGCTCGTCGACCGACGGGCCGACATGCGTGGCAGGATTCAACCCGTTGCCGACGACCAGCGACGACGTCCGTGCGGCGAGCCGATCGACGAAGTGGTTCGCGATCGACTCGACCACCACGGCGCGGCTGGTGGCCGTGCAGCGCTGGCCGGTCGAGCCGAATGCTCCTTGCACGGTGCTCTCGACCGCCAGGTCCAGGTCCGCATCGGCGAGCACGACGATCGGGTTTTTCCCGCCCATCTCGCACTGGCATTTGATGCCCCGCGCCGCCGCCGCGCCATAGAGGCCGACACCGACATCGTTCGACCCTGTAAACGAGACGGCGAGGATAGCCGGGTGCTTGACGATCGTGTCGCCGACCTCGCGTCCGCCCCCAAACACGAGGTTGAGCACTCCCGGTGGGAGGCCGCACTCATCGAAGATCTCGACGATGAGCGACGCGGTCAGCGGCGTCAGGCTCGCCGGCTTGAACACGACGGTGTTGCCGGAGACGAGCGCCGGCGCCATCTTCCAGATCGGAATGGCGATGGGAAAATTCCACGGCGTGATCACCGCGACCGGGCCCACCGGCTGCTTGATCGTGTAACAGAAGTTGTTTGGCAGCTCCGACGGGATCGTTTCGCCGGTGATCCGCCTCGCCTCGCCGGCGAAGAACTCGATGACGTTGATCGCTCGCTGAATCTCGCCGCGTGATTCCCCGATCGTCTTGCCTTCCTCCCGCGTCAGCGCCTCGGCCAGTTCCTGCCGGCGCTCTTCCATGCGCCGCTGAACTTTGTACAGAATCTGGCCGCGCACCGGCGCCGGAGTACCGCGCCACTTTTCGAACGCCCGCGCCGCCGCCTCGCACGCTTCAGCGGCTTCTGCCGCTGTCGACGACGGCGCCTCTGCGACCACATCGTCCATGTCCGCCGGATTCACATCCTTGACGCGCCCGCCCTTGGAGTCGCGCCATTCACCATCTATGAAGTTTTTGAGTGTTTTCATTCGTTGTCCGCTTTTAGAGTTCGCGTCTGCATTTATCGCTGCGCGTGGGGCGCTTTTCCCTTGTCCCTTGTCCGTCCCTTTTTACTTTTAACTCTTACCTTTCTAGATCTCGGTAATGGCCCCATACGTCTCCGGCCGCCTGTCTCGATAGAACTGCCAGGTGTTCCGTACCTGCTGAATCATCCCGAGATCGAGGTCGGCGACGACCAGTTCGTCCTTGTCGCGGCTGCCGACCGCGACCATCTGGCCGCGCGGATCGCAGAAGTAGCTCTGACCGTAGAACTCCCCGATCTTCCACGGCTCTTCCACGCCGACGCGATTGATCGCGCCAACGAAGTAGCCGTTCGCGACCGCGTGCGCGGGCTGCTCGAGTTTCCACAGGTACTCTGACAACCCGGCCACCGTTGCCGACGGGTTCATCACGATTTCTGCGCCATTCAACCCAAGGATCCGCGCGCCTTCGGGAAAATGCCGGTCATAGCAAATGTAGACGCCGACCTTTCCGGCCGCCGTGTTGAACACGGGATAGCCAAGGTTGCCCGGACGGAAGTAGAACTTTTCCCAGAAGCCCGGACCGACGTGAGGGATGTGATGTTTGCGATATTTCCCGAGATAAGTACCGTCGGCATCGATCACCGCCGCCGCGTTGTAATAGACGCCGGTGATCTCCTCCTCGTAAATCGGCACGACGAGCACCATGCCGTGCTTCTTTGCGAGCTCGCGCATCGTTTGAATCGTGGGCCCGTCAGGGATCCGCTCGACCATCTCGTACCAGCGCGGCTGCTGCTCGGCGCAGAAGTACGGGCCGTTGAAGAGCTCCTGGAGGCAGAGAAGCTGAACCCCTTGCCGTGCCGCCTCTTCTATGAGCGGCAGGTGCTTGTCGAGCATCCGTCGCTTGATGTCGTCGGCGGTGCCTTCGAGCGAGACGTCCGCCTTGACCTGTATCAATCCGCCGCGCACGACCCGGCCCATTGGACTACTCCTGTGAGAACTTGCAACAGTATTTCTGCGCCGAAGGAGTGTCAAGGAACGTATAATTCGCGTTTCGCCAGCGCTGCATCGGAGGTGGCATGGCTGCCGACCTGTCGGTGAAGTTCACCGGCCTCAAATTCCAGAACCCGTTCCTGCTGTCGTCGGCACCGCCGACGGAATCCGACAGCAACATCCTGCGCGCCTACGATGCCGGCTGGGGCGGCGTTGTCACCAAGACGATCGGGCTGCATCCGGTTGCCAACGTGGCGGGTCCCAAGACGAAGTTTCTTCGCGCGCAGGCGGACTCGTATCATTTGTCCACGCAGAAGCGGCCGACCACCGCGCTGCACTCGTCGTGGAACTGGGAGCTCATCTCCGACAAGCCCCTCGACTGGTGGATCCCGCGAATCATCCGGATCAAACAGGCACATCCCGATCGGATTCTCGTCGCATCGATCATGGCCGGCTCCGGCAACGATCGCGAACTTCGCAACTGGCAATCGCTGGCGACGGCCTGTCAGGACGCGGGCGCCGACGCGTTCGAACTGAACCTGTCATGTCCGCACATGGATCGGAAGGACATGGGCTCCAACATCGGCAAAGACGAAGGCCTGATCTCCGTCGTTACGCAGGTCGTGAAGGAAGTGGCGAAGGTTCCGGTGTGGTGCAAGATCACCCCTTCGACCACCGACATCGTTGCCGAGGCGAGAGCGTCGTTTCTGGGCGGGGCGGACGCCATCACCTCGTCGAACACGTTCCCTTCGATCCCGCTGATCGACCCGGAGACGCTGGAGTTCGAAGTGAACGTCGACGGCCTGGTGTCGAGCGGCGGCCTCGGCGGCCCGGCGATTCTGCCCCAATCGCTGGCGAAGGTGTCGCAGATGACGCAGGCCTTTCCCGATCGTCAATTCTCGGGTATCGGCGGCATCGGCGAGTTCGCGCACGCGCTCAATTACTTCCTGCTCGGTTGCGGCACCATCCAGGTGTGTACGGCGGCCATGCTCGACCACGCCATCGGGCCAAACATCATCCAGAACCTCACCGCGGGCCTGCACACGTTTCTCGATCGCCACGCCGCTGACGGCTGGCGCTCGGTCGAAGACTTCCGCGGGCTCCGGCGCGATCGCATCGTCACGCACTCGAAGATCAGGCGACCGGACTCGAAAGAGTACTTCGGTGGTCACGATGCCCCGGAGGGCTACGCGACAGCGGACGGAAACGAGAAGCAGGTTCAACCATGACCACGACCACGCGGGAGATGTCGGGAGCGGAGATCGTCGACCTCTGCCGGAAGCACACGTTCTTCGAATGGTCCGCGCAAGGCGCCGTCGACCCGATTCCGATGGCCCGCGCGAAAGGGGTCTACTTCTGGACGCCGGAAGGTAAGCGGTTCATCGACTTCAACAGCCAGCTGATGTGCGTCAACATCGGCCACGGCGACGAACGAGTCATTCGGGCGATCAAGGCGCAGGCCGACGCGCTCGCATATGCCAATCCGTTCATGGCGACCGAGCCGAGAGCGCGGCTTGGCGCCAGGCTCGCGGAGTTGGCGCCAGGTGACATCGACGTCTTTTTCTTCACCAACGGCGGCGCCGAGGCGAACGAGAATGCGATGAAGATCGCGCGCGCCTACACCGGCCGTCACAAGATCCTCGCGCGCTACCGCTCCTATCACGGCGGCACCCACGGTGCG